>Ga0157365_10000213_pt1 | contig 27277 bp, 21 predicted proteins | sample AttsexASBM3_FD_111478 | JGI IMG/M metagenome (GOLD analysis project Ga0157365, IMG submission 111478) | Fungus gardens microbial communities from leaf cutter ant in Ribeirão Preto, State of São Paulo, Brazil - Atta sexdens ASBM3 | ecosystem: Host-associated > Fungi > Mycelium > Unclassified ... | reverse complement strand
TCGGACGCCTGCATACCGATTTTTCTGACGCGTTGTGTCATCCAGATGACATTAGCGTGATTTACATACCTTGTTATCAAGTAGAAATATTATGACGCAATTGGAATTGCATATTTCAAAAATAAATTTTCCAATCTTATAGGAAAGAGTTGTTATTGTTTGAGTTTATATTTGATAAGAATCCCAATAAAATGGTATTATTACATAATACCACTGCGAGATATTCCGTGTATTGAAAAATTCTTTTCTACGCGCAAGATATATATACCATATTAATTCGCATAGTTAGCCTTGCGCAATATTTAATGTGAAATCCATTATTTGGCAATCATTAGGAGTCAATACCAGAATACAATTTCGAATACAAAAGTAATATCTGTATATTAACAATTGTTTTCAAATTAATTGGTATATTTATGTTGATTTTCTTATCTGTATGAATTAAGATATTATTTTATATTGTCTATTAATTACAATATACTACAACCATTACTAATCAACGCATCGCTCATCGCCTACAAGCGCTCCTTCCAGCGTAACGCCTGGGTTTCCGGCTGGAATCCAGCATACCAAGCAAACCGCCGTACTCGTCGGGGGATCATCGTATCAGGAAATCATGGTGGCCCCATTCCCATTGCAACCGAATGAGGGCCCGCAATCTGCCACGACAGAGCGAAATGTACGGGGAAAGCCAGGGCCACCATAAACCGACATTCAGGACAGGACACACATAAAACCAATAGATGCCCTGCCCGGTTACAAGATGCTCTGTCGTGGGCATTCCTCTATGCCGGGGATGACTCAAGTGTGCTTCGACAGGCTCCCGCGCGTGCTTCTGACGATCCCCCCTCTCCCTCAATCCGGCTTTTCTCCTGAAACAGGGAGCACGCCCGCTTCGATCGCCTTGTTGAACTGCTTCCAGTCGCATTTCGTCTGGTCGGCATAGCGTGCGGAGAACGTAACGAGCGCCTCCGCAAAGCTGTCGCCTGTTCCAAGATAGCCGCCGATCATGGCCACGTCGCCCGAACGGGCATGAGCACGGGCCAGTGCGCGGCCGCACAACCGGGCATAATCATCCAGCCCCTCCTGTGCGACATCGGCACCGATAGCTGCGAGACGACTGTCTTTAAGGCGGCGGACATAGAACTGTTTATGAGCGCCATTAAACGCGGTTTTCCTGCCGCGCCCTGTCGGGGCGGTGCTATGCGTCCAGCCAAGAAAAGAGTCGGAGCTGGCCTGCATAATTCTCTGCCCCACCACAACCCGCTCTCCCTGGTTGTCAAAGCGCGGGCCCGGCACATGCGACGCCAGCACGGATTCCTGGGCCTCCTTGATCTGAAGCAGCAAGGTCTCGCCATCAGCTGTGGCGAAAAGTCCTATGGCACAATAGGTACCAACGCTGCCTACCCCCACCACCTTGAACAAGGTATCTTCCAACCTGTAGCGAGCGAGGAGTATTTTACGCTCGGGAGGCTGGGTTGCGATATAGCGTGCAAAGGCTTCGCGGATCGTACCGTCCTCTTCTGGCAATCGCATGACGAGGGGTGGCTTGATCCTGAAACGCGGCCTCGTCTTATCGAACGACACAAGGCCGAAATGATCGCGTGCGCTTACAAGACGGGCTTCCAGACGGTCGCGTATGGTCTTGCGCGTATTCTTGTCAGCAAAATCCTCGATTGCTGCTGCAAGATCGATGCGATCGGACCAGATCTCCAGCGGGCTCATTGGAGCCAGACGCGTCATTTCCGCCTGATAGGATTTCGCCATCAGAAATGCATTGTTCTGCGCCTGCTTTGTCGAGGCTCCACCCTCTTCGCTGGCAAGAACCAACGAAGTGCCGAGGCGCTTCAGATCCCACTCGAACGGAGCCAGATAGGTTTCATCGAAATCATTGATATCGAAAACAGCTATTCCGTCCGCTGAAGCGTAGCTTCCGAAATTGGCCATATGGCAGTCGCCGCAACTCTGCACCTGTGGCCCGCTGACGGGGGTTCCCGCCAGATCTGCTGCCATAACGATTGCACTGCCACGCAAGAATGCGAAGGGAGAGGCACGCATACGCTCATATCGTATGGGCAGCAGATCCTTTATGCGGCTTTTCCCCTGCTCGATCAGTAACGCGACTGGGTCGGCACGATCTTTGGGCGCCTCCCATTCGGCATGCGCACTACGTGGTACATGTTTACGGAGCTTCTGCCCTTCCTCGTACCGCACGGCACGTGTCGCCAGTGCCGGCAACGCGGCTATGGATTCAGGAGAGGATAAATCGGCCATGACATTGCTTTCCGGGCAGTGGACAGAGCTCAGGGCCAATGCAGCCCGGAGATATCGCAGTTCGATCTGTTAGACATCAAACGACACAACCGAAAGCGTGTTCCTGCCTGTGAACAGAACGTAACGACAGCGTCACCGGCAGGCAGGCACCCACGCCCGCCCGCACAAGTGCCTGGAGATCAGAGCGTCAGAACGGCCAGCGCAGCCGCCAGAGCGGGCAAGGTCAACGCAACGCCAAAGCGCATGAAACGCCAGTAGCTCATATCGAGCCCGTTTCTGCGCAGGATAATCAGCCAGAGCACTGTCGCCAGAGACCCGCTCAACGTGAAATTGGGACCGAGATCGACACCGATCAGAAGGGCATCCTGCAGCCCCGTTCCATGTCCTGAAAAAGCGGGGGCCATCTGGGCCGAAATCAGGCCCGATGGAAGATTATTGATGACATTGCTCAGCACAGCCAGACCGAACCCGGCTGCCATGATACCACCGAGCCCTTCGCCGCAGGCGCGTATTGCACCGGTCAATACCGTGATCAGCCCACTCTTTTCGACAGCGAACACGAGAATGAACAGGCTCGCCACGAGTGGAAAGACCGACCACGAAATCTCACGCAGTCCGGACATGGGAGAGCGTCGACGCAATGCCGTCACAACGCAGCCAAGACCCGTCCCGCAAAGCGCCGTGGCCCAGCCGAGCGAACCGTGCAGGAATGAAACGAGCGTAAGAGCAACGCCGATCCCGAATAGCGACAGCGCAGTGAAACGCGCTATGCGATCCAGATCCGGAAGCGACGCGGTATCCGGAAAAGCGACATCGATATCGCGACGCACCATCGCGTACAGGATCACAAAACTCACGCCGATCGCCATAAAGGAGGGCAGCAGAAAGCGCCCCAGCCATGGCAGGAGGCTCGGCGGCGCACCTCCATAGAGCACCAGATTGGCTGGATTGCTTATTGGCAGAAGAAAGCTCGCGGCATTGGCCACGAAGGCACAGGCCAGAAGCGAGGGAAAAGGATCGATCTCGGCCTTTTCGGCCAGGGCCAGCACTGGGGGCGTAAGCAGGATGATCGTCGCATCATTGGAGAGAAAGGCCGTCGTGACGATGGCTACGCCAAAGATGATCAGGAAAAGCATACGCCCCGATCCCGATGCCCGCTTGAGAGCCGCAGCAGACAGAAAATCGAAAAGTTTTTCCTGCCGTGCGATTTCACTCAGGATCATCATCCCGAGCAGGAAAAGATAGACCTCCTTGCCCGAGCCTATGGCGTGCCATGCATCCATCCACCCGATCAGCCCGGCAAGTGGCAAAACGAGTGCTGCCATGCACGTCCAGAGCGCTTCTGGCAGTGCAAAGGGACGGAACAACAGGCCTGCGATGGCAAATATGCAGGCGCACCAAAGTATCAGCTGATCCATGACAATGATGCCTCAGGCGGGAACAGGCGTGGCCCGATCCTCAGGATCGCGTGTCTCGGGCATCATGACGAAAAAGAAGACGAGAGCCAGAACCGCAATCACAGTGAGAGACAGGAACCCCGCGCGATAGCCTTCAAGCTGGACGATATAGCCACCGATCAGATTGCTCAGCCCTCCCCCGATCCCGACACTCAGCGCAACCATGCCTTGCAGGAAATTGAAGCGCCCCGTGCCATTGGTCAGATCGGCGGCGATGATAATGGCAATGACGCCAAAAATACCGGCAGCCATGCCATCGAGTACCTGAATGGCGATAATGGCTGAAGGCGCATCGAACCACGCAAAAAGCAGTCCGCGTATTGGCAGAATAGCATAAGCCAGCAGGAAGATCGGTTTGCGCCCGATCCCGCGCGCCATGGCGCGCCCTACCCCCCAGGCCACAAGCATCATCACGAATTGCGCAACGATCACACATGCGCTCAGTGTGACCGTTTCCGCACCCGGATGGCTTTTCGCCATGACCTGACCGGCGAAAGGCAGCATGGCCGCATTCCCCAGATGAAAGAGTACGATCGCGCAAAGAAAGACCCAGACAGGCCGTTGCCCGATCAGCTTGCCGATGGCCATGGGCGGCGCGCTGGAGTCATCCTCGCTCCCGCGAGCCACTTTCTGGTCGATCTCTTTGGGGCGGATCAGCAACAAGGCCAGCGCGCTGGCCAGCGCCGATCCGCACACAAGATAGAAAATCCAGTTCAGTCCCCAATACTGCCCGCAGAGCCCTGCAAGAGCCGCTGAAGTAAAAGAGCCAAAATGATTGATCCCCTGATTGCGGCTTATACGCGCCGGCAAACGCCGACGCCCGACAAGCCCCAGTGAAATCGAGGCCAGCGCGGGTGGAATGACGGCTGCTGCTGCCCCCATCATGATCTGTGCAATCAGCACCGGTGCCATACCGGGGACAGCAATAATCATGATGCAGGCAAGCGCCGTGATGACGGCGGAGATCGCGACGAGAAAACGCTTGTATCGTGTGGAATCCACCAGCAGTCCGGCCGGTATCTGGCACAGGGCCGTTGCAAGGCCTGTCATTGCCATCGCAATGCCAATCGGGCCTGCCTGCCAGTGACGCGCGCTCGCCAGATAGACAGTCAGATACGGCCCGACCCCGTCCTGCACATCAGCAAGAAAGAAATTGGTCGCATCCAGTCCGGCGACACTGCTTTTCGAAGGTTTGCGACCTGCACCATGACTATTGGGTGCGCCTCCAGACTGTATTTCGCTCACACTTCCACCACATCTGAAATCAGTATTTTTAATAATATTATCGAGTACGGGATTTTACTGCGCCATATGGGATTTCCCTTGGCGTGCCAAGACCGGAAACCCGTCACTTTTCTGTACCTGTCTCATACATGCCCTGCTGTCCCGCCCTTCCGTTCCGCCAAGCCTGTGAGCATGAAAGTCCATGGTCCTGAAAGCATCGATCAGACCGGCTGATCGCTTTCCAGATTTCCCACCGACAAAGCGCCTGCCCGAACGATGTCCTGCGAGAACGGAAAGCTGCCAGAGATGTTCCTTGTTTCCACCATGACCCATGCAATATCCTGCACCGCACCGCGTTTTCAGCAGAGCAAGGCAAAAGCCCGTCATGACGTCACGTATCGCTCTCCTTGTCATTCGCACGAGCCTCTGGGCGATTTGCCTGCTACTGGCCGCAATCGGGCTTCTCAGACATTTCTGGCCCTCTCATATCGGCTTGTTCGTATTCGCAGACCATCGCTTGGCGTTCGGCATTCTAAGCGACACGGCTGGAGGCGCAGACCTTATGGGCGCCTTCGTCACACCGGTTTGTCTGGGGTGCGCCGCCCTGCTCTATCTCGTACTCGACGACGCCTCACGCACAGCGTGAGAGCGACGTTCGGGCAGCTCAGCCGATACCGTGACGGGCCGCCCAGCGCGGTGACATCCAGCGGGCTGCCAGAAAGAGGCACAGGCCAAAAATCAGCAACGAACACAGAACGCTTGCCAAGGCTGCGCCGGTCACACCGCACAGGGTGAGCAGGCCCGCAAGGGCCAGAAAATAGAGAATAATCACCCCGATACGATAGCGCAGGATAATCGCGAGCCGCCCCATGACCGTAAGCAAGGTCTCCAGCGGGATGATGCAGACTTCCAGCAATGCACTGAACACCATGAGCAGAATGATCAGTTGCTCGTGCATGAAGCTGTCATGCAGCATCAGGTTCAGGATGAAACGCCCGGCCAGCAGGGCGACCAGAATAGCCAAGGCGGAAAACCCGATAATGACGCCTGCCAGCCTGCGCGTTACATGGCGCAGCGCCTGCCAGTTCTGCGTATCGCGAAAACGGACGAATTCCGGATAAAGGCTTGGGATCATCATCTGTGCCGGCTTGGCCAGCCCGTCGCAGATCTGTTTGGTCACCCTGTAGATTGCGACGTCCCGAGCCCCCAGTATCGCGCCGATAATCAGCGTTCCACCCTGACGGAAAACGGCATCGAGTATCTGGTTCACGCTCACACGCAGGGTAAAGCCCCATATACCCCGTATGTCGGCCGCACATAAAAGACAGGAAAAGAAACCTATATCCCGCCCCATCTGACGCCGGAACAGCACAAACCCGCCAAGGCTCGTGACGGCAAAAAGAGCGAACTGGTGCAGAAACCAGATGAAAAGAAAAAATTCCAGGGACGCATGACAGAGATACCCGATCAGGTAGCCGAGCGTGCGCACGCAGGTCGAAACAAAATCGAATAATGCCGCCAGGCCGAAACGATTGCTCAGCCGGATCATCCCAGTCGACCATCCGGTGTTCATGAAGGCGACAGTCGCCATCATCCATGATGCATCATACTTTACGGATGCCGACCAGCCCAGAAGCGGCGTGCCTGCAACGGCAATTACCGCAACACCGCCGACCAGCCCGGTCAGACCGCTGATCATGTCAGAGCGCATGCAGTACCCGAGTATGGGCATGAAGCGTTTTCTGTCACGCGCCTCGAACGAAGCTGCTCCGTAATGAAGCAGGGTCTGCCATGACTGCAGATGCGTCATGTCAGACACCAGCGTTACGAAGGTCGTGATCAGCAGGAGAATGCCGAATGTTTTCAGTCCGAGCGTATGAGCGGCCCATGCCACATAGGCAAAGCTGCACAGAGCGTTGACGATACGGCTCGAAACCAGAAAACCGGTATTGCTGAATATGCGATGAAGTGCCGAACGATGCTCGGACGACGAGTCAGATGACATGGTGCGGCAGAAAACCGGCAGAATAGGGTTTTGTCAAAAAGCAGCCCTCATGCCGTCCCTGAAGCCGGCATCCCGGTCCCGTCCGGCCTGCATGAGCGAGAGGAACAACCTGCCCCCATGCGAAACGTGAAACGGCTTGACCAGCTGTGCAAGCGTTTCGCATGGCGGCGGTGCCTCGTCGAGAATAGCGCTCAATGCATCTGCCAGAGCAGGAACATCGCGCGTGGGAACACTGCGACCGGCGAGAGGCGAGACGATCAGATTATCGACCGCAGGCGAGCACCGTGTTGCGACAATCTGACGACCGGCCGCGAGCGCTTCAAGCAGAACGGCGCCGAAACTCTCCAGATGGGATGTAAGTGTAAAGACGCGGGCATGCTGAAGGTACGGGCGTATGGTGGGCACATAACCCGTCAGAGTGACGGCCTCGGTCAGATCGAGCTCTTCGATCAGGGCTTCGAGCCTCGGCCGTTCCTCCCCTTCTCCGCAGATCACGAGCTTTGCTCTCGCATGTCGGTCACGCACCAGACGGAAGGCCTTTATCAACCCGTCGAAACCCTTGATCGCAGTCAGTCTTCCCGCTGCGAGAATGGTCATGGCCTCATCGGGGACAGGAACGAGCCCCTCCTCCTCGTCCCACAGCGCTGGCAGCGGCACGACATCCACCATTTTGGAACCGATGATGGCCATGGTTTCATGAGCAAGCGGTTCGCTCAGCGTCGTGACACGGTCCGCATGACGCAACAGGGCGCGCATGCGCCAGTCATAACGCATCTGCCCCAGTCGCGTACGGCCTTCGCGACATACAGGCGAGCTGATCTGAGCCAGTGTGACAGGTCTTCTGGACCGACCGAGCGTGGCAAGCGCGGGCAGAACCGGCCAATGGCTGTTTCCCGGCACGTAACAGGCATCGATCGCGTAACGCGCAAAGCATTTGCGAGCCTGCCAGGCCAGAGCCCAGGCAAGCATCTTGTCGCCCATATGTGGGCTCATGCCGCAATCGATAATGCCGACATTGGGATGAACGTGGGATTTGAGGGGTCCCTGATCCCGTGCCACGACCAGCACGACGGCCAGACCGCAGGACGACCAGTAATTGGCCAGCCCGATCGCAACGCGCTCGCTTCCGCCAAGCCTGAAATCTCTCAGAACGATGCCTATCGTGGACAGGCCGCGCTGCGATGAAGGGGGAGCAAAAGGCAAAGTGACAGACATGAACGGTGCGACGATCCTGGAGACCGGAGGGAGAATCACCGCTTGTCATAGTTTGACACAAGATACAATGCGTTACTTTCCAAATATCGATTAATTCGCGGTAAAAGCCGCGCGAGTTACAATTCCATCGCTATATCGGGAAGAACAGAAACGGTTATTAACGATCGATCCCAATATAGAAAAGCCCCACTACCGATTGCGCTGCAACAATCGGGTAGTGAGGCAGATCATCAGGTATCTTCATGCCCCTCTCACAGGGTCATGAAAACGACATTGCTCAGTTCTTGGGCTGTGCATCGTCCGAAGGGGCAGATTTACCCGGCTGGGTCGAATGCTCGACATCGTAAGCCGTCGCTTTTTCTTCGTAGCTGCCCTTGGCGCCCGGATGCTCCTTGTCATAAGCCGCAGCCTTGGCCTTGGCTTCCTTGCGGTATTCATGGCGCTTGTACATACCCGTCGCACAGCCACCGACCGCGCCGACCACGCCGTGATTGACCAGATGTCCACCCACAGCGCCTGCGGCACCGTATTTCAGGCACCCGCCCGGCTCTGCCATTGCCTGAGGCAGCGCGACGACGAGACTGGCTGCCATCACCGTGGCACCGAGAAGAAGACGCATGACATAGTCCTTTCTGTCATACCTGCCAGCCGGAACGGCAGGCAGGCGAGGGTAGATAAACGTTGATGCTCCCGGGGAGATCGCAAAAGGCCGGGTCAGATTCCGACTTGATGACCGATTTCTATCAGACGCTCACGCGGCAGTGTAAAGCGATCCGAGGCGCGCACCGCATTACGATACAGAAACCCGAACAGAATACGGCGCGGCGCAACCATTTTCGGCTTTTTCTGATCGGGAACGACGTCGTCATCTCCGGCGAAAAACACAACGGTATCGAGGTCCAGCGCACATCCGGCTTCTTTCACCTGGCTTAGCACGTAATAAAGATTGGGAATCTCGACGAAGCCGAATTTGACATTGATCGTCCACACACCGTTTCCGGCATCCTTGATCGTCATGCGCTCATCCGCCGGAATACGCGGTACGGTGTCGAACTTCACGTTCAGGATCACCACGTGCTCGGGCAGACAATGGAAATCGGCAACATGACGCGTCACGAAAGGGGGCAGCACGCCATCATAGCGCGACAGGAATACCGCAGCACCAGGCGTCCGGATAAGCTTCCCGTCATGCAGCTGCGTCAGTACCTTGTCCGCACACTCACCCAGCGGCGCAAGTCCGGCACGCAGGAGTGTGATGCCGCGCCGCCATGTCGTCATGATGATGTAGATGAACAGGCCGATCAGAAGCGGCACATAGCCGCCCTTGTCGATCTTGAGCAGATTGGCAACGAAAAACGCGAGATCGATCACGGCAAAGCACACAACGACGGGAACGGCTTTCCACAAGGGCCAGTTCCAGCGCTCGCGCATGACATCGAAAATCAGCAGGGTCGTCATGAGCATGGTTGTGGAAACAGCCGTGCCATAGGCACCCGAGAGCGCATCCGAACTCTTGAAGCTCAGGGCGATGAGCAGCGTGATGATCATCAGCGCCCAGTTGACCACGGAGACATAGATCTGACCGTATTCGGTGTCGGAAGTCTGACGGATATTAAGGCTGGGAAACCAGCCTAGCTGCATGGCCTGACGCGTCAGCGTGAAAGCCCCCGTAATGATTGCCTGGCTCGCAATGATCGTCGCAAAGGTTGCGAGCACCACCATAGGCAACACGAGACTATGAGGCATCGTCGCAAAGAACGGGTTTTCCTTCACCTGGGGATGGCTCACCAGAAAGGCCGTCTGTCCCGCATAGCTCAGTACCAGTACAGGCAGCACGATCACGGCAAGGGCAAGCCTGACGCTCGATCGCCCAACATGGCTCATATCGGCATAGAGCGCCTCAGCACCGGTGACCGAAAGGAACACAGCACCGAGAATCACAAGACTGTTGGCGCCATGTTTGTAAAGAAACCGAAGCCCATAAAGCGGGTCCAGTCCGACCAGAACCGACGGATCGTGCATGAGCGAGAAAAGACCGATGCCGCCGATCGCTAGAAACCATACCAGCATGATCGGGCCGAACACGGCACTGATGCGCGCGGTACCCAGAGGCTGAATGGCAAAAATGCCAAACAGGATGATCGTTGCAATCGGCAGGATATAGGGCTGAAGGCTTTTGGTAACGACCCCGATCCCCTCCACAGCGCTCAGAACCGAAATCGCCGGCGTAATGGCGCCATCGCCATAAAGGAGCGCCGCACCGAAAAGCCCGGCTGCGGCGAGTAGCGTGCTGCGTGAATACCAGTGTTTGCCGAACGCCCCGCCGACAAGAGAGAAGAGGGCCAGAATACCACCCTCACCCTTGTTGTCGGCACGCATGACAACGGTCGCATATTTGACCGCAACAACCATGATCATGGTCCAGACGAGCAGCGAAAACCCGCCGAGAAAGGTCTCGCGGTCGCTTGCCCCGGTATCGTTCAGAACGGTCTGGAGGGTGTAAAGCGGACTAGTGCCAATATCGCCAAAAACGATACCAAGGGCTGCCAGCGCGCCTGGCAGCACCTTTCTGTGTTCTTCAGCCATACGGCTCCCCGTGAAAAAACCTGCGATCACTCTTCCCGGTGCGCGTCAGGATCCAGAAGTTTGACGTCGATGATCATCGAACCCGAGAAAAACATGGGCTTGAAGAGATGCTTGATGACGTAATGCCCGTCGCCCCCTTCGATATGCACAGGCACAGTGATGTCGTAGCCGGAAAGACGGGCGTCGTAGGTTGCATCCGCACCATTAAGGGACACAAGCGCGATCAGTTCATCGTTTGTCATAAATTTCTCCAGAACTGTGGTGGAACGGTTACAAACCACATGTCCGGAGGGAACGAGATCGCGCGCCGTGCGGTTGCAGCGCGCGCGCCCTCAGTCAGGATAAGATTTTGTCATCCTGTAAACAGGTAAAGCCACCTGTCCCTATCGGGAACCTTGCCCAGTCAGTCGCTCCATCCATCGAACAGGGAACAGAGTGCGCGTCAGGAAACAGTCAGGCAGGAAGGACCATGAGGGCATGGCTCTGCCCTCAGCCCGTCTGCCAGCCATGACCGATAAACGCCACGCGACGTCCGGCCGGCATATCCTGCACGACGATAATCTGGCGCTCTTCCAGATAGGCAAGCTGACGTCTCGCCCGTCCGAGCGAATGGGTGCCATAGGCTTCGGCTATCGCCTCGTCACCCGGACAGGGTGTTGAATCCAGCGCTGCACGCGCCAGAAGCAGCACCACACCCTGCACGTCTTCGGGCACGGAGCGGGCAATATCCAGCGCCTGCTGCCAGCGCTCTTCCTGTGCCTGCTCGAAACTCGATCCGGAACGGACACTGGCGAGAAGCAGACGAAATGCCCCCAGATCGAGCACATTGCGGTTCAGACGCTCGATACGCGCCCTGAGCTGGAAATCCTGATACAGCGTCGCGAGAGGGCGATAGGCCGAATCCGTCTCGGCAATCACGGCCTCGACCAGACGCCACAGCATTTCCGGCGCTGCTTCGATTTCAGGAACGGCCTCCTCGACGGGGGCTGTCGCAGTATAGGCATCGAGCTGTGCCAGAAGATCGGGTGCAGGGGCGCGACGTTCGCGAACACGCGGCGCAGTCTCCACCACGGGTTCGAGAATGAGGCTGTAATTATCCTCGGCCGGTCTGGCCTCGAAGGGTGTCAGCACAGGGCCGGTCGCATGGCTCGCCGTCTCGACAGTCCCGATCGTCACCATCAGCGGTCTACGGCTCAATGCCGGACCGAGCGCCATGAACTGCCCTCTGGCTAGATCGCGAAAACCTTCTGCCGTGCGACGCTCCATGCCGAGCAGGTCGGCAGCGCGCAGCATGTCGATATCGAGGAACGTACGCCCCATCAGAAAATTCGATGCCTCGGCAGCAACGTTCTTGGCAAGCTTCGCCAGACGTTGCGTGGCGATCACGCCGGCAAGACCGCGCTTTCGGCCACGACACATGAGATTGGTCATGGCCCCGAGCGAAAGTCGCCTCGCCTCGTCAGAAGTGTCGCCACTCGCGACCGGCGCAAAAAGCTGCGCCTCATCGACCACGACAAGCACAGGATACCAGTGGGTACGAGGGGCCTCGAACATGCCGTTGAGGAAAGAACCTGCCGCACGAAGCTGCATTTCAGCCTCGACCGATTCCAGATTCAGCACCACCGAGGCTCGATGGGCACGGGCACGCTCTCCGGCAGCCCGCAACGTCGCCTCGGTCTGTTCCGAAGCATCGATCACCAGATGGCCGTATTTATCAGCCAGAGTCACGAAATCGCCCTCCGGGTCGACGATGACCTGCTGAACGAGAGTGGCCGTTTGCTCCAGCAGGCGACGCAGGAGATGCGACTTTCCCGATCCCGAATTCCCCTGCACCAGCAGGCGGGTTGCGAGGAGTTCTGTCAGGTCCAGCTGGACATCCGCGCCGTCGCGACCACGGCCCATGGTGATGGATACGCTCATGGGGTGTCCCTAGCGCAACTCGCCCTCTGAGTCAGCCATATCCCGACTCAGACCGCCTGTTGTCCTCTTTCGTTGCTCTCTTTTGTTGCGCCCTTATGGCCGCGCTCCTCTGCAAGCCAGCGCATCGCCCCTTCAGCCGCTGCACGACCGGTTGCGAAACAGGCCTGAAGCAGATAGCCGCCGGTCGGCGCCTCCCAGTCCAGCATTTCGCCCGCCACAAACACCCCGGGAAGAGCGCGAAGCATAAGCCCGTCATCCAGCGCCTCGCGCCTGACGCCACCCGCAGTGGAGATCGCGCGGTCAAGCGCATCCGTTCCGGTCAGAACAAGCGGGCAGGATTTGATCAGCACAGCAAGGCGTCTGGCATCGGAGAGCGGCTCGCTCTGTTCGGCACCTTGCACGCGCGGCACGCCCGCGCCCTGCCCGTTCATGGCTTCACGCAGCAGCCAGCGTGCAGGCGCGGAAAGCCCGAGACGGCGCAATCTGTTGGACAGCGTTTCACGCGCTCTCGTCTTGTCGAGACGTTGCACAAGACTTTCCTCATCCAGACCGGGACGAAGATCGACCGCCACGCAAAGCGACCCGCTTCGTGCGATCGCCTCGCGCCATGTGGAAGACAAACGATAGACCGGCGCACCCTCTATGCCCTGGCGCGTGATCGTGACATCGCCCCGCGCCTTCACTCCGGCGCCATGAATCACGACCGAATTCAGCACCTCCCCATGGAACTGCGCATGAAATTCAGCCGGCAAAGCCGTGAGGAACCCGCAATTGGACGGCGCAAAAGCGACGGTCGCATCGGGCGGCAGGAGAGCAGACCATGCACCATCGCTCCCGAGACGTGCCCATGAGCTCCCCCCAAGCGCAAGAAGCACGGCGTCATGGTGGTAACACGCTGTGCCTTCCGGTGTGGTGAAAGTCAGCGCTCCCCCTTCATTCCAGCCGCACCAGCGATGACGCAGTGCAAAACGCACGCCCTGTGTATCGAGGCGCGCGAGCCAGGCGCGAAGCAAGGGAGAGGCTTTCATTGCCTGCGGAAAAACGCGCCCGCTACTGCCTGCAAAACATGGCTGGCCCAGCTCTTCAGCCCAGCCGCGCAAAGCCTCAGGAGGAAAACCCCTGATCAGCGGTTCCATCCATGACTGCGCCGCACCATAACGCGTCACGAAACGCTCGAGCGGTTCTGCATGAGTCAGATTGAGTCCGCTGCGTCCGGCCATCAGAAACTTGCGTGCAGGGCTTGGCATACGGTCATAGACGACCACATCCAGACCACTGCGCGAGAGGGTCTCGGCAGCAGCCAGCCCTGCCGGACCGGCCCCGATAATCGCAACGCTCTTGAAATCCTGCATCGGCACGCTTTAGGCCTCCTCACCAAATAGTGCCAGACGGATGACAATTTAGCGCTTGAGGCCTGCAAGGGAACCGCCACATCATCCGCCGCGCTGCATGATGCAGAAAGCCCATGCCCCATCACACGCATTCGTCTCCCATAGTCGCCTCAAAGACACTCAACCCTCTACCCGTCTTTTTTCGCCCGGCCTGCCCGTCTGCTTTCGGTCCGGCCCCATGACCTATCGTGATCCTTCAGGACAGCCCATGATCGCACTTTCCTCAAAGACGCTCCCGACCCTCCCAGCCAGTGTCGAGGTCTTCTCCTATGATCGCGCAGCGCTCGGGGTCGGGATCGTTCATCTCAGTGTCGGCAATTTCCATCGTGCCCATCAATGCTGGTACATGGATCGCCTTCTGCACGAGCCGGGACATGAAAACTGGGCTTTCTGCGGTGTGGGTCTGATCGACGATGCGACAGAGCGCCTCAAGCTCGATGCCTTTCCCGCCCAGGACAACCTCTACACACTCACGCGCTACGCACCCGATGGCACATCGCGCCATCAGGTGATCGGCGCCATGGTGGATTACGTTTTCGCACCAAGGGACCCGCAGGCCGTTCTGTCACGCATGGCCGATCCCGCCACACGTATCGTGTCGATGACGATCACGGAAGGCGGCTATAACCAGGACCACGCAACAGGGGCCTATCGTCTGGAAACACCGCTGACGCAGCGTGAACTGGCCCATCCGGACAAACCCGAATCCGCTTTCGGTTACATCGTCGAGGCCCTGCGTTTGCGACGCGAGGCAGGTATCGCCCCCTTTACCGTCATGTCCTGCGACAATCTGCGCGATAATGGGGTGGTGGCAAAACGCTGTGTGATCAGCCATGCCAGAGCGCTCGATCCCGATCTGGCACAATGGATCGAAAGCAACGTGACCTTTCCGAGCTCCATGGTCGACCGCATTACCCCTGCCGTACTCAAGGAAGATGCCGATCGCGTGAATGCTGAATGCGGCGTGCTCGACCGCCTGCCCGTCATTTCGGAGGAATTCGCTCAGTGGGTCATAGAGGATAATTTCGTCAACGGTCGCCCAGCCCTCGAAAAGGTCGGCGCACAGCTCGTGCCCGATGTGCATCCCTATGAGCTGGCCAAGGTGCGTATGCTCAATGCCTCGCATTCCATGCTGGCCTATCCGGGACAGCTGAGCGGGCTCGAAACGGTACGCGACGCCATCACCGATCCCGCCATCGGGACTCTGGTCGAGCAGTTCATGAGCCGCGATGTCATTCCATATCTTACTGCACCAGAAGATATGCCCCTACCCGCCTATCGGGATCTCGTGATTGCCCGTTTCAGCAATCCGGCGGTCGGCGACAGGCTGGCACGCATCACAGGCGATGGCAGCAGCAAGCTCCCGGTCTTTCTGGCGCCGAGCTGGAACCGGCTTGCGGCATCCGGGGGCGATCTGCGTCGCATGGCCTTCGTCCTGGCCTGTTTCATACGCTATCTTCGGGGACGCACCGACCGGGGTGAGGCATTCACGCCGTTCGAACCGGCACTCCCGTCAGCGCAGCATGACCTCGCAAAAAGCTGGGACAGCGTTTTCAGCATGACGGTTTTCGAAAGCTTTACGCTCGACGACAATCATCGTGCGCTCATACGTGAAATGGCAGAGAATATGGAACAGAGAGGAACCCAAGCCGTTCTGAACGAAGTTCTCGAGGCGATCGCGTCCGACGGCTGACCGGACCGTTCCGGAAGCACTTTGCCCTTGCAGCTGAAAAGGCTCCATCATGGTTCTGCGCTTATCTGGCCTGCACGTGTCTGGCCTGCGTCTGTCCGTTTCCCTCTGCGCCGTTCTCGGGCTGGCAGCGCTCCCCCCGGGGGCGCAGGGGGCGCCTCTGGACTCGCTGGCCGGCGCTACGGCCTGGCTGAATTCACCGCCCCTTACGGCGCAGGGTCTCAAGGGCAAGGTCGTACTGGTCGATTTCTGGACCTATTCCTGCATCAACTGCCTGCGCGAAATGCCTTATGTCGAGGCATGGGCAAACAAGTACAAGCCGTATGGGCTTGTTGTCATCGGGGTCCACGCCCCCGAATTCGCCTTCGAGAAAAACCTGGAGAATATCGAAAAAGCCGTTGCCCGCTTTCACATCACCTTCCCCGTGGCGGTGGATAATGACAGGGCAATCTGGAACGGCTTCAACAACGAGTACTGGCCTGCCGCCTATCTGATCGAAGGCGACGGACAGATACAGGCCCATCATTTCGGCGAGGGCGATTACGACCGTTCCGAACACCAGATACAGGCCATGCTGCGCGAAAATGGCGCCGTGAACGTGCCGGACGATCTGGTTCATCCCAAGGGTACGGGCGAGCAGTCGGAAGCCGATCTTTCGTCGATAGGCTCACCCGAGACCTATATCGGCTATGAGCGGGCAAACCACTTCATTTCGACCGGCGGTGCCGTTCAGGACGCCCCGAACGACTACGTCATCGAGAACACGCCCTCGCTCAATGACTGGGGTCTGACAGGAAACTGGACGGTCGGCGCTGAATCCGCCCGTCTGAACAAGGCAGGCGGCTCGATCACCTTTCGCTTTCACGCACGTGACCTGCATCTCGTTCTCGGTCCTGCAGCATCGGGCCAGCCCGTCAGGTTTCGCGTCACGATAGACGGCCATGCACCCGGTGTCATTCACGGCACCGATTGCGATAGCGAAGGGATGGGCACAGTGACCGGTCAGCGGCTGTATCAGCTTGTGCGCCAGCAGGATAACGCCGTGTCCGATCACGTCTTTCGCATCGAGTTTCTCTCTCCGGGCGTCGAGGCGTTTTCCTTCACCTTCGGCTAGGCCAGAGACGGCGACCTGAGAAAACGATGTGAAAAAAAGGACCGGCGAAAACAGGCAATTGGGGGTCGGTGCCGGCCTGCCCGCAAGGCAGGCCGGTCGAAGCTCAGAAGCTGGTCGAAACCGTGCCTGTCATGGTGAAACGTGCCGCGGTCATGAAGGAATTGCCGTAACCGGTATAGGGGGCGGAACTGCCGCTATAGACCGTACTTGGGTCTTTCGCGCTGTAGATTGCGCCCATCGCGCCTGTACGCACGATCGATCCGGTGACGTTGGCAAAATTGAGCTTGATGGTGGGGGATTGGGCAATTCCAACCGGGTGGAAACGGTACCCCAGTGAAATCGTGTTGGTCACGAAGCCCGGCATACGCTGGTCACCCGCCACACTCACCGATTGCGGGCCGGTGTAATGCAGGCTCGCATTGCCGAAGAACCCTGCATATTTATAGGTCAGACCGAAATTAGCGAGCACACGCGGTGCCATGATGGCCTGCGTGCCCTTGGAATTGAGCATGACATTCGTATAGGGGTCGAACACGTTGCTGTCCTGAACGGCATGGAGATATTCGACCGAGGCATAGGGGCTGAACCCATGGATCGGGCGGCCCGAAATCATGAAGTCGAAGCCGCGCATATGCTGGTTGCCGATCGAGAACGGCTTGAACTGGTTCATGCCCAGATACTGGTTCACGATGCGATTGGTAACGTTGTAGTTGAAAAATGAGGCATCGAGGATGATGTGCTGATCGTGATAGCGATAGCCCAGCTCCTCCTTGATCGAATACTGGTTTTTCGGGATCGGCACGCTGGTATAGAGCCAACCCAGATCGACCGCACTCGGCTGACGGTAATCACCCTCGGCATTCATGTAGATCTGGCTGTGCTCGTCAATCGTATAGCCGACAGAGAGCTGAGGCAGCGGCTCGGTCCGGTTATTGGCCATTCGGCCGTAAAGATCCTTGTTCCAGGTATTTGCCATGACGAACTTGAAACCGGCCTGGATATCGAGCTTGTCGTCAAGGTACTTGGCATGATCCTCGATGAACAGACTGTGGATCTCTGTCCCTGCATTCTGCTGATCGCCCGCATCGATACGATACTCGGCCGCATTAGGGCTCGGTGCGGCACCGTTATCCATGGTGTAGCTGGTCGGGTAGGATTGCTGTGTGTAATTGTTTTCATACCAGTAGCCGAATGCCACATGGTTATGCGCATCGACATCGAGGCCCAGCTTTGCCACCGCACCGCGGCGCTCGGTAGCACCCTGCAGGAAGTAGCTGGTCACATTGCGCGTCGTGCCATCGTTCTGGGTGACCGTGCCGCCCGGCGAGGCATCCCAGCCACGCCCGAGGCTGTAATAAGGCTGCAGATCGAAGGCCAGACGACGCGTCAGAACGATATGGACAGGCGCCGAAATAAAGACCTGATTCCAGTAATCCGTATTGTTCTTCCAGTAATTGATATTATTCGACTCGGAAGAGCGCCCATATCCCTCACCGGTATGTTTGTATTTATAGAATTCCTGCTGTGTCGGGTAATTGTCGATCGTGAAATCTTCCCAGTTCCACGAGACGAAGGTCTTGGCATAGGAGCCGTTCTGCCAGCGCTTGTTCAACCCGAAATCGATATGACGCCGGTCGTTGATACCGGCCCCCATCCAGCTGCGCGCATGAGTGTTCGAGAACGAGAAATAGCCGCGTACACCGCTATGACCGATTTCACCCGTATCGACCCGGATGAATTCCCGCGAGAGATTGTTGGTGCCGTATGAGAAATCGACGAGACCGCCGAATTTCTTGCCAGGCGTATGGGTGGTTTCATTCATCGTCCCGCTGGCAGCCGACATGACGGGTAGCGCCGTCTCGGAGCTTCCGGGCGTGAGGGAGACGGATTCCAGATTTTCGGTATCGACGTTCTCTGTCAGATATTTGGCTGCCGCCGCCGGTGCGCCATCGACCAGCAGCGCCATATCGAGATCGGTCAGACCGCGCGACTGTATCTGCCCGCCCTGAAGGCCGTAGGGATCGGGCGTGCTGATGCTGACGCTGGGCAGGTTCTGCACCAGATCGAGCGCGGTGCTCGACGGATTGCGCATGGAGATATATTCATGATCGACCGTCTGCACATTGCGCGGTGCATGCTCGATACGCATCATACCGCCACCGCCATTCAGCGCCTGACGAGAGGTCGTCACCGAAATTTCCTCAGCACCTTTCGCCTCGACCGCGTGCCTGCGGGGCGCGCCAGCACGCCCTGGACGGGAGGCAGCCGTACCGGCCGGAACAGCAGACGAAACATGGCGTGCGTGGCGGGGCATATGTCCCTGGGTCGTAGCCGACTTGCCCTCGGTGGCAGCCCTGACGGGGGTCTGCGACAGGCAGGTTGCCGATGCAAGAAGCATGGCAAATCCGGCTTTCATTCCATACCGGCCACTCACATATGCCATAGAGACCCTCTTCGCTATTTCAGAAAGTTTTCTGTTTCATTACTTGAAAGACATAAAGTTACATTATCAAGCAACACGATGCAGTGTCCTTTCTGCACGAACACAAGAAGGTATACAAGTCAGAACCCTACCGAAATGTCACGAATATGGAATGAATTAACGCTGGATGTGGCTTTTCAGCCCGAGCGACCGTCCGGCACAGGCAATAGAGAAGCGCTCGAGACAAGCGATCGGGGCAAGCGATCGGGACCGGTTTCAGAATCCGCTCCCTGCCTCCCGGTCATACAGGACGGCAGGGAGGGCATTCATGGTTCAGAGGTCGATATCGAGGCCGATATCCAGAGCCTTGACGCTATGCGTGAGCCAGCCGAGGGATAGAACATCGACCCCGGAGGCCGCTATGGCAGGGGCGGTTTCGGGTGTAATGCCTCCCGACGCTTCCGTCAGGGCGCGACCGTTCACCATTGCAACGGCCTGACGCAACAGGTCAGGGCCCATATTGTCGAGCAGATAGACATTCGCGCCGCCGCTCGAGAGGGCGGTTTCAAGCTGGTCGAGCGTATCCACCTCAAGGGCGATAGCCATGAGATGGCCTGCACGCTGGCGTGCCGATCTGAGCGCAGAGGCCACACCGCCACACAGGGCGATATGGTTGTCCTTGATCAGTATGGCATCGTCGAGACGATAGCGGTGATTGCTCCCGCCACCGGCTTTCACCGCGTATTTCTGTATGGCGCGTAGCCCGGGCAGCGTCTTGCGCGTGCAGCAGACACGCGCCCTGGTGCCATGAACGGCATCCACGACCTGACGTGTGGCTGTAGCAATACCGCTTAGATGCGACAGGAGATTGAGTGCCGTCCGCTCACCGCCCAGAACGGTTTCGGCCGGCCCCTCCACTTCTGCCAGAATATCGCGCGGTGCGATGCGGCTGCCATCCTGCTTGAGCGCAACGAAACGGACATCCGGGTCGAGCAGGGTAAAGGCGAGACGCACGCCTGACATACCGGCCACGACGCCCTCATGACGTGCGCGAAACACCGCATGCAGGCGCTGCCCCGGACGAACAATGGCCTGCGAGGTTGCATCGCCGCCAGTGCCGAAATCCTCGGCCAGACCGGCGCGTATAATGGGCTCCCACATCAGATCGGGCAAAGGGGGGACAAGATAGGTCATGCGTCGACAAGGCTCCGTTCCTGCGGGGCGGCCTGTTCGAGGCCGATCTCGGCAAGGGTAAATCTGAAACGTTCGGATGGCGGTCTGTCGCCTGTCTCATCTGGCGCATCGAGACGCCAGTGGCTACCGCGGCTCTCTGTGCGTTTCAGGGCCGCACGGGCGATCATGGCCCCGACAAGCGCGTGGTCGTCTCTCGTGGCAAGCGGTGTCAGATACTCGGTCAGGGCGCTCAACCCTTCGCGCTCGCGCAAGATGCCCGCGCCCCGATCCATTCGCAGGCCGAAGCTGGCCGCGCTGAAACGCTCGGGACGCGTCGGGTCCTGACAGGAATGCCGGTCGCGTGCCGCATTGTTGATATCCCAGGCCACGGCACGCCCCATGACGAAAGCTTCGAGCAGCGAATTGCTGGCAAGCCTGTTGGCACCGTGCAGTCCGGTGCACGCCACTTCACCGCAGGCCCAGAGACCTGAGAGGCTGGCGCGCCCGTGCAGATCCGTCGCCACACCCCCCATATGATAATGCACGGCGGGACGCACCGGAATGGCCATACGGTCGGGGTCTATGCCATAGGCCGCGCAAGAGCGTGCGATACCGGGAAACTGACGCGAAAACGCCTGCTTCAACCCACGCCCCCCCATACCTCTGCCACTGCGGGCATCGAGGAATACGCTATGCCCCTCAAGACGATGGCGGGCAATGGCCCGCGAGACACGGTCGCGCGGTTGCAGCTCATCGGTAAAGCGCGCACCCGTTTCATCGACCAGAACCGCACCGGCACCGCGCACGGCCTCGCTGATCAGCGGCGAGCGCCCTCCCCCGGTTTCTACATCGAGCGCGGTGGGATGAAACTGGACGAACTCCATATCAGCCAGACGGGCACCGGCACGCGCTGCCGCTGCAAGACCGCGACCGGTGTTGCTGGCAGGGCTCGTTGCACCGGCATACAGCGCCCCGGCTCCGCCACAGGCGAGAATACAGTGATTGGTCGGAATGAACTGACCCGTATTGAGCCATACGCCACGCACGCGCCCTTCGGGTGCATGGATATGATCGAGTGTCACGCCATCGAGCACCACGATGCGCGTAGAGGCTTTCACGCGGGCGATAAGCGCCTGCATGATCCCTGCACCGCTGCTGTCACCGCTCACATGGGCAATGCGCGCGCGCGAATGGGCCGCTTCGAGGTGCAGGTCGAGATCGCTCTCTCCCTTGCGCGTGAAAGCCACGCCCCAGTCCAGCAGGGTCGAGATTGCCGAAGGACCGGCCCCGATGATGGCTTCGACCGCAGAGCGATCACACAGACCGTCACCCGCCTCGATCGTGTCGCGCATATGAAGCGCCACATCGTCGTCATTGCCGATGGCCGCGGCCAGCCCGCCCTGTGCCAGCATGCTGGCAGCATCTTCCCCCAGCGCAGAGGGGCTCAGCACCACACAGGGCCGGTCGAGATGCAGCGCTGCCGACAGCCCGGCCAGTCCGGCCCCGGCAATCACGGGCCAGCCTGCAAAGCGGGTAAGTGTCATCATGGCCCGTCCCCTCAGATGGCCAGCATCCGTTCGACAGCGCGTCTTGCCTGCGGGAAAAGGGCATCAGGTATGATGACTTCCTCCTCCATATTTTCCAGAGCGCGACGGATGGCAGGCAGGGTTATGCGCTTCATATGCGGGCAGAGATTGCACGGACGTACAAATTCGACGGCCGGATTGAGCGCAGCCAGATTGTCGCTCATGGAACATTCCGTCACCAGAAGCACCTTTGCAGGCTGCTTGACCGCCACGAATTCCATCATGCCTGCCGTCGAGCCTGCATAATCGGCTTCTGCCACCACCTCGGGCGGGCATTCCGGATGGGCGAGCACCACCACACCGGGATGCATGCGCCGGTACTGCCTGATTTCCAGCGGCGTGAAGCGCTCATGCACCTCGCAATGACCAGGCCATGTCAGCATTTCGATACCGGTCTCGTTCTGGATATTCCGAGCCAGAAACTCGTCCGGAATCATGATGACACGTGGCACACCGAGACTCTCGACCACCTTCTTGGCATTGCCCGACGTACAGCAGATGTCGGTTTCGGCCTTCACCGCCACAGAGCTGTTGACATAGGTCACCACCGGCACCCCCGGATAAGCCGCCTTCAGCGCCCGGACATTCTCTGCGGTGATGGATTCAGCCAGCGAGCAACCCGCCATGGAATCGGGAATGAGCACGGTCTTTTCAGGATTCATCAGCTTGGCTGTCTCAGCCATGAAGTGAACGCCCGCCATCACGATCACCTGCTCTTCGCAACGCTGCGCTTCGCGCGCCAGGGCGAGACTATCGCCCCGTATGTCGGAAATGCAGTGGAAGATCTCGGGTGTCTGGTAGTTATGGGCCAGAATGACCGCGTTACGCTCGCGCTTCAGCCTGAGGATCGCGCGTATATCGTCTGCGAAATTGCGCTCCCAGTCTTCACGGGTCATCAACCGGGAAACGGGCGCGTACAGGGCATCGCTATCATCCCTGACGTCGCATTCCCTGACAAGGGTCATCTGATCCATCGGATCCTCTCCGCTTATTTATACTCTTAGTGAGCATAATAGGGACAAAACTGTTGAGGCCCATACATTGGGTGCCCTCTTCCCTTTTTCAAAGCCACAAAGCCGTGATAAGCAAAAACAATATGCCTCGTCCACCGTCAGACAGTCGGGCCTCAGACAGTCAGGCCTCAGACGGAGCGCGCGATAGGGAGCTTGGACCCCATAAGCTGACGCGTTCCGATCACCTCACGTCTGAACCGATAAAGGCGTGCGGGGCGACCCTGTGCCTGTATTTCGGACTCGCCCGTTTCCTCCACCAGATCCTGCGCAAGAATCAGACGCCGGAAATTCTGCTTGTGCAGCGGGCGGCCTGCAATTGCCTCGACGGTACGCTGCAACTGCCAGAGGGTAAAGGTTTCGGGCATCAGTTCGAACACAACCGGACGGTAACGTATCTTCGCACGCAGGCGTGCCAGAGCCGTGGCCAGGATGCGCCGCCTGTCGGACGGCATGGCACGCCCCGGCGCCAGCCAGGCACCGGGCTGGCGTGACTCAGGCAGCAGCCCGGCTTCCCACAGCAGCTCGTAACGATGCAGTACCAGCTCGTCATTCCATGGCTGGCCTTCCAGCCCGAATGTCTCGGCGCAACGCCACTGACGCGCGGCATCGCGACCAGCCCATTGCGCCAGTGCCCGTCCGATCTCACGATCGAGCTGTTCGGCTCCGCTCTCCCGTCGGTTTTCCCATGGGAAATACTCGTAAAGTCCACGCCAGCCCGCCTGCGCATCCTCCAGACGTGTCAGCCCCATATAGGAAATACGTATGAGACGCGGATGATCGTGCTCGCCTGTGCCTTCGCCACTTGCCTCGGCAAAGGTATAGAGCTGCTCGATATGGCCCAGATGGCACTGTGTCTGCTGTTCGATCCATAAACGCATGCCACGCTGCAGGGAGCGGTGTCCCGTCTCCAGCGGCCCCGAAGGCAGATTGCGACCATGATCGAGCGTCAGCACGAGCGGCGCCTCGTCCTGCACGGCAATCAGCACCGCCACAAGCTCTGAATGAACGGCATTATGCAGGGCGCTCATGCCGCCACTACCCGCCCTGTGGTAAGAAGCAGCAGCGCACGCAGAATTTCGGCCGGCGAAGGCGGACAGCCATGCAGGGCAATGTCGCATTGCCTTACCCCGGCAAGCCCGGCCTCCATGATGCCTCCCAGCACGGCGTAATTCCCCCCGAAAGGTCCGACACCCAGCGCACAATCGCCGATCGCGACAACGCCTTTCGGCGCAGGCATGGCGTTCCAGCGCGCCTGAAGACCGGGCAACATGGCGCGTGTGACAATTCCGGTCACGAAAAGCAGCTCCGCATCATGAGGCGTCTCGACAAAGCGGATATCGTGACGCGCCAGATCATAGGCGGCTCCCTGAAGGGCCTGTGCCTCGATCAGACAGCCATCGCATCCCCCGCCTGCCACGAGATGGAGCGTCAGCGGGCGCGGCGCGGGCGGAAGGGTGTCGCGCGGGCGCCATTTATGAGCATCGAGAAGAGCGCGCAGAAAAGTCATGAACGGGAGCGGGTCATGGGCAGTTAGAATTCAGCAACAGGGTCGTTCCGCCGGGATATCCGGCAGACGACCATAGACCGTCACAATGCAAAACCTCGTATGGAAAAACGCCGCATGCATGTGGAATTTGCTTCCCATATCCCGCAGGAGTGGCATGGCGCCATTCTCGAAGCCCCTCACGTACGACGCTGGATCGACGGGCTGATCAGCAATTTCGAGGTTTCCGGCGTGAGGATACGCGATGCCGTCCGCTTCGGCAGCCGGATAGGCTTTGTGTTTGCCGAGGCATCGGCCAGCCATGAGGGTGCATCCGTACCGCGCTATGCTTTTCTGCGTGGCGATTCGGTCGGACTGCTCGTGATACTGCGCGACGGTGACGCGCTGCCACGCGTGCTTCTGACACGCGAACCCCGTCTGCCTGTCGCCGTCGCAGACCATCTTTCCCTGCCGGCAGGCATGATCGATGACGGCACGGTACAGAGCACGGCGCTGCGTGAATTTGCCGAAGAGACCGGCCTGATGCTGGCACTGAAAGAGCACGACCTCATGTCACTCGGCACCTTCACCCTGTCACCGGGAGGATGCGACGAAAGACTGACGCTTTATGCCATCGAACTCGAACTGGACGGCGCCGCTATCGCTGCTCTTGAGCAGCGCGCGACCGGTCTGGCTTGTGAACACGAACATATCCATCTTCATGTCATGGCGCTCGATGCCATACCGAACCTGCCTCAGCAGGATGCGAAACTGCTTCTTGCCTATCATCTCTACAAGGCGCGTTTCGAACCATTCCGCATCTCGACACGCTGAACAACGCCCTGCCGTATGAAATGCCCCCGAACGATCCGACGCCACGATCGGCAGGACCAGGGCTGGAGAGATCGAAGTCCGAGTTACGGAAACAAGGGATACGAGAGCCAGCGACACCGCAATCTGACCGGACCACTTCCGAAAGGGTTCTTTGTATCATGACGGTATGACGGTTTTTCGAAATCCCGCGCGTCTCTCTTTTTGCTCATGACGATATCCTGAACTTGGGGTAAGCCGAATGCATGACCGAGACCGATGCTCTTCCCCCTGATGCCGAAGCCCTGCTTGCCCTGGCCGCCAGACTGGCGGACGAGGCTGCCGACCTGATTGTCGAGATACGCGACCGCGGGTTCGAGACCATTATCAAGGCGGATAAATCGCCGGTGACGGAAGCCGATCAGGCTGCGGAACGGCACATTCTTGCAGGACTGCGCACGGCACGGCCGGACATTCCTGCGATCGGTGAGGAAGAGATCGCGGCCGGGCATTTCGCCGAGCCTGGCGAAATGTACTGGCTGGTCGATCCGCTCGACGGCACGCGCGAGTTTGCAGCCGGACGAGACGACTTCACGGTCAATATCGGGCTGATCTTTCGCAACAGGGCCGTGCTCGGTGCCATGTCGCTCCCCGCCTACGGACAGCTCTATACGGGCCTCGTGGGCAAGGGTGCATGGCGTCGCGACCGGAACGGGACAACGCAGATCGCCACCGTCACGCCCCCCGAGGACGGTCTGCGCATCCTGGCGTCACGCCATTATGCTGATGACCCCCGTCTGAAGGAGTGGCTGGCAGGCCGCAAGGTCGGCTCGCTCGGCAATATCGGCTCCGCAGCGAAATTCGCCCGTGTGGCTGAAGGAGTGGCCGATTTCTACCCCCGCCTCGGCCCGACCATGGAATGGGACACCGCAGCTCCCCAAGCCATTGTCGAGGCAGCGGGCGGCCATGTGCTCGACGAGCGTGGCCAGCCCCTGCTCTATGGCAAGCCTGGCTGGTTCAACCCTCCCTTTCTCTGCACCGGTCGCCATCCGACAGAAGGGCAAAATGCATGACCGAGATCCTCAAGGCAGACCCTGAGTCCATCCAGCGCGCCGCAACCCTGTTGCATGAGGGCAAGCTCGTGGCTTTTGGAACCGAAACGGTTTACGGCCTCGGTGCCCTTGCAACCTCCAATACGGCCGTTGCGCATATTTTTGCTGCAAAGAACCGCCCACGCTTCAACCCGCTGATCAGCCATTTCGCCAGCGCCGAAGCCGCATTCGAACATGTCGAGGCCAATGAGATGGCGCATCGGCTGGCCGAGGCATTCTGGCCCGGCCCGCTGACCATGATCCTGCCCCGCAAGAGCGGATCGACAATCTGCGATCTCGCGACAGCCGGACTGCCCACGGTCGCCGTTCGTGTGCCGCGCGGCAAAACTGCCCTGGCGCTGCTCGAAGCGGTGGGCGAACCTGTCGCAGCACCGTCGGCCAATCCGTCAGGGCGCGTCAGCCCCTCCGATGCGTTTCATGTGCTGCGCAACATGCATGGACGCATCGATGCCATTCTCGATTCCGGCCCCTGCTCGGTCGGGCTGGAAAGCACCGTCATCGACCTTTCCCGCGAAGTGCCGTTCATGCTCCGTCCGGGCGGGATTACGCTCGAACAGCTCGAAGCCGTCTGCGGCACCATACGCAACCCCGACGATTACGCGACCAAACTGCCTTCATCTCCCGGCATGCTGGCCTCGCATTATGCGCCCGGCCTTCCTGTCAGGCTGAGCGCAGAAACCGTCGATGCCCATGAAGCGCTGCTGGCCTTCGGTCCGGCGCTGAGCGGGGCCGGGCTGGTCTATAACCTGAGCGAACGCAGCGATCTTGAAGAAGCCGCCTCGCGTCTTTTTGCAGGACTGCG
>Ga0157365_10000212_pt1 | contig 27341 bp, 15 predicted proteins | sample AttsexASBM3_FD_111478 | JGI IMG/M metagenome (GOLD analysis project Ga0157365, IMG submission 111478) | Fungus gardens microbial communities from leaf cutter ant in Ribeirão Preto, State of São Paulo, Brazil - Atta sexdens ASBM3 | ecosystem: Host-associated > Fungi > Mycelium > Unclassified ... | reverse complement strand
TCGACTCATCCTATCCTCCGGGGGAAGAAGCTTGGAAGGGTTCGGCTGTTCGCCGATTAAAAGGGTACGTGAGTTGGGTTTAATACGACGTGAGTCAGTATGGTCCCTATCTTCTGGTGGAAAATTTAGTAAAAAGGGACAGACCTTCCAGTACGAAAGGACCAATAGGCTGTGTTTCTCTAGTGTACCAATTGTTTGTAGTATTTATTTTATTAACTTAGTAGTTGGTTAGGAAAAACTTGCCTTCTGCTATCCAGTCTTCCTGCCGAAGGCTGGGGCAGTTATTACTAATTATAAAATATATTAAATACAAATGCATAGTTGGGTAGCCACAAACATAATAGATAAGTGCTGAATGTCTATAAAGCAAGAATCTAATCCCTAGATACTAATAAATTAATTTTATTTTTGTTTTTTTTTATAAAATTAACATTAATTAAATTATAATTAAGAAATAGATCATTTCTAATATAGGTTGCAAATGTAAATACTGTAAAGTATATTAAGTTACTTGCCTCAGGCAACAGTAATAAGTTTAGCAATACTAATTTATAAAAATACTAGATGTTTCTATTTGTAGCCTCCAATGAGGGCAACTAAGCTAAACTAATACTCCGCAGGACTCCTGCGGAATAAGAGAAGATAGAGCAAGTTAGCATTAAGGGCCCTTAGCTTAACTGGTAGAGTTCCTAATTGTCAATTAGAAAGGTCTCAGTTCGAATCTGGGAGGGCTCGTTAAATATTCTACTTAAAAAATATAGGTTGAAAATAATATAATTAAAAGTTATAACCTCAGTCTCCTTATTCCATAATCTCTTATTATTAAAGGAAAAAAGAGTGGTGAGTGAAAGGTTAGTAAACAAAAAAAAATAAACAAAAAAAATGTTAACAATATTAATATTAATACCTATTATAGGTTCATTAATTATCATGCCTATGGAGAATAAATCTCAAATGAAAAAATTTGCTTTAAATATCTCAATAATAAATTTTATAGTTTCTTTATTTGTATGGTATAATTTTGATTCAAATACAACACAATATCAATTTGTTACATCTTTAAATTTAAATAGTGGTTTTGCTTTAGATTTTTGTCATTTAAATTTTGGAATAGATGGAATCTCATTATATTTTTTATTATTAACTACATTTATAAGTCCTATAGCAATATTATCAAATTATACAAATATTCAAGATGAACAACAGCCTATAAAATTATTTTTAATATCTTTATTATTATTAGAAAGTTTACAAATATGTGCCTTTGTATCATTAGATTTATTCTTATTCTATATCTTTTTCGAAAGTGTATTACCAATATTATTTATAGTAATAATAATATTTGGACATGGAATGGACAGATTTAGATCTGCATTTTTATTATTTTTATATACTTTAGCAGGTAGTTTACCAATGTTATTAAGTATATTAATGATATATAATTATATAGGTTCAACAGATTTTCAATTAATATCATTATATGAAATAAGTTTAGATAGTCAAAAATTATTATGGTTAGGTTTCTTTATAGCATTTGCTGTTAAAACTCCTTTATACCCATTTATTATTTGGTTACCTAAAGCACATAGTGATTCACCATTAGCTGGTTCTATCCTATTAGCAGCTACAATATTAAAATTAGCAACTTATGGTTATTTAAGAGTTTTAATTCAAATATTACCTGATGCTACACATTATTTTAGTCCTTTAATACAAAGTATAGCTATAATTTCTTTAATTTATGCTAGTTTTTCTACTATTATACAACAAGATACTAAAAGATTAATAGCTTATAGTAGTGTATGTCATATGGCTGTAGTAGTTTTAGGATTATTCTCTAATACAATACAAGGTATTGAAGGTGCTATTTTATTAGGTTTAGCTCATGGTTTTGTTAGTCCAGCATTATTTATATGTGTTGGAGGTATAATATATGATAGAACTGGTACAAGAATTATTAAATATATTAGAGGATTAGTAACTTATATGCCTGTATTTACTATTTTATTCTTTATTTTTACTTTAGCTAATACAGGAATTCCTTTAACTTTAAATTTTTTAGGTGAACAACTTTCTCTATTAGGTATTTGGCAACAAAATCCTATTATAGCTGCTTTAGGAGCTACTGGAATAATTTTATCTGCTATATATTCTATATTTTTATATAATAGATTATCTTATGGTAATTATTCTCCTTATTTGTCTCTACCTAACCATCCTTCAATAGGTTCTCTTACACCTTACATTCCTGCGGAGGGGTCTCCTACGGACAGAGAAGGAGAGGCAGGTGCAAAAGGAAGAGGTATCATTAAAGATATTAATAGAAGAGAGTACTTTTTATTATTAGCTTTATTAATTCCTACAGTTATTTTAGGTATATTCCCTAATGTTTTATTAGATTCTTTACATTTCTCAGTTTCTTCTTTATTATATTTTATTTAAAATCCCTTTTTATTTTTTTTCCTTTAAAAGAAAGATAAAGATAAAAAAGTTTATTTTTCTGCCCCACCCTTAGGTTGGCTAGCATAGCCCTACCTCCGGTTGGATCCGGAGGATACTAGCAATGCAACAACGCTAGGCCTACCTCTATTTATAACTAGGCACTAAGAGGGAGTATTCTAATTGGTTAAGGAGCTTACTTTGGGAGTAAGAAGCTGCGCGTTCGAGTCGTGTCTCCCTCAAATTAAAATTAAACTTTTATTGTTGGCTTGTCTAGCCCAGTCAATAGGATCCTTTGTATCCAATACTTGGTTCCAAAGGATCCTAAGAATAGGGTAAGGCTACAACGACTGGCCTAGCCTAATATTATTTTTCCTTGGCTCTTACCCCCTAGCTTTGGCAAGGGGGGGGGGGGGTTATAAGGCTACGCCAACTGTACGACTAGCTACCGTAGGGTGGGGAAGCCTAGTTAAAGGGAGAAGGAGGTCTACTTCCTTAGAAGTTCTTCTAGGCTCCTGCCAGACAAGCCAGGCGTTGCTTACTAATTTATCAGTTCTAGCCCACCCCACCCTATAGGATCCTTTGTTGGCTAGCATTGCTAGCAATGCAACAACGCCTGGACCACAAAACTTGGCGTAGCATTGCCTAAGCAAGGCAGGGTTAGCGTAGCTTAGCAGGACAGGTCTAGAAAATTAATAAGGAGAGGGTAAATAAGGTCTTATGGCTGAGTGGTTTAAGCGAAGTACTGTTAATACTTTTTACAGGGGTTCAATTCCTCTTAAGGCCTACTAAAATATAAATATACTGACTATTTCACCATCTCTGTCTTTTTTGTCCTGCCGTAGGCTGGAATAGGCTTAGCCTATTCAGAGACCCAAGCTAGTTCACCCTATAGAATCCTTTATTTTTATTTTATATAATAAAAAAGGGAAAGCAGCAGCCTACGGTAACCCCCCTGGGGGTAAAGGGGAGATTAAATAGTTGCGAAATGGTGTAATTGGTTAACACAAAAGCCTCATGAGCTTTCACTTTGGGTTCAAGTCCTAATTTCGCAAAATTTTTTTAAATTAGGTCCTTTAGTATAGTGGTTCGTACAACTCCCCTTCAAGGAGTCGGGATCAGTTCAAATCTGATAAGGATCAATTAATCCTTTATGTAAGGTAGGCCCTACCTACATTTTGCCTCCACATAGCCTTGGACTAGTGGGCTTGACTATCCTTCTTAACCGCAGGTAACCCAACCTAACCTAGCCTCCGGTTGTTGGCGTAGCCTACTCCGGATCCTAGTTACCCCCGGAGGGGGTTAGCAAGGCTATATGGTTAGGAGGCAGGCTACGCCAGGTAATAAGGCCAGGCGTTGCTTGTCAAACTAATTTAGGTAAACCCACTTAATCCTAATGAGTTCTTCGATTTCTCATAATTTTTATTTTTAATTTAAAGAAAAAAATTATATTTATAGCCTCGGTTGCTTAGTGGTCAAAGCGCTATTCTGAAGATATAGATATGGGAGTTCAATTCTCTCCCGGGGCAAATTATTACTTTCTAGGCCAGGCGTTGCTTATATCTCTCTGAGAGAGAGAGTGATTACCAACCATGCCAAGAAGGCTGGGTTAAAACTGATTAATTAGTAAGCAGCACTGTACTACTTGCCGTATTGTGGTCCAGGCGTTGTTGCATTGCTAGCAATGCTAGCCAACAAAGGATCCTGTAGACAAGAAAGTGCTGCGTCCTGCGGAGCCAACTAACCTTAGGTTGGTTAATGTAAAAATATTAGATAAGAATAAAATAAAGCCGAAATAGTTTAATTGGTAAAACGGATTCCTTGTAAGATTTTGATATTGGTTCAATTCCAGTTTTTGGCAATAAATTTAATTAGTTATTCATGTTTCCTTTCTTGGGCTAACCTTCTAATAGAATATAAGGAGAAGCTAGTTACCTATAGAAAGAAGTTTGTTATGCCTATTACCTGTACTAGTTGTCTAGGCTATGCCTCCGCAGGGAAGCAGGAAAGAGGAGCCTAGGTGCTTAAAAAAGCAAGAATGAGTTGTAGTTTAATTTGGAAAAACACCATTTTTTGGTAATGGCTTATATCAGTTCGAGTCTGGTCAACTCAGAAAAATTTAACCGCCCCCTAGCTTTGGCAAGGGGGGGGGGGGGTAAGGGGTTAGGAGCTAGGACTAGGGCAAGCCAAGCGTTGTAAAGCCAAGATGAACCTAGCCATTTAAAGTGGCAGGCTACGCCAGGTAAAATTAGTTTAATTGGTAAAATGAAGTCTTGTGGCGACTTTGTTCAGAGTTCGAGCCTCTGATTTTACTAGGCTTACTCCAACCATAAAAAAAAGGCAATAGGTGTTGCTTATTATCTAGGCTAGTTACCTTCTGTCCTTGATAATTGGTAACTTGCTTTAGACAAGTAAGCAACAACAGGCCTACTTACTTTCTTGCCTAGGCGAGTAAGTAATGCCTAGGCAACTAAGGTTGGCTGCGCTTAGGCAGAAGGTTATGATTAAAAAACTTTTAGGCTTGCTTTAATTTTTGGGCACTTTAGTCTTTTTTTAAAATTCACTCCGCAGGGATACATAGGGAGTCATTTTTTTAATGGAAGAATCCTATAAGAAATACTAAAAAAAAGTGTTTTTTACAAAAAAATCCTATAGCCGAAGTCCAAGGGGGTAAAATTATCGTTGAGCACACGAAGGCGTGCAGAAATTGTCCATGTCTATATTTTAAGAAAAGGGATTAAGAATTTTAATTAGAAGAAATCCTCAATTAAGAGGATAATTATTCACTTATGCAATCTTAGGTTTCGCTTTAGCAGAAGCTACAGGGTTATTCTCCGCAGGAATTGCTTTTTAATTATTAACTACTTCGTTTACATCTTCAATATCAGTAGGAACAGTTTGAACAGAAGTATGAATAGTACCAGGTTTTGTTAATATTGAGGGTTCAGAGCTTAAATTCATTTGATTAGCTAAATGACCAGAGAAATTTAATCTAGGCGTTGATGTGTCAGGTAAAGGATTAGGAAGGACAGGTTTAGGTGTAATAGTTCCATTGTCAGATATAGTAGGAGAATTAGGATATTTAATAGAATCTTTTGAATTTAATAATGTATCAAATTCTCCTTTAGTGAATTCTGTAATACCTTCTTCTTTCAGTTTTCTAAGGTTATCAATTAATCTAGTATTAGATTTACTAGTTCCTGTGACATTACCAGCGATACTGTCGATATTGACGTTAGGATTAGCATTATTAATATCGTTTGTTTTACTGGAACTAGATGAACTAGGTAATCCATCATTAAAATGAACAGGTTTTTTTTCAGTTGTAGATATAGCATCTAGGAATTTATGTCTTCTTCTGACTGATTAAGGATCGACAGGAAAAGAGAGAATTCCAACAAAAATATACATAAGCGCCTACTGCGACGATTCCAATAAGAGAGACAATAACTGTGTTTGCTATATTACCCTCAATCCAATTACCATTCTCTGATAAATTGCAAGTGAAGATAACACAATTTTCTACTGCGGATTGCTGAGTTGATTTTTCAATAGATGAATTGGAATCAGCAACAGCCTTTATTAATTCCATTAAATGTTTTTTTAAATCTGTTTTCATTAGGTTTGATTATTTTTAACTATAATTACAAATTTACAGATACCATAAGATTTCATAAAATATACTAATTCTATGAAGCTTCTCTCTTGAATATTGTCTTTTATTCCGCAGGACTCCTGTACTTTGTTTATATGCACAGGAAAATCTACTTGAGGATTAAATACATAAGTATATCCTGATAACGAAATACATCTAACTTCTACTTTAGCATTTTCTATCTTATTAAAATTATCAATAGAATATAGCATCGCATAAATATTAGCTAAGAATAATATAGGTGCAAAAGAATCCATTTCCTGTCCTCTAATTACTTTAATAGAAATAATCCCTTTACTTGGACTTGTGTTGCCTGACCAATCTAGGCCTAACCAACTAATATATTCAATCCTCAAAGGGGAATCAAGGGTCCATAAGCAGTAGTTATTATATTTTACAACCATTCTATTAATCTAATAAATAAGTAATAAAAGGGTAGTTATATGAAGTTATAGTAAAAAATTAATTTTTAATTTATTTTAAAAATGTCTCATATATTATCTCCTTTAAGTCAGTTTGAAGTAACTAGTTTATTAAGTTTAAATGCGCCAATATTAGGTTATATACATATCAGTTTAACAAATTTAGCTTTATATACAATATTTATATTATTTATAGTAATAGGTTTACATTATTACGGAAATAATGATTATAATTTAATACCAAGTAAATGGTCTATATCTTTAGAATCATCATTTGCAAGTTTAAATACTATGGTAAGAGAACAAATAGGAAACCATAATGAAATATATTTACCTTTTGTATATTCTATATTCTTTTTCATTTTAATAGGAAATTTAATTTCTAACGTTCCTTATTCATTTGCTGTTACAGCTAGTGGAGTTGTTGCTTTAGGTTTAAGTTTAACTATATTTATAGGTGTAACTATCTTATCATTATCTATACATGGTATTAAATTCTTTTCTTTCTTTATTCCTGCTGGTACACCTTTAGGTTTAGTACCTTTATTAGCTTTAATTGAATTAGTTTCTTATTTAGCAAGAGCAGTATCTTTAGGAGTTAGATTATTTGCTAATATAGTAGCTGGTCATACATTATTAAAAATATTATCTACTTATTTATATAAATTATTTACTGGTAATATTATAGTTGCTGTTATTACTTTAATACCTTTCTCTATTTTCTTAGCTTTAATTGGTTTAGAGTTAGCTGTTTCTTTAATACAAGCATTCGTATTTACTTTATTAGTATGTTCTTACTTAAAAGATGCTATAGAATTACATTAATATATCCCTTATCCTTTTCTCCGCAGGACGCAGGAGCAGTTGGTTAAGTAACGCCATACCTAAGGACTTTTCTTAATAAAAAAATTAAAATTTTTTATATAAATTTCTCATTACCCGCTAGCCTTGCTACTTTACTTATTTCCATAAATAAGTAACGAACCGTAGATTGGACTAGGCAAGGCCAATCCAGCTCCTTTTTCTTAAAGATAAGGCTTGCCTTACTTATTTAGGTTACAATGCCGAGCCAGCGGACATATTATTAATAGATATTTTTATTAATTGAGAAAGCTCTTTTCCTTGCCCTACTTAGGTCTAGCCTATGGCAACTAAGCGCAGCCAACCTAACTTAATCTAAATTTTTAATTTAGATAGGCTTGACTAGCCTTCTTGGCTCCCAACCTATGGTAGGGTGCCTCTGCAGGAGAGCTAAGTGCAGTTCTTCCCCTAGGCCAAGCGTTGCCAGGCCAACCCTAGTCGTTAGTAGGCTCCTGCAAAAGTAGGATTGGCTAGTAAAGTAGCCTAGCCTATAGTGATAAGGTTAAATAGTAGGCGTAGTCAGGAAAAGGAATTACTAAGAGCAAAATATACCCTTTAACTATCTCTAATTCTTGCTTTTTTATATTAAAGTAACCTTAGGTACAGGATAGGAAGGAGCCAAGCAGAGTTGGCTAACCTTGGCCTGTTAGGATCCGGAGGATCCAACCCTAGTCCACCCTTCGGTTGTATCCGGAGGAATACTAGCAAGAAAGCTGGGCTAGGAAAAAAAACTCCTGGCCTATTACCAATAAAGGCAGAAGGTTTAAAGGGGAATTTAAATAAGAAAAATAATGCCTCAATTAATACCTTTTTTCTTTTTTAATCAAATATTCTTTGCATTTGTTGCTTTATTAAGTATAATTTATATTTTTTCTAAATATATTTTACCTCAATTTACATTTCAACAAGTTATAAGACTATATATAACTAAATTAAGTAATAATAAATAAGTAACCCTCTCCTATCCTTCCCCACCTTTCTAATAGAAAGAAAGCAGGTGTGGGGTAAAACGCGAACTTGCCTAGCCTCCGGTTGGATCCGGAGGATCCTAGCTAGAGAATATGCTGAAATTGGTAGCCAGGCGAATCTTAGGAATTCGTGACCTTATAGGTCGTAAGAGTTCAAGTCTCTTTGTTCTCACAATAAATCCTCCTCAGGCGTTTAGTTGGCTTGCATTGCTAGCAATGCAACAGCGCCTGGCCTACTCCGGATCCAACCAATAGAAAATGCTGACCCTAGCTTTGCAAGGAGAATATGCTGAAATTGGTAGTAACCCATTACCCCTCAGGGGGTTAGAAACTAATAATGATCCTATTAATAGATGGATAAGACCAAGCTTAACTCCATCGCATAATGTTGGAGTTAGACCAGGAATAGATAATCCTTTATCACCTGATAAAATTACTAATACTGATCCTAATATAATTAGAAATCTTCCTCCAACACCAGGATCTACAAATAAACCATCTGGCTTAGATGAATTTATAGATTCAATATCTTAGTAAAATTACTTTAATCCCAACCTGAAGCCTTTGTTAAGGATGACCGTATAAAGAGTTCGATTCTCTTCTTCTTGGCCTGGCAGCGCCTGGCCTACTAATTAAATATTACTAGGATAACTTACTTAAACTATCTTCATTATAATACAAGTATAATCAAGAGAAGTAATAAGACTAATATATTAGTGTTAACCTTAAACATACCTCCTCCTTTCTTGGGCGATAGGTAAATAAACAAAAAAAATATAATATTATGATTATTAAATACTTAAACGATTCATTAAATTATCACATTTCTCCGAAGGAGTGATACTATTATTTGTGATATTAACATAATATTACTAGGCCAGGCGTTGCCAGGCCAACACATACATTGGCTAAAACATATTTTTACTTAAAAATTTTTTATATTTTATTTATTATTATTATATATCTTAAATTTCTATTTGAACCATATCATGATATGTACTTGCCTTCGGCTACTGATAATGGACCAATGCAAGCTACTTTAAATGGATTAAACAATAGGCCCCTGGCCAAGTAAAAGATTATGCTCATATAATAGTTATATTAACTGGAGCTTATACAGCACATGCACAACTTAGCTCTCCTGCGGAAAGATCACAAGAAGAAATATCTAAATATGAACATAAAACAAAACAAGAATTTACAGAAGTAAAAAATATATTAGATGACGCTAAAAAGTGGTATACAGATCTTAGACAAGTCAAATTAGAGGTTAAAACTAAAATTGATAAAGCTAAAATTAATAATGAGGAAGCTAATACATACTTCAAAGATTTATGGGATGCAGGAATACAAATTAAAATTCTAATGGATGCTAGAGATAATGAGGTGGATACATTAAAAAAAGCTAAATTAGACACTGATCTAACACTTATGAAACTTAGATTTGAAAGATCCTTTAATTCTACTACTTCTGAATTGAGTAAAGCTATGAAAGAAGTTGGTGAAACTGTTGATATAATTTCAGCAGAGGATAATGCATTAACTAATTCTAATTCTTCTTGTGAAAGCAAGGAAAATTCATTAGATGACTCAATACAAAAAAGTTCTATCTTTGACTTGGATAAATTAAAAGATTTACCTAATACAATTAATAACCTTGATTTACTAGGTACTATAGGTTTTACATTACTTATGGGTCACACTTTAATTTTATCTATTGTTGTTAACTTATTATTTATATATTTTGGGGACCAATTTATTAATAAATTTAAATTAGAAGAAAGATATCCTAAAATTAGAAAGGTATTAGATTACAGAAGAAAATTCCAAAGATTTTATACAATCAATGGGATAATATTAATTATTATTACTTCTTTAACCTTCATATTTTTAGCTATCAACATCTTAATAGTTTAATAGGTTAAAAAATTAACCTTCTTTTTCCCCCTTAAATAAACTAACACTCCGCAGGACTAAAACTAGCCTTTGGCAAGTCAAAAACAAAAAGTAAGCTAGAAATCTTCCATGAGGCTCTAAATTTACAAAATTTATCCCAGCAATCCCTGTGTCTTTACGTTACCTCTACTCTCTCTATCCACCACTTGCCCTAGCCTTCGGTAAGAAAGCTTGGCAAGGTTGGGGGTTAGAGACTACCAAGAAGGCTAGGCTGGAGTGTGGGGATGGCTGCGCCTAGTAAAAGTATTAATTTAGAACTATTTAATCTCTTTATAATAAATAAAAGTATGTATCTAAAAGCAATCTAGAGTTATATTGAATCAAATACCCTTTGGTTGGTAATCACTCTCTCTCTTAGAGAGATATAAGTAACGCCTGGCCTAGCCCTACGTAGGCTGAGTAGGCTAACTTTGTTACCTAGCCTAACAAAAGAGTTATCAATATAAAGCATCTAGATACTTTGTTTGGCAACGCCTATTCTTCCTTTTTAGCTTTATTTTTAAAAAGCTAATTCTTGCGGAGAGAGTTAGAAATAAAGTAAGAAGATAAGAAAACAAAGCTAATAATTTATCATTATTTTAGTAGCATATTATGCCTAAAGATAATATAATTAAATTTCAACATTTCCCTTTTCATTTAGTAGACCCTTCTCCTTGGCCTATTTTAACTTCTTTTTCATTATTAAATTTAACAATAGGGGCAGTATTATATATGCATGGATATAATAATGGGGGATATATTTTAAGTATAGGTTTTGTATTAACAACATATGCTATGATATTATGGTTTAAAGATGTTATAACAGAAGCTACATATTTAGGTCATCATACAAAAGAAGTTAAAAATGGATTAATGATAGGTATAATATTATTTATTATTAGTGAAGTTTTTGCTTTTATTTCAGTATTTTGGGCTTATTTCCATTCTAGTTTATCACCAGCTATAGAAATAGGAGGGGTATGGCCACCTATTGGAATAACACCATTAGATCCATTTGCTATACCTTTATTAAATACTTTTTTATTATTATCAAGTGGTGCTTTTATCACTTATGGTCATCATGCTTTAATAGCTGGTAATAGAAAAGGTGCTATTGATGGTGTTATATTAACTATCATTTTAGCTATTGTATTTACTGCTTTACAATATTACGAATATTCTGAAGCTAGTTTCACTATAGCTGATGGTGTTTATGGTTCAGCCTTCTTTGCTTCAACTGGATTACACGGAATACACGTAATAATTGGAACATTATTTATTTCAGTAGCTTTAGTAAGATTAATTAATTATCAATTAACTAATAAACATCATAATGGATTTGAATCAAGTATATTATACTGGCACTTTGTGGATGTTGTTTGGTTATTCTTATTTGTAGCTGTATACTTCTGGGGAAATGCCTAATATAAAAATAGGAGTTATTTTAGCCCATGGCTAGCCTTCGATTAGTAACTTATTTATTTTGATAAATAAGTTACCGTAAACTGGGCTTTCCTGTACCACTTACCTACTTGCTTGGCTACACCAATAAGCGGGATTTGCCTTCGGCTAGTCAAAGGAGCCTAGCAGGACACAAAAAAATGGTAAACGTAGGTAAGTAACTCCTTTTTTTTTGAGGTATATAAATATAAACCCTTATCTTTTTTTTTGATTTACTTAGGCTTAAGCAACTACAGGTTTGTAGGCCTACTTCTCTAGCCTAGGCTATTACACTTGCCCTAGCCCAACCTAGCCCAGCTTTCTTGCTAATATTCTCCGGATACAACCGAAGGGTGGACTAGGGTTGGATCCTCCGGAACCTAGTTACCCCCGGAGGGGTTTAGCAACTAAAGCTAGGGCTATTAGGCGTTGCCAAGATAAATAACTATAAAAATAATAAGTAAGAGAGGGGCCCTTAGAATAAGGTATCAGTCTTACCTTCTATTTCTTAACCTATACCGTACCAATTTTATGGTTGGTTAGGTTTAGAAATAGGCTATTTTAATTTGTAGTTAGACATCAGTGAAATAATACAAAAGAGGGTTAATTAAATTTTTGTTATTATCCAGCGGCACTTTCCAGTACAGCTACCTTGCTATGACTTTTGAGATGTTACTTAGAAGAGTTCACTAATATTAAAAATATAAAACAAAATATAAGTTTTCTTTAAAACAAAATATTTTTTAATTATACCCATAGTAATTTCTCTCTCTCCAAGCTTCTTCCCAGCGACAGACAGTTAGTTCATCCCGAATATAAGCTTCACCGTTGCGTAGTGATCAACGATTACTCGAAATTCCTCCTTCATGTTGTCGAATTTCAGACAACAATCCGTCTAAAAAAATAAATTAACTTTTTTTAATGATTTGCTTTTTTCTATAAAGAATTTTTGCGTCACTTTGTAAAAGTTATTATAGCACGTCGATAGCCCAGTTCATTAGGGCCATAACGACTTGTCTTAGTCCCAAATGAATTTATTTAAAACTCACAAATTGTTAAGTAAAAATTAACAACAGGGATTGCGTCCGTTAGTGGAGTTAACCTAACTTTTCACAATACGGACTGACGACAGCCATGCAACACCTGTAAACGAATTTCCAATAGAAATTTCTCATTTATAAAAAATAAATGGCTATTCAAGAACTGGTAAGATTATACGCGTACTCTCGTATTAAATAACATGCTTCACTTCGTTTGCTTCGAGACCGACTAATTTTTTTGGTTTCAGTTTTGCAACCGTACTCTCAAGGCGGAATGGTTAACGCGTTAACATCGCTATCAATTTCATAAAAAATTAACAAACTACCATTCATCGTTGACAGTGAGAGGTATCTGGGTATCTAATCCTATTTCCTATTCTCACCTTCGTTTCTCAGCGTCAATCATTATTAGATAAAAAGCTTTCACCATTAGTATTCCACTTAATATTTAAGGATATCATCCCTACACTAAGTATTATTTGGTTTATCCTCAATATGATTCTAGCTTATATTCATTTTATTTTTGTTAAAATAAAGTTTTAGTAAGCTGCCTACACACCCTTTACGCCTTTTTAAGACGACTAACGTTCGCGTTTCTGGCGTTACCGAGTCTTCTGGCACCAGTAATTTAGACAACACTTATAGTAAAGTAACATCATTTTTTTCCTTTACGTTATCATAAATAACATCTATTAAATGTCTTCATGATTTCAGTTAGCTAGTTCACTCTTGCGAGCATTGACTAATATTCTTGACTGCAGATTGCTTAAGCAATTTGGGACTTCTCATTCCCAATGTGGCCAGCGGTTCTTTCAAACTTGACTATTGATCGTAGGCTTGGTAGGCTTTTACCCTACCAACTACCATTAAACAAAATAAATCAACTCTTATAGTGGAAAATTTCCTTTATTTTAACCTATCTTTCTTTACCCTTACCCCCCCCTTTCTTAAGAAAGGGGAGTTAGGAGAGAAGGCTAGGCTGATCCTCTATTTGAGAGGTCTATAAGGTATCTAATTTATTATTACTCACCTGTACACCTTGTTCCTTCCTTTAAATTAAAATTTAAAGGTAATTAGAACAAACGATTTGCATGTCTTAAAACTACTGAAAAACGTTCAATCAGAACCAAAATTAAATTCTTACTGATAATTTAATAATTATCCTCCTTTTTTCTAGGCCAGGCATTGCTTATATCTCTCTAAGAGAGAGAGTGATTACCAACCCCTTTAAAGGAAGTAAGGGGCTAGAATAGAAGTTTAATTATTGTATTTTATATGCTCTTCGCAATTTTTAATCTTTTTTATTTTTGTTTCTTTTAGTTTTTTTTTGTTTTTTTTTTATTTTTTTAAGAGTCCCTTCTACCAATTCTCAGTTCAAAAGTTAAATTATAGTAACTGGCTACACCTACTCTATTATAAATTGAGAGACTTGCCCTGCTAGTAGGCTTCGCCAACAACCGAAGACTGGGGTGGGCTAGGACAGTTGCCATTAGTTTCCTTTGGATACAATACTAGGCTCTCTGTCCGTAGGAGACCCCTAGCCTTTGGTTTGAACCTCCGGATCCTAGTTACCCCCCTTTCTTAAGAAAGGGGGGTTAGGGTTAGAGCCTAAGGGCTAAGCTGGCTGGACTATAAAAAGCCGAAAAAAGGAATCGAACCTTTATTTTACCGTCATGAGTGGTAAGTTTTAACCTTTTAAACTATTTCAGCATTTTCCTTATTCTTTTTATTAATACCTGTTTTAATTAACCTTCTTTGTTTAGCCTTACCTAGCTTTCAATTATAAAAAGAGGGTGGTTCTCTTACCCCCACCCTTGCTTAGGCAAGGCTACGCCAAGTATTGTATCCAAAGGATCCTAAAGGTTGATGGGGGGTGGTGTTAGACAGAGAGGTAGCCTAGGGCAATTACGCCAGGTAAGGGTTAGAAAACAAATACTATTTTTTGAGCAGTAAAGGAATCGAACCTTTTACGGTGTTAACCAATTCTTTTACAGAGAACCACCTTTACCAATCGGATCACCTGCCCTTTTATTAAACTTTCCCTTAGTAAAATCGCCTCTACTTACTTGCTTACCTTTTTACACCCCACCCTCTGTCCGGAGGAGACGCCTACGGTTGTCTCCTCTTGCTAAAGCTAGAAGGAGCCTAGCATGACAAATAAGTAGGGCCTGGCCTATACCCAGCCTTTGGTAGGATATAAAATTACGGAATAAGGGCGAGTCGAACGCCCAAGGGTATTACCCAAACGATTAGCAATCGTGTTATCTTACCAATGACGATTATTCCTCCAGTAGGCTTAGCCAATTAAATTATTAAATGATAATTTAAGGAAGCTAGGTTATTAACAAAAAAGTACTCTTTTATTTAATTTTTATGCCCCACTTCCCCACCTACTTGGCTAGGTTCCTCTTTCCTGCTTCCCTGCGGAGGCATAGCCTAGACAAAAAGGAGACTAGGGGTATTGGTAGGGTTGGCTTGCCTTTAGGCTAGGCGTTGGAAACTTGCCTAGGCAAGATACCAAGAAGTCTAAACCTATGGTAGGGACTACAGCGCCTCGCCTATTATCAACTGCTGAGCCTACTAGTTACCAATAAGGTAAACAAGTAAGCTAGTTACTAATTTATAATAGAGTAGGCGTTGCCTAACCAAACAGGAGAGAGGGTTAAATTATTTTTTCTTAGAAATAACTATAGTAGCAAACATAGCTAATAATAAAATAAAACTTAAGATTATTAATAAAATAGATGCATATGTATAAAGATTATGTCCTAAAACTTCAATTTGTAAGAAATTTAATATATCTGTTTGCCAAGTAGAAGGTTGAGCGGAGCCTACTGCAGGATTCAATTCTAGGCTTATATTTCCTAGTCCTTGGCTAGTGTTAGCAATAAATAAATTATTATTAAAAATATTTACAGCTGCAGACCCCCAAGTATTAATAGTAGGCTCAGCTAATTGAAATAAGTTCTTGGCTTCGCCAACAGATAATAATAAGCTAGGAACATTATAAAAATTAAATGGTATAATACCATAAATTAAATATAAAAATAAAGAACCTATACTAATAGCTAAAGGTAAATTTTTAGTATATTGAGTTCCTGTTTCTAAAATATCTGTAAGTTTTATATTTATCATCATAATTACAAATAAAAATAATACAGCTATGGCTCCAACATATATTACTATATAAGATATACCAATAAAATGTATTCCTATTAATATAATATATCCTGCTGCAAAAACAAAAGTAAAGATTAAATATATTACTGAAATTACAGGATTTTTAGCTGTAATAGTTAAAACACCTGATAATAAAGTACCAAATGCTGATAAATTCATAAATAGTGCTGTCATTTATTTATTTTTTTGTTTACTCTTATTCCACCCCAGCCTTCTTATTTAAAAAATTAAATTGAATTGGCAGGGGGGAATAGCTGAGAGATAATAGCCTTATTTTGCCTTTTTTTTTAATCTTTGCCCTAGCCGTAGGCAATCCTAACCCTAGCACCCTGCATGGTGACTAGCTAGTAAGGTAAAGCAGGTATTGAATAATCTTGACTTAACAACGCCTAGCCGTAGGCAACTACTAATTGGCAGGAAAGGGGAGGACTTAACCTAGGCAAGGGAAGGGTGTATAGGCCAAGCGTTGCTTATATCTCTCTAAGAGAGAGTGATTATCAACCCTACCTTAAGTTGGGCTGGGCTACAATTAAAATTAAAAAATAAGTAGAAGACCTTAAACTAAATAAATTACTTATTTTCCTCCAATAGGTAGATTTGATTAGAAAATATCAAATTTGTTCAGCTTACGCCAGGTAGGAGACTACTTAGCGTTGTTTCACCATTCTAGGTAGCTCCTGTAGACCAGGCGTAGCCTACCAATTACCAAACACCCTTTTTTTTTTAGTAAAAATAGGGAAGTTAGGCAACGCCTACTGGAGTGAGGAGTAAGCGAATAATTTAGTAAGTTTAACCTAGAATAATTTTACCTCGTCTTAGCCTAGAAAATAGGGAAATAAGGTAAAGATGACTAAGCATTCATTTATCCCCTTTTTGTACCCACCACACCCCTGCTAGGCTCCTATAGGCCAAGCGTTGCTTATATCTCTCTAAGAGAGAGAGTGATTACCAACCCTGCCTTAAGTTGGGCTACAACGCTTACTTATTTTTGATAAATAATTCACCAATCAAAGGCTGGGGTGGGATAGATGGTGGGAAAGGGGAGAGATAAGAGCAGCCTAGCAGAGAAGGTAGGCATGCTATTGGCGGAGCCTATCCAAAGGAGCTAACCCAGCAATTAGTCAGTAGGCTTAAATTAAATTATATTAAATTAAATGGACCTAAACCAATTGGTTTAAATTTTATTAGGCAAGTAAGCAACGCCTAACCTAGCCAAGGATAACCTCTTGGCAACTCCTAGCCTAAGAAAGGGATAAAGAAGGTTGAATATTATTTAATCTTTACTTGCTTTAAACACTGCCAACAATAGTTAAATAGGGCTAGGTTAGATGGTTATTTCTCTGCCTTTCTTACCTCTAACCCCCCCTTTCTTTAAGAAAGGGGGGGGTTAGAGGCGAAGCCAACCCTATTTAGGGCTACTAGGCTGATGAGCAAACATAAAATTTTGTGCAAAAGCAATTTTAATAGTATAAGCACCTTTTTTATTTTTTTTAGTAATTCTAGCTGTATCTACAAAATTAACTTTACCTGTAGCAATAGCTCCTTTTTCGAATTTTTTAGTTGTTTTTCTAGGAATAATAGGTTCTCTCATTAATCTACCTCCAATATGAATATATAAACCAGATATATAAGCTGGAACCATACTAGCCCCTTTGGGGCAAGCCACCCAAGCTTTCCCCACTGGCTCTTGTTGCCCCCAATGGGGGCTATGGGAATAAAAGGCTGGACTTGCCTTACCCCCTAGCTCTGGCAAGGGGGTTAGGTTAGTGAATTTATTTTTAGTATATAAATTATGGATAGCTGATCTAATATTTTTTTTTTTTAAGATAAGATAAAATAATTGAGCTAATATGTTACTATCATAACTAGATTTATGTAATTTAATTAAATTAAATTCAATAGGTTTTTTAAAATAAGAGCTTAATAATTTAAATAAAATAATAAACTTATTAAAATATAATTTAGTTATATTAGTATTATTTAATTTAAATAATGTTTTTTTTATAAAATTATTTTTTCTTAGTAATAACTTTATAATTTTATTTCTTCTTTTTGCTTTGGCCTTTTGCAGCACCTGACCTTTAACCAGTCCTGTGGGGGCATAAATAAAATTATACCATTTAAAATTTTTAAAATCAGGTATAGTTATAAAGTATAATATTTCTATTATTAGTTTATCAGGAGTATTAATAAATTTAGGTTTACTTATTAAACAATAAATAGATTTGAAAAAAGCACCTATTAATTTTATTAAATCCTCTGATAAGTACCAGTTTTTTTGCTCTCCGAAGGAGCAGGAAAAACCTACTTTTTTTGACAAAGAAAGCTGGGCTTTCTTTAAGCAATTAGAAGAATTAAAATTATAATTATCTGCTTTGCTTGTTCCAAAAGGGATATTAGGTAGACTCCCCCAATTAGTTAATTTAGAATTTTTTATATCTAAACCGATACCATTTTGATTATTTTTAGTTATTAAATATTTAAATAATAAAGGTTTTAATGTTTCAATTTCATTTTTATTTCTATCCCCGGAGGGGCTCTTTATTTCCGTAACCCCCTTGGGGGATAAGGAGAAAGAAAGCTGTGTTAGTTTTTCTTTATGCGGAAAGAAGGAGTCAAATTCTCCGCAAGATTGCTCTTTTATTTTACTATTGCTAGTTTGCGGAACCTCCGCTGGAGAAGAAGTTAAAGATGAGAAGATAGCCTTCGGCTTGGCGGACCCTAGACCATTAACTGGGTTTATTGGCGAAGCCAACACCAATAAAACATTAGTATCAGTTGGCGTTGCCAACAAATTTACTACTAGCCTTTGGCAAGAGGCTACTGCTGCAGCTAAATTTTTATTTATTTTTAATGCAATATTGCTTATAATCAAATACAATAAACCTACATAAAATATATTTTCCTTAAAAAACAAAGGAGAGGTAAATCCTTTAGGAATTAATTTAGTTAAGTTATTTTTACTAAATTCTTTTTTTTGCATTAATACTATGTTCTGTTTTAAGGTAACTAAACCAACAAAAAAAAGTATAGATAAGCAAAAGGTAATATTTTTTTTAATTAATTTCATTTTCATTTTCATTTTTTCTTTTTTTTTTATAGCCTTGCTAGGATCCAACCGAAGGCTAGATTTGTTCTATTAACACCCCTACCGAAAAGTGGGGAGGGTTACTTGCCTTCGGCTATTAATAGTATTACTTTCCTTAGGTTACTAAATATAAATTGAAATTTTTATATTGGAGATAAAAGGCTATATAAGATTTAAGGGAATTGAACCCCTATAATATCCATTATGAGTGAACTGCATTAACCGTTATGCTAAAATCTTTTTTTTTACAACAACTGTATATTCTTTTATTATATAGCAGAAGGCAAGCCTGGCGTTTTTGCCCTCTACCTTAGGTTTAGCAGAAAAGCTGGACAAGGTAAGTAAACAACGCTTAGCCTTTTTGGCCTAAAGAAATAAAAAGGGAAAGGGTTAAAGTTAGAATTAATGTTTCACCTTATCGGTTGCTAAGTTAGCAGGTTGATCAAAATTTGTTAAAGCAATAGCTCCTGAACCAATTTCTAAGATAAATCCAATAGTTAAAATAATAAAAAATATAATACCTATAGAAAATCCGAATATAGAAACTTGATATAAAGAAACAGCTAATGGGAATAGTAATAAAATTTCAAGATCAAAAATTAAGAATAGTAAAGCTACTATCATAAAATGAATCTGAAATGTAGATCTTGTTTGTTCAGGTAAAGCTAAAAATCCACATTCATAAGCAGAAATTTTTGATTCATCCGGTCTATGAGGAGCTAATAAAATATTTAAAGCTAATAAAACAAAAGATAATATTGGAATAAAAATAAATAAAAATAATAAATTACTCATTATATCTTAAATAAAGTTAAAGAAAGTACTTGAGTACTACTTAAAATTAATGTTGGTTTTAATATAAATAATAATATAAATAAACTTAAAGAAGATATTATAAAACTATGTACTGCTGATGTTGTAGGCACAGCCAACTTACCCCCCCCGGGGGTTACTAAAGTTGGGCTGATACTAATCTCCGCATGAGTAGCCTTCTCTCCTCCTAACCCCTCTTTCCTTTCAAGAGGGGTAGGGATAGAAAGTTGGCCAACAAGCGGAACAGTATGAAGTATTTTAATAATTTTTAAATAATAAGAAGCACTTATTACACTTACTATAATAGCTAATATACTTATAAAATAATAACCCTGATCTAAAGCAGAATATAAAACGAATTGTTTAGAGAAGAAACCAATTAAAGGAGGTATACCTGCCATAGAGAATAAAGAAATAGATAAAGTTAAACTTAATAAAGGATTAGCAAAAAATAAACCTTGTAATTCTTTAATAAATCTAATATCACCTCTTGTTCCCTCTAACCCTTTTCCCCCTAACCCCTCTAGCCAAAGGCTAGAGGGGTAAGGATAGAAAGGTGAAGAAGGTACTTGGCCGGGAACTAAGTAATAACCTATAGCTAATAGTATTAAAAATATATTTAAATTAGTAATAATATATTGTATTAAATAAAATAAAAAAGAATCTATAGATTGTTCAGTATTAATAGCTAAAGCTAATAACATAAAACCTATATGTGATATAGTACTATAAGCTAATAGTCTTTTTATTTTAATTTGAGCTAAACCTACAACAGTACCTATAATTAAAGATAAAATTGAACTTATTAATAATATATTTTTTATAGGCGAAGCCAACCATGCATAAGCTGGGCTAATAGCGGTAGACTGGCCTACGGCTACAGAAAGGAAAGATATATTCTCTGCAGAAGTAATTGGCAACGCCAATCCGTAAATATTAATTTGAGTATAAATTTCTAATAATAAAATTAATATAGATATTTTAGGCATTATTGTTAACCATATAGTTACAATTGTAGGTGTTTCATCATAAACATCAGGAGACCAATTATGTAAAGGTGCTGCAGAAATTTTGAACAATAAACCTATAAAAATTAATATTATTCCTAATAAAGTTCCTTGTAAAATATAATCTATATTATATGTTGGCAAAGCAAACCAATCCTGTGGAGAAGGTTGGTAGATAAGCAAACTATCCCCAGAGGGGGAAGGGAATGAGATAGAAGAAATTAAAGTATATATTGATTCTAATTGAGTTAAACCAGTATAAGCATAAATAATACCAGTACCTAATAAAATAATACAAGAAGATAATCCACCTAATAAAAAATATTTTAAACCTGCATTAGTTGAAGATTCTGAATTTCTATATAAAGTTGATAAAATATATACTCCAAATGATTGTAATTCTATACTTAAATATAATGATATTAAATCAAAACTTGAAACTAATAAACTTGAACCTAAAGTACTAAATAATATTATTATTGAATAATCTATTGAATATTTACTTTCTTTTGTAGGCCAACCTATTAATATCATTGAACCTATTATTAATAAAAATAATTCAATTGTTTGACTTATATTTGTTATTTGAAATAATCCACTATATATTCCTATTCCTGATCCAATTGACTGAATATATAATATATTAAAACTTAATATACCAGATAGTATTAATATTATAGCAGATATTCTTGTGAAATGTATAGATGATATTTTAATTAAAGGTAGGGCTTTAGCCACTATTAATATTAAAATTGATGAAAATAACATCTCAAATACCTGTTGGCCAGGCGTTCCCAGACCTACTGCCCCAGCTTACCTTTTTTTGCTTAAGTATTGACTTATTTACTTAGCTTCCTGGTAGGCTCAGTCCAGCCCAGCCTGCGGTTGGTAGGTTGTAGTCCTAAAATTAATTACCTGGCTAGGCGTTGCCTAGCCTGATTAAATATTTTACCTTAAAATATCTAGCTTAAGCCTAGAAGTCTTGAAACCTATAAAGCCAAGAAGGTAAGTAAGCGTTGTAACCAATAGTTTAATAGGGCTAGTTTAGCAAGCTAAGGTAAGTAAGGGTTACAAATATGGTCTACTATGAAATCTGACCATTTATATCTCTAGGGATAGGCCTGGTGCTGCTTTTCCAATCCAGACATGACTACGATTGGTAACAGGCTTAGCCTACTAGCCTAGCCCATCCTAGCCTTCGGCAGGGATGGGCTAGGCTACAAAAGCTGATGGTAAGTCTACCTGCTGTAGGCTTCGCCAAGTCAATAACCTAAGGAGAGCCATGCCTACACTAATAATCAATAGAAAAATTGAGGAGGTGTGATAAGTAATCGTAAATTATTGGAGCTACTAGCATTCGGCAACAAAGGCTAGGGTGGTGCTAGTTAAATTTAGGTATTATGCTCTGCCTATTCTATTTACAAAAGTTAAATTGTTGGCGGAGCCTACTCCTTCTTTTGGAAGCTAGCCAAGTGATGAGTTGATAAAACAAAAAAAGTAGAAGCTAAATATATAATAAATAATCTCATTTCAACAAACAAAGAAGTATCCATTAACATGGGTGTAAATACCAAGAATAATAAAGATAATAAACCTATTGTAATATATAAAGAATAAGTAGTAATAATACCAGTATCTAATTTAGCAATATTTATACCAGTGTTATAAAAATTATTAGATAAACCATAAGGTCCTATTAATTCAATAGCACCTCTGTCAATTTCTTTAGAAATTTTATAACCTAATTTTAGACCATTAGAAACTAATAAATGATTATATAAAACATCAAAATAATATTTACCATTAAAGAAGCCATATAATTTTATAAATAAATTTGTACCTTTTTTAGGCGTAGCCAACCCTAGGCTATCCGCTTGCCCGGTAACCCTAGGCGTAGCCAACCCAAAGGCTGGGGGTAAGTTGGCTTCGCCTAAAGTTAAATTAATTAAGAATTGTGGTTGTCCTCCAAAATGATAAAAATATACAGCTAAGAATGCACCTAAGAAACTTATAATAGCAGGTAATAATTTAATTAAAGGATTTAAAGAGAATTCAGCTTCAATTAAAGTTAAATTATTAGGATGAGTAAATAAAGAATTAGCAAAGAAATTAGAACCAACACCTACATAAATATCTGAAACAATATAACCAAAGAATATACTAAATAAAGCTAATATTAATAAAGGTAAAATAGTAGCTATATTACTTTCATGAGTATTTAAGTAAGAATTTTTAGGTCCATTAGGATAAGTTAAAAATACTAGACTTATTAATCTAAAACTATAAAAAGCAGTTATTCCTGCAGTAATAGTTCCTAAAATATAAGCAAACATACCACTAAAACTATAAGTACCAAATGCTAATTCTAATATTAAATCTTTACTATAAAATCCTGTTAAGTAAGGTGTAGCTAATAAACTTAAAGTACCTGTTAACATAACTGCATAAGTAAAAGGTAAAAATTTAATTAATCCACCCATTTTTCTTACATCTTGTTCATCTGCAAATGAATGTATTACAGCTCCTGCACCTAAAAATAATAATGCTTTAAAGAAAGCATGATTTACTGTATGCATTAAAGCTACATTATATTGACTTAATCCTATTGCCATCATCATATATCCTAATTGAGATATAGTACTAAAAGCAATTATTCTTTTTAAATCATTTTGTAATAATCCACAGGTTGCTGCAAAAAAGGCTGTACTACTTCCTATTATTGTTATTATTAATAATGCTGTACTACTATATTCTAATATAGGTGAACATCTTAATAATAAATATATACCAGCTGTAACTAGTGTTGCAGCATGCAATAAGGCACTTACGGGTGTTGGAGCCTCCATACTTCCAGGTAACCATGAATGTAAAGGTATATTAGCACTTTTAGCTAAAGCACCTCCTAATAATAATAAAGATATAATAGTTATAGCTGTTTCATTCATATAAGGTATTAATGAAAATACTTGTGAATAATTTAAAGATCCTAATAAAGAAAATATAGAAAAAAATCCTATACTCATTAACATATCACCTCCTCTATTCATAGTAAAGGCTAATATTGCTGCTTTATTAGCTTGTATTCTAGTAAAATAATAATTAATTAATAAATAAGATACTACACCTATAGCTTCCCATCCTATAAACATTACAAAAAAATTACCTCCACATATTAGAAATAACATTCCTCCTGTAAAGGCTGATAAATATGAAAAAAATCTTTGGTTATGAGGATCTGAAGATAAATAATCTATTGTATAGATATGTATTAATGTTGAACAATATACTACAGCTAAACCTAAGGATACTGTTAATTGATCAAAATAAAATTCCCATTTTATATTCATTATTTCAGAATCTATCCAACTTCCTAAATCTATACTTACTACTGATCCTATTAAACCTACTTCATAATAGGCTATACTTATTAATAATGAGGTTGTTATTAAACAGCTACAAGTTATTATTTTTGATCCTGTAACTCCTACTTTTCTTCCCATAAATCCTGATACTATTGAACCTAATATAGGTAATAAAATTATTGATAAATACATCTTATTTTAATTTGCCTTTCCCTGCCTTTCTTTCAGTCCGAAGGAAAGCTAGGATGGGCTAGGCTGGGGATATTTTGGCCCACGTTACCAAACCTGCTTAACCTACTTATTTTTCCTGGCGTAGCCTGAACTAATTGGCTGAGTTGGGATGGTTAGGGATAGATATCGTACCTCTTAATCTATAATATGCTACTAATATACTTAATCCTATAACTGATTCTGCTCCTGCTATTGAAATTATAAATATACTAAATGTTTGACCTATACTATCATCAAATCCATATGACATTATTAATACTAATAAAGTTACTGATAGTAACATTATTTCTATTGCTATTATCATTAATATAATATTTCTTCTATTTAATATAAAACCTAAAATTCCTATTAAAAATAATATTAAAGCTAAATTCATTTTCTATTAATTTTCTTTTTTTTATCCCCCTGCCCTGCCTTGCCTTGTCGAAGCTTAGGCTAGGGTTGGATCCTCCGGATCCTACTGGGGGGTAAGGGTAGGCTAGGTTATGCCCTGCTCCGCCCATCCCAGCCTATGGCTGCGTTTTTCTAGCCTACGTCAAGTAGGAGAATAAAGGTAATTGGTTACCTATAGGGAGGGAGAAAACCTTCCCAGTAATATTTAATTAGTAGGAAGTAGAGTAATCGAAACTCTGTCTGCAATGTGTAAAATTGCTGCTAAACCACTCAGCTAACCTCCTGCTTATAGCCTTGCTGGCGAAGTCTGCCCTTTATATTAAGCTCTTGCCGTAGGCTAGATCCCTTTTTTTTTTTATCTATTCAATAGTTTGTAGTTATAGGCGAAGCCAACCCAGCCCAGCTTTTTTGCTAGTATCCTCCGGATACAACCGAAGGGTGGGCTATCATTAAAAGGGAAGGTTCTGCTCCTTAGCTTACCCTACTGATGGTAACTTATTTATCTAAATAAGTAAGCGTTGCCAGGCTTTTACCATACCTACCGTATTGTGGGCCAGGCGTTGTTGCATTGCTAGCAATGCAAGCCAACAAAGGATCCTATAGACTTGCCTATGGCTAGGGAAAAAATTGTTAAGTCTAAGCCTAGTAAAAAGATATATTAAGCCCAAGAAGATTTGAACTTCTACAAATTCCTCATCAAGAAATCATTCTAACCATTAAATTAAAGGCTTGCTAATTAGTCCTAGGATCCTTTGGATCCAATATAGACAAAGTTACTTTTTTAAAAATAGGTTAGCTTATGGCTATTGCATATATAGGAACCCTAACCCAGCTTTCTTTCTGAAGAAAGAGGGCTACTACCTGCCGTAGGTTGGGCAGGTAGCCTAACCAAGAAGGTAAGTGAGGCCTAGTAATAAATAATATAATATTTATATACTTATATATACTTATATTAAATAGATTTAGGTGTTGCTTACCTACCCCAGCTTAGTATTCATAGGCAAGTAACAGTCCACCTTTCCTGTAGTCCAGCCTACGATTGGCTTTTGCCCAGGTGTAAGCTGGACAAGGAGCTTAACAAGGCAGTCTTTTCCTTCGGCTAGTAAAGACAGGTAAGCGTTAACAAGCTTAGCCCAGTCTTCGGATGGCTCTTACCCCTGGCCCACCCTAGCCTAACTTTCTTACTAGTATCCTCCGGATACATCCGAAGGGTGGGCTAGGGTTGGATTCTCTAGAGCCTAGCAAGAAGGTTTACTAGAAAATAGTTAAAAGTAAGTAATTAAGAATATCTAAAACTAACATTTTAATCTTTTACCTTAATCTTACTTTCTTTTTATAATAAAAAAATAGTTTTTCCTGCTCCTTCGGAGATCTGGTTTCTAGCCTTAGGGCTACTAGGGTAATAGATAAAGGAGACAGCAGGCCAGGCGTTGCCAGGCCAGTAAGGATATAAAGGTGGAAATAATTAAAATGAAGGAAAGTCATAAGGAAAATATATAATATATTATATAATTTTTGTGAAAACAATTGGATAAATAAATATAGAAAATTTTAACTATTATTTTTTTAACTAGCTTAGTCAAGTTATCAGTTGGCAATTGGTGGAAAGTACATTTAGCCCACCCTAGCCCAGCTTTCTTACTAGTATCCTCCGGATACAACCGAAGGGTGGGCTAGGGTTGGATCCTCCGGATCCTAGGTAGGCGTTGTCAAACCAACCTCTGGCTTAGAAGTAATATCTAACACTTAAGTTTGTTATTTTTACTCTTAATTTGGTAGACCTGACTACGCCTAATTATCATTTATCCACCTGCCCTCTTCTAGGCTTATCTCTACCATCTAATAGTAGGTAGTACTTGCCTACTTGGCCAGGCTCCTCTTTTGGCGTAGCCTAGACAAAAAGGAGACTATAGGGTTAGCAATTGAAATGAGCAGATGATTAGCAATTTTAAAAAGTTAATTAAGTCTAATAGTAATTAGATTCGTTCTTTAATTCCTTGCTCCTAATACCTCCACCTTTCTCAAGAAAGGTGGGGGAAAGGCTAGAATAGTATACCTTAGGTAAGCATTGCCTAACCTAGGGATACTTGGAAATAAAGAAATAGAGTTACTCCTATATTATAACCTAAAATTATTTTACTATATATAAGTATTTGCATTCTTTGATTAGCCCTGTCCAGCCAAAGGCTGGATAGGGCAACAGTGCTTGGCCTACTAAAATATGCTTATAGTATTCTTTACCCATTACTTGGATTGGTCTGGCAACGCCTGGCCTAGGGTAATTTTATAAACCCTTACCTTATTAGCTTACTAACTTATTTATCTGCTAGCCTAGCCCACCCTTCGGTAGGATCCTAGCAAGAAAGGTGGACTAGACTGGGCTAGGGGGGGGGGGGAAATAAAAGAGTATTAATTAATAGACTTCCTTTTTACCCTTCCCTTTTGTAAGAAAATGGGAAGGGTAGCTGCTCTAACTCTGAATTTTTTTAACAAAAAATTAAGAGTTT
>Ga0157365_10000211_pt1 | contig 27502 bp, 19 predicted proteins | sample AttsexASBM3_FD_111478 | JGI IMG/M metagenome (GOLD analysis project Ga0157365, IMG submission 111478) | Fungus gardens microbial communities from leaf cutter ant in Ribeirão Preto, State of São Paulo, Brazil - Atta sexdens ASBM3 | ecosystem: Host-associated > Fungi > Mycelium > Unclassified ... | reverse complement strand
GGCAAATGGTGAATAATCTTCAAGCAGTATAGCTTTAACCATAGGAGTAACAGCTTGCAAGAACTCGATATTTAGTAGGTTTTTATCAGTTCTCGCTTCTAGCAGGGATGCTAAGTTCAGCTCAGGACTTTCTCCCTTACCTAACCCTGATGCTGCATCCATTTGAAAGTAGTGGATAGATTTTTGAAAATCCGATACGTAAAGGCTATCCCCGCGCACTAATAATAAAATTGCTGTTACGAAAATGGCCCAAACAAATAAAGGCAATTTCAACCACTTCTATTACACAATTTTTGTAATATGTGGAAACTTTAATCTAAAGCTATTAGAATCCCTTAGCGTATAAACAAATAAAATATTATTATTTTTAAATAAAATTTATATACTACTCTCTATTGCTTGATTTAATAAAGAATATTTTTCTAACCCTTCTTTTGTTAAATGTAATTTAGATTTCATTAAAATAGAAGTTTCTTTAAAATCATTAAAAATTTTAGCTTTAACTCCTTGTATATTATATTCTTCAAAAAAAGGTATAATTTTTTCAGTTATATCTGTAAAATTTTTTACAGTAAATCTTACTATTCCTGATTTTTCAACTGTACTAAAAAAACCACAACCAAAAACTTGTACAAAACTTGCTAATAAATCAGAATCTCTAATATTTTTAACTACATTAAAGTTTAAAACTACGCTAATACCAGTTTTATGGGTTTTAGATTTACTTGTTTCAATATAAAAACAACCTTCTCCTGATACAAAACCTGCAATTCAATTTTTTATATTTGAGTTAGTTGGAACCAAAGAGAATTTAGGTACTTCTGGTCTAATTAATGGTTTAATACTTGGGAAAGCCAATTTCAATCTATCAGGTAAACCTTTATTTAAAGAGGATCTTATAGAAATAAGTTCAAGTAATCCTTCTATTGTTAAATGCTTTTTATCCTTTATGATATCAAAAGATTTTTTAAATAATACAAAATCAGCATATTTTTTAGTTTTAAGTGGATAAATTTTAAAATGTTCTATAATAAAAACTAAATATTCTAAATTAGTGACTTGAAAAATAAAAATAAAAATACAAGCCTGCACCTAAAAACTTATGATTTTGATATAGAATGCCTATATCTTTACTATGTAAATGTATATTAAAAACTAATGTTATTTTTCATCCTATTTTGAATAAGGGTTTTTTTATAATTTTTAAAGAAAAACAAGATTCAGCATCACAAAATCCTGTAACAAAATGAGGGTATTTGCATTTGTAGTATATTTCAATTTTATTCGCCTATAAGATAACATATTAATATTTTAATATTTAAAAAGATAAGCTCAAAGGATTACTACTATACAATAGTAAAGTAAATTTACTTAAATTAAAATTTTAAACTTATATAGAATGTTTTGACCTTAGAACCGGATTTCCCGGCGATTAGAGTACACCTTACAATCTAATGTATTAATTTATTGATTGAAGAGCCGTCTACTCGTTGCTCTTTTACAGTATTATTAATTAAATTAAAAATAGTACTGATTTAGATCCGCGATAACCCATTTCAAGGAGCAAGTAGCAAATTTAACTATAGCTCCGTATCATCTCTAATGATATTACTATACCCCCAGTCAATAATGAGGCCACTCTTAAAGTTTCCCGTAAAAGTTTAGTTATTAGAGCTTTAGGGCTTCCCCGGAGTTTGACTCTTATACACAATTTAGCTGTTCGCTTTATTTATGTAGTGACATACCATACTATAGATAGGATACATCTCACGAAGCTACCCCCTAAAAGAACCGTACGTGCAGATCGCCCTGCATACGGCTCACCAAAATAACTTAAGTGCTTTCTTTGTGATTCTATCACAGCGGCAGAATTTTAGATTACACCTAAGGGTTCGATTTACAAAAGTTATTTATTCTTTATTTTATGAACATGTTCCGTATGGCATCAAATATGTGTTAAGCTTAAATTACTTAGAGTAAAATTACTACCGCCTTTTGCAATAGGATTAATATGATGAATATGGTACATGTTTTCATGTAGTTTGTCAAAGTTTATATTACCTTGGTATAAAAGGCATATTCCTTCTTGTCTATAGAATAGTTTCTCTTTTAATGTTGGAGTATTTGCACTTTCTCGCAGATTAACTTTAAGTATATCCTTCTTAATTACCTTCATTAAAGGATGAAAAGCATGAACAAATCTTAATTTAATAGGGATTTGATATTTTTTAGAACTAACTATAGGAGAAACGTTTGTAGGAATTTGTAGTTAACTCGTTATTGTTTGACTTTTCTTAAAACGGTTTTCATATTTAGTTACCCTGTTAAATACGGGATTACCCCTCAGGGAGGCTATTTTTTATTTTTCTATAGTCATTATTATTATTTCTTTCTACTTGATCTTTTTAGAAGGAGAAGTTAATTGGAGTCTTGGTTAGAGTCTAATGCCTTTTGAAATGGTGTTATATGATAAAACCTATTTAGTTGATCCTGATCACTCTCATCCTTCTTAGGAGCTTTTCTTAAGAAATATTGTTGAGTTAACCATAGTTGACCGGCTTTAAGATGTTTTCTATACATTCATTTTCAGCATTGTTTATATAATGCTTTTTGGATAAATACTCTGTATCTAGATGAATTATCTAAATGAAAGTATCATCCTCATCCTCCTATTATGGAATTCAAGTATCCGATTAATTATGCTGCTGAACTATTCATATTTTTACTGAATATTTCTTTACATTTATTTAACAGATTTATTACCCCTCTTCGTATGAGGATATATTAATAATGTTATTACACCTAAACCTGGTTTATCTAATAACATAGATATCTTAGCAGCATTTTTTTTAGTATTTGAAAATGTATCCTAAGAAGTCAAGTTGTGCGTTTTTATCTGAGAGTTTAAAGATTTTTGTTTTATCAGGCTTAAGTGTAGTGTTAACTTTGGACATTACATATTTTATTAAGATATTTTTACTTCTAGCTAAAATTACAAAGTCATATACGTATCTTACACAGTTTACTCCTAACTTTATTCTTTTGCTAGTTCCGTCTCCATTCTTAACATAATATTGTTGCGTAGCACTATTTGTGAAACTTTTTATAGAATCTAAAACTGTCTGTTCAAGACCGTTTAATGTCATGTTTGCCAATGTAGGCCTCCCTGAGGGGTACCCATTACAGGGTCTATTAATCTATCATCAACCATCATTTTGATGACTGCCTTTAGTCATTCCCTTATTTGTCTTAATAATTTAAGCTTAGGATGTAGGAAAACATTATTTAATAGCCATTCATGATGAATATTATCAAAGAAGCCTTTTATGTCGGCATCAAAAATATATTTTTCTTATGATTTGACTTAAGTACTTCCGGCTATATAAACCCCCGAAGCATTCTACTTAATCTACTTTTTGCTATTTTATTTGTATCCCAATTGACAAGACTACTTCTTACAGCACCTATAGCCATTTTACAACTTCTAAGAGCTCTTAATCCATCACTGTTATTATCTCCTGTCTTTTATACAAGAGGGAGCAGAACTAGGTTTACTAGTGTTTTTTTCTGGTAGTGCTCTATCTCTGAGACTGGGATTTCCAAGCATTCTTTCCTGTTTTAGTAAATCATAATCTTTTTTTAAAAAGAGGGTTCGCCCCGTACTTCTTAGGTTTTCACATCAAGTTTTTCAATTCTCTGTTAAGTTGTTCAAGCAGTTTATCATCATTCGGTTTCAATAATATATCCTCAATACCGGGAGTTGTTTAACCTCTCTTCTTACTTAAAGTTTTTAATGCATGAACTCTAAAATCTCAAGATCTGGCCATTCATAACTGAAGATAAGACACTACCTTCGAATTAATTCCTTTTAATCGAGCCAGTTTCACTAATACAACTTGTTTATCATAAACTCTTTCCTCTATATTTAGAAAATCTAGACTGGTTAGTTTAGACAGTAATAGTTTATTCCTATCTTGCGAATCCGTGGAATAATATCTTTTTACACAATTTGTAAGTAAAACCTTATTAAGGCAGACTGAATTCAGCGGTCTAATATCTGTTTTTATTACCCCCTTTCGGGTATCCAATCTATTAGAATTGGCATTTGCTTTTTCAGCTATCTTGCCCCCGTCTTTAATTTTAATCATCTTGTCATTTACTTGATGACTAGAAGTCCATCTGGACAACGTATTATATCCAATTGTTAACAGTTTACAATTAGAAATATACTGACTTAAAGGTCCTTTGTTTAAGGATTTTCCGGGGTTCCCTCATTTCAATAACTGGTTGCCATCATATAGAATTCTTACATCTATAATATATCCTGCTAAGTCCCTCTCTATAATACCATGTCCAATAATACTGATCAAAGTCATGTCGAACAAAATACATAACTTTATTACTTTAGGGGACAACAATCGGTTATAAACTAGTGGTCGATTGTTTACATCTGTGGCATCTTTCATACGAGAGTTCGGTTTCCCTGAACTTATTCAACCATTGTAAATGGTTTTTAAACTTATTGTTACAGTATTAGGGCTAAGTAGAATACTCCTTGGTCTAAAACCACTTTCCAAGTTTCTCCATTTAATGCTTCCTCACGCCAATAGCTCGTTGGATATTGCCGCAGCGGTTAACTCTAATCTTTTTGGTCTTTTACAACCATGATCAGTTAAGATTTCTGATAGTTTCAGACTATCATACAGCCAGTTATCTGTCTGAGTCGAAATTGTTCTCATATTTAAAGTTGTACTAATGACCTTGTAATTATTAATTTCTTAATATAGTGGACTATATCTTCAGCGTTTCTAATTCTTATTTTTTGTTTGTTTGTTTGTTTGTTTGAAAGAGAACGGTGTCTAACGCATAGTCTCTGAGGATCCTACTTTATAATTTTATTGCGACTGTTGGTCTTTGTTTAATTATATTTGGTTTCCTGCTGATTGCCCAATCTTTTGGATTTATTACTACTAATGTCAACAAACAAAGCTGTTCAAGCATTAGGTAGTATCGTAAGCTTTAAGGGTGTACCAGCATACAGTTAGAAATTTTATATTAATCCCAAATTAACCAATAAGATTATACATATTTAAAAATATAACCATAATAATTTATACCAGTATTTATATATTTTACCAATGTTATATGAGTAGCGGGATGTCCTTTACTCCTTAAATATTGTACACATTTTCCAATACTAAAAAACAGTTTTAGGACTACTTGAGTGTTGTCTAATTTTCTCGAACAAGAATTAAAAATTTTAGAACTAGAAACTGAACTATTATCTAAACACATTAATACAGATCTACTTAAACTATTTAAAGGCTTATTTTTATTAAATATTTTCCTATCTTTCTCTAGATTTAAAGCTAAATCTAATATAGATATGTTCTTAACTTTAGCTTTTAATACAGGTTCTTTAGAAAAAAGATATTTACCTAAGTACAAACTACCATTTTTTAAATGTTTAGAAAAAGTAAAATGACTAATATTAAGATTTTTAATAAAATCTATTTGTTGTGCAGATGAATAATACAATATGGTTTTATCTCTATTATAAAGAAATAATTGTTTTGCATTAGAACCACTAGGATTATTTGCCACTTTAATAGTGTTTAAATTAAAACTAGGATCTAATAAATAATATTGTTCTAATACTATTTCAGATCGAAATTTATAATTATTTATAAGAGGTATAACCTCTAAACTAAAATTAGTTAAGCTATCTTTAAGTAGTAAGGGTATAAATTTACCATTTGGTTTAGAGACGTAATTAAAATACCTAGATAATTTTATGGCTAATTGTGATGCAGAACCCACATATTTTTCCCCTGTAATTTTATGTTTAAAAATGTAAACACCTGGGATCTGTATTTTACTAGAAGGTAAACCAATATTATCTTTAAGTATTCTTTTTGATTCTTTTTGATCTAAATTTTTTAAATTTATACTTGGTGCATTTATTAAACTATTTAACATATCTTCAGTAATTGAAATATTACAATAAGATAAAATATCATTAATTACTGTAAAGGTTACAGGTTTCTTATTTTTAATGTGTTCACTTGCTAATTTATGAGCAAACAAATATTGGCTTCGTCCTTTTCTACCTAAAATTATTTTTCAATTATCTTCCTCAATTTTAGTATTTGAATGACTATTTTTAGTCAAACTATTGGTAAATTTACTTATCGATGGTTTTTTGTTGGTTACAAATAAATATGTAAAGGACATAAATATATCGTTATCGAAAAGGTTAATTAAATTTGAATTAATAGCACCTAATAGAGATGATATCCCAGCTAGGTGTAAACTAAATATTGCTAAATCAACTGAACCTCCTGAATGTGACTGAATACCGGCTAAAGGCGGATAACAATAATTGTTGGTAATCTCATGAATTTTATTAAAATTTCACTATCATTACTCGCTTTAGTATTAACTAAAGATCGGACTATTTCTTCATTTTTCTAATTTATATAGGTGCATTGGCTAAAGCATTAAGCAAAACTGACATATTTAGTGGGTTTCAAGAAATCACTCAAAATTTCCCCGCTACATAAAAAATGACTCAAAACAAAATAAAAAGTTATTATGATTTTAATTTAATTATATGAAAGTTATTCATAGTTTTTTAATTTTTTGTTTTATTTTTAATTTCATTAAGTTTAGGAAAATTACCTTTATATTTAAAATAAGATCTTGCTCAAACTTTATATTCAAATAAGGGAAAAATATTATTAAAAATAATAAATATCAAGTAACCATAAATTTTATTCATTGACTAAAAAACTAAAAGGTTTAGTAAATATTTTTATGTCTTTGAGTATTCATTTTGGATTTTATTTGCTTAATATATTCCCTAAAGGATCTTTATTTTTAATTGCTGAAACTACTTTACAGAAATCTAAAAAATCTAAATTTTTATTTCCTCTTAAAGGATAATTGTTAAACAATGGTACAATAATAGATTCTAAATCTAAGAATTTATAAATTACTAAATCAACATTGCTTTTTACTTCTATTAAAATTCCAGAACCTAAGTATTTTATTATATTTTTCATCAATTCAATATCTCTCGAATGTTGACTGATTTGGAATTTGAACTTAACTTGGTAACCTACTTAGGTGTTTTAGTTTTAAAGATATTTACGAAAAAACAAGCACTAAATCCAATGATCCAATTAATATCTTGTATTTCCTGATTATTAACAACTGGTCTTAAGACTGGTATAACACTAGAAAAAAATTTTTGTAATGTAGTAGTTAAACCAAAATTAATAGAAGCTTTAATTGCTACTATTTTATTAAAACCTTCATAAGCCTTGTTATTTATCAAGTCTACTGCATATTTAAAAAGTTTTGTTATTAAAGGATATTTTTCAAAATGAGGTATAATAATATTATTTAAATCTTTAACAGAATTTACAGTATAACTAGCAGTATTTCCAGTTTCATCTAAATAGATCAGACCTACATCTTTAAAAAAGGATTTAATTAGAATTAGAAGAGGTATTTATTTTTGTTTTTACTTTTTTTTTTAATAGGAGCTATACCCCCAACCTGTCTTTAAATAGGTTCTCTCAGTCATTGAAATAACAAATGTTGCTTCTGCGTCTTAAATTCCAGTAATATAATAAGGATTAATATTAGAATTATTTGAATTTGTATGAACAGATCTATTAAATTTATGACTTAAAGTCAGATTTGTACTTTTTAATTTAGAGTTTGTTTTAATTAGCAATTTGTTAATTTTATTTAATTTTTTAAATTTTTTTTCATTATCCATATTTGAATTTAATATAGAATGAGCTCTTAACCATAATTTAAAGGATAAACTTTTCATTCCTTTCATAGTATTATGAAAATATTTTATTATGTTTTCAATAGCTCTAGAATTTGTAGTTTGAATGATACTAGCACCCGCGTGAGTTGTTGATTTTGGACACCCTGCTTTAGGATTAGTTTTTATACCTAATATTTTCCCTATAGCAGCTTTAATAATAAAACATAAATTTGTAGTTATTTCAAAACCATGAACTAAGCTATCTTTAGATTTATTAATGAGATAGAAACTTCCTTTTGCTTCAATATATCCTACTAACCATGGTTTAAATATGACCGTTTTGGCTTCATTAGTACAAGATACTTTGTAGTTAACTATTTTTCAAGCTGGAGAAATATAACCTTCACTTGGAACTTTTTTAACTAAAGCATAAATTAATTCATCTTGTTTAACTTTATATAAATTAGTATTTTCTAAAATTGTATAAGCCTCTTTAAATTTTAAATAGTCAAAATATTTTTTAGTTAATAAAGGATATCTATCAAAAATATTTATAATATGTGCTAATTTCTGTCTATCTCTTATTTTATAGGTAAAGATATTAGTTTTATTTTCTTTTTTAATATTACCTACTCCTAATCGACTTTTTATAAAATATAACAATCTTATATTATATTCAGGTTGAGATAACTTAAAAACTAATGACCATTTTCCATGTTGATAAGCTATATAAAATGTTCCTTCGGCATCTGTAAATCCTACTAACCATTTATAAAATAATTCATTATTTGAATTAAGAAATTTTTTTAAAATTTTGATATTTTTAAAGCTAGGATTAGAAAAACGCTCTACGTTTAGTCTCTGATGATTATTTTTTAATTTTGTTTAACCAGGCGAATTGTCCCAATATATATAACATTTTTACCATTTTATATAAATTATAGAATAGGTAGTTACTTATTATGAAAGGGAGTTTAAATTTAAAAAAAACAGATAAGCTTTCTAGCAGAGCTATTCAGATTAAAATTTAATAATAAATTATTATTTAATGATAATGTAATTAATAAACTTTTTTTAATGATAACATTATGTACAATTATAAATTCATCTAAATTAGTATGTAAATTATAACTAAAAAATAAATTTACTATTTTAAATAAAAATAATAAAACAATTGTTACTTTGAACAAAATATCCATAAATTTAGTATTATAATTTATACTATTTTCAACTATTTTTGTAAGATTAGAATATTTTGTAGGAATATATTTCTTTAATTTATTTAATATATATTTGTATATTAATATATATATTAAGGCGCAGATTAGTATTAATTCCAATGCATTATATGCAAATATTACTTCTACTAATTCACTTAAGGGTGTTGAATATTCACCTAATTCTAATGGACTATTTATATAAAAATCAGGATTAGGTGATGGTACTCTAGTTACATCCGTATTAGCATGTGTACTAGTTTTAATACCTTCCAGGAAAGTATTATATGTAATTTCTCGTTCACACAAGCTTCTTCCCCCTCTTACACCAAATATTACTCCAGCACTAGTTACAAATCCAGTGCCACCAACTAGAGCTAGTCTTTGAATTGGTGGTAAACTAACGCTTGCTTTAGCCATAGCGGCCGCAGCTGTACCTCCAGCACCCGCAGCACCTAAAGTTTCAAAACCTTTGTTTAATACATTACTAGCTATAGTTAAAATTGTATCAACAGGTTTTTGAGGTAATTCACCTTTAATAGATAAATTCACATTATAATTATCTTTTTTTTCATTATTATTACTTATAAAATTATCAGGACCATCACAATATATAGGATCCAATAAATCAAAATAATAACATAAGTTTATTATTAAAAAATATAATACAAAAAATAAAATAGCTTGTTGTATAAATCTTATGAATAAATTTTTTGAAAATGTAAATTTACTAAAAACAAAATAAGATATAACAAATGATATACTAAATGAAATAATCATACCTACAATATTATTTATTTCAGATATTAAATAATAACTTAAATATGCTGCAGCTATACAAAGAATAATTGAGATAATTTTTTTTAAGATGACCCGTTTTTTTAAATTATTTTTATTATTATTATTAGAATCATTAGTATTATTAGAATTATTTAAATAATTAGAATTTTTACTAAAGCTATCTGTGTTTGGCTTTGGACCGCCCTGCTTTTGCGCTCCGCTATTATTTTGATTTGTAGTATAATCTTTTTTTTGTTTTAAACCTGAACTTTCTCGCATCAAGTAGAGTTTAATTTTAATTACATTAGTGTAATATGACAGCTTATCCTTAACTGTCCATCCAGTCACAATTTGTATTACAAATTTTATAGTATTATGTTAGAAAGGAATTTTTATAATTTATATTTAGAAAAGGATATACATCCTTACAGTTTTAATTTTTCCATTTAAAATAAAAAGAGTCAATAATATTTATTATTCAAATTTATTAAAATGTTTCCATTCAAAATCAGTTATTGTTGTATTCATCTTATTTTTTTTAATAAATAAGTATTAATTGGTTAGTTCCTTATAAAAATATTAGGTAATTTATATTGATTAATATCTTGAATTTATGACCAACATAAAAAAGATCCTATAAATATTTAGAAATATATAATGAATATTTGGATAAATAATAAATAAAATTTCGACAGGCACAGTTCTTACTTCAAGAGCTTTTTCAATATAATTAGTTTTTAACTATGTATAGAATTAACTTTAGTTATACCCTCAGCAAATTTTGCATCAAAGGTAAAAAAGACACTTCTAATTTAGTAGAATCATTTTTTCTAGTGTACACAGCTTGTGGAGATTTGATAAGATATATTTTATACTATTTGCGAGTCCTGCTCCATTAAAAGAAAATTTGTAATAAAAATTTACATATGATTATAAAACCCGTTAAATATCCCGTTAACCATTATTTAAATCCTTAGTGTCAAGTCCTAATTTTAATCCTTTTTTATTAGATCTATTATTAAACCAGTCTATTAGTCTATGAAGGGATTCAATCTTAGGAGTTATCATTTTCCGTTAATAAGAACAGTCATTTTATATAGTGTAGAAATATCTTGAATGAATAGATTTAAAAAATTTTTAGGATATTCTAATGTTCCTGCAAGTTCCTTAAATTTTATTTTTAATGCTAAAGGGAAATCTTTTTTACGCTTTATTACAGGATATAATATTTTTCCTTTTTCATTTAGATGACTAATGGGAGTTATAATTGATTCCTCTCCTTCTATTAATCCTGCTAAATAATATCCTAATTGATTATTATATTCTAAAGTTCCTTTATTAACTTTTTATTTTAGTCTATTTTCATTTTTTTTAATCTTAAGTGAAAGAATCTTTGATAGGATTCAAATTTTTAAATGATTTTATTAAAATAGCTATAATGTTTGTAATACACCTATTGCTTGCGCAAATAGATTGGACTTTATCTTCACCCTAAATTACGGGGCATCGCGTCAAGTCTCTGAGGAACCTACTTTTTTATAAATTTGGTTTCCTGCTGATTATCCATTTGTAATATCTTTAAGATTGTTACTATACAATAAAAATTTAAAGAAAAATGATAGTACTTAAAGCTTTAGGATGTTTAAGCATATAGCGATGTGCTTGATAGTAATTTCTTACTACTCTGGCACTGGAATGTACCAGCTCCATTTTCTACTAATGAGCTCAGTAATAATAAAATTAATGAAGGAGGTAATAGTTGGGTCGACGTCCCGCACCTAAAGGGGCAAGAGAAGCCTCCCACCGAACCGTACGTGCAACTTTAACTGCATACGGCTCTCCACGAAACTAATGCTAATTTACGAGTTTAATGGAGCAAAGGTTCTATTATGAGCCTTAGTCAGAAGTTGTTGACTCTGAAGTATTTTCAGGTTTCCCTTTAGTAGGTCGGTTAAATTCCTTTAAAGAGATGCCATTGTACTCTCCTAGGTGTATCTTTATATGACATGATTGACAAACTGGTATTTGTTTTCGGTTCAACATAGCCATAAGTTTAGTAAAACCTTTTTGTTTTGGCTCGATACCCCTTTTTTAAATGCTTAACGTGGTGAATTTCTATGTCTTGTTCATACCCAAAGATCCTCATGGATTAATCCAAGCTAGAGTGTGTCTTTAGTCTCCAGTTTAGCAATTCAAATGGATCGGTCCAATTGGTGCTTATGTGGAAATTTCGGGTATTTTATATCTTTCCAGCATTTTAAACTTCATGGGTTTTAGTTTTTTCAGCTTCAGGTGAAGCAAGTTCAGGGCCGAATAAAATTTCTTGAACACTGCTCTTTTGCTTTTGAGGTTTAGTTTTCTGGTTAAAGTCTTGGCACAGGAATGTCGTAGTATGAAGTTTATAATAGTGTGGAATTCATAGAAATTATCCACGAAAGAATAGTAGTTAAGAAGACCATTGACGATGGAATTGTATTTTAGTATTATTGATCTATGATCTAAGAATATCCATTTGCTAATTGCATTGGGTACTAGTTCCCCTCCTTTATTATAGTTATTAAGCATTAGCCAGTTTCTCCTTAATTTCTTGAAAAGGAAGTTTAAAGTTCATTCTAACTTGGTTAACTTTAACGAGTGTCTTACCTCTTGTTGAATGTCTATCAAAATTTTTAGGGTTAACTTTTGGAATAGATAAATAAGTACCCATAAACTTTATTGAATCTTCACCAAAGTGCCAAAGTGAGAGATCTTGGTCTTCTCTGAACTAATAGTGATTTTCAACTCTTGGTCAAGGCTTTTATTTAAGAGATATAGCCAAATCTTTAGGCCCAATAATACCATTTGTTCAATCGTCCGCATATCTTACATATTTAACTCTAATTCCTGTTATTATTCTAGAAGGTATATTGTTTCGTTCAGCTCTTACCCCTCTAATCTTTCGTAGAGTTTAAGGGGCCTTAACTTGCTTATAAATTAAGGCTAGTTCCGTCAATTTGCTACTATATTTAACGTTTTTCGGATTCACCTTAGATATACCTTTGATAGACTCAACAGAGTTTGCCTTAATCCAATCTTTTACACATAAATCTAGTTCGTGCAGGTATATGTTGGATAGAATAGAAAATAGTATTGGAAAACACCCCGTAAAACACTCATTTTTCCACATAGCCGGCTTTTACTAGTTTCCAGTATAAATCAATAAATTGTTGATCTTGAATTCTTCGTAACAGAAGAGTCTCTAGAATTTTGTGATCGACGTTATCAAAAGAAAAAAAAAGCCTTTAATATATTCCTCGTTGCACCAGCTAAACCCATTCCAGGTAGACGTTTGTTTTAGGGCAGAATGGCATCCTCTATATGGTATTAATCCATGACTGCTTTCGCAAAATATGGGTTCATGTATGGCCTCAAGCAAGGATTTCATGGCTTCCTTAACAATTTTGTATCTAGAAGCCCAGAGCTCGCATCTTTCCATTTGGATTTTTATTTGGATTGAACTCCCTTCGAACAGGTTTTAATTAAATTGTCTCATCCTTTAGTGCTTCATCGACTTTTATGGAAAAGCCATATAAGGTTAATCCTCGCTACCTGGCGTAACGTTACATGGCTTGGACTTGATTTTATGATATGCTTGATTTAGAATTTCTTTTGTTGTAAGCAGTTTGTATAAACCCGTTAACTTGCCATTATCAAGTTGTGTTAGTTTCGATTGGTTAGCCTTACCGTAATTGACAGCACAGGCTCCAGTCGAATAGTTTCGCTGCCCCACTTTAGATAAGGGTTGAATTCTATGCCCATATCCTACTATTGAAACTCCGTCTCCATAGGAATTGCTTCCCTTAGGAAATCCAGTAGTTGATTCTTTACAGAGTATGCCTTCCTTAGGTTCTATGTTTATGATGATATGAGATCTTAACGTGATAGGTGTTGTTTCCGTTAAACTATGGCCGAATTTGTCGGATCCTATCATACTGGCGATGGTGCTACAGCCTGCAGGGTTTTCAAGGCCCCCCGTTGACATAAAATGGAAGAACCATAGAGGTCTTATCTTGCTCACGCTCCAAGGTTATGTAGCTAAACCCGTCGTGAGCTTTATTAGCATGCTCCACTCCCCTAGTCCTTTCGACATCGGATAAGCTAATTGATTTACGGAAGATTACAACACTTCCGATACTGATCAGTATTACTAGAGGTAACAGGAGTTGAACGTGTTCCTGCGTCACCCTATCGAAGTTGACGAACCACAAGCATACTGCAGTATAACCTGTAAATATCCACAACCGCGCACACCATAATGAAATGTTGTTTAATCTTGGGAATCTTTAACTATTTGACTTTATGTTAGTCAAAATTTGGACTATGTATTCATCCTATTTAATTAAAAAATATTTGTTGTTTTTTTAAGAAAGGAGCTTCGCGTGTAGTCTCTGAGGATCCTACTCATCATTTAGCTTTGATTTTGGTTTCCCGCATATTCTTCCCATGTATACATCCGTATTACTACTAAATTGTGCTTTATGTCTAAATTAAATGGTCGGGTGAATATTTTAATATTTTAATATTTTTATCCTTACAATAAAATTGTATACAAAACTTAAATTAGGTGTCTATGTATATGTTAACTGAAAATTTAATTTCATTTTCGAGAGATTCTATGCTTATAGCGAAGTAATAATTAAAAAGTTTTCACTTTTAACGGCATTCCTAATTCCCATATTTGGGCTAGAAATATTAAAACAAAAAATAATAGCCTGAGCTAGTCATATTTTTATAAATTGTCTAAATGATTTCAGTTAAATTCTGTTCTTTTTCTATTCATACTATTTCTTACATATTCTGTTTTTATTAAACCTTCTTCTGTATAATTTTTAAGTATGAATAATGCAATTTCATTCCAAATAATCTAAATACTTACTAAAATATAAAGTATATTCTTCTAGATATTTTATTATAATATATAAAGATAATTTACTTAATGCAGCTAAAGTATAATATTCATTACCTGTAGACTTTTGTTTTCTAATTAATAAGTTACAATTAAGAAATTAAGGGTTAGAATATTTAAATAACTTATACCTGTTATAGGCTATAATTTTCTTTGCTCAATTTTTAATCTACAAGTTGTAGCATTATTTTAATACCTAATTTAGTATGCTGCACAGAATAACTTACATCTGAATCAATAAATACGCTGAACCAGCTAGTGTAAGCTAGACTTCCTTATTTTAAGGGTTCTATATTAGTTTTATGATGATTATTTAACCATTCTATTAATTTATGTAGTCGGTGTATTTTTAGGTGTTCTTAATTCACCATTCATTAAAGAAACTAATTTAATTAAACTATTACCGGTGAAACAGTTAATACACAAGCATTATCTTTAATTTTGTATCTTATAAAACCTGATTCTATTAGATTTAATAATCTTATTGCTAAAGTATTTAAACTATAAGTTATACAAAATCTTGGATTATGTTTTGTTCATATTATTATTAGGTATTCAAATATGACCATCACCTTAAAGTGCAATAAACCAGCTAAATAACTATTTAAGTTATTATTCATTTTTATATTTTGACTATAATAAAATTTATCACTATTTTTGTTTTATATTTCCAGAACCTACCTTTATATAAGGTTAAGGTCTAATTTATGGTTTTGGTTTGTTTGCCATATCTGGACTTCCACAGTGTATAGGTAAGAAATAATTACCACTAGAGATAGAACATGCCTCACAGCAATATCCCCTCAAAGAACCGTACGTGCAGATCACCCTGCATACGGCTCACCAAATCAAATTATTTTCCTTCTTGTCTCTTTCTAGTAAATAGAGTTTAAAGGATTAATAACAGCGGAATAATACGAAAGGATATGAAAAACATCAATATGTTAAATTATATGTTTCTCTTTACACCAGGAGTGAGTCATCATTAAATGAGATAATTTAAGCTTATCACCTCCCTTCTTGATTGGTTTAATGTGGTTAATGTCTATTATTTGAAAGTGTAAAAATTAAAATTCAATATATTTATGTCATAATCCACATAATCCGTTTTGTTTCTTTATTAGTTTTTCTTTCAGAGTTGGAATTTTTGGATTGGCAATTAAAGAGTTTAAATTCGATTAGCTTATAGGCTCTGGAGTGAAAAGCATGGATCGTTCTTAAACTTTGGGGTAATATATATTTACTTGCTCTTATTAATCGGGCAGAGGTTTCAGGATTAGCTAAGTAAACAATTCTTTTACTGTCTTTTACTTTGGTGTTTTGGTTATTGGTTTTAATTACACCGAAGAAGGTCAATTTTCTGTTTTTTAATTTGTAGTAACCATCAATTTCAGGATTTGTATAATTAGGAACTATTTCAGCATCAAAGGGTCTTAATAAATACATTTGTGCCAGTTTATTTTTACCTAAGGTAGGATGTTTTCTTCTCATTCATCTCCAAATTAAATTATAAAGGGCGTTTTTGACTACAGATCTGTAATGAGAGCTATTATCTAAATTGTAATAAAGAGCCCATTCTCTAATTATAGGATTAAGTTTTGTAATTAATTCAACTGCTGAAAGATTTTGAGAGTTATTTATGATTTCTTTCAATTTTTTAATAAAATTTCTTACTTTGTCTTTGTTAGGGAATAAAACTATTAATTTTACAGAATCCTCTCATACCATAGTTCTTTTGGTATTTGAAGACCTTTTATTACTAAATTTGAAGGTGTAGCCTAAAAAATCAAGTTGTGTATTTTTATGTGCTAGAGAAAACGTCTTGGTTTTATGAGCTGAGAAACACAGCCCTCTTTCTTTAAGGAAATCAGAAATGGCAGGAGTAACGTATTTGTTGAGTATATTTTTGCTTTTAGCTATAACTACAAAATCATCTACATATCGAACTATAGATACACCCAGTTTTAAGGGCATTGGTTGAGCTGTGATATGACCCTCTATTAGAGATCTAACTTTTATTTGTTTCCTTGAATAACCATTGTTAATAGGGTAGATAGATTTAAGTACTCTTTCTTCTATTCCATTTAATGTGAAGTTCCTAAGGGTAGGTGAGATTATACCTCCTTGTGGAGTTCCATTTATTGGATCTGAGTAGATTCCCGCATCTAATATTCCGGCTTTTATCCACTGTTTAACCATTGCAATAAGAGTTGGGTGAAGAAAAAGATTATTACACAGCCATTCGTGATATATATTATCGTAAAAACCTATGATATCTGCATCCAGGATCCATTTGTTTAGCGAGTAATTAACCTGATTAAATTGTCCACCTTTATAGTTGGAGTATCTTAAATTAATTGAATTTCTAGCTTTTTTAAAATTTATGCTTCGAAGATTGGATTTAACTGCAGCAATGGCTAACTTACAGTCTCGATGTACTCTGAACCCATAATTATTAGGATCACTAGTTAATTCTACAAGAGGGTAAAGCACTAGGTTTACTAAAGATTGTAACGCTCTATCTCTTATTGTAGATATTCCTAATGGTTTATTATCTGTTTTTACGGCTTTAGGTTTAAAAACTAATTTTAAAGCAGTAGGTTTGTATCTTTTTGGATGATAAATCATATCTCTAAGGTATTCAATCAGTGTTTTAAACATTTCTGCTTTCTTTTCTTTGTTGTGGATATCAGTGTCTAGTTCCGGACTACTTGATCCTGTTTGAGATAATATAAGCCAACTCGCATGCGCTCTGAAAGCAAAAGATCTAGCAAGAACTAACTGTAAATCAAAGACTTTTTTGTCGTGTATTCCAACTTTTTCCGCAAGTCTCAATAATTCCATTTGTTTACTTTCTACTATTTCTTGTCCTTTAATAGGATCATAAGATTTTAAGTAAGTTATAGAAAACTCAGACCTACTTTCTGTAGAAAGATCCAGGGTAGAGTATTTTCTATCAGATGTTATTCATGAGACCTTGATAAGGCTTACTGAATTCTGCAGCCTGCTATTTTGGTTTATTATTAACAGCCCCGTCGATTTCAAAGTCTTAGAAATTGTTCGAGTATCCGTAAAATTACTTACGGCATTTGCTTTTTCAGCTGTCTTGCCCCCGTATTGGATACTACAATCTAGCGAATGTTTTGATGTGTAGTAGGTTAATATTAACGTTTTCAAGATTAGAAAACCCAATAAAAACGGCTTTTTAAGAGCCAATTTATGTACGAGGTTCCCGTGTTTAGTCTGTAGATTGCCAGGTTTTGTGTAACCAGGATACATTATTAAGTTCTCTCTTGTGATGGTTTTTCCCTTAGGACTGATCAAAGACAGTACGGATTCTGATACTTTCTTTCCTATTTTGTAGGGATTCATTCTTGACAGAAGATTGATTGTTGCTGTACCATTTTTAAAATAGAGATTCACTTTCGTTGAACTTAATAGTATCTCGAGGCAAGGTAGGGTATTGAAATATTTTAAAATTATGTCTCTATTATTTCCCCATTTAGCAATTCCTCACAACCAAGGCTCGTTGGCCTTAATCGCATTGTTTAACCTTGATCCGTTTCTATACGAAGATAGATGATCAGTACAGATCTGTGTTGAATACACATCTACAGAGTGTCCACGTCGAAAAAATCCTCCCACCAATCCAGGCATACCATTATCTTAACCTTTAAGTTAAGTTTGGACTATATCTTTACCCTAAAAATTTTAATAATTTAACTAGGTTAAAAACAAATTGTTGCAGCTTTTTTATTTTGGCGATAAGGCAAGCTTGTGCAAATTATAACCTATAATATATATTAATTAAATTAAATTATACATAATATGTATTTAAAGGTATTTCGCGTGTAGTCTCTGAGGATCCTACTTTTGCTTATATTTATTATATTGATCGTAGCAATTTGGTTTCCTGCTGATTATCCAATAATTATATATGTTACTGCTTCTAAATACCTAAATAATGATATTTTGGATATTAAAAGTTAGTTTATAATTCTTAAGGGGTTTTCAGCATATAGCGAAAAGAAAGTTAAGAGTTACCTGTTAACCCGGCTATACCTTATAATACAATAATTAGATAGATCTGATTTAAATTTAAGTAGTCATTGTTACTTTACAAGCTAGAGAATATATATTACTGTGAATAATTAAACTACGTGAACAGTAAAATTAAATTAGTTTTCTATATTAGTATAACTGTTTGTGTTTTACCTTATTGTTAATTATACAATAATTATAAATAGTTTACATTGAATTCAGAAATACGGATTTATAGATTTGTACTTTTATTTTAAGCGTAGTGTGCCTCGTTCTGCTTTTATTTTAAATTAATATCACAGCACAAGCATTGATAGACGTAAACTTAGCAGTCTTATCTGGATTTTTTATGTTCGCCTATTAGCTCTTTATTATAAATAATAGCAATTGTAAATCACTTTCATTAAGTAATAAATCTACACTAAAACTAGTAAGAACTTTATATGATTTTTTGTTTAAAGGTTTTCCAATTTTGTAGGACAAATATATTGTTTTTTCATCCCCGCAGGTACTGTTTTATAAAAAAATGTTTTAAAAAAGTGAATTAAATTAGATGTTACATTGTCTTAATTATATACTAAGCTAACTCTTACATTTTCTAATTTAGTGTATTTGGAAAAAAAATTAGGTTCTTGGTAACTGTTTTATAAAATATTTAATATTACATTTAAATCTGGTGTAAATTTATATATAAAGTATTGTTCTAATTCTAGTATCATTTGCCCTGTAACTTGGGAATCCATAATATATAAATATAAATCTACATTTTTAAATCCGTTTTTACTAAAATATTTGTCTACTACTCGTTTGGGTTTAGCTAATATTGATGGCTTAAAATAAGAACATACTCGATCATATAGATTTTTGCTACTTCCAATATAACTAGAACCTGTAGGTGTAGTAAATTTATAAACTCCATTAGCATTCTTAGCTACATTTGCTATTTTTTCCCGATTATAATATGCGTTAGGAATGTAAACCTTAGTGTATTCGTGAGGTTCTTTTAGAACTTGATTCGCGATATTTGTATCTCTACTATTATTAAAGCAGTGTTTTCTATTTATACTGTGACTACTATTTAGAATCATTCTTATATAAATATTGTATTGGATCATAACCATAAAGAAAAGTAGAGTCAGCCCTAATCGGAACTGCTCTCCGAACCGTACGTGATAGTTTCCCATCATACGGCTCTCCACGTCAAGACGTATCAAATACATGGTTGTGGTTGGAAATTTAATTTGGAAATATTTTGTAAGCTGTAATAGACCATTTATGATTTACCTTCTCCTCGATATCTAGATATCAACTGCATATCAGAGTGGTTTAACTTACTTCGTTAAAGAAGATCGTGAGGAAAGTTATATTCAAAAAGGTATTTATATTGACTGCTCCTTTCCATTGACCATAAGAAATGTTACCTGTTCTTATTTGTGAAGATCCCGTTTTAGTATGTGGTGATATCCGACCTTTTAACTCGTTCAAAACAGCGCACATTTGTTTATTATTAGAACTTTGATAAGTTTTCCTCCCATTTTTTTCTACTATTTATAGAGGTTTTTTAATTTTTTAAGTTTTCGCGCTTTCGATTTATAAACATATCTCGACGAGATGAAAGTAACTCAGGAAGATATTTTTAAGTATAGATAGACTCATGTTTGTGGCTCTGTTAGATATGATCAAAATTTATTTGCATTGTTTTTAATTTTAAGGCTAGAGCTAGGACACATGATTGTCTAAGTATCATTAAAACTTTGGCTATTAACTTTTCGGCAAATTGATATGTTGTCACCAATCCTGTTATCTTACTGTTGTAAAATCGGAGGATGTCGTAGTGTGTAAGGTGTACCCTTTGGGGGGTTTCGTCTAGCGAATCCATTATCGATCATCTTTTCTAATAATAGTGCGTTAGGAGCATAGACTGATTTTGGTAGACTAGTTATTCGACTTATTTTGCTTGAACGCTTCTCCTTTGTACGAATTGAAATTAGAACAGTTATCTCGTTTTTATTTGAGAGTTTAGGATCATAAAACCATTTATAGTGTTAATGATAGTACTATCATCCTCGTTGACATCAAAACAAATGATTCCTTTAGAAATATTGTGATTTTGTCTTTAAGAGATTCTGCTATTTTTCTAATGGATACCAGAAGAAATCGTCCCCGTATCTTATATAGATTGCTCGTCAATCCTGTCTAATTTACCCATGAAGCTAATATGTTCTAACCTTTCGTTAGCGAGACTAGGTTGTATACTTTTGTAGTAATTTATTTGTTCTACCTGTCTGACGTAAGCGGGTTTGTGTTCTTTGGCTGGATTTATTAACTACTTAACTGATTTTCTAGATATTTGTATAGTTTATATAGAACTATTTCCCATTTTTACTCTTAACTGTTTTGTGTCGTTTTTATTAATGCTTGCAACCCCCTATATCTATTTTAGTGGCCCACAAGATATTATTTCTTGTATTGAGGAAAGGATTATATCGTGGTGTATGCTGTCTAACCATTTGCTTACACTTTAGTGCACAATTTTTAATGCTCATCAGGGCTTAGTTTTCCGTGTTTATGTTTTATCGTCCTGGTATATTTCCATTGGTGCTTTGACTAAAGTATGGTTCAAATATCGCGTTAATAACTACCTGTTAGGCTTTTGGTACGATATGTTCTCTTAGGCTCGCACTAATGAAAGCTCTTAATTCTCCAGATTTATTTGATTTTGGAATTAGGATTTCTCTAGCGTGGCTATTTTATTCTACATTCTCGTATATCGAAAGCGGTTTTGTCATACCATTCAAGCTTTATGTGCTCTATTTTGAGAGATTTGCTTAAGGGCTCATTGTTCCAGGCTTACTATTGTTTAGAGAGTAACAAGTATGTAACATCTTAGAATCGATGATTATGATAATTCCGTTAAATTTTCCATTTGTATCCTTGTATTTGTTCAATTCACTCACGACTACTCTATAGAGTTGCTGATGCAGTTGTTGATGCTGAAAATTATTTTCGCCGTTGTGTTTTGAGTTATTGACGCTGCCACCCTTTTCGCTGGGGATTGCGATACTATGATGGCTCCGTGCCCGCATTCTTTAGATTATTTTAGAAGAGGCGGTTGCATCCCGAGTTCCTCCTGTACCTTGATTTGAGGATGTTATTCCCCCAGGCTCTCTTGTTTAGGTGCTTGCGCATTTTTATTCCCATTCTTGGGACTCGTCTTAGCCAGTAGGATGATACCATCGTTCATGATACCGTTGATACCCTTCGCTCCTTGTGAGGAGTTTATTTAAGCTAAGCCAGGACAGTAAGTGATGTTTGGTGTCCCGTATTCCTTTTGTGGCACGATTTGCGTGTCAAGTTTCTTATCGTCACCGTGCAAGTATGCTTTCCAATGTTCTTTTTCGTTATGCTAATTGACATGATGAACATATCTATACCCTACTACAGCGCTAATACTCTTATTAGGTTATATTAGGCCAGGCAGGAAAGCTGTGTGATGTGTAATCTTATAAATTAACATTCCTACTACACACAAGTTTGTCCCCTGTAAGACTAAACTACAAGTATTAAGGAGTGAAACGGCGTACTCATGATAAATGCATGGGCTGAGATTATAACGTTGAATAGCTGATGATCTCCTTGTAAGAATTGTACTCCAGGAGATGATAATTCTAATCTAATTAATAATGAAAATGCTGTTCCAATCATACCGGCAAATACCGAAAAGATTAAATAAAGAGTTCCAATTTCCTTAGCATTAGTAGAATTTAGCCAATTCATGATGTAATATGCTAATGACTAATTCGTCTTAAGTGATTTTGATTAATAAATTGTTGTAAATGCTATTTAAATTTATAGTTAAATATAATTAAAACATAGATTTTATTAATACTTTTAGTAAGTTATTTGTAAATTGAGACTGACCTAAACTCAATAAAACCTAGCTTAATACATTAAAGACCCTACCTAGACAAATATTGACCCATTTGTAGATTGATATGTATTTAGTAAATACCTAATTATATTTGATATTTTAAGGGCTTATTTACATGGACTTCTTAATAACTTTATTGTATGTTCGCTTAGAGGTTAGTTTATTTTATTTAGAAATAAGTTATAAAATATTTTTTGAAAAGATTCATTTAGTAATCATTGACCCGCTCATCCACGAAAAAATAAAAGTAACTTCGATGTATAATTTTCTTGCTTTATTTATATTAAGATCGCATTCAATAACCATCGTTAAAAGATTTAAAAATAATTAAAAAATTTAATAAAAACTTGAAAAACTTACTTAATTTTGGACTAAATAATTGTTGCACACTTACCTTTGTAACCTTTGAACTTTATTAAACTTTATTTTTATAATTTGGCTCACAATAATTTTTGCTAAAGACTTCCATACCTAGTTGTTATTTAATCCTTTAGATTGTCTTATTTTGCGTTGAGAAACTTTAGATTTTATTTGTTGACTTGCCTATTTGTATTAGGTTAGCTGCTAATTTTGGTAGATTTTGCCCAGTTTTATTTTCTAGATAAAATTTGTATAAAAGTATTTAATTTAGTTAATAATTAGAGAAAAAGATTAACTTTAGATTAGGCTTAACCCTATTGCTTATTTAGAAAGATGGGATATTTAGAAACGATCCAACTTTTACTTTTATTTTAGAAATTAGGTAAGCAACTCATATAACTTGTAGTTAACTTGATTTTTACTCTATTATTTTAGTATTTGGATACTTTTTATCCCGATTATTTTAGACACTTTGTGTAGATATTTTATTTATTACTTCATATAATTTTACTGTAATTTTTATAGCTTGTTAATACAATATTACTTGTGTAGTATTTTTTATTAAGATATAATTATTTTTACTTAATTTTATTGCCGTCTTACCCCTTGAATTTATGTTATTTATATGTCGGTTATCGATTTTGCTTTAAAAACTTTTGGATTAATTAAGTTATTAATATTGAGAATGATAAACATATTATTGTTTTAGTTAGATTTTGTTGCTTAAGAGGAATGGACGGATATTTGTTATTTAGTTTAATTTGGGATTTTATAGTTTTATATTAGTTAGGTTTTATTTTTAGATTTAAAAGTAGTTAATTAAATTAGTTTTTTTACAACTAGAAAATAAATTCTTATTATCATAATTTTATTTGAAAACTTTGTATTTTAGATGGAATTATCCGATATTTTTTAATATCAGCATAGGATGCCTCTTATAATAATACCGTTTATTTTAATTTTTTCAGTTTTTAGTTATAGTAATTTGCATTTATTTTTGTCGTTGCTTTTAAATTTTGGTTTTTTTAACCTTTAATAGTCTTTTGGTAGTCTTAGTTATAGTGTTAGCCTCTTGTACGTATTAGATAAACTAGATTATTGATTATTATTGAACCGTGTGATTGCTGGGTTGTAAAATATCAGCAAGAATTATAGTATAGTTAAAACTAGGGATACTTAGTAATTGTTTACACAAGTGTTTAAGTTTATACATAAAATATAGAGGTTTTGTAGTTATTTTTCACCCACTTTATAGGGTAGTATAAACCAGTAAATCTAGTTAGTAATATTTATTTAAAATATTTAATGAATAATGTTAAAAAGAATAATATTTTATGGGCGACTTACACCATAAATTTAAAAAAACCTTCAATTATTTCGAAGTATGTGATTGATTATGCAATAAAAAAATTTTGAATTAATAATATTAATAATATTGAGAATAATAAACATATTATTGTTTTATTTAGAATTGTTTATGTTAATGGGGTATATAATACCCTAGGTAATTTAAAAAAATTAAATAAAGAAGATATGGATTTTTATATTAATTATATTAATGATATATTATCAATCAAAAGTAATGATTATAAAGCGGAACCTATTAACAAAATAATTGTGAATTATGGAGTTAGAGATGGCTTAGCTGCGATTAAAAATGAAAATATAAAAAGAAGCAAAAATATACTTCTAAAAAGATATAAACATTATAATCTACCTGTAACGAATAATCCGCTAGATTACGGTGATTTATTACATTATGATAAGGGTTTAAAGATGTATATAATTCTAATTAAACCTTTATTAATAGCTAAAATTTATATTAAAAAATTAGTTAATAATGTAGAAATTTTCAAATCGGGTAAGTTAGTTTTAACTTATAAAGATAAATTTATTAATAATCAAAGCTTTGAACGTATTATAGGATATAATCATTATGTTTATATAAAGGAGAATGATATCTTTATATTAGATTTATTTAAGGTTGAAAAACATGTTCGTTATATTGAATCTAAAAAAGTAGATAAAAAATTAAACGAAAAAATAATTACTTTAGATATTGAAACATATGACAAAATGGATGAAAGTGGTATTATAAAGAAACTTGTTTATAATTTATCATGATACGATGGGACTATAACAAACTCCTATTATATAACAGATTATAATAATCAAGAAGAATTGCTATTTAAAGCCATTAATGATTTATGTAAAGCTAAGTATCATTCACATAAAATATATATTCATAATTTTGCCAACTTTGATGCAGTATTTTTAATAAAAGAACTTATAAATCATGGAATAGTTGATCCAATAATACATAAAGGGAGAATTGTTACAGTTTCATTAACATACCCTAGTAAAAATAAATCTAAATTTTATACTATTTATTTTAGAGATAGTTATCAATTACTACTATCTAGTTTAAAAAAATTAGCGCTAAATTTCGCTGTTAAAACACTTAAAGGACTATTCCCACATAGATTTATTAATGAAAATAATCTTAATTATAAAGGACCTGTACCAGCTTTTGAATATTTTGATAATATTACTCAAGCAGAATATGATAATTATTTAACAAATTATAAAGGTGATTGGTGTATCCAGAAAGAGTCAATAAAATATTGTGCTCAAGATTGTATAAGTTTACATCAGATTTTAACATTATTTAATAAATTAATTTACAATAAATTCAAATTAAATGTAAATAAATTCCCCACATTATCTTCACTAAGTTTCGGTATATTTCTAACTAAATATTTAAAAAAAGTTAATATTCCGATGTTAACAGGACAAATAAATAAGGACATACGATTATCTTATACAGGAGGTTCTACTGATATGTTTATACCGCAAAATATAGATAATGAGTTAGTATATGCTTATGATATAAATTCTCTTTATCCTTCAGTTATGAAATCGAGAAATTTTCCTATCGGAAAGCCTACATATTTTGAAGGTGATATTAGAAAATATAATCATGAAGCCTATGGATTCTTTTATTGTAAGGTAGAAACACCGAATAATTTATTACATCCAATCATTCAATTACATATAAAAACAAAATCAGGTTTACGAACTCTATCACCATTAGGTACCTTTGAATCAATGTTTTTTAGTGAGGAAATAGATAATGCAATAAAATTAGGCTACAAATTCAAAATATTATGAGGCTATACTTTTAACCAAGGAAAAATCTTTCATTCATTTGTTTCAGATCTATATAAAATTAGATTAAAATATTCTAAAGAAGAACCTATGAACTATATAGCTAAATTAATATTAAATAGTTTATATGGTAGATTTGGAATGGACGATAGGTTTACTTACTGTTCATTTATATCTAAAGACTCATATCTAGACTATGAAGCAAAATATTCCAAAAAAATATTAGATATAACAGATTTTGGTGATAACTATTTAGTAGAAGTAGAAGGTGATGAAACACGATCAATGATAGAGGATAGAACAGAGTTACATAATATAAATATTTCATTAGCAAGTTCTGTAACAGCATATGCTAGAATCTTAATGAGTGATTTTAAAAATAATTCAAAAATAAAATTATATTATACAGACACTGATTCTATTTATACAAATTTAAATCCTGATGAATTAAACAAATTAATTCCAAATATAGTTGATAATAAATTATTAGGTAAATTAAAATTGGAGAATGTTTCATCACGAGCAATATTTATTGCACCGAAAGTATATTATATAAGAACAATAGACGCTGAAGAAATTTATAAAGTTAAAGGTTTAAATAAAAATATTCCTCTAACCGAATTAGATTTTAAACATCTATTAACTAAATCAAATACAATTATAAAATCTCAAGATAAATGGTATAAAACCATATCCAAGGGATTGATAGAGGTAAAAACTCAATTATATACTTTACAACAGACCGATAATAAAAGGGAGTTGTTATATAATAAAAATGATGAGTTAATAGGAACTATAGCGTATACAGTAAAAAATAATGAACTTATTTAACTTAGCAAGCATTAATTAATAATAGTTGTTTAACCTTATTAATAACCATAAACCCCCTATCAATATAAAATTTTAATTAAAAAACAAAATAATTAAATAATTTAAAATTAGGCAAGATGTTCAATAGTTTATTTAAAACCTTAGTAACAGATTAAAATAAAAATTATAAAAAATAAAAATGAAAATAGGCAAGATGTTCAATAGTTTAATATTTTTAAGGTCGTCACCAAATTGCGTTAAAATTAAAAATAATCTTTATTTAAAATATAAAGTAGGGCTTAATGTACAATATAAAAAACGTGTATAAAAAATGCTTGAACAAGAGTTTACAAAAATCTCTTAAAAAGTTAGTTTTAAAATAACTAAAAATCTTTATTGTTTATTTGTTTGATAAAAATTAAAAACTTTCATTAAATTTATAAAACTATCTCTCTATCTACTCT
>Ga0157365_10000209_pt1 | contig 27639 bp, 24 predicted proteins | sample AttsexASBM3_FD_111478 | JGI IMG/M metagenome (GOLD analysis project Ga0157365, IMG submission 111478) | Fungus gardens microbial communities from leaf cutter ant in Ribeirão Preto, State of São Paulo, Brazil - Atta sexdens ASBM3 | ecosystem: Host-associated > Fungi > Mycelium > Unclassified ... | reverse complement strand
TGTGCCGCCGCTCTATGCAGCGCCGCCGCCAGTGATCATGGGTCTTCCGGCGATTGCGCCACAACCGATTGTGCATGCGCCGGTCCGGGTTGCCTCAACGGGTGCGCCGAAGGTCGCTGCGCCTCCCCATGCAGTTGCACCGGTCGTCGCTTCGGTGCCTCCGGTTCTGGTGCCACCGATTGCGCCGATGATGGTCGCCGCCGCGCCGCCGCCGGTGTTTTTAGGGCCCCGTCTGTACGCCGCGCGAGTCGTCGTGGTGCGCCCGGCGTGGCGTCCCGTGGCCTATGTCCGGCCTGTGCCCGGTTACTACGCCTATGGCTATCGCGGGGCTTATTATGCGCGCGGACCGTATGTCCGGTCGGGGTTTGGCGGTTGGGGACCCAGAGGGAGACCGGGATGGGGCTATGGCGGTCGCGGTTGGGGACATGGCCGTCGATAGACCCGTGATGATGTCTGAATCTTTTGGAGACTCGAAGGAATTGTCCCGATGTTGAACGCTTTGCGTATTGGAATGAGCGTTGCCGCTCTGATGTTTGCGGCTCAGGCTGTCGCCGCCACCGCAGCCACCACGCCGGGGCAGGCGGTGGAGGCGCGCATCACGTCTCTCAAGACCGCGCTGCAGATCACACCGGAGGAGGGGCCTGCGTGGTCGGTGTTTGCGCAGGCCATGCGGGATAATGCAACGAGCACCGATGCGTTGTTTTCGCAGCGAGCTTCCAGGGCGGCGTCCATGTCAGCCCTCGATAACATGAATTCCTATGCCGAGGTGGCTCATACCTATGCCGATGATACGCAGAAGCTCGCAACGGCTTTTGGCGTTCTGTATGGGCAATTGTCAGATAGTCAGAAGCATGCAGCCGATGCTGTATTCCGGGATCAGTCGGCTGCGAAATAATTCAGTGATTTGCAAAAGACTCTGTGTGTGACGGCGCTTCCTGTCGTGCTTGCCGCGCCGCTGATGTCTCGTGAAGTGCGGATCGTTGGTTGGGTCGTTGGTGCACGCTGTTAATGCGCGCCGCCGGAACCCCGAACTGCGCCGGCGTGCCGGAGATGCAGCCTGTCGAAGCGTGATGTTCCGGCGTCGATCGACTTGGGACGGGCGGCGTCTGGCAGCCCGACCGCCGGGAACAAGCCAACCAGACGTCAATGACGATGTGTGCGGTCAGCAAACTGTGGCACATGCCACACGTCTAGTATCATGAGAGTTACTACGCGATACCCGGAAAGGGGCTTGCCCATGAGACGCGCACCGACTTCAGCTTTGCGGTATGTCTTGCCCTTGCTGGCCCTGCTGCCGCTGGCGGCCTGCTACGCCCCCGGCTATCGCCCGTATGGTTATTATGGGTCCAGCTATACCACCGGCTATGGATATTACGGCGGCTATCCCGGATACGCTGGCTGGGGATGGGGTGGATACGGTTATGGCGGCTGGGGAGGTCGCAGCTATGGCTATGGCGGCTACCGCTACGGGGGCTATCGCGGCGGTGGATACCGCGGCGGCGGGTTCGGCGGATATAGGGGGAGTGGCGGCTTTCACGGCGGGGGACCCGGCGGCGGGTTTCACGGGGGCGGTCCGGGTGGTGGTTTCCATGGTGGCGGCGGTCATCCGGGCGGCGGCGGAGGCCATGGTGGCGGCGGTGGCCACGGTGGTGGACATGGCGGCGGTCACTGAGGCTGATACGAACTCGCGCAACCGGGAGCATCCGATGGGTCATTTCGCTCAGGCCTGATGGTTTCGTCATTGGTTCCAGCCCGGCAGCCCAAATCGCGCCGGCACAGGTGGTTTACTGACGGTTGGTGACGCGAACTCGCCAGACGCACGGACAACGATAACTGGTCTGATTGGGTGGAGCGCAGTTCTTCCTTTGATCCAGATAGAACTCGATTGGCACGGTGAGTGTGAGGAGATCGCCTTTAAGGCCGGCGGACAGCAAGTGGCCCGACCAGGATGACCGGCATCCTGGTCCTGACAGAAACCCTCAGGATATTTCCCGAGGGTCGCCGGGGATCAAATCCAGGCTCTTACTCCGAACTGTCCCCTGCATCCGGTGCCAGTCGCTTTACATCCGCGACAGTGACTGGTTGTGCATAGGTGTTTCCGAAATGCGTCCGTACATAGGTCGCAACCCCGGCGATTTGCGTTGGGGTCAGCATACCGGCAAACGCGGGCATGCCGCCACGGCCGTTGAGAATGGTCATGACCATCCAGTCGGCACTGGCGAGTTTCGCGTTTTTCGCCAGTGCCGGGATGGCGCCAGCGCCTTTGCCGCCCTCTGCGTTCGGCATGTGGCATGCCTGGCAGATCTCACCGTAGACCTGTGCACCCGTCTTTGACGCCGCTGCGGCATCGGTTCCGGACGTGTCGCCCGTTGCCTGCGCCATTGCTCCGCTAGAGGCCAGAAGCACGAGAACTGCCGTGGCAGCCGGTATGAGGCCACCACGGTATGTGAATATTCCAGCCTTCATGCTGCCTGCGCCACCTTGTGAAGTCGTTCGATCGCATCGAGAGAAGACAGAAGAGCGGCTTCCATCCACGCACCGATATAGGATGCGTGCTCACCGGCCAGAACCAGTCGGCCATCGACCTTCACCAGGTTCTGATAATGCGTCTTGCGAAGATCGTCTCTCCAGCTTGACGCGCAGGCCGCGATCCACGGAATACGGCTCCACGCGACGGCGGTGCCGTTCATGAACTCCTTGCGATAGCTTTCGGGGTGGAAAACCGATCCCTGCTTGAGGGCTTCTTCGATGCGCTGCTCTGGCGTCATGCCGCCGAACGCATAGGCCGCGGCACCGCCTGCGTATGCACCCAGCAGAACCGCCGGACCCTTTTTGAAAAAACCATAGGAAGGATAGGAAAGCTGGCTGATCGACTGCGTCGTGAAGCTGTGACCGCCGTAAATCTGATCGTCCTGTTCCCAGAAGCGGCGCTTCATCTCCAGGCCGATCTTGCATGAACTGTGATACGGCACGCTCTTGATCGCCGTGACCATCTCCGGAGACGCCTGCACCTCGATCTGGCTGAGGATCGTCAGCGGGATGGTGCAGACGCAGTAATCGGCACTGACCGTCTTGACGGCGTTCCCCTTCGCCATGTCCTCATACGTGACCGTAACGCCCTTGTCGTTCTGGGCGATCTTGGTGACCTTGCTGTTGTACGTGATCATACCGGGCAGTTGCTTGGCAAAAGCCTTGCCGATCATGTCCATGCCGCCCACAGGCTGGAACATCGACGTCTGCATGACCTGGCGGAAGTAGAACGCGTTGGTCATCCAGACCCGCGGGTCCAGCACGTCGTCAAGCGCGAAGATGTCCGACGGCGTGGGCGCGCCATTCACACCGCCACCGGGCGGACGATCGTAACCGCGCGACGCCGACGTGTGCAGATTGGATGCGTATTTCATATCCTTGTCGAGGATACCCCAGCCGCGCATGGCCGTGAGCAGCTTTTCCTTGTCTTCCTTGGTGACGGTATCGTCGAGGGCACCCTTGTTGACCGCCTTTGCCAGAAGCTCGGCAATATGGCCGTTGAAATCCGTCCCGACCGCGCCGTAGCGCTGCGGGACGTTGTCGAACGCCTTGTCGCTGTGGATGAAGCCGTTGTGGTTGATCTGAACGAAGGGTTCGAGTTCGACGCCGAACTCCTGACAGTAATGCAGCACCGCCTGATGATGATACGGAATGCGCCAGGGGCCGGGATTGAGATAATTGCCGGGTGAAAAGCCGACTTTCTGGACTGCGCCGCCAATTTCCTTGACGACATCCCCGCCACGCAGGGAGTAGTTCCGGCCACCGGGACGGTTCTGATATTCGATCAGCTTGACCGTATATCCGGCCTTCCGCAACTCGTGCGCTGCGAGCATGCCGGCCAGACCGGCACCGAGCACAACCACAGACGCACCTTTCTTGGCACCGCTCAGCTTCGGCGGGCCATGAAACTGGCTCGGCTCTGCATGCGCGAGGGCGGTCATGGCATGATACAGCGCGGCTGCGCCGCCAACCTTGCCAATGGTGGTGAGAAGCTGCCGGCGGCTTGGTGCGGGAGTGTCGGTCATACGCGGTCCTTCAATGGCGGGAGTGGCAGAGAGAAAGCTCAGGGAGTCTTGGCAACGATCGCTTCGATCTCGACCCGCGTGGATGGACGACCCAGTGCTGCCACCTGCACGGCAGAGCGTGCGGGCACGTTCGGTTGCTCTGCTGTCCCGAAGAACTTCTTGTAGCTTTTGGTCATCCCATCACGGTCCATCTTGCCGCCCAGAGCAGGGTCTCCGACCATGAAGACGGTCAGTTTGACGACATTGCCCATGCCCAGCCCCATTTCCGCGAGCTGCGCCTTCATCTTGGTGAAGATGCTCATCGTCTGGACTTCGGTGTTGCCGAATGCGCCGGGGCTGGTCGTGTCCTTGGGATCGATCGGCGAACCGGTGGAGCCTGACAGGAAGATCAGGGTAGAGCCAGACGGAACCGTCACCGACGACGCGATCATCCCGTTGGGCGCGGTTTTGCGCTCGATACCAGCGGCATGCGCTCCGTATACACAGCTGGTCGACAGAAGCAGGGCGGTCGCGATCTTGCGAATCATTTCGGGCCTCCGGGGGCGATTACGGGTGTAAAAATGTGCAGGAAGACTGGGCTGCATGTCGCCAGACAAACGGCGGAGCGCTGCGACACGGGGCGTAGAGACCGGGGGCCGCCCGCAAAAGCTGACGACAGATCCTGGCACCCCGGAACGTGCTACGAGCCATGTGATTCAGGTCTGGCCAGCCCTCCTTCAACGGAGAATATTGATCGCCTAATCACGACCCTTTTGCAATCAGCTGAGGCGCATGTTTTTTCGATCATGGAATGACCCCTGATCGAAACGGTCTTGCGTGTCAGTCGCCACGGGGTGCGCCGCAACATCTGACCATTTTTGACTGCAATGCGGCAAGCGTGAGCGTCTTGCATCGTAGCTGGTCCGGACGTGCCCGGACATCGCACGAGTGCCCACGGGCATTGGTCGGGTCCGAAAACACGCCAGCACAGGTCCTTTGGGGCCAGTGCCGCGCGCTTAACGGGACCCGAGGACTGGACGTCCAAGAACCACCCCGCATCGAAGCGCGTTTGGACGTCTGCGTCGGTAATGAACGAGGGGCCGTGTTGCGTTGCGGGGCCATCGGCCCGGTCATTATCACGAAGTTGAAAGCCGCCCGTTTGCGCCCAATTCTGCCGCAATTTTTCGTCTAAAATCACCACCTACAGGTTGAAGGACAAGATCATGAAGTTGAAATTTGTTGTGGGTGCCCTGGCGCTCCTGGCTGCAGCAGTCCCTGCAATGCCTGCCGCACACGCGCAGCCTGTGCCTCCCGGTCCGCCGGGCCCTCCGGGTCCGCCGCGTGGTGGCTACATGTGGCACGGCCAGCATTATGACCACCGTTATCGCGCGTATGATCGCCATCACCACGCTTACTGGCGTTATCGCTGAGCGCGTCGGCCCGGCAACGGGCTACTCGTGACGAAGGCCGGGGCAGACCGGTCGAAAATCCCGCTCACAAGGCGGGATTTTTTTTGCCTTTTTCTATCGCTGGGAAGAAGCGTGTCGTCGGGTGCGAGGGCAGCATACACTTTGCGATTTGCAGTGCCGGACTGCGCGAAGCTGCCTGGTTGTGTCATGTGAATATGCCGGGAAACCGGAGGTACAGACGCCCGTCACGGTGCCCAAGCGCTGACCTGACGGAACCGTGTCCAACGGGCTCATGCAGGTATCGCCTTTCATCCGGCGACATTTGCGGCAGAAAGCCAGATCCCGCGCAGGCGATGGTATTCTCAGGCAGGCGCTAGGCACCCACCATCATCGCTCAACCAAGGTGCCCCATCAGCATGCGTGGCGCTAACCGCTTGCTGTGTTAGAGCTTCTGACCCGCCACACAGGCTGCCTGATTGCGGCCATCGCGAAGTGCTTCCCCCGATGTTCTTTGTCCTGAAAGCCGCATTGTCCGGCCTGATCATCGCAGCGGTTTCCAGTATTGCCCGGCGATACCCGGGTTTTGGCGCGCTTGTTGCCTCGCTGCCGCTGATTTCGATTCTTGGCATGATGTGGTTGTGGCAGGAGACGAAGGATCCGGTGCGGATGGAAGCGCATGTCGGCGCAACCTTCTGGTATGTGATCCCGTCGCTGCCAATGTTCTTGCTGATGCCGTGGATGATGCGGCTCGGGTTACATTTCTATGCAGCACTGATCGTGGGATGTGCGGTTACATGTGTGTTGTATCTTGGTGTCATCTGGACAGCGGCGAAAATGGGAGTTTCCCTGTGATAATGTGGTGGCAGCGGGCGCGACCGGTTATGGCCGTCACGAGTATTGCGATCATGACGCTGGGGGGCTGTTCTGCACCGCCTCAGACGGCTGAGGGGGAGCGCGCGGCGTTGCTTCAAACGATCCGGACCCGCTCCGATCAGGGCCCGACAGATACTCCGACGACGCAGCATGGTCACGTGCATGATGCGATGTCTATGGGGGCGGGCACGGGGTCCGGCCTTGGCTATCGCCCAGGTTCGATGGGCCTGCCTGGGTCCGGTGGCCTGAGCGTGGGGCAGGGTGAGGGCGGCTACTGACAGCCAGCAATTCTTGCGCGGCCCGGAGTGTCAGATTTTTGTGATCATACCCTTGCATTGATCCCGAGGATCGACGACAAACGCCGCCGTTTTGCCCTGTGAATTGTTGGGTATAAGCCTGAGTCGCGAAACACCTCGGGGCGCAAGAGGAATCTGCTTGTTGCCGTAAAAATTTTCGAGAACTGGCGGATTTCTGCCGTTTTTGCCTCGGAAATGGCACCGCGAATGCAAGATCTTATCCACAGGAATCGGGGAAACGTATCTGGGTAAGTCTGTGGACAGTTTGCAGGAACGAAGTCCGTAACACCGTCATCGACACGGTTCGTGGTTTGTTCCTGAACCCCACGCGGGACGGTCTCGAGTCGAACGGATAGATGGGCGTCGATAGGGCTCTTGCGGCGTGAAGTCGCGGTTTTCCGGCAAGGGCTTCGGGGGCGCGAACCCGCATGGTCATGCTCGGAGAGAGGGTGTTTTAAACCGCGCAGTACAAACCCGAGAGACGGGCTGCAACAACCGCCGGGCGGTCGGCTTGGAGGCAGGCGCGGCGCAATGCCGCACTGGGTTGTGACCGCAGATGGTGTCCATCTGCGGTCACAACGTGCAGGCAAAGCCGTCGGATCAGATGATACCGGTCGACTTCAGGTTAGCGAGTGCCTTGTCCAGAACCGGTGCCAGTTCGCTCGTGCCCGCCATCGGAGCGGCGAGGAACTGATCCGGCGGGTAAATGCTGATCGTGCTGTAGAGTTCACGATACATTTCCCACCGGGTCCGTAGCAGCGCATTTGCCATGCTGGTGCTGTTGCGCGCCGCACGGAGGGCATCGATGTCGATTTCCGCGGTGACGGACGTGCTAGGTGCCGTGCTTTCGTCGTAAGACAGCGTCTTGCCGGTGAAGTCGACGATGCGTGAGCGACCGCCCAGTTCCGATCCGTCAGCCGAAAAGCCGATGGGGCCGGAAACGTTGGCGCTGATCAGATAGACCATGTTCTCCGCCGCGCGCGCGATCTTTGCTGCTTCCTGCGCCGGATTATTGTTTTCGTTCGTCGGGTGCAGGATGATTTCCGCACCGCGCATCATCAGCGCGCGTGCCACTTCCGGCACGGCGATTTCGCCGCATGCGATCATGGCGATCTTGCCGAGTTCGGTGTCGACAACCGGGAATGTTCCCTCCCAGCCGTGATGGGCGACATAATCGCTCATGAAATCGTGCGGGGACGGGAAGGATGCCGTGTTGATCCGGCGGAAGCGCAAGATAACTTCGCCCTTGGGATCGATCAGGAAGCAGGTGTTGAAATAGCGCCCGGGCCATTTCTCGTCCGTTTCGAACAGGTTGCCGCCAACATACAGGCCGTGCCTGACCGCTGCGTCCTGCAGGGGCTGGGTGATGGCACCCGGTATTGGATAGCAGGCCTTTTCGATCCATGCCGGCAGCGGATTGGCGCGCGGTGCGCCCGTGAACGCGAATTCCGGCAGCACGACCAGTTTGGGCTTGTCCGCGCCTGCGCAGGCTTCGTCGATCGCGGCGACGGCGGTCGCGACATTGGCGGCGATACGCGGCCATGCCTCTTCGCGGCTGGCCGCGTCGGAGACGCAATCACTGTTGATCTGGATACAGGTGGCGCGCCACGAAGCAGTCATCGCAATTCTCTCCCATTGAAGGTGTGGCATTGGTATACCAAAAGCGATTGTTGCGTCATCAAAAAAAATCGGAAGATCGCGAGTAAGCTCGACATTTGAGATTGCGGGTGCGAAGCGCTATAAGCGCTCGTTTGAATACTGGCCCCAGGCCACCATAATAGTATCACGTGACAGGAGTGAGCAGTGAGCGACTCGAGCGATATCGATGTCAGGGGCCAGCGGTTCGAAATGCCGAGTGCCCTTTTTGCTGTTACGAAGAGCCTGGGCGAAATAGCCTATGAAAAGCTGCTCGACATGCTGCTGTCGGGCGAGCTTATGGGTGGCACGACGCTGCAGGAACGTCGGCTGGCGGAAATCCTTTCGATTTCCCGCACCCCGGTGCGTGAGGCATTGGGGCGGCTGGAGGCCGAGGGCCTGATCATGCGTCACGGCGGTCGACTAATGACCGTCTTCAAGGTGGCGCCGCAGGACTTCATCGAGGTCTTCAATGTCCGCAAACTGCTGGAGGTCGAGGCCGCCGGACTGGCGAGTGAGGCCAAGATCGACAAGGCACTCGTGGAGCGAATCCGCGAGACGCTGCTGCGTCTGCTGGATGTGGACGAACCCTCCGCCGCCGAGCACTGGGAGGTTGACGACATGGTGCACGGCGCCATTGCCGAGGCTGCCCAGAACACGCTGTTGGCCAACATGATCCGCGATCTGCGACGCCGGACGCATATTTTCAACACCAAACGCATCCCACAACGCCTGCGCCCTGGCACGCTGGAGCATCTCGCCCTGATCGATGCCGTTGCGGTGGGCGACAAGGAACGCGCGCAGCGTCTGATGGCGGAACATCTGGAAAATGCGAAGCAGGCCGTCGTCGGGCAGCTGATACTCGGGCGTCCCGTCAGTTAAATTTCGAAACCGCAACTTTTGGCGTTGGCAGTCGGCGGGGTCTGGTATACTGTTGGAATACGGATTTGATTTGTATTCCCGTACCCCGAAGGAGTAGCTGCGGTGTTCTATGATCTGGCGTTTCTGACCATCAAGCCCAATCAACTCGGACCCGTGCTTGCGGCGCTGCCCGATTCCGCTGCTGCTTCGGTGCCGAACGGCACCCTGCTGGGGTGCTTCAACTGCGATATCGGTTCTCTTAACCGGATTGCGGTTCTGGCTTCCTATAACGACATGGCGACGCTTGAGGCCGATCGACTGGCGTATCTGACGGCGCCGGATCCTTATGGCTGCTCTGCCAACCTTTCGGCGATTGATCGTGCGGGCTTCCAGCCCCTGTCGTTCTCGAAGGAGATCGTTGCCGGGGAACACGGCCCGTTCTACGAAATTCGCAGCTACGAGATTGCCGCGGGTGGCCTGCCCGAGACCGAGGCCGCCTGGGCCAAGGTTGTGGACGAGCGCAGCGAGATTTCGCCCCTGATGGCCATCATGGCCTCGGTCGGTACCCACCCCACGCGGATGGTGCACATCTGGCCTTACAAGAGCCTCGATGATCGCGCCAAGGCCCGCGCGGAAGCCGGTCGTCGCAAGATCTGGCCGCCGCCGGGTGGGTCGAACCACCTGCTGTCCCTGCGTTCGGACATCTTCGTGCCGCTGGGGTTCTCGCCGCTCAAGTAATCGGGGCTGCGTGCCCCCACCAACGCGTCCTTTGTGGAAAGCAATTCCAATATGCCATCTGTTCTGATCTCGGGGGCCAGTCGTGGGCTCGGGCTTGAATTCGTGCGGCAGTATGCGGCGGATGGCTGGCGCATTTATGCGACATGCCGCCGGCCGGAGACCGCCGACCGGATCCGCGCGCTTAATGCATCCAATGTTTCGATCCACGCGCTGGATGTGGCTTCGGACGCTTCGGTTGCGGCTTTGGCTGAAGAGTTCAAGGGCGTGCCCATCGACGTCGTGATCGCCAATGCAGGCGTTGCCGAGAGCCGCGCCATCACGCCGGAGACGCTGCGGCGGGAGGACTGGCTCGATCTGATCGCGACGAACACGTTTGGCCCACTGGCTCTGGCGGGCGCACTGAAGGAGAATGTTGCGGCGGGCGATCTGAAGATCATCGCTGCGATGTCGAGCCTTATGGGATCGATCGCCAGCAACAACTGGGGCACCCAGTATGTTTATCGTGCGTCCAAGTCGGGTCTGAACGCTTTGTGGCGTAACCTGTCCGTGGAATGGCGTGGCGATGGCATTATCTGCCCGCTGATCCGTCCCGGATTTGTGAAAACTGAAATGACTGGCTTCAAGGGTGATCTTTTGCCCGAGGATACGGTGCGTGGCATGCGCGATGTACTGTCCAAGGTCACGATCGCTGATTCAGGAAAATATCTGAGCTACGACGGCACGGAGTTGCCTTGGTAAGTGCGTTTTCTGATGAAACGCACACGGGAAAGGGGTGCCGGAGACTGTCTCCGGCACCCCTTTTTTCTTAGCCCTGCAGTTCCTGGCGGGCGACACTGATCCAGTAGGCAATGCCGTAGGGAAGTGCCTCGTCGTTAAAATTGTAGAGTGGCGTATGGTTATTGTGGATCGTCCCGTCCGGATTGCTTCCGTTGCCCAGCCACATCATCGCCCCCGGACGCTCCAGTAGCATGAATGCCAGATCGTCGCCCGCAGTGATCGGATCGACATTGGCTTCGACTTTTGCATCACCCGCCACCGCGCGCGCGGCGGCGACAGCTGTTGCGGTCTGTTCGGCATGGTTCACGAGGGACGGGTAGCCGCGATTATACTCAAGGCGTGCGGTGCAACCGAAAGCCTCTGCATTGCTGTGAGCCAACTGACCCAGACGCGATTCCAGCGTGTCCCGCACTTCAGGTTTGTAGCTTCGCGCGGTTCCGACCACCAACACTTCGGAAGGAATGACGCTGCCTGCAGATGCCATGCCGCCGCTTACGTGCCCGATGCTCAGCACGGCGGTTTCCAGTGCCGCAACATTGCGCCCGATAATCGACTGAACGCCCAGAATGAATTGCGCCATTGGCATGAGGGGGTCGGTCGCCAGATGCGCGCCGGCGCCGCCGTGGCCGCCAGTGCCGAAGAAGCGGACGCTCCAACTGTCCGTTGCCGCTAGAAGTGGGCCAGTTCGGGTTGCAAACTGATCGACGGGAATGCCTGGCTTGTTGTGCAAACCATAGACTGCATCGCACGGAAACCGTTCGAACAGACCTTCCTCGATCATGACACGAGCCCCGGCGAGGCCCTCTTCAGCAGGTTGAAAAATGAAGTGAATGGTGCCAGCAAAATCTCGATTTTGTGAAAGGTACTTGGCAGCGCCCAGCAGCATCGCGGTGTGTCCGTCATGGCCGCAGGCGTGCATCTTGCCTTTGATTTCAGACTGATACGGCAGGCCGGTCTTTTCGAAAATGTCGAGTGCGTCGATGTCGGCGCGCAACCCCACGCTTCGATTGCCGGGACGATCACCTCTCAGCGTCCCGATCACGGCAGTTTTGGCCATGCTCCGATCAATCTCGATACCCCAATTTTCCAGAAGTTCGGCGACCAGCGCTGAAGTTCTGACTTCTTCGAAGCCGGTTTCGGGGTGCCGATGAATATCCTGTCGGACCAGTTTCATCTCCGCCGCGATGCTGTGAATATCCTGATCAATATGCATGAAGTGGCCTTTCGATCCGTCCGTCTGTCAAAAACATGATGTGACGGTATACCGAGCTTTCCTGCGAAGGCATTAGTCTTTTTTCTGCTGAAATCAGACATATTTTGCAATGAAATCAGACATAAGATTCTTCTGGTATACCGATGGAATGTCCAATATGGTGCGTATTCGTAACAGACGGCAAGTCGCCGATACGTCATTCAGTCATCAATAAGGATCGTCAGGTGTCTTCGAGAACCACAGTTGAAGCGGGTCTGGTCTTCATGGGCGTAGCGTTGTGCGCGGCCATGCCGAGCCATGCAGCAGCACCCTCCGCCTCTCCCGAAGCTGCCGACGCGTCCGCCGCGGCCCAGCAAACGGGTGCCGCACCAACCGAGGCGGTGTCTGTCACCGGGAGCAGCGCGCACCGTGTACCGGGCGGTGGTCTTGTCGCTGTTTCCAATGCGGTAAAATCCGTGCAGACGACGACACGTGATTTCATCCTCAAGCAGCCTGCAACCACCAATCCGATGCGTCTGATTGCGATGCAGGCGGGGGCGGTTGCCTCTTCACCAGATCCTTATGGTTTGCAGCCGGGCAGCATCACAGTGCGCGGCCTGAACAATGCTGAAATTGCTTGGAACTTCGAGGGGGCTCCTGCGAACGACGGCGCTATCTATCCGAACGAGCTCGTCGATACAATGAACCTTGAGCAGATTGCACTTGTTCCTGGCTCGACCGACTTTGACCTTCCTGCGAACGGTGCTTCTGCCGGTGCAGTTCAGATTCTGATGCACAATCCGTCTCATAAGGCGGGGGGCACCATCAACGTCACCTATGGATCATTCCATACTCATAATGAATATATTCGTCTTGAAACTGGTGATATCGGGAAAACGGGTATTCGTGCATTCTTCTCGTTTACCAATACGGAAGGTAACGACTGGCGCAGCCCCGGGCAGAACTATCGACAGCATATCGATTTCAAGGCGATCAAGGAATGGGCTGGTGGCAGTCAGGCCGCGCTGTCGGTGTCGTTCAACAACGTGAATTTCCAGGTGGAGCGCGCACCGACGTTGGCGCAGTGGCAGGCAAGCGGCACGAATTTCAACTATTCCCGCACCTTTACGCCGGGTGACACGAACTTCTACCGTCTGCATCAGAATCCGTTTGAAAGCGTTTTTGTCAGCATGCCGATGACCTGGGTTCTGACGAATAAAATCAAGTTCTATGTCAATCCCTATGTCTATCATGGCCAGGGCGTGATTCCGGGCGGAACAGACCTGTCGACCAGTTCGGCATATCTTGGAACGACCAAGATTAGCGGATTGAATCTCGTCAATAATGGTAACGGTTCACCCGCATCTTCCGTGTTGCTCTATTCGCCGACGATTATCGAACAGACCCGTGAGGGTTTCAATACGAACGTCACCTATCAGATCAACTCGCATCACCAGTTGATGCTTGGTTACTGGTATGAATTCGCCGAGCACCATAACTACGGTCAGTTCAGCACCGTTGGATCGACCGGCGTGCCATCCAATATTCTTGGAACTAGCAGTCTCGTAACGCTGCCCAATGGGAATATCTACCGGTACAGTGATTATCAGACATATGCACAGACCAACGATATCTATTTCGGCGACCGCATGAAGTTCATGAACGGGAAGCTGGCGATTGATGCGGGCGTCAAAGACATCATGCTGTCTCAGACCTCGTACAATCGTATTCCGGGTGCCAACTTCAATATCCATGCCAACAATAACGAGGTAATGCCCAGCATCGGCGCACGCTACAGCCTCGACAAGGTGAACCAGATTTTTGCTGATGTTGGTGTCAACAGCAAGATGCCGGAAATTAGTCAGCTCAATGACTCGATCAGCGCGACGACTGGAAAATTGACGACACTCGGCAGCAATGCCCAGAAGCCTGAAATTTCCATCGTCGAAGAGTTGGGTTATCGGTATCAGAGCGACCTTCTGGTGGGGTCGGTTACCCTGTTCAATTACAACTTCGTCAACAGGCAGGTTTCAACGATCGTTTATCAAAACAACGCGCAGATCACTCAGTATATCAATGCTGGTGGTCAGACCTCGCGCGGTGTGGACGCCACGCTCGGGTTGCGTCCCTGGCATCATTTCCGTCCGTTCGTTTCGGCTGAATACCTGCACGCAACGATCGATAACAACATTGCCCGAGGCGGTGATCTGCTGCCTACCAAGGGAAAGACGGCAACAGGTGCACCGCATTGGACCGCGAACTTTGGCCTGGACTACGATGATGGGGGACTGTTCGGCAACTTCCAGTTCCATTATGTGACGTCACAGTTCTCGACCTTCATGAATGACGAGAAAATGCCGGACTTCTTCACGGCTGACCTGTCACTCGGCTATCGCTTCCATGACATGTGGCACCTCAAGCACCCGACTTTTCAGTTTAACTTGATCAACATTAACAACCATAAGTTCCTCACGGGTATCAACAGCACGACCTTCAACGCCCGTGCCACCCGAGGCATTTACGGCACAACCATCGCTGGCAGCACCCCGACCTATTTCGTCGGCAGTGGCCGCGCGGCAATAGGTTCGGTCACGGTTGGCTTCTGATCCGCAGGCTGGGATATGACTAAGAAACAAGACAGGACGTCTCGCTTTATGGACAAGACCACGGCGGCAGCCGTGGTCGGCAACCTGCTCGAATTTTTCGACTTCATGTCCTACGCTTATTTTGCTGTCCTTATCGGCCATGCCTTCTTCCCGGCCGATAAGGAATCAGTCAGGGCACTTCTGGCGCTTCTTACATTTGGTCTCGGGTTTCTGACGCGTCCGATCGGCGCCCTGGCGTTCGGTTGGTATGCGGATCGTTACGGGCGCCGCTCTGCATTGAGTTGGAGCTTCGGCCTCATGGCGTTGGGGACAGCGCTTCTGGCGTGTGCGCCGCCTTACGCCATGATCGGGATGGCCGCGCCAGCAATGGTTGTGGTGGCTCGATTGTTGCAGGGATTTGCCGCAGGTGGCGAAATGGGTCCAGCATCCGCATTTTTGTGCGAACGATCCAGCGGTAATCGGAAATCCTATTTTCCTTCCTTTCAGTTTGCAACGCAGTCAGTCGCCATGGCGATGGCAACCGGCATTGGCGCCAGTCTTTCGGCGGTATTGACGCACGATCAGATCGCGCTGTGGGGCTGGCGCATTCCGTTTCTGCTGGGCATCGTCATCGCTCCGGTCGGGCTGTATCTCCGGCGCGACATGGAACATGCACCAGCAGTGGTGGAGGACGTACCTGCCACGCGAACCGTTCCGGCGCGTGCGCTGATCGCGACATTCCTGATTAATGGTGGAGAGTCGATCAGGGTCTACGTTCAAGGATATATGGTTACTTATGCGATTCTGACGCTGCACATGCCTAGCTGGAAAGGCATGGTTGCAACGATGTTGGGTGGGATCGTTACGGCGATCGTTTCGTTGATTGCGGGTGCGTTGATATCGAATCGCATGCGTCTGCCGGTTGTGATTGTGACGCAGATTGCCGGTATTCTGTCGGCGATTCCACTTTTCATGCTCGTGAAGCACACCCCATCGTTACTGACACTGTGTGTCCTGACTGTTGGCTTGAGCATTGTGACGGCCCCGCGTTCAGGTGCCGGACTGTCGTTGATGATCGACAGTCTGCCGGCCTACTCCCGCAGCGCATCGTTCGGAACCGCTTATGCGATGGCCACGACGATATTCGGTAGCACCACACAGGTTGCGATCACCTGGATCATTATCCAGACTGGATCGTCTCTGGCCCCGGCATTTTACCTGACCGTGGGTTTGTTGATGGCGCTGATGATGTATGCCTGGGTTTTGCCCCGTTCCGGGGGAGGTCGTGGGCGCCCTGCAGTGTCGAAGGAATTTCCGCCCCCGATGTCCGTAGACCTGAGCGGCGTGGTCACTCAAAGGTAAGATGACCCGACCGGCAGCGGTCCGATCGGCGTCTCAATACGATGACAAAAATGAAAAAAGGGCGCTTCTGAAGCGCCCTTTTTTGTGTCGGATATCGTCTTTGCCTGGCTGTGCAGGTCAGAGATCGAGCACTAGTCGGCCACTCAGGCAACCAGACCGGCAGATGATCATTTTGTTGTTCGCCCGCCGCTCTCTCGCCGTCAGCACGTTATCGCGGTGGTCGGGAATGCCTTCGAGCACCACAGTCTCGCACGTCCCGCAAACACCTTCCATGCAGGAGCGGGGCAGGTGGGTCATTCCCATCTCCACCAAAGTCTCCAGAATCGTTCGATCATTCGGAATATGAATGGTCTTTTCAGAGCGAGCCAGAACGACCTCGAACCCGCCCGCTGCTGCGTCGGCACTGGCGGCAAAATATTCGGTGTGAATGCGGTCGGGATTGTGTTGCGCACCCAAGGACGTCAGCGCATCGAGCATCCGCGCTGGTCCGCAGCAGTAAATGTCACTGTCGGCCGGTGCCTTTTCCAAAATGCTCGCGATGGTGAAATCGTCTGCTTGCGGCGCATCACTGAGGCGCAGCTTCACACTGCCGTGGGACGTTTGCGCAAGATTTTCAAGATCCCGCACAAAAGCCGCATCATCGCTGCTCTTGCTGGCGTAGTACAGCGTCCAGGACTGTCCCCTTGCCGCCAGAGCGCGCACCATGGACAGGATCGGGGTGATTCCAATCCCGCCTGCAATCAGGATAGCCGGAGCCGGGTTGTCGGTCAGCGCGAATGCGTTCGATGGTGGTTTGATGTCAACAGTCTGCCCCACGCGCAGGGTATCGCACAGATACGCGGAGCCTCCTCGGCTCTCTGCTTCGCGTTTCACTGCAATGATATAGGATTTCAGCTTCGTTCCCGAATTGATGAGCGAATAGCTGCGCTCGATGCCGTTCGGCATCAACACGTCGATGTGGGCTCCGGCTGTTGCAGGCGGCAGGGTGTCCCCCGCCGGGGACGCCATCTCGATCGAGATGATATCCCTGGCTTCGAGCCGGACGGCGGTGACGCGCAAACTCAGCAGCGCAACGGTGTCTGAAGTCACAGAAAACAGCCTTCCATAGCCACGGAGCAGCTTTTGCGCCGTTGGCAGTCAAATTCCAAACCTAAAATCATCTCATTTTGGAATACCATCAAGCAAAAAGTGTGCGTCAAAACGAGGTCCGAATTTCGGGATACGGAGCTTTTTGATCATGTTTCAGGCATTTGACGGGACTGAAAGGTGCTCTGATGCTGCTTCCCTCCAAGAATTGAATTAATTTGTGGCGGTTTTGAAACAATTGTCTGGACGGAATGGTATACCGTTGGCATGGTGTAATGAGCTTCCGTGGTGATCCTGTCGCTCAGGTGTCTGACCGGATTTTCGTGAGTGCCGCCATGCCGCGACTGCCTGCGGACGGTATCACTCAACTCCTTAACGCCTCTCGCTATTCCTCCCAAAAAGGACGGATTGATGTCGGCACATATTTTGATCGTCGCAGGCGGTCTGCTGGTCCTGATGCCCACCGTGGCACTCGCGCAGTCCGTTCAGGACGCTCACACCGTTTCTGCACCCAAGAAGAAAATTTTGGCACACACCAAGGCCACGGGGCACGCTGCCGACCCCGAAACTATTGTCGTAACCTCTAGCCGCCGTGCGGAGCGTCTGCGCGACGTGCCGGAAAGCGTCTCCGTGGTCAGTGCAGACCGCATTCGCAATTCGGCAGCCCAAACACTGGACGGCGTGCTGCGTAACGTGCCGTCGATTACGATGCCGTCGATTGACGCGTCGGCCAATTTTCCGAATTCGAACAAGATTTCGATGCGCGGTCTGTCCGGCACCCGCGCGCTGGTGTTGCTCGACGGCCTGCCGCTGAACGACTCCTATTTCGGCACGATTCAGTGGAACCGGGTGCCGATGGAGAATGTGCGCCAGATCGAAATTGTGCGCGGCGGCGACGCGACGCTGTGGGGCAACTACGCCATGGGCGGTGTGATCAATATCCTAACGCGCTCCCCGACACGGAACGAACTGAGCATTTCCGGCGGTGGTGGATCGTACGGGACATACCGCTCCGACCTTTATGCCGCCTGGGTCCCGACAAGCTGGGCAAAATTCAGCGTCAATTACGGGTATAACCAGACGCTCGGATACGATCAGATCCCGACGAACATCCGTCGCGTGATCGACCGCAAGACCGAAGATTTCGCGCATAACGTGTCCACAAAGGGTGAATTTGATATCACGCCGACCATAAAGGCCGGGGTCACCGTCAATTACAACCAGAACTACCAGCCCATTCAGATCACGAGCAAATCCAGCAACTACTTCCGCTCGTGGACCTATAGCGGTCACGTCTCCAAGGAATTTGCCCATAATTCGTCACTGACGCTGACGGGTTTTCACTCGGACAGCTTCTTCAAGACCAATAACACCGCAACGCCCCCCGGCGCCGTGTCGGGTACTGCGGAGTATGTGGAAAATAGCCACCATACACCGGTCAATGACATCGGCTCCTCCCTGGTGTGGGAATCGAGCATCGGAAAATGGGTAAAGGCCTATTCGTTGGGGCTGGACGTTCATGAACTCCATGGCACAGACAATGGCCTTATCTTTTCCGACCCGTCTGGAACGCCGCAATATACCAGCACAGACGTCGGCAAGGGACGCCAGATTTTCGTCGGTGGCTACGGCCAGGTTCGGGTCGAGCCGGTTCGTCATTTCGACGTGATGTTCAGTGCGCGATACCAGTACTACAAGAGCTATGACGCATTCCAGAGCACCGCAGGTGTTGGCAGCGCGCAGCCGGATCACAAGACCTATTCTTTCCTGCCGCGTCTGTCGCTCCGGTATGGGCTGGGCGATCATTACGCGATCCGCGCCGCTGCATATGAAGCGTTCCGTGCACCTACGATGGACGAACTCTATCGCAACGTGTCAACGCCAACCGGCGTATTCCTGTCAAACCCGGCGTTGTTTCCTGAGAAACTCAAAGGTGTGGAAGCCGGATTCGACGTCCGCTACACGGCTATCGACGCTCAGGTCACAGGCTTTTACAACCACATCGAAAATCTGATCACCAGCCGAGACCTGTCCGCTGCCGAGTTGCCGGCGGGAATTGGTTTCGGCACCGTCAACATCAATGCAGGGTCCGGCGAAAGCCGCGGCATGGAAGCGGAAGTTCACTGGCGCATCGCCAGAAAGCTGCGCGCGACGATTGGCTACACCTATTCCGACTCGCCCATCACCCACGATGCGGTCGATCCGACAAGCGTCGGCAACCAGCAGTCGATGGTACCGCATAACACGATTACGGCATCGGTCACGTATACAGGTGACAATGGCTGGAAAATCACCCCACAGGCTCGTTACATGAGCACCCAGTGGGGCGACAGCGACCATACACTGAAAATTCCGGCCTATTTCGTCATGGATCTGACGGCGTCCTATCCGATTACGCAGCGGATTGAGGCATTCGGGCAACTTCAGAACCTGTTCGACAGACATTACGTCGGTTATAATGACGGTGGCAGCCCGGCCATCTGGGCACAGCCGTTCACCATGTTCGGTGGCGTCAGGCTCAAGCTATGGTAACAATGCCGAAACGACCGGTGCGAATTTTATTTCGCCCGGCGGGTGCGAGCGGGTTACGTTACCCGAAGATAATGACTGGATAACCGACCATGCCCTCCTCGCCTTCGACCAACGTCCAGCCTGCAGTGAAACCCAACCGCATGATCCGTTTTCGGCGCCCTGAATTTTCGCTCCCGTACCCGCTTTTTGCGCTCGTGTTCATCTTCGCGGTGTGGGAGCTGGTCGTGCGGTGGTGCAATATTCCATCCATCGTGTTGCCGCCGCCGTCAGCGGTGGTCGCGGATCTGTTTGCAAGCTGGAAAAACCTCGCCCAACAAGGCGAGGTCACGTTGATCGAGGTTGTCTTCGGATTTATGGCAAGTGTGGCAGTGGCGGTCCCCCTTGCCGTGCTTCTCAGTGCATCGCGCGTTGCTGAACGCGCGCTCTATCCATTGATCATCGCCTCCCAGACGGTGCCCGTCGTCTCCGTGGCGCCGATCCTGTTGGCGTGGTTCGGGTTCGGGCTGAAGCCGAAGATCATTGTTGTCGTTCTTATCACGTTCTTTCCGATCATGATGAACAGCTTTGCGGGTATGAAGGCAACATCTGGGGAAATTCTGCACCTGGCGCGTTCGATGGGTGCATCGCGTCTGCAGATGTTCTGGCGGTTTCAACTACCCGGCGCGATGCCGTCGGTCTTCGCTGGCATGAAGGTCGCGGTGACGCTTTCGATCGTCGGGGCGGTTGTCGCGGAATTCGTCGGATCGGACAGCGGGCTGGGTTACGAGATCACGGTGGCCGGATCGAACATGAATCTGGCGCATCAGTTTGCAGCGGTCTTTGCGCTGACGCTGATGGGGCTGGTACTTTTCAATCTGATGGCCCTGCTGGAGCGGATTTGCCTCCCCTGGCATATCTCGGTACGCGGTCGTTCGAAATCCCGCTGATCCAAGCACAGTTCTCAGGAAAGACGCACTCATGACGATCTCGCTGGACAAGGTGACCAAGACCTACCGCGGCCGCAAGGGCGACATTGTCGCCCTGGATGAAACCAGCCTGTTTATCGGGGACGGTGAATTCGTCTCCATCGTCGGGCCCAGTGGCTGCGGCAAGAGCACATTGCTCATGATGCTGGCCGGGCTGGAAACCGCAACCAGTGGCACATTGACCGTCAACGGTCGTAAGATTGATCGCCCGCAGACCGATCTGGGCTTCGTGTTCCAGCAGGACGTGCTGCTGGCGTGGCGCACGGTCTTGCAAAACGTGATGCTGCAGGCCCAGATCCGGCGCCTCGATCCTCGGCAGTCCGAAGCCCGCGCCCGCGAACTGCTGGCGATGGTCGGACTGGACGGTTGTGAGCAGATGTATCCTCATGAACTGTCCGGCGGGATGCGCCAGCGTGTGTCGATCTGCCGTGCGCTGCTGCACCGCCCCTCTTTGCTGTTGATGGACGAGCCCTTCGGTGCGCTGGATGCGATCACGCGCGACCAGCTTCACATCGATCTGAAAAGACTCTGCGAAGAAATGAAGATCACCACGGTGTTCGTCACACATTCCATCGAGGAAGCCGTCTTCCTGAGTGATCGGGTTGTCGTCATGACGCCACGTCCCAGCACGATCAAGGAAATCATCACGATCGATCTGCCGGGCGTGCGCAAGCTGTCGCTCAAGACAGAGCCCGCCTTCGGACGCTACACCAGCGAAGCCCTGATGGTGTTCGAGCGCACAGGCGTCATCCACGAGACGACTCACTAAGCCTCCGGGGACGCAAACGCGGGTGACGGCGCTTCTTCGGTGTCGTGGCTGACCAGCCCAACCCGTGACCACGGCTGAAGGTCGCGGGTGGTCGGGATGGCATGTCTTCTGCCCGTGAACAAACAGACTGTTGTTTCGGTTTCGAGTGGTATACCATGCTCGCAACGGACCCGGATCACGCCCGGAGCTCCACGAATTGCCAGCTCTCAGCGGAAGCCGCGTATGAAATCGTTCGATGAGACCGCGTCCGGTCTCTATATCATCTCCGTCACGCCGTTTCTCGAAGATGGCACCCTCGATCTGCCCGGCGTGGATCGTCTGGTCGATTTCTATCTCGCCCAAGGGGTGAGTGGCATCGTGATCCTGAGCATGATGGGTGAGTCCCAAAAGCTGACGACCGCGGAAACGCACGCATTCGTCCGCGCCATGTGCGCGCGCGTCAATGGTGCGGTGCCGGTCATCGTCGGCGTGCCGAACAGCGGTTTCGTCGCGATGAAGGAACTGACGGACGTGGCGATGGAGGCCGGTGCCTCCGGCGTGATGGTCGCCCCGATCGGATCGCTGCGTTCTGATCAGCAGATCGTCGATTATTTCCACATGGTTGCCGAAACGCTCGGTCCCGTGCCGTTCGTCCTGCAGGATTTCCCGCTGGCCACGGGGGTGCAGATCCCGGTGTCCGTCCTGCTGCGTCTGGCGCGTGAACTGCCGACCTTCAAGGTCATCAAGCACGAAGACTGGCCGGGGCTGAACAAGATCACGTCGCTTCGAACCTCCGGCGAACGACAGGTCAGCATTCTGGTCGGCAATGGTGGCATGTACCTGCCCGAGGAACTCGATCGTGGGGCCAACGGCGCGATGACCGGCTTTGCGTTTCCACAGATGATGGTGCAGGTTTGCCGTCTGCATGCCGAAGGGCGCCGACAGGAGGCTTACGATATGTTCGACGCCTATCTGCCGCTTGTGCGGTATGAACAGCAGCCGGGCATCGGCCTGTCGGTCCGCAAACACGTCATGCACAAGGCTGGTATCCTTGCCTCCGACATGCTGCGTAAGCCCGGGCGCCGCCTGAATGCACAGGAAGTGGCGGAAATCGAATGGCTGATCCAGCGCCAGTCGCAACGTCTGGGACACTGAAGACCGGCCGCGCCAGAACATCTGACAATATCGGGAATTTTGGACCGAAAGGGGAATAGATCGTGACCATTGCGGACAGCTCTGCCTTTGATCTTGTGGTGCGCGGGGACGTCGTGACGCCCGGCGGCATCATTGCCAACGGATGGGTCGGCGTACGCGATGGCGTCATAGCGGCGATCGGTGACGGCGCGCCGCCCTCGGCACGCGACATTCACGATCATTCGGACAAATTCCTCATGCCCGGCGCGATCGACGGGCAGGTCCATGCCTGCAGCTGGCGTGGGCTGGACGGTATTGCGTCAACCACGCGCTCCGCGCTGGCGGGTGGCGTCACGACGATCGTCGACATGCCGTATGACGATCCCAATCCATTGACGAGCGTGCCTTTGCTGGAACTCAAGCAGGCAGCGATCGCCCGGCAGGCCCACTGCGACGTCGCGCTCTACGGCACGATTTCCGGCAGTCAGGACCCGGCAGACATCATCGCGCTGGCCGAAGCCGGGATCTGCGCCATCAAGATTTCCTCGTTCGAAAATCACCCGGCGCGCTTCCCGCGCATCCGCTCGAACCAGATGCTGGATTTGTTCGAGGTGGCGCGCACGATCGGCATACCGGTCGGGTTGCACAATGAAGATCAGGATATCGTCGAAGCCCGGACAGCACGCCTGAAGGCCGAAGGCATCGACGGTATCCTCGCACATTCACCCAGCCGCCCGGTTGCTGCGGAAATGAGCGCGACGGCGCACTTCCTCGAACTTGCCGCGTCTGTGGATGCCCATGCGCACATCGTTCATCTTTCGGCGCCGCGTGGCTTCGATCTGGTGGAAACCTATGCCGAGCAGGGTTTCCAGGCCACGTCGGAAATGTGCGTCCATTATCTGCTGCTTGATGACGAACGCGATGGTGAGCGGCTGGGTGCCCTGATGAAGGTGAATCCGCCGATCCGCAGCGGCGTCACCGATGCGTTGTGGGAACGGCTGGAGGCCGGGATCATCGCGTTCGTGTCGTCCGATCATTCGGGCTGGCCGATCGAACGCAAGCAGGCGGCGAGCATCTTCGGGGTCAGCGCCGGCGTTCCCGGCCTTGAGACGCTGGTGCCGGGCTTCATGACTGGCTGTGCGGAGCGCGGGCTGGACGCAGCAGCCCTGACGGCGCGCTATATTGCTGAAAATCCAGCCAAATTCTTCGGGTTGTGGCCCCGCAAGGGCGGGATCATGGTCGGCGCCGATGCCGACATTACCGTCATGGCACGGGAAACATACTGGTTCGATGCCAGCAAGACCCATGACGAACTGAACTGGAGCCCATTCGATGGCGACGAGTTCTCCTTCCGTGTGACTTCAACCTATCTCCGTGGCGTGTTGGGTTATGACGGGACGGCCATTCTGGCCGAACCGGGCAGCGGTCGATTTTGCCCCGGTGGCCCGATCGCACCCCAGACGCTTGCACGCTGAACACCAGACCTGACAGGAGCGGCCATGATCACCCGTCGCACATTTACTCTCGCCTCTGCGGCGGGAACCGCTTCCCTTGCGTGTCCGCTGGTCGGGCGCGCTGCAGCGCTCGAACCGGTGACGCTGCGCCTCGACTGGGTTGCCGGCGCCGACCATGCTGGAATTTTTGTGGCACAGGCCAAAGGCTTTTACGCCGCCGAGGGTCTCGACCTGACCGTCAATGACGGCAAGGGAAGTGTTGCGACCCTTCAGTCCGTCGCCAGTGGTAACGACACGATCGGGGTCGCGAACCTGTCTACCATGGCGCTGGCGGCGGGATCGGGCGCAAAACTGACTGCCATTGCCGCCATTCTTCAGAAAGCGCCCGATGGCCTGATCGCGCTGGCATCGTCCAACATCACGAAGCCGAAGGATCTTGAGGGCAAGATCTGGGGTTTTGTCGCAACCGATTCGGGCGAACGCATGTTTCCGGCGTTCGCTCGTGCCACCAACCTTGATGTCTCCAAGATCAAGCGCATTCAGTTGCAACACAGCGCCTCCTACACAAGTCTCCTTCTGGGGAATGTAGATTTCATCAGTGGCTGGTCGATTGCCGACGCGTTGAAAGTCGGGTCAGTCAAACCGGTCGCACCGCCGCTGGTCTACGCGGATTATGGTGTGAATACGCTTGGGAACGGGTTTTTCGTGGCATCGGACTCGGTCACGAGCAAAGCGAAAATCCTGCAGGCATTCATGCGCGCGACAATCAAAGGATATGACGCGGCCAGCGCAGACCCGCAGGGTGCGGTGGCCATCTTGATGAAGGCGCGCCCCAATACCAATCAGGGTGTGGCGCTGAAGGAGATCGTGATGATGAACGATTACCTTCATACCAACGCGACCAAGGGCAAGGAATTCGGCTGGATGGCGCCAAGCGACTGGGATCGCACCGTCTCCCTGATGCAGGATTGCTGTAAACTGCCGTCCGGTATCGATCCCAAGACGCTCTACACCAACGCGATGCTGTCCAGCACCTGAGCAAACGCGGTCGACTGTCGCCCTGCGCGCCGTTCTCGGGCGCGGGCTTGTAAAGGTTTCCGGTCGGGTGCTTTCCGACTGGAAACCTGTGATTATGCAATAGGCGGGTTAATGCCTCGCCGCGCGAATGCAGCACCGCCCGAGCGTGTGACGATGCCGCGCCGGGTCGCCTCTCAAAAATGTGTTTCCTGGCGCACGCGGCATACCATTGCCGTGCCACAAAGGGCGTCTTGGCCCTTGGGACATTGTGTATGCAAAACGTTTTTCGCAGCCTGCGGAAAACGCAAACAGCCAGCTTCGGCGTCCGAAGGTCCCACAATTGGACATACCAGCCCCGCGACCTTTGGGTTAGCGGCCGATCCGCATTTTTGGTGTGAGTGGGAACGAGGCGAATCGTGTACTCGACACAGTGCGATGAAATGGCAGACGAGACCGTGCTCAGCGACGCGGCAAGGGTGTTTCAATCCCTCAAAGACGACTGGTGCCCTGAAGATCAGCAACAAGCCCACGCAGTGCCCCAGCCGGAGTTCTTCTTTTCCTGATTCTCGGTCGTAAGGAACTATCGTTATGGCTAAAACAATGAAAGCTGCCGTTGTCACCAAATTCGGTGCGCCGTTGGAAATTCAGGAAGTACCAATCCCCGAGCCCGGCCCGGGTCAGATCCAGGTCAAGATCAAGGCCTGCGGCGTCTGCCACACTGATCTGCACGCGGCCGAAGGCGACTGGCCGGTCAAACCCAACCCACCGTTTATTCCGGGTCACGAGGGCGTCGGCTTTGTCTCTGCCGTGGGTGCTGGTGTCACGCTGGTCAAGGAAGGCGACCGGGTGGGTATTCCCTGGCTCTATTCCGCCTGCGGCCATTGCCGCCACTGTATGGGGGGGTGGGAAACCCTGTGTGAATCACAGGAAAATGGCGGATATTCGGTGAATGGTGGTTTCGCCGACTACGCACTGGCAGATCCGAATTATGTCGGCCATCTGCCCGCCAATGTCGATTTCAACGAGATCGCGCCAATCCTGTGTGCTGGCGTCACGGTTTACAAGGGCCTCAAGATGACCGAGGTCAAGGCGGGCGATTGGGTCGCCATCTCCGGGATCGGCGGTCTGGGTCATGTCGCCGTGCAATATGCGCGCGCCATGGGCATGAATGTCGTCGCCGTGGACGTGGACGATGCCAAGCTGGATCTGGCCCGCAGCCTTGGCGCAACGTTGGCGGTGAACGCCAGAACCCAGGATGTCGTGGCAGAGATCAAAAAGGCAACCGGTGGGGGCGCCGCGGGCGCACTGGTGACGGCTGTATCGCCGCCCGCGTTTTCCCAGGCGCTCAAGCTGGTGCGTCGCGGCGGGACGGTCGCGCTGAACGGCTTGCCGCCGGGCGACTTCTCCCTGTCGATTTTCGACATGGTGCTGAACGGCACCACGGTGCGCGGCTCCATCGTGGGAACCCGCAACGATCTCGCCGAAGCCTTGCAGTTTGCAGGAGAGGGCAAGGTCAAGGCCACAATTGCCAAAGAGCCGATCGAGAACATCAATTCCATTTTCGAGCGTATGCACAAAGGCCAGATCAACGGCCGCATCGTCATGGAAATGGATAACTGAAACCACTTGCCAAGGCCTGAACGCTTCGACGCGTTCAGGCGACCAGCCGGCGCAGCTTGTCGCGCTGGCCACAGTGACTGCATCCAATCTGACAATCAAGATCGTGACAGTGCCGGGTCGGCATGTGAGTCAGCTGATCTTCAGACCCGCCGCCCGCATGTTGGCCCGCGCCGTCTCCAGATGTGGTTGCAGATCGGCTGCAACCTCCATCGGCCGGTTGAGAAAGCTGTTCGTCGGATAGAAGTGCGCGGCCTGATAAAATGGCGCATACGCCTCCCAACGCCCCCGGATCAACTGGTTCGACGTGCCCATGTCTGTGCCGCGCGCCTTTCGCAGCGCGTCTGGTTCGATCACGGCAGAGACGGTCACACACGGCGCATCGCCGCCTTCGTAAGCCAGCGTGCGCCCCTGAAAATCCAGAATATGGGATCGCCCGCCGGGAATCGAACGGTCGCGCGAAAAACCGATCGGCCCCGCGACATTCGCACTGATCAGATAGACCATGTTCTCGGCTGCACGCGCGACCTTGGCGGCCTCCTGCGCGGGGCGGAGGGGGGAATTGGTGGGATGCAGAATAATCTCCGCGCCCTGCAAGGTCAGCACGCGGGCAACTTCTGGCACATTGATCTCGCCGCAGGGGATCATCCCGATCCGGCCCAGCGGCGTCTCGACGACGGGGAACATGTCGGCGGGGGACACACGTGCCCGATAATCGTCCCACAGATCGTGCGGGGAGGGGAATGCCGCAGTGTTCAGGCGGCGGTAATGCAGGATGACCGATCCATCCGGTTCGATCAGAAAGGCCGTGTTGAAATAGCGGCCCGGCCACTCCGGCGCGCTTTCGAACTGATGGCCACCAATATGGATGCGATGGCGCTGGGCGACCGCCGACAGCCGCTCGGTAATCGGGCCGGGGATCGGGAAACAGGCCAGTTCAATCCAGCGGGACGAGGCCATGCCATGCGGCGGCCCCTGAAAGGCAAATTCCGGCAACACCACCAGATCGGGCGGCGTGTCGGAGGCACAGGCCCTGTCGATCAACTCGATGGCCCGTGCGAGGTTGGCGTCGATGATGCTGCGTGCCTGTTCGGCAGTTTCGGCGTTGCAGGCCAGCTCGCTGGGCGTCTGGATGCAGGTCGCGCGCCACGGTAACGTCATCGCGCCCTCCGGTCTTGTGGTTGTTCCTCCCCAACCACGCGGCGGGGAGGAACGCAGTCTATCACGCGTCCTGTTTGGCCGCCTTGAGTTTGTCCATGCCTTCCAGATAGGCATCGAACCAGTCGGTGCCAGCCGGCGTCATGACGTCACCGCCACGGGCCTC
>Ga0157365_10000208_pt1 | contig 27663 bp, 24 predicted proteins | sample AttsexASBM3_FD_111478 | JGI IMG/M metagenome (GOLD analysis project Ga0157365, IMG submission 111478) | Fungus gardens microbial communities from leaf cutter ant in Ribeirão Preto, State of São Paulo, Brazil - Atta sexdens ASBM3 | ecosystem: Host-associated > Fungi > Mycelium > Unclassified ... | reverse complement strand
GACATCGAAGAACTCGACGCGACGGCTGTCTTCGGCGCGATCTTCCAGTATCCCGGAAGCTCCGGCCAGATCCGTGATCTGCGTGGTCCGATTGCCGCGCTGCATGCGGCCGGTGCCGTCGCTGCCGTGGCCGCCGATCCGCTGTCCCTGACGCTGCTCGCATCTCCGGGCTCGCTCGGTGCCGACATCGCCATCGGTTCGATGCAGCGCTTCGGCGTGCCGATGGGTTTCGGCGGCCCGCACGCGGCGTATATGGCCGTGCGCGATGGTTTCAAGCGCCACATGCCGGGCCGTCTGGTCGGTGTGTCCGTCGACAGCCGGGGCGAGGTGGCCTATCGCTTGGCGCTGCAAACGCGCGAGCAGCATATTCGCCGCGAGAAGGCGACATCGAACATCTGCACCGCGCAGGTGCTGCTGGCGATCATCGCGTCCATGTATGCGGTCTATCACGGGCCGGAGGGGCTTCAGGCGATTGCGCGCCGTGTGAATCGTCTGGCGTCGATTCTGGCATCCGGTCTGCGCGCGCTGGCCGTGCCGGTCGAGACGTCGGCACTGTTCGACACGGTGACCGTCAATGCGGGTGAGTCCGCGTCCATCGTGCTGGAACGCGCCCGCAAGCGCGGGATCAATCTGCGCGATGCCGGGCGCGGTCGCATCGGCATCGCGTGCGACGAAACCACCACGCCCGAAACGATCGAGGCACTCTGGGGCTGCTTCACGCCGGATCATGAGCGTATCAAGCTGCTGCACGAGCGTCTTGAAGTCACATCGACGCTGCCGGACGATCTGCTCCGTACCGAAACGCTGTTGAAGCACCCGATCTTCAGCGCGCATCGCTCGGAAACCGATCTGCTGCGTTATTTGCGTCGTCTGGCCGACAAGGATCTGGCGCTGGATCGCACGATGATCCCGCTGGGTTCGTGCACCATGAAGCTGAACGCCACGGCCGAGATGATTCCCATCACATGGCCCGGTTTCTGCGACATGCACCCGTTCGCCCCGGCGGACCAGACTCAAGGCTATCAGGCGCTGTTCGACGATCTGAGCGCGCGCCTGTGCCGTCTGAGCGGGTATGACGCCGTCTCGCTGCAGCCGAATTCCGGCGCGCAGGGTGAATATGCGGGGCTGCTGGCCATTCGCGGCTATCACCATGCCCGCGGTGACGCGCAGCGCGACATCTGCCTGATCCCCGCGTCGGCACATGGCACCAATCCGGCTACAGCCCAGATGGTGGGCATGCGCGTGGTGGTCGTGGCGTGTGACACGCAGGGCAACGTGGATATTGCTGACCTGAAGGCCCGCATCGCCGACCATGCCGATCGCCTTGCCGCGATCATGATTACCTACCCTTCGACACATGGCGTGTTTGAGGAGGCCGTGCGCGAAATCTGCGATCTGGTGCATGAAGCGGGCGGTCAGGTGTATCTGGACGGCGCGAACATGAACGCGCAGGTCGGACTGTCGCGCCCGGGTGCCTATGGCGCGGACGTCAGTCATTTCAACCTGCACAAGACCTTCTGCATCCCGCATGGCGGCGGCGGTCCCGGCATGGGCCCGATCGGCGTGCGCGCTCATCTGGCCCCGTATCTGCCCGGCCGTCCCGAGATCGGCGGCGCACGTGCGGTGTCGGCGGCGCCGTTCGGCTCGGCATCGATTCTGCCGATTTCGCATGCCTATATCCTCATGATGGGCGATGAGGGGCTGAAGCGCGCTACCGAAGTCGCGATCCTGAACTCCAACTACATCGCCGCGCGTCTCGATGGCGCTTACACCGTTCTGTATCGCGGGCTGTTCGGGCGGACGGCGCATGAATGCATCGTCGATCTGCGCCCGCTGAAAGACAGTGTGGGCGTGACGGTGGACGACATCGCCAAGCGTCTGATCGACTATGGCTTCCATGCACCGACCGTCAGCTTTCCGGTTGCGGGCACGTTCATGATCGAGCCGACCGAGTCCGAGAACAAGGGGGAACTCGACCGGTTCTGTGACGCCATGCTGTCGATCCGTGCGGAAATCGCGCAGATCGAGGCTGGAGATGTTGCGGTCGAGAACTCGGTGTTGCGTCATGCGCCGCACACCACCCGCGACCTGGGTGATGCGGCTTGGGATCGGGCCTATGCGCGCGATGTGGCGTGTTTTCCGGCTGGCGTGACCTATGGCGAGAAGTATTTCTCTCCCGTCAACCGGTTGGATAACGTGTTCGGCGACCGGAATCTGGTCTGCTCCTGCCCGGACATCAGCGCCTATAGCTGACCGCTGTGTGGCAACACGACTGTGGCTGAAAAGCTACGGTTGTGTTGTTCTTTCCAAACATTGGGCATTTCCGAGCACGAGGCGGCGGGGTAGCCGAATCTGCGCGTCGCCGCTGGTATACTCATGATATACACGGTGCGTAAAAATGCTGCCCGTGTAAGGAATATCTCAAACCGGTCTGACCCGCTCAGTTTGGCGGATCACAACGTAAAGTCTCCAGAAAAGTTTGTATCGCCATCCGATTTTGTGTGTGTTTTTGTAAAAAAGCCTTAATTTACGATCCCGTCCTCGTGATACGGCTTTTCCTGCTTGGCGAGTGTTGTGTCTTTCATGCACAGTATTGCGCGTGGGCTTTAGATCGTACGTGCATTGCGTCTGCACGGTTGCGTGCTCCACGACAGACCAGGCATGGAGGGTGACGTGATCGAAGATAGTCTCAAATATGATGTTGATGTGGAACTGGGCAGTCAGGAATCGCTCGGCGATCGGATACGGACGCTTCGAAAACTTGCCGGGCTGACACAGGAGGACGTGTCGCGGGCTATGGGCCTGTCACGCAGCGCGGTCGCCCATTGGGAAACCGACCGTGAAGGCAGCGTACGCCAGCATCTTCCCAAACTCGCCGATCTTCTGGGTGTGCCGGTTGAGGCGTTTCTCAATGGCATGGCCGTCGAAAATGTCTCGGTTCAATTGTCGATCGACGAAGTGGACTTGTTGCGTCTCTATCGCGAACTGAACGTGGTGGAGCGTCTGTCGGTCCAACGCACCGTGGCGCGCCTGCTGCGCCGTCGCGGGGACGCTGATGGTTGAATAAAAGGCAGGCATCCGGATGCCATGTTCCATGGCAGGGACATTAAGCACGCTTCACGTTTATGACGCGGGCGTGCTGGGACCGGATGGCAACTGCTGATTGTGATCATCCGTTATTTTTGCACGATCTGAAAAACGGGGAGTGTCGATGTGACGGAAACCGCCGAAAAGGTGCTGGCACAAGGCGAGGTGCACGAAAGTGTCGCGCATGTCGCGCCCTCCGACATCATGTCACCTGCTGACCGTTACGGCCCTCTGTTCGTGGCCGTTCAGAACAGTTCGATCTTTTCCGACAGCAAGACCTTTGTTGATCTGGTACCGGAGCGGCCGCCCGAGGATATCCTTGAAGAATATCAGGCACGGCATGATGGCCCGGATTTCAACCTGAGGGCTTTCGTCGACGCCAATTTCCAGCCCGAACCGGTGGCGGACGACGGCTATGTCTCCGATCCGAACCAGTCGATCGGCGCGCACATCGACACGTTATGGGGCGTGTTGACGCGCGACCCGCTGGAACACCGGGCGCGATCGTCGCTGATCGCTCTGCCCAAGCGCTACATCGTGCCGGGCGGCCGCTTTTCGGAGATGTATTATTGGGATTCGTATTTCACCATGCTCGGTCTGGCCTCGGCAGGACGACATGAACTGATCCATGAGATGGTCGATAATTTCGCGTTCATTATCGATACCTACGGCCATGTGCCTAATGGCAACCGCACCTATTACCTGAGCCGTTCGCAGCCACCCGTGTTTGCGATGATGGTGTGCCTGCTGGAGCGTCACAGTCGCCGTGATGCGGTCCGGTACCTGCCGCAGTTGCTGCGGGAATACGACTACTGGATGGGCGATGCTCTCGATCTATCGCCCGGTCAGACCCATCGGACGGCTGTCTGCCTGCCAGACGGGGCAATCCTGAACCGCTATTGGGACGAGCGCGAGACACCGCGCGAGGAAGCATATCGTGAAGATGTCGCGACTGCTGCCGCGCAGTCTGCCCGTCCCATAGCCGACGTATATCGGGATCTGCGCGCGGGTGCGGCATCGGGCTGGGACTTCAGTTCGCGCTGGCTGGCCGACCCGGACGATCTGGGCTCGATCCGCACGACTGCCATCCTGCCGGTCGATCTCAACGCCTTTCTGTATGTGCTGGAGCGTGAGATCGAACGTCTGAGCATCGCGACCAAAAACGAGGCGGACGCGAAGCTGTTTCATGAGCGTGCTCACCGTCGGCGAGCCGCGTTCGACACCTATCTCTGGGATGATGTAGCCGGCGTATTTACGGATTACGACTGGCAGTTGCAGCAGGCGCGCCCATTGCTGAGCGCCGCTGCTGCCGTGCCGCTTTATGTGGGCCTGGCCAGCCATCGCCAGGCCGCGCGCGTGTCCGACGCCCTGACCGACCGGCTGATGCTGCCGGGCGGACTGGCGACGACAGAACAGGCGAGTGCCCAGCAGTGGGACCGCAGCAACGGGTGGGCTCCACTGCAATGGATGGCGATCCACGGCATGCGCCGCTACGGCCATTATCAGCAGGCGCACGATCTGACCCATCGCTGGCTGTCGACCGTGGGCGAAGTGTATGAGCACGAAGCAAAACTGGTCGAGAAATACGCTATCACGGCCAATGCGGGCGGCGGTGCCGGGGGCGAATATCCGCTTCAGGATGGGTTCGGCTGGACCAATGGCGTGACGCAGCGCCTGCTGAGTGACAATCCCGGTCACGGCGTGCACGGTGCAAAAGCCGGGATGCGCCGCCGCTGGCGGTAAACGCCATGACGCAAGATCGGAGCGCAGACCCTCAGGCCCGCGGCATACCCGGAATTTTGCGAAGCCCCGATTTCGGCGCTACCCTCCGGCAAGATCGCGCATAAGCCTGCGCGCGCGGGGCCGGAGGCAAAGCATGACCGATGATACGGCAGAGACCACAACCGGATGTGCGGCCTGCGAAAGCGCCGATGTCGTCGATCCGCGCCGGGTGACGCAGCCAGACAAGCGCGCGTTATTGAACCGTTTGCGCCGTATCGAGGGGCAGGTCGCGGGTCTGGCAACGATGCTGGACAATGACAGGTACTGCACCGATATCCTGACACAGGTCGCGGCTGTGAAGTCAGCACTGGACGGTGTGGCGATCCAGATCCTGTCCAATCACGCCGATGGCTGCGTCCGGCGCGCCGTCAAGGCAGGGGCGGGAGAGACAGAAATGTCGGAATTGATGGACGTGATCCGCAAGATGTTGCGGTAAACGGCAGTCGTCCGACGACGAAAGGACAGAAGATGCAGAGTGTGACGTTCAAGATAGAGGGCATGTCGTGCGGCGGGTGTTCGGGGCGCCTGCAAAAGGCGATTGCCGCGGTACCCGGTGTCAGCACGGCCGATGTCTCTCACGAAGCCGGGACGGCCATCGTGCAGTATGATGGTCAGCCGGCAACGGCAGATGCGGTCGCGCGAACAATCGAGGACACAGGTTTCGACCTGGTGGCCTGAGCAGTCTGTGCGGCTGAACATGAACGCAGTGTGGTGACGATCAACGAACAGGTCCTGTCGTCACCACATGCAGTTGGGGTTTGGCAGCGGCCTCCCTTCATCAGATGGCCACGACAATGAGATACGCACATACCCCGAATCGCTGCGGTCGGGCTCTTACCGCAGTGTGATGGTCCAATCTTTCGGCCAGATCTGGATGACGTGACGATGATCTGTACGCCATAGGGAAACCTCGTGCCGCCACGATGGCCCGGTGTAATCAATCCAGGGATGCCTGTAATAGACGATCCCGATCGTTAGCATCCAGACGGTGATCAAAGCCGCGGGCCAGCGCAACCAGCCTTTCGCGGCCGCGGCAAACGCAACGATCATCAGGCCGCACAACGTCTGACCGACGAACACGTAGCGCTCGCCCAGGAACATATCGAGTTGTTCCATGGCGCCACCAAGAGATCCGTAAATGGCCACACCGGTAAACGATGCGTTCGTCAGGAGAAGCCAGAATGCTGGTCGGACATAGAGGGACACGACAAACGCCGTCCCGAAGAACAGGACAGAGGCGACATCGGCACTCACGATCCTGGCCGGATTGACTTCAAGTTGATGATGAAATGTTGAGATGAGAGACTGGGTGACGTGGCTGAAGCCCAGGAAAATTTCCAGCGGCTCTCGGCAGAAGGCGACGGCAAGGGCGACATTGAACGGAAGATGAAAGGACCGGACCGCCTGGGTGTGATAAAAAAATACAAGTTGGATGACGACACCGGTACCGAGGGCGATAAATTGCAGGAGCCTGCCTTTTGTCCTGTCGCCGAAAAGGCGCAAAGCAAGAGGCAGCAGAAAAACCGCTGTGCCAGGTCCACAGAGTGGAGCCAGAAAAAGCGTTGCGAGACGGACCACGGCAACGGTGCCCGCAGTTGTGTCGAACGTGACGATCAGGGCGCATGCCAAAGCCAGTTCGAACTGGCAGTGCAGGGTCTGCAACCAGATCTCCGCGCTTGAGGGCGTGAACAGCAAAACACCCAAGGCGGCCAGACGGATCAAAGGTGGCCGCAGCCACGCATCTCTTGCCGTCAAGACAATCAGTGCTGGCAGCAAGTGAAAAACGAGTCCGATAGTGATCGTCACGTAGGGCGCGAATTCGATCGGCACCAACCATCGTGCAGCGACGCTCGCAACGTTGGCGATCAGATTGAGGTATCCACCGAACGACGTGAAAATTGCTGCGAGCGGAGCAGTTTTCCATGCGTGAACGTAAAAAAACGAACCCTCTTCGGCCCAAAAACGTCCGGTGGTAATAATATGAGGAGAACGTAGGCCAATAATTCCAGCATAAATAACAAGAATTTCCGCAATAAGGCGCCGATTAGGCAGCTCTTTTTCTGCCGGGACCATTCATTCCTCCACCGTTCAGTCTTTATTTCATAGATAACATAACAAAAAATAAACAATCGAGAAGGCGGGAGGCCCTGGAAAAGTAATATCGCACCACTAACGGGATGGAAGCACCGGATGTCCGGGTAATGAGCCGATCACATGCCAAGTCATGGGCGCGCTGCCAATATAGCGGGTATCTGGATCGCTCCTCGGGAGGCGAGGGTGCGCACCCTCGCACCAAAGGCCTTTATTTTATGTCGGCTTTTCCCCCGGCTGGCCGATGCAGCCAGAGTTAACGTGCATGTTCAATCGAACGGTCTGGGTGTTCGTGCCCTGCTATTTCCCGGCCGCCACCGCTGGCAGTTCAACCTTGGTCCATCCCGAATACCAGACGTTGAGCTGATAGGATGGGTCGGCCCGCCACAGCTTGACTTCGTGCCGCCAGGATGGGCCATCGGAAATGACCGACCAAGGGTGCACGTACTCGCTTCCGCCCAGAACGATCAGCCAGACCACTGCGATCCAGGCAAGCCTGACGTAGCCTTTGCCCGTTGCTGCAATCGCCAGAATCGACAACGAAAACAGAGCCTGCGGAACGAAACTGTATCGGCCGCCAGCGCGCGCGTGGATCAACCCTTCTGCCCCGCCGATCGCACCGAAATAGCTGGCGCATGCAATCAGGCCACCGGCGAGCAGCAACCATAGGGCCGGCCAGTGCGCCCTGCGCCACAGGGTCAGCAGCAGATATGGCCCGAAGACAATCAGGGGCAGCACCGTCGCCTTTAGCGGAATGTGTCCAGCGGCACGGCGTGCCTCAAGCAGCGGTGCCGCGTGCGTGGTGTATGCGATGCCCAGAAACGGAAGCATCAGATGCCGGACGGTAAAGATATCCAGCAGCGCCGTCGGGTCCAGCGCGTAGCCACGGCTGGGTTCGTGATGGAAGAACAGCGCCAGTTGCAAGATACTCCCCGCCATAAGCGGCAGGATCTGGAATGCGCGCGCGACGGACCGATCCAGGATTGCACGCAGGATAAAGAGCGGCAGCACGACGATCGCGCCGGGCCCACAAAGCGGGGCCACAAACAGCAGGGCGTAGCGAAACCATGCGCCACGCGTTGTCGCGCGGGGTGGTTCGAGTCCGAGAATGATCCCGCAACAAAGGGTAAGCTGAAACTGGCAATGCAGTGAATTGAGCCAGATTTCCTCGACCGCCGGAACGAACAACACCAGCAGCGCCGCCGCGACACGAATCCACAGACGTTCGAGCCATATATCGCGGGCACTTATCAGCAGCAGCAGCGGGCAAAGCTGCGCCAGCAGCGCCACCGTAATCGTAAGATAAGGTGCGTATTCGATCGGAAGGAGCCAGCGGGCAGCAAGCGATGCGCCGTTAGCCGCGAGGTTCAGATAGCCGCCGAATGAGTTGAACAGAGCCTGCACGGGTGGCATTACCCAAGCATTGTGGAAGAAGACGTTACCTTCCTCGCACCAGAACCGGCCCTTGAGGATGATCTCCGGCATCCGGACGCAGATCATGATCGCGAACAGAAGCATCATACACGCAAACTGCAAGTTGCGTTGAGACGGCGAACGAAAAGCTCTCAAACTACGCATCCTTCCTGCACTCGGGGCAAAGCGCCTTGCAGTGCCGGTCGGCAAAGAACAACGCGTCCGGTGCAATGCCTGAACAGGAAGCCACTGTATAGGCATCAGTTATCAGTTATATGGGCTCTGGTTCGGCTCCCCACGCTTTACTTTCTACATGTGTATTCGATATTGAACAGGGCGGAATCCTGGCTTTGCGCAGTTCGCAGTTCTCCTTCAGCACTGGGTGCTGACTGAAAATCCGAGCCGGATGCGAACGAACATCGTCGGTTTTGTCACCTACGTCGCGTGTTCCCGCGCCAACGAGCAGCCTTTCTCTGGTGCGGTAGACTGGCATGATGCGTCTTGTTATTCTGGATACGACGTCGAACCCGGATGCGGCCTTTGCGCCGATTTCGGTAAAGCATTCCAGGCGATTTGCCGTGCTCCGGCCGTTACGATGAGCGGGTGCACGTCACAGGCGTTGTCGGTAACGAAGCTGCCCGACAAGCGCCGCCCCGGGTGCAGCCTCGGTGGGGAACGCTAGCGGGGAACCCAAGCGGATGAGGCAGGTTTCGATCCCAATGCGGGACGGACCGCTTTGCGTGTGTTTACGAACGCCAGCGCGCCTTTGAACGAAACGCCCCCGGACTGTGGGCGGCTGCACGCGGTCATACCTGAGCGATACCAAGAGCGTCGGCGCACCACCGGACCAGCGAGGGGCGCATGGCCACGGGGTGCACGATGCCGACAGACGCCCGCGTGTTACCGATGGCGTCCTGAAAGTGCCGCGCACGCTCTCGAGGCGATGCAACGGTCTGGCTCCTGCCTTGCAGAACACGCTGAAAATCATGGGGACAGACGCTTGGCGCGTGCGGCGATTTGCCTGTCACATCGGTTGGGTTGGCCCCGTCGGATGCTGGAAACACCCGATGCCCGTCTCCTGCCATGCCAGAACCTGCAACAGATCGTGCTGGCATGGCGCGAACGTATGCAGCAGCGCCATCAGGCGCGTGCTGCCATGCTGGTGCGTGTGTGACGGCACGCCCGACGGCACGCCGAGCGGCGGCACCGGATGACCTGAAAACGATGTCGACGTGATCGAGCCGGTTGCCATCGGCGTGCTCCCTGACGGGGGTGAGGATGTTCAGTAAGGCAAGGCGTGCGGCATGAAGTCCGACGGCCTTGGCCACAGCACATGGGCTGCACCCATGTCGAGTTCGTGCCAGCGCACCAATGCCGTCAGGCTGGCGGCCTTGGAGGCGTGATGCCGCTCTGGCTCGAACGGTTCGGCGGTGGTGCCCTGGGTGCGGCGACGCGGCAGCCAGTGACCCGCTCCGGCCAGACAGGCACCGAGTTGCGTGACCGCTGCGGCAAAGGGCGCCAGAACATGATGATGTGGGAACACGGCTCGTAAAATCCTGCGAACGGCGGCTTCTTCGCCCGCCTGTGCGGCTGTGGTCGCGTCCAGAATACAGGCTTCGGTCCGCGTCAGTTCCTGCGCGCGGGGGATCGCGATGTCGAGATGCGCGCCATGCAGTCCGGCAAATCGATCGATGGCGGTCGCAAAGGCCGATGCGACATCTTCGAAGTCGCGGCGGAAGCACGGCATGAACAGCCCTTCCGCCGGGGAGGCGGCTTCGGCGGCCATCCCGGGTCGTCGGCGTGCCAGGCGGCGCACTGTCCATACGGTCAGGCGTTCGCTGCAGGATAGGTCGCTCAAGACGCTTGGCGAGATGGTCATGCGTATGTCCGGACGGGCGAATCCGGTCCCTTGTTGTGATGAGTTCACGCTAATTGAGATCGCCTCGCAATTGCAATTTAAAAATGCATCCCTGTCTTCACGTCCGCGCGTGCTTGACGATGGCCCCGCGCGCCGCTGAACTGCGCGCATGAAAACTTCGTCCCCCGACCCTTCAGCGCCCCTGCGATGCAGTTGGTGCGAGACCAACCCGCTGTTGCGCGCCTATCACGACGCAGAATGGGGCGTGCCAGAGCGCGACAGCCGCACGTTGTGGGAGAAACTGATGCTTGACGGTTTTCAGGCAGGGCTGTCGTGGCTGATCGTCCTGAAACGGCGTGATGGCTTCCGGCGCGCCTTTCAGGGGTTTGATCCGGCGATTGTCGCGGCCTTTACGCAGGCCGACGTCGACAGGCTGGTGCTGGATGACGGCATCATCAAATCCCGCGCCAAGATCGAGGCGACGATCGGCAACGCCCGCGCCTATCTTGCGATGCAGGCGGCGGGCGAGGATTTTTCCGAGTTTGTCTGGGGCATGGCGGGGGGAGAGGTCATCATGGGCACCGATCAGCGCACCACGCAGACCCCGGTTTCGGAGGCCATTTCCAAGGCACTGCGTAAAAGGGGTTTTAAGTTTGTCGGCCCGGTGATCGTCTATGCCTGGATGCAGGCAGTTGGAATCGTCAACGATCATCATCCGGATTGTTTCCGGCACAGTGCCTGACCGGCACCCGGCGATCATGGTGCGTTGACGAAACAGGGATGGCTCTGGCACGCCGGTGCGAGTGCAGGACGCAGCCCCCGACGGGACGTTTCTCAGGAGAGTATAGTTCATGACCCAGAAGTCCCCGGAGATGCTGACCGGCTCTGCATTGCTCAACGACCCGAGCGTCAACAAGGGTACCGCATTCTCACACGCGGAGCGCCGGGCCTATGGGCTGGAGGGGCTTCTGCCGCCACAGGTCGAGACCATTGAGCTTCAGCTTCAGCGCGTGCTGCAGCATCTGGACGCCGAGCCGAACAATCTGGAGCGCTATATCTATCTGACGGGTCTGCTCGACCGGAACGAGACCCTGTTTTACAAGGTGCTGATGTCCGATCCGGCGCGGTTCGTGCCCATCGTCTATGCCCCGACGCTGGGCGAGGCGTGCCGCCTGTTCAGCCACATCTATCGCCGCCCGCGGGGCATGTATATCAGTCTGGAGATGAAGGGCCGGATCGCGGGAACCCTGCGAAACTGGCCGCATAAGGACGTGCGCTTCATCTGTGTGACTACAGGCGGGCGTATCCTCAGCCTCGGCGATATCGGTGCGAACGGGATGGGCATCCCGATCGGCAAGCTGCAGCTTTACACCGCGTGCGGTGCGGTTCCGCCGCGTTCGACCATGCCGATCCAGCTGGATATCGGCACGACGAACAAGTCGCTCTGGGACGATCCGCTCTATATCGGGCTGCGGCGCCCGACCCCGCCGGTCGAGGAACTCGATGCCTTTGTCGCCGAGTTTGTCGAGGCGGTGCAGGATGTTTTCCCCGGCTGCATGATCCATTTCGAGGACTGGAAGGGCACCGACGCGCTGCGTGTCCTGGCGCACTATCGCGACCGGGTTCTGTGTTACAACGACGATATTCAGGGCTCGGGCGCGGTCACGCTGGCCGGGTTGTTCACCGCGTTGCGGACCACGGGCGGCAATCTGTGCGACCAGCGGGTGCTGTTCCTCGGAGCCGGGTCGGCGTCGATCGGGGTGGCCGATCTGCTGGTGCAGGCGATGATCGCCGAGGGCGCGACGCTGGAAGATGCGCGCGATACGATCACGATGCTGGACGTTGACGGCCCGATTTCGCCAGATCGCAACGACCTGATCGCCGAACAGCGCCATTATGCCCGCGCCGCGGAGACCGGCGACGGATTGATGGAGGTGCTGGAGCGCGTGCGGCCAACAGTGCTGGTCGGTGCCTCGACCCTTGGTGGTGCGTTTGACGAGGCAATCGTGCGGCGTATGGCCGAACTCAACGATCGGCCGATCTTCTTCCCCCTGTCGATCCCGCATGCGGAATGCACAGCCGACGAGGCCTATCGCTGGTCCGACGGTCGCGCGTTGTATGCCGCAGGCGTGCAGTATCCGCCGGTTTCGCTGGGGGAAAAGACGCTTTATCCCGGACAGGCAAACAATTTCTACATCTTCCCCGGCCTTGGCCTTGCGACGCTGGCGGCCCGTCCGACCGTCATCAGCGATGCACTGCTGATCGAGGCCGCGCATGCCCTGTCCGATCAGGTCAGCGACGCGGACATTGCCAAAGGCCTGCTCTATCCGCCGCAGAGCGGGATCATGGAAATCCAGATCACCTCGGCCTGCCGACTGGCGCAGTTCATGTTCGATCACGGACTGGCGCAGGCGCAGCAGCCGGAAGACATGCGCGCCTGGATCGAGAGCTTTACATATAGCCCGGAATATCCTGCGCCGACGGTTTGACGCATCGGGCCTCCGCCCTGAAAACCGCCAGAAGGCTCGGCCTTCTGGACACCGGACTGTTTCAATAAACCGGGGCGGTGGGACCTGAGGTGGCCGCCGGGTTCCGGGCAGGGACCGGCCTTACTCGTCCCCGCGCCGTATTTTTCCGAACTGTTCCAGCGCCCGCGCCCGCGCCGCTGCGTGCTCGACAATCGGCTCCGGGTAATCCTTGCCTAGTTTCACACCGTATTTCGCAAGTTCGTCAGCGCTGCCTTTCCATGGTGTCTGGATCAGCGAGTCCGGCAGACGCGCCAGTTCCGGCACCCATTGGCGGACATACCGCCCGTCGGGGTCGAATTTTTCCCCCTGCAGGATCGGGTTCATGATGCGGAAGTACGGGGCGGCATCGACACCGCAGCCCGCCACCCACTGCCAGTTGACGACATTGCTGGCGATATCTGCATCGACCAGCGTGTCGCGAAACCAGTGCTCGCCCCGCCGCCAGTCAATCAGCAGATGCTTGGTCAGGAACGAGGCGACAACCATGCGAACGCGATTGTGCATCCAGCCCGTGTGCCACAATTCCCGCATCCCGGCATCGACCAGCGGATAGCCCGTCAGCCCCTTGGTCCATGCGGTGAAGCCGGCCTGGTCCTTGCGCCACGGCATCGCGTCGAATTCACGACGGTGGTTGGTGTCGACCATGTCAGGCTGATCGAACAGCAGGGAGGCCGCGAAATCGCGCCAGCCGAGCTCGGCCTGAAACTTTTCCAGATCCCGGCGCGTGCCGTTGCTGCGGCCCGATTCGACCGCCGAAACCGCAACGTGCCAGATTTGCCGTGGCGAGAGATGGCCGAAATGCAGCGCAGCGGACAACCGCGAGCAGATCATGTCGGCGGGCACGTCGCGCTGCGTGGTGTATCCCTTGAGGTCTTCGGTCAGGAACGCGTCCAGCTGTTCATGTGCGGCCTGTTCCCCCGGCGTCCACGCATCGTGCAGGCCGCCAGCCCAGTCCGGGTGTCGGGGCAGCAGGTCCAGCGCGTCGATGTTCGCCACCTTGCCCGTGACCGTGCGCGGCATCGGCGCGAAAGACAGCGTGTCCGGCTCATCGAGCGGGAGCGCGGGCTCGCCGGTTGCGCGTGCAGCGCGCCACCATGCGGTATAGACCCGGAAGCCCGTGCCGCCCTTGGTGCGGACACTCCACGGCTCGTGCAGCAGGGAGCCGTTGAAGCTTTCGACCCCAATTCCGTCTTCTTTGAGCGCGGCCTTGATCGTCGTGTCGATCTGCCGTCCCGGAGGGGCGTAGCGGCGGTTCCAGAACACCTGCTTCGCCCCGGTTGCCGCAATCACGGCGCGCAGAATCTTCAACGCACTGCCATGTGCGATCAGCAGGTCGCCGCCCTTGTCGCGCAGGGATGCCTGAAGATCGCGCAAGGCACCGTCGAGCCACCAGCGTCCCGCCGACTGCGGGGCTGCATCTTCATCGTGAATATAGAGGCACAAGATTGGAGAACCGCTGTTCGCAGCTTCGTTGAGTGCTGGATTGTCGGCCAGCCGGAGATCCTCGCGGAACCAGACGATGGCGGGAGAAGGTTGGGAGCGGGTCAAGCGGCCTCCGTGCGGATGTTGCCGATCATAACGCCGCTGGGGCGCGCTGGATGCGGCTCCAGAAAGATCTCGCTTTATGGGCGTCGAGATCGATAGCGCTGGCCAGGCACAGACATGTCAGAGGGGGCTGCACAGACGCGGCTGGCGCGCCCAACCAAGGATGTCTAGCGCGAATTCCTCCGGCCTGTGAACGACAAGATCCCCGTGGAATCCGTCGCTGCCCTCCTGAGAACTGGTGCCTTCTTCATCATGCAGATAAACGGCATCGTTGCCCGATACCTTGTCAATCAGGACCTGATTGGACCACATGTCCGCAATGTTATTGATGACGACAAGCCGCGTGTTGCCAATAAACGCCGATGCGTGCAGCGCGGAGCTTGCCGTCGCGATGAATGTCCCGCCCTCCATCCAGAGCTTTACCTGTTCCGGCAGAGTCAGTTTTTCGGGCGAAACAATTTCGACGCCGTGGCGAGCAAGCGTGCCGGTAATGCTGCTTTCGTGACGGATATGCCAAATGCCGGACGAAAGGTGTTCTTTCGTCAGGTAGACGATTCTCTCCGGATGTTTGACCACGGGCTCGCGCCATAAGCAGGCCCCAAGTCGCTGCATGACGTCCGAATATACTTCGTGGACGTGACTGTTCTCCTCAAATGCTGCGCCGGGAACCTCGATGCGATCAAAAATCGCCCCGTCAGGAAAGCAGACGAAATTTTCTTCGGTCAGGCCAAGGATATCCCATATCGTCTTGATGTGGGGGATCAAGAACATTTCGCGGATATCTGAAAATTCTTTGATCAGGAGGCGAAGTTTCTTTCTTTGTCCAAACGGGAGCGTCCAGAGTCGGGCGAGTGCGCCAATCAGGAAATGGCCAAAATGCCGGCTTACATTTTGAATGTAGATATAACGAAAGCCTGAGGGCGCATGGGCCACTCCGTGTCTGTCCGTTGTCAGATGTCCCGATCCCAATGGGGTATGGGGCCCCGGGATACCGATATAGTGCAACGCTTCAGCGACAACGCGCCCTGACGGATAGAATAATCCCGCTGCCCATCCGCCTTTGCTTTCAGGCACCCACAAAGCGTTTTCAACAACAGAGTGGGGAGGCAGCTCCGGTATGACTTGCTCGCCACCGTAAACGGTCTTGCAAGACTTTAACATAACAGCTCCCCGAGCAAATGCATTTCTTCCCCAAAACTCTCATAGCGGGAGCCTTAAAGAAACTCTGTATGTGCGTTATTCAGGATCGATGCCGGAATTTTTTGAAAAAGTCTCCAGGACGCCCGGTCCTTAAACGTCCGCTCAGAAATCCGGTAGTGTCTGCGACAGCAGGCCGCCCTGACGCAGTGGCGCGACCTTGCGGGCCAGACCGGTCGCGTCATCGGTTTCCACCATCAGACCGGCAATCGTGGCCTCGCCCTCTGCGGGTTGCAGGCGTTCGCCCGGCATCTTGCGAACGAAGCGCGCAATCGCAGCCCCCTTCTGCATGCCGATCACGCTGTCATAATCGCCGCACATGCCTGCGTCGGTCTGATACGCGGTCCCGGCAGGCAGAATTCGATGGTCGGCTGTCGGGGTGTGGGTGTGGGTGCCCACCACGAGCGAAACCGCGCCATCGAACGCCGCCCCGAAGGCCCATTTTTCGCTGGTTGCCTCTGCGTGCAGGTCGACAACGATCGCATTGACCGTGGCCCCCAGACGATAGCGTGTCAGCAGTTCGGTAACACTGCGGAACGGATCGTCCAGCGGGTCCATGAACAGCCGCCCCATCACGTTGACCACCAGCGCACGACGCCCGTTCGCCAGTTCGACAACGACGCTGCCCTGACCGGGCGTGCCGGGCGGGAAGTTGATCGGCCGGATGATGCGCGGGGCGGCGGCCATGTGGCCGATGATGTCCTTGCGGTCCCAGGCATGGTTGCCCAGCGTCAGCACATCGGCACCCGCCGCGAACAGGTCGGTCGCGATCTGTGGGGACAGGCCGAATCCGTGGCTGGCGTTCTCGGCATTGATGACCACAAGGTCCAGAGCGAGTTTGCTACGCAGGTCCGGCAGGCGTGCCATGACGGCGTCCCGGCCCGCGCGGCCCACAATATCGCCCAGAAAAAGAATACGCACGCCCGGATTTACCCCCCGCAGATGATCGGGCCTGTATCGGTCACGATCTGATGCAAGGGCACGTCATACGGTCCGACCGGCACCTCTGTCACCTCCTGATGCGCGAAGGCGAAGCCGATGGCCTGCGCATCCGGACGCTCAGCCAGCGTGCGGTCGTAATAACCACCCCCATAACCAATGCGAAAACCCCGGCGGTCGAACGCCAGCAGCGGCACGAAAATCAGGGCAGGGTCGATGGCTTCCGTCTGGGGATGCATCGTGCCGAAACGGCCCGTCACCATCGGCGCATCGGGCGACCACACGCGAAACCGTAGCGCCTGACCGCGCGGCGGTGTCTCCGGCAGGGCAACCCGGAACCCGGCCTCAAAAAGCTGAAGGGAGAGGGGGCGCAGATCGGGTTCGTCACCAAGGGGCCAGAGTGTCGCGATAGTCGCGCCGAAGGGCAGGGTAACAGCCGCGCGCATGCCGGATATAAGGGCCGGGATGTTCCCGCCACCCCGCCTGCCAAGCAGGTCCGCACGCAGGCGGGCCTTGGCAAGGACGATCTCAGGAGAATCAGAATTCAAAGTGCGGAGCCACCCTGCCGTCGGTCTATCAGCCCTCCCAGACCTGCGAGTGCAGGTGGGCGCCAGATAACGTGACCAGGATCACATCAGAGCCAGCTCCCAAAGGAAGTGCTTATCGGCCCGGGGGTTGAGTTACCTAACGAACAGGCCAGCCCCGCACCTTCTACTTAGTCCTGCTCAAGCCCCGCTGCAATGCTTTCGGCACGTTCGACCAACACTTCGAGTTGTTCGCGGCGTCTTTCGTTCTCGATCCGCGCCACGCGGGCGGACGCAAGCTCCTCCGCTGCGCTGGACGGCATGCGGCTGGCCGTCAAATCGTGAACCTCGTCTGCCAGTTTCAGCGCGGCCATCAGCAGGGACCGCGCCTCGCCCGTGCGGGTGCCACCTGCACGCATGGCATCAATGCGGGAGTCCACGGCACGCCCCATCGCCAGAAGGTGCGGCTCTTCCCCATCGGCACACCCGATTGTGTAGGTATAGCCGTTGATCCGCAGATTGACCTGTCCCATGCGTCAGTCCTCCCGATCCGCGGATGTCTCGTCCAGCAAGGCCCGGATTCGGTGCGTGACGGCATCAAGATTGGCCGCCACCGCATGCAGATCGACAGAGGGACCGGTCACCGGGGCGGGGCCGGCGGGCGGCGCAGCCGTCGTCGCCCCATATTGCAGGGCATAGGCAATGCGGTTGAGTGCGCTTTCCAGCCGGTCGGCGGGATCCCTCTCATCACCTGCTGTGGGGCCTGTCATGGGGTCTGTCGTATCCTTGCCGTGCACACTAGACTTAAGGAATCACCCGCAGGGCCCTGAACGTCAAGCATGATCCGTCTTTCTCACGGTCCCGAACCGCTGTTTCTGATCGAGGTCCTCGATCGTGACGATGTGCTGCGCGCGATCGAAGTGCTGCGCGGCCTCGGGCAGCCTTGCCATCACCAGCACGAAAACGTGTCGGCGGGGCTGATCTCCGCCCCTGGTGCGGGGGCCAGCCTCGGTCCGCTGTGGTGGCAGTCGATGTGTGCCATCGCGGCACTCGAAGCGCCCGCGCCGCTGATGGTCCTGGACTGCGGCGTTGCCCCCGCGCGTGCGGCCGAAGCACTGCGGATGGGGCAGCGCTGGGTGGTGCTGGATCGCAGGGCCCGAGGTTTCGCGCCACTTGCAGCCTTTGCGGCGCAGATTGGCGGAATTGTGCTGGGTACGCGGCCGCCAGTTCGTTCTGCACGGGAAACTTGAATCCCGGCGCACGGCTCCTGTAACGTTCCGAAGGAAAATACGGGCGTACATTCTGACGGGAGGCGAACACATGGTCGCAGTCACCTCAATGCAGACGCTGACCGAGGCTCAGGCACGGCGTGATTTCGAAATCACGTTCGCCGGACCGTTCGGCGAGAGTTTTTTCAGTGATTACCGGCGTATGCAGCGGCTTCAGACCGGCGTGGTCTGTGTGCAACTGGCAGTCCTTGCGATTGGCTTGCTTCTGCCGTTCGTCGATCCGGCTGTATCCATGGGGCACACGGTGCCATTTCTGGCGTTGTGGTGCGTGGCACTCGCGCTCTGGGCCCGGAAATACCAGCGCCCCCCACGTCGCTATCGCGTTGGCCGGGCGTATATGGTCGGAGTTTCCGATCGCGCCGTATGGCTGAAGCGCAGATAGGCTTCCGCCGTCGCGAAGCCAACATAGTCTGGTGTCGGAAAGGGATGATATGAGCCGGGTGGGACTCGAACCCACGACCATTCGATTAAAAGTCGAATGCTCTACCGGCTGAGCTACCGGCTCGTAATCGCCCGACGGTGCGGGACGGGCTTCGGGTATCGCTCTGCGGCCCGGAAGTCAACACTCTGGCCGCGCTTTAATGGTATACGACGGATGGAGGCACCGCCGGGATCACCCCGTCGATGCCCCCGATCCCATCAGGCCGCGTTTGCGGGACGCATGGACACGATCAGGTCCGGGTCCTTCACGACGCCGCCACCGCCGCTGCCGCGCTTGATCTTGTCGACCAGTTCCATCCCCTCGGTCACCTGACCGACGATGGTGTACTGACCATCGAGGTGGGGTGCGGGCTCGAACATGATGAAGAACTGGCTGTTCGCGCTGTTCGGGTCCATTGTGCGGGCCATGCCGATCGTGCCGCGCTCGAACTTCGCTGCGCGGGTGAATTCGGCCTTCAGGTCGGGCAGTTCGCTGCCGCCGCTGCCGGTGCCGGTCGGATCGCCGCCCTGCGCCATGAAGCCCGTGATCACGCGATGGAACGGCGTGCTGTCATAGAACCCTTCGGCTGCCAGCGAACGCAGACGCTCTGACGCCAGCGGCGCGATATCGGGGCGCAGCTGGATCACCACGCGGCCGGTGGCAAGTTCCAGGTGCAGAATGTCAGGTGTTTCGGTCATCTCTCTCGTTTCCTGCAAAAACGCCCGGACGGCCGGAGCGGCGGTAGCCGGGCGGGTGGAAAGGGGTCAGGTGCGGCCCAGGCGGGCCAGCACGGTCTGACGGGCCAGGTCCGGCACGAAGGGGGTGATGTCACCGCCCAGCCGCGCGATTTCCTTGACCATGCGCGAAGCAATGCTGCGTCGATGCTCGGTCGCCATCAGAAAAATCGTGTCCAGATCGGGGGCCAGTTGCCGGTTCAGGCCCGTCATCTGCGATTCGTAATCGAAGTCCGAAACCGCGCGCAGGCCCCGCACGATCACTGTCGCCCCGTACTGGCGGACCGTGTCCACCAGCAGCGTGTTGAACGAAATGACCTCGATCACGGTTCCGGTTTCCGCGCGTAACGGTGCCACCGCGGCCTCGATACAGGCCATGCGCGCAGGCAGGTCCAGCAGCGGCGCCTTGGCCGGGCTGTCGGCAACCCCGATCACCAGACGATCCAGCAGGCGCGTCGCACGCGTGATGATGTCCATGTGACCCAGGGTCACCGGATCGAACGTGCCGGGGTAAAACCCGGCGCGCTCAGGCCGTTCAGTCACCCGATGGCTCCGGTGCGTCTGGGGTCGGGGCTTCGTCCGTGCCGTCCGCATCGTCGCCTTCTTCTTCCAGAACCGGGAAGACGCTGGTGACTTTCTCGCCCGCCGACACACGGAACAGGGTCACGCCACCGGCCTGACGGGCCATGACGCGCACCTGATCGACCGGCACGCGGATCAGACGACCGACATCGGTCACCATCATCACGTCCGTACCCGGCAGCACCGGCTGGGTCGCAACAACCGCGCTGCCGCGCTTGGGAGTGGAGAAGGTCATGTTGGCAATGCCAAGACCCCCACGCCCGCTGACACGGTAATCATAAGCCGAGGACCGACGCCCGAAGCCCAGGTCGCTGACCGTCAGCAGGATTTCCTCGGCCTGCTCAAGCTCCGCGAAACGCTCGGGGGAGAGAGCGGCGTCGGTTGCCGCGCCCTCTTCGTCCTCGTCCGCTGCAATTTCGGTGTCGGCTTCTTCACCGTCCTCGATCGCGTTTTCGGCGCGGCGCTTGGCGTTGGCCATCCGCAGATAGGTCGAACGCTCCTCGACCGTTGCATCGACGTGGTTGAGGACACAGAGGCTGTTGACCTCATCCCCCTCGGCCAGACGGATGCCGCGAACACCCGACGAATCGCGGCCCGCGAACACGCGCAGCACATCGTCGGTGATCTGGAAGCGGATGCAGCGCGCCTTGCGGGTGGCCAGGAACACGTCCTGTCCCTCGCGGCAGGTGGCGACGCCGATCAGGCTGTCATTCTCGTCCAGCTTCATCGCAATCAGGCCCGAAGACCGGATATTGCGGAAGTCGCTCAGACGGTTGCGGCGCACATTGCCGCTGGCCGTGGCGAAGACCAGATGCAGGTTCTCCCACAGCGTCTCGTCTTGGGGCAGCGGCAGGACGGCGGTGATGCTGTCCCCGCCCAGATCGGGCAGCAGGTTGACCAGTGCGCGCCCCTTGGCCGTCGGGCTGGCCTCCGGCAGGCGCCAGACCTTCTCCCGGTAGGCCTTGCCGCCGGAGGAGAAGAACAGCACCCACTGGTGGGTGTGCGCGTTGAACGAACGCACGATCACGTCGTCCCCGCGCATGCCCGCCGCCGTTCGTCCACGGCCGCCGCGGTTCTGCGCGCGGAAGGTCTCAAGCGGCGTGCGCTTGATGAAGCCGTCGCGGGTGATCGTCACGACCATCAGTCCCGGCTCGACCAGACTTTCGTCCGTCTGGTCGCCCGCAGTGTCCGAAATTTCGGTCATGCGCGGCGATGCGATTTCCGCACGCACCTGCGCCAGTTCCTCGCACATCACTTCCATGCGGCGCGGGCGGCTGGCGATGATTTCCAGCAGTTCGTTGATCTTGGCCGCAACTTCGCTGAGTTCGCTCGTGATCTTGTCGCGCTCAAGCCCGGTCAGACGTTGCAGGCGGAGTTCCAGAATGCCACGGGCCTGTGCCTCGGTCAGATGGACCTTGCCATCGACCACGACATTGCCCTCGTCATGAATCAGGTCCAGCAGCGGCACGACGTCGCCCGCATCCCATGCGCGATCCATCAGGGCGGTGCGGGCGGTTGCCGCATCCGGCGCTGCCCGGATCAGGGCGATCACCGCGTCGATATTGGCCACCGCGATGACCAGACCGACCAGCAGATGCCCGCGATCGCGCGCCTTGTTCAGGTCGAAACGCGCACGACGCAGGATCACCTCTTCCCGGAAGGTGATGAAGGCTTCGAGAACGTCCTTCAGCCCCATCAGGCGCGGCTGGCCGTTATCCAGCGCCAGCATGTTCACGCCGAACGACGACTGAAGCTGGGTGAAGCGATAGAGCTGGTTCAGCACCACTTCCGGCGTCGCGTCGCGCTTGATCTCGATCACGATCCGCATGCCGGAACGGTCGCTCTCGTCGCGGATGTCGGAAATACCCTCGACCGTCTTGCTGCGGACCAGCTCGGCGATCTTTTCCTGCAACGTCGCCTTGTTCACCTGATAGGGGATTTCGGTGACGACGATGGCCTTGCGGTCCTTGCGGACCTCTTCAATCTCGGCGCGTGCACGAATGATGACCGAACCACGGCCGGTTGCGAACGCACTGCGGATACCGGAGCGACCCAGGATAATGCCGCCCGTGGGGAAATCTGGCCCGGGGACGATCTTCATCAGATCGTCCAGCTCCAGCGTCGGATTGGCGATCAGCGCCAGTGTCGCGTCGATAATCTCGCTCGGGTTGTGGGTCGGGATGTTCGTTGCCATGCCGACCGCGATGCCCGAGGCACCGTTGACCAGCAGGTTGGGGAACGACGCCGGCAGGATCTTCGGCTCGTTCTCGCTCTCGTCGTAGTTGGGCTGAAAATCGACCGTGTCGCGGTCGATATCGTCCAGCAGGAAGGACGATGCCTTGGCCAGACGCGCCTCGGTATAACGCATGGCCGCAGGCGAATCGCCATCGACCGAACCGAAATTACCCTGACCATCGATCAGCTTGACCCGCATCGACCAGAACTGCGCCATGCGAACCATGGCGTCGTAGATCGAGGCGTCACCGTGCGGATGATACTTACCCATCACGTCACCGACCGCACGGGCCGATTTGCGATAGGGCTTGTCGTGGGTGAACCCGCTTTCGCGCATCGCATACAGGATGCGGCGATGCACGGGCTTCAACCCGTCGCGCACATCCGGCAGGGCGCGGCTGACAATCACCGACATCGCATAAGCGAGGTAGGAGGTCTGCATCTCCTGCTCGATGGTCACCGGAATCATGTCAGTCGGCGGTGGCGGCTCGGGATGGTCGGGAATATCGCTCAAAACGGGTCCGTTTCGTCAAAATGTGCCGCACGCGGGAACGGGCGGGGTCGAGTACGCCAACGCGTGACGGACGAAAGGCCGCCCGTCACGCAGGGAAGGTGCCGCTGTTTATACGTGTTCCGGGCATCCGGGCCAACAGCGGGGCGTCACCGGGCGATCAGAACGGAATTTCGTCGTGCAGATCGCTGCTGTCCGGGGCATCCCAGCCACCGCTGCTGCCGCCACCGGCACCGCCCGGGGCGCTGCCGCCGCGTGCCGGGGTGCTGGCAGGACGGGCACCACCGCCCGAACCCCCGCCATATCCGCCGCCACCGCCATAGCCGCCCTCGTCGCCGCCGCCGTCGCCGCCGCGATTGCTGTCCAGCAGGACCAGATCGCCGCGGAAACGGTCGATCACCACTTCGGTCGTGTATTTTTCCTGCCCCGACTGGTCGGTCCATTTGCGGGTCTGGAGCGAACCTTCGAGGTAGACCTTGCGGCCCTTGCGCAGGAACCGTTCGGCCACGTCAGCCACGCGTTCGTTGAAGATGACGACGCGGTGCCATTCCGTGCGCTCTTTCTTCTCGCCGGAGGCGCGGTCGTTCCAGGTTTCCGACGTGGCCACCGTCAGCGACACGATCTTGGCGCCTGACTGGGCATTGCGGACCTCCGGGTCCTTGCCCAGATTACCCACCAGAATGACCTTGTTAACACTGCCTGCCATACGCCAGCCTCACTACCCGAAAAAAAGCACTAAAAATCTCAAGGCAGACAATCTAGCGCAGAGTTGGGCGTTACTCCATCGGGCGATAGGCCCTGAAGGCCATTTTCACGCCCGGAGGGGCGGGGTGCCTGTTCATGTCAGCCGAATTGCGGTTGAATAGCACAAACACAGAACATCCACGGTGACACGGTTAATGGACGACGCATCTTATCCCTTTTCTCATGCGATCCGTGTGCGTGGTGCGCGGGCTCATAATCTTCGCAGCATCGATGTCGATATCCCGCGTGACCAGTTGACGGTCGTGACCGGCCTGTCAGGTTCGGGGAAATCGTCACTCGCGTTCGACACGATCTATGCCGAGGGGCAACGCCGGTATGTCGAGAGCCTGTCGGCCTATGCGCGGCAGTTCCTCGAACTGATGGGCAAGCCGGATGTCGATTCGATCGAAGGCCTGTCGCCCGCCATTTCGATCGAGCAGAAGACGACTTCGAAGAACCCGCGCTCGACAGTCGGCACCGTGACCGAAATCCATGACTACATGCGGCTTCTGTGGGCGCGTGCGGGCATCCCGTATTCGCCCGCAACCGGCCTGCCGATCGAGGCCCAGACCGTCAGCCAGATGGTCGATCGCGTGATGGCGCAGCCGGAGGGCACGCGCCTGATGCTGCTGTCGCCCGTCATTCGTGACCGCAAGGGTGAGTACCGCAAGGAACTGGCGGAGCTTCAGCGCAAGGGGTTCACCCGCGTGAAGGTCGACGGCACGCTGTATGACATCGGCGATGCCCCGCATCTGAACCGCAAATTGCGCCACACGCTGGAAGTCGTGGTCGACCGGATCGTGGTCAAGGACGGGATTCAGTCGCGTCTGGCGGACAGTTTCGAAACCGCGCTGGGCCTGTCCGATGGCCTTGTCTACGCCGAGGAGGTGATGCGCGGGGACGCCGAAGTACCACCGCCCATCGTCTTTTCTTCGAAATTTGCGTGCCCGGTCTCGGGATTTACACTTGAGGAGATCGAGCCCCGGCTGTTCTCGTTCAACGCGCCGCAGGGTGCGTGCCCGGTCTGCGACGGCATCGGCACCGAGACGCATTTCGATGCGGATCTTGTCGTGCCGGATATCAAGCTCTCGCTCGGGAAAGGCGCGGTCATGCCGTGGCGGAGCGAGAAAGTGCCGTTCTATGAACAAACGCTTGTCTCCATCGCCGAGCATTTCCGGGAGTCGATGGACACCCCGTGGCGCGACCTCTCGGAGGGTCTGCGCGAGACGATCCTGCACGGCAGCGATGAAATCATGTCGTTCACCTATCGCGACGGCAAGCGCGCCTATACCATCGACAAGGCGTTCGAGGGCGTGCTGGTCAATCTGCGTCGCCGCATGGCGGAATCCGACAGCGTCTGGGTGCGGGAGGAATTGTCGCGGTACCAGGCGCAGCGTCCGTGCCATGCCTGTCATGGTGCGCGTCTGAAACCCGAAGCCCTTTGCGTCAGAATTGCAGATTCGACGATTGCCGAGGCGTCTGATCTGCCCATCCGCAAGGCGCTGGCGTGGTTCTCTGGTGTCGAGGCACAACTGACGCCGCAGCGCGCGGAAATTGCCCGTCGTATCCTGCGCGAAATTCTGGAACGTTTGAAATTCCTCGACGATGTCGGATTGGATTATCTGACCCTGTCCCGAGGGTCGGCCACCCTGTCGGGTGGGGAGAGCCAGCGCATCCGGCTCGCCAGTCAGATCGGATCGGGCCTGACCGGCGTGTTGTATGTGCTCGATGAACCGTCGATCGGGTTGCATCAGCGCGACAACGAACGCCTGCTCGGCACGCTGGAGCGTCTGAAAAAGCTCGGAAATACCCTGATTGTTGTCGAGCATGATGAAGATGCCATTCGCGCCGCCGACTGGCTGATCGACATGGGGCCGGGTGCGGGCATCAATGGCGGAACGGTCGTGGCTGCCGGCACGCCGGCACAGGTTGCGGCCAATCCGGACAGTCTGACGGGCGCGTATCTGTCCGGGCGGCGCAGCATTCCGGTGCCTGTGCGTCGGACTATCGACGCGAAGCGGATGCTGAAAATATTCGGTGCGCGCGGCAATAATCTGCAAAGCGTCAATGCGCAATTTCCGCTGGGCACCTTCATCTGCGTGACTGGCGTTTCGGGCGGCGGCAAATCGACGCTGGTGATCGACACGCTGCACCGTGCGTTGTCGCGACAGTTGATGGGGGCGGCGCAGAATCCGGCTCCGTTCGACCGGATCGAAGGTGTGGAACATCTCGACAAGATCATCGAGATCGACCAGTCACCCATCGGGCGCACCCCGCGCTCCAACCCCGCCACCTATACCGATCTGTTCGCACCGATCCGCGACTGGTTTTCCGAACTGCCGGAGTCCAAGGCGCGCGGCTACAAACCCGGTCGGTTCTCGTTCAATGTCAAAGGGGGGCGCTGCGAAGCGTGCCAGGGCGACGGCGTGCTGAAGATCGAGATGCACTTCCTGCCCGATGTGTTTGTCACCTGCGATTCGTGCAAGGGCGCGCGCTATAATCGCGAGACGCTGGAAGTAAAGTTCCGCGGTAATTCGATTGCCGACGTGCTGGCGATGACGGTGGACGAGGCGCTACCGTTTTTCTCTGCCGTGCCGCGCATCCGCGATCGTCTGGCGATCCTGCAGCAGGTCGGATTGGGGTATGTCGCGCTGGGTCAGCAGGCAACCACCCTGTCGGGAGGCGAGGCGCAGCGCGTTAAACTGTCCAAGGAACTGGCGCGCCGGGCCACGGGCCGCACGCTCTATATTCTCGACGAACCGACGACCGGTCTGCACACCGAAGACGTGCGAAAGCTGCTGGAAGTGCTGCATGCCCTTGTCGATCAGGGCAACACCATCGTGGTGATCGAGCATAATCTCGAGGTCATCAAGACGGCAGACTGGATCGTGGATATCGGACCGGAGGGTGGTGACGGCGGTGGCCGGATCGTTGCCGAAGGCACGCCGGAAGACATCGTGACGGTCGAGGCCAGCCACACGGCGCGGTTCCTGCGTCCGCTGCTGCCGAAGGCGTCACCGGCCCCGGTGCGGGGGCAAAAAGCCGCCACCAAAGGAGTGGTGAAAAAAGCCCCGGCCAAAGCGGCAAAGCGCTGAAGGCGCTTCAGCCCCGGTCGGACAGCAGGTCGAAAATCGGCCGTTGAAACACCAGGCGGCGGCGCAGAGGTTTGCGCCCCGCCTCGCCGGTGGAGGCGAAGCCGAGCTTTTCCAGCAGCTTCCACGCGGCAATATTGTTGGGGCGGCATTCTGCCGTGACGGTGCGTTCGGGGTGCTGGCGACACAGGTGCGTCAGAACGCCCGACATCGCCTCATGCGTCAGGTTCTGTTTTTGGAAGGAAGGCGCGGTCCAGAACCCGATTTCCAGTTCGCTGGAGCCATGCAGCATGTAGCCGATCACCACGGCCAGCGTTTCGGTCGAGCGCCCCCAGCCGCCAAGCATTCGCATCCGCCACTCGTCACCGTCGCCGGTGATCAGTTGTCGCACATCGCGAAGCGACGTGGGTGTCGGCAGGAAACTGATATTTTGCGTGATTTCCGGGTGATCCGTCACACGATGCACGGCAGGGGCATCGTCAATGTCGATCGGCCGTATGTCCAGCCTTTCGGTCTGAAATGCCTTCAGATCACCCCTGAGACCCACAGCCATTCTGCTTCACCCCCGCCACGAAGACTCGATCGTTACCGTGTGATCAACCGGTCCAGCGCCCCCGCCATAACCCGGCGCCTGCATGATAGCGGCGCGGAGGTACAGGCGTGCACGGGCCACCGCATCTTTCAGCGGTAGACCCTGGGCGATCCCGACCGCAGTCGCGCTGGCCAGCGTGCAGCCGGTGCCATGCGTGTGCCGCGTGTTGATCCGTTTGTCGGAGAAGTGGTGAAGACCGTCGGCGGTCGCAAGAACATCGGTCAATGTTTCTCCGACCATGTGGCCACCCTTCAACAACACCGCATCCGGGCCCATGCCGCGCAAATCTTGTGCTGCGCGATCCATCTCGGCCAACGAGCCGATTTTTCGCCCGAGCAGGGCCTCTGCCTCCGGGAGGTTGGGCGTCAGGACGAACGCGTGCGGCAGCAGCACATCCCGTAAAGCTGCCAGTGCGCTTTCCTGTAACAATACCGAACCACCTTTTGCGACCATGACCGGGTCCAGCACCAGCGGCACGGTCGGCCGTTCAACGCACTGG
>Ga0157365_10000207_pt1 | contig 27768 bp, 25 predicted proteins | sample AttsexASBM3_FD_111478 | JGI IMG/M metagenome (GOLD analysis project Ga0157365, IMG submission 111478) | Fungus gardens microbial communities from leaf cutter ant in Ribeirão Preto, State of São Paulo, Brazil - Atta sexdens ASBM3 | ecosystem: Host-associated > Fungi > Mycelium > Unclassified ... | reverse complement strand
AGTCGGCCATGACTTCCGGCACGTCGCCCTGCACGATACGCCAGGCAAGCCCTTCGGCAATCGCGGTTTTCCCGACGCCCGATTCGCCCACCAGCAGCGGGTTGTTTTTCCGGCGACGGCAGAGCACCTGAATAGCGCGCTCCAGCTCTTTATCGCGGCCAATCAGCGGATCGATGCCGCCAACGCGGGCAAGCTGATTGAGATTGGTGGTGAAGTTTTCCATACGCTCCTCCCCGCCTGCCTGCTCTTCGTTGACCGGATTGTCATTGCCCGGCGCCTGGCCTGGCTCGTCTTTACGGGTGCCGTGAGAGATGAAATTCACCACATCAAGGCGGCTGACTTCATGTTTACGCAACAGATACGCCGCCTGGGACTCCTGTTCGCTGAAGATGGCCACCAGAACATTGGCGCCCGTCACTTCGCTACGGCCGGAGGACTGCACGTGGAATACCGCACGCTGCAACACGCGCTGGAAGCTGAGCGTCGGCTGGGTGTCGCGCTCTTCTTCAGTCATGGGCAGTACGGGTGTGGTTTGTTCGATGAAGGCTTCGAGTTCCTGACGCAGCGCCACCAGATCCACGGAGCAGGCTTCAAGCGCCTCCCGTGCCGATGGGTTACTGAGCAAAGCCAGTAACAGATGCTCGACGGTCATAAACTCGTGTCGGTGCTCGCGCGCTCTGGCGAAAGCCATGTTTAAACTGAGTTCCAGTTCCTGGTTGAGCATAGGGCACCCCCTCAATAGTTTGCCTTAATCAGGCTTTTTCCAGCGTACACAACAACGGATGATCGTTCTCCCTCGCATATTTGTTCACCAGCGCCACTTTGGTTTCCGCCACTTCCGCGGTGAAAACGCCACAGATGGCCTTCCCCTGATAGTGAACCGTGAGCATCAATTGCGTTGCACGTTCTACATCATAAGAAAAGAACTTTTGCAGCACGTCAATGACAAATTCCATCGGCGTGTAATCATCGTTCATTAATATAACTTTATACATAGATGGCGGCTTTAGCGCTTCGCGCAGGTCATCTTCCGCCAAATGGTCAAAATCCAGCCAACTTTTGTCTTTACTCATTGCCAGTCGTCATCATGGTTAAACAGTACAGCCAGCGTGTTTTCCGGCGCTCTGGTTGAGTGTAATACGCATCCTGAATCTACCCTAATGTTCAGCACGCAACCAGCTATCACTGGTATTCGCGAACTCTGTCACATTAATGAAAATAGCGTTAACTGCTTCAAAATTTTGACTCAATCCCACCTGCCAGACCCCGCTCAACGCTTGACGCAGAGTGCGATTTCTCTAAATTGTACAAGCGTGAGTTGGCGAGGTTTTGAACAGCCCCCCTCACCCACCGGTTCAATCCATCTTACTCAATAAGACTTATGAAGGATGTCGAAGCATGGAGACGGGTACTGTTAAATGGTTCAATAACGCCAAAGGGTTTGGGTTCATCTGCCCTGAAGGCGGCGGCGAAGATATCTTCGCGCACTACTCTACAATCCAGATGGACGGCTACAGAACGCTGAAAGCCGGACAAGTCGTGAGGTTCGATGTACATCAGGGTCCCAAAGGCAACCATGCCAGCGTCATTGTCCCTCTTGAAGCAGAAGTCGCATCCGCAGTTGCGTAACTCTTCTGTTTCATTGTGTACATCCTGCTCCTGAAATGCCAGTCCCGAGGACTGGCATTTTTATTTATTCCCGCGCCAGCGCATCGACTGGATTAAGCCGCGCGGCGCTGCGGGCTGGCAACCAGCCGAATAAAACGCCCGTCGCGCTTGAACATAAAAATGCGGTCAACAATGCCACCGGCGAAAAGCCAATCTCCCAGCCGGGCAGAATCAGTTGCAGCGCAAAGGCGATAAGCAGCGACAACCCAATGCCGAGCGCCCCGCCCACCAGACACACCAGCACCGCTTCGATGAGAAACTGCTGGAGTACGTCGCTTGCGCGCGCGCCAACCGCCATGCGGATGCCGATTTCACGAGTGCGTTCGGTGACCGACACCAGCATGATGTTCATCACCCCGATCCCACCGACCACCAGCGAAATCACCGCCACCAGCGTTAAAAACAGCTGAAGAGTACGTGTGGTCTTTTCCGCCGTTTTCAATACGCCATCCATGTTCCAGGTGAAAAAGTCTTTTTTGCCGTGGCGCAGCGTCAGCAGGCGGGTCAGCTGCTGCTCCGCCTCGCCGCTGTCGTAGCCCTCTTTTACGCGCACCGTGACGGAATTCAGCCACGACTGCCCCATGATGCGCCCGGACATCGTGCTGTAAGGCATCCAGACGCGCAGAATTTTGCTGCTGCCGAACATCGACTGTTTCTCTTCCGCCACGCCGATGACCGTCGCAGGCATGTTGCCCACCAGCACCACTTCGCCGACCACGCTTGCCTTATTTGGAAAAAGCTGGCGACGCGCGTTGCTGTCGATAACCACCACCTGCGCACGACCGCGCAGCTGCTCGTCGTTGAAGGTATTGCCCTCGCTAAAGGTCATGCCGTAGACGTTAAAATATTGCCCGCTCACGCCGTTGGCGCTGGCGGCCACATCCACATTGCCGTAGCGCAGGCGTAAATTCTGCGAGACGGCGGGCGTGGCGGAGCTTACCCACGGCTGGCGCTGGATCGCCTGCAAATCGTCATACTGCAACGCCTGCTGATACTGCGGATCGTCATCGCCGAAATCCTTACCCGGGTAGACGTCTATCGTATTCGTACCGATAGAGCGGATATCCTCCAGCACCATCTGCTTGGCGGCGTCACCGACCACCACGATAGAGACCACCGACGCGATGCCGATGATAATCCCGAGCATCGTCAGCAGCGTGCGCATCTTATTGGCTGCCATCGCGAGCCACGCCATGGTGAGCGCCTCGCGAAAGCTATTGATAAACTGCCCTAATGCCGGGGCGTCGTGCGGCTGCGTACTGAGCCTTGCCCCTTCACGCGCCGCTACCGGCGGCGGGTTGCTGATGATTTCCCCGTCGCGAATTTCAATGACGCGCTCCGCCTGGGCGGCGACGTTCGGGTCGTGGGTCACGATGATCACGGTGTGTCCGCGGTCACGCAGCTGTTTGAGCGTCGCGATAACTTCTTCGCCGGAGTGGCTGTCGAGCGCGCCGGTCGGTTCGTCGGCGAGGATAACCTGGCCGCCGTTCATCAGCGCGCGGGCGATACTCACGCGCTGCTGCTGCCCGCCGGAGAGCTGCGAGGGCTGATAATCCACCCGTGCCTCAAGGCCGAGCCGCGTCAGCAATTCCCGCGCCCGCGTCTGCCGCGCGGCGCGCCCGGTGCCGGCATAAATCGCCGGGACTTCGACATTCTGCGCCGCGCTCAGATGCGAGAGCAGATGGTAACGCTGGAAGATAAAGCCGAAGTGTTCGCGACGCAGGCGGGCGAGCGCGTCGCCAGAAAGCGTCGCCACATCCACGCCCGCCACCTTATAGCTGCCGCTGCTCGGCTTATCGAGGCAGCCAAGAATATTCATCAGCGTCGATTTACCGGAACCGGAAGCCCCAACAATCGCCACCATTTCACCGGCGTGAATAGTCAGCGAGACGCCTTTCAGCACTTCAACCTCGGTGTCGCCTGACGGATAACTGCGGCGAATATCCCGCAGCTCAAGCAGCGCCGTCATTGGTCGCTCCCGACCGCGCGGCCGATCACCACTTCATCGCCTTCGTCGAGGCCTTTAACGACTTCTACCTGGGTATCGTTACGCACGCCGATGGTCACCTCGCGCTCGCGGGTTTCGCCGTTGCGCAAAAGCGTGACGTTATAGCGATTATCGCCGACCGGCTCGCCCAGCGCCGCCAGCGGAATGGTCAGCACATCGTTAACGCCGCCGAGCTGGATATGCACCTGGGCGGTCATATCAAGACGCAGGACGCCCTGCGGGTTCGGCACTTCAAAACGGGCGTAGTAAAAAATCGCGTCGTTGATTTTCTCAGGCGTCGGCAGAATATCTTTCAGCCGCCCTTCGTAACGGGTCAGCGGGTCGCCAAGCACGGTAAACCAGGCTTTCTGTCCGGGTTTGAGATGAATAACGTCCGCCTCAGAAACCTGCGCCTTCACCAGCATCGTGCTGAGATCGGCAAGCGTCAGAATATTCGGCGCCTGCTGGGCGGCGATCACCGTCTGGCCCTGAAGCGTGGTTATCTGCGTCACTTCGCCCGCGATGGGCGCGGTAATGCGGGTGTAGTCCAGATTGGTTCTGGCGGTGCTGAGCGACGCCTGGTTACGCTGGATTTGCGCGTCGATCGTGCCGATTTGCGCCTCTTTCACCGCCAGTTCCGTGGCGGCGGTATCGAGATCCTGACGTGAAATCGCCTGGGTATGTGCGAGCTGCTGCTGGCGGGAGAGCGTGACGCGGGCGAGTTTCATCTCGGCCTCGGCCTGACGCCGCTGGGCGCGCAGCTCCATCAGCGTCGCTTCGACTTCTTTGATCTGGTTTTCGGCCTGCTCCGGGTCAATCACCCCAAGCAGCTGATCCTTTTTCACTTTATCGCCGATGTTAACCGACAACGTTTTTAGCTGGCCGCTTACCTGCGCGCCGACATCCACTTTACGCAGCGCGTCGAGTTTGCCGGTGGCCAGTACGCTCTGTTGCAAATCTCCTTTGCGTACCAGCATGGTCTGATAGCGTGGCAGCGGCGCGTTCAGTGTCTTCCACAGCCAGATACCGCCAATAATGATAACCAGAGCCAGCACCACGTAGCGCTTCTTGATCCTTCCCTTAAGCTTCATATCTTTCCTGACGTTTCAGAAGAGTAAACAGAGTTGCTCTCCTATTCTAAACACAATCTCAACCAAACCCTATGCGGCCTGCAAATAAACAGGGGCGTTGATATTGCGTTGAGTGATGGTTTGTTCCCATAGCCTCATTGTTTATTCTGCATGAGACTGGGCTATGACCGCACTCGCCGAACTTTCTGTACAACCGCCAGCCCACAACGCCTGGCAACTCTTCCGCCTGCTTGCGACCGGTCAGAAAGCGCCGGGCCTCGCGTGGCAAAACCCGGCCTATCGCCGTAAATTTATGCTCCGTTCGCTGGCGGCCCCTTTCGCCACCCGCCGCTGGCTCGCCGTGCTGGCGCGACAGCCGATGCTGGATGCGCTGCTGTATGCCCAACCGGGTCTGCCGTGTCGTCTGCACCGCCCCTGGCTCTCCGTAAAGCTTTCACGTGAGCAGGCGCTGGCAGCGCTGGAATATCATTACCAGCACATTACGCGCCTGCTGCCCGCCGCGCTGATGCACGGCCACCTGACGCGCCAGGGCGTTACGCTTGCCACGCTTACCGGGAAAAACGACGCGTCGTATCGTCTCGACCTCGCGGCCGTCGCGGACCTCGATAAAGAGGGCGAAACCACGGTGATTTTCCGCGATGCCGCAGGCGTCGTCCTCGCCGAGATGACGTTCACGCTGTGCATCGTTAACGGAAAAAGCACGCTGTTTATTGGCGGTTTACAGGGCGCCAAAGCCTGGGTCGAGCACGATCAGATCCAGCTTGCGACCAAAGCCTGCCACGGGCTGTTCCCCAAACGCCTGCTGCTGGAGGCGGTCTGCCTGCTGGCGCAGCATTTCGGCGTAAACCAGATCCTCGCCGTCAGCAACGATACGCACATCTACCGCAGCTGGCGTTACGCGAAGAAGAAAAAAGACAAACTGCATGCCGACTACGACAGCTTCTGGGCGTCGCTTGGCGGTGAGAAGGATGCGCAGGGGCTGTACCACATGCCGCTGCAAGTCGCGCGAAAATCCCTTGAGGAGATCGCCAGCAAAAAACGCGCGGAGTATCGCCGCCGTTATGAACTGCTGGACAGCATGACCGCTCAGATCGCCGCGTGGTTTAACGAGAGGTAGGTTGCGGAGGCGTTGAACTGGCGGGTGCGCGTTGCTTACCCGCCCTACGCTATCCGCCACGCCTCTTTTGGCGAGGGCGCTTCGCTTACCCGCTCCAGGCATAGCTGCGACACGGCAACGTTAATCCGCGCGGCCCCGTGCAAGCCACAGCACGCGGGAGAACATTTTGCGCAGCAGCGACGGCACGGCGTCAGTGCCGCGGCGCGCGGCTTCCATCGCTACTTCAATGGCGAGGTCAGGCTTTGAGGAGCGATGGATAGCCTTGACGATGACCCGCCGCATATTCATATGCACGCCGTCCGGCAGCTGCGCCACCCGGTAAAACACCGCGTCAAACCCTTCGCGATACATAAAGTGCTCCATATCGAGCGCAGGGAGCTCGGTTAAATGCTGGCGCACCTGTTCGCCGTCGTTATTCACCAGTCCCTTCACCGTCCCGGCATATTTGCGCCCGGCGTCGTCGCCATCCACCAGCACATGCCATTCGATGCCCATGCGGCGGGCGAATTTAATCAACGGCTTTAAGCCTGACTGGGCAAACTCAATGACCTTTATACCTTCGGCTTCGAAATGGTAGCCGCACTGGCGCGCCAGTTCGTTCATCATCCAGACTTCGGTCTCGCCTTCCACCAGCAGCCAGCAGCGCGCGAACAGCGACGAGGGGCGGTTAAAACGAATATGAAACGCGATACGGCGGTTGTCTTCGGCGTTCATACCGCCGGGGCCAAGCCGCCAGGCCGCCACTTTGCCGGAGGCGCGCACCAGGCGGCACACCTCTTCCACGGGCGTCATCGACAGCAGTTCGCCCGAATTGGTGGTGGTCAGTTTTTGCAGCGGCAGCAGGTTCAATAATTGCCAGGCCACCGACAGCATAATGGGGTGCAGACGCGTTTCGGGGTCTTCCACCAGCAGCAGCGGACGGGCGTATTTATCGAGCCGCACGTTGCCTTTTGCCTGCAAAAGCGTGGAGAAAAGCCCGAGCAGGATCACCCGATAGGCCCGCCCGCCGGGTTTATCAATCATGCGGTTGATAATGTCGAGATAGCGCCAGCTGCGCTGTTCATCATGCGAATGGCGGCGCATCAGGCGGTAACGCGGGCCCGCCGTCCCCTGCTCGGAAAAGTAGTGCTCCAGCAGTTGCACCATCGCCGAGAGCCCCTGGCGAATTTGTTCGTCCGTGAGGTTCTGCGGGCGGGAAACCAGTTCGCGCGTCAGGTAATCGAGCTCGCGGGCGGTGACCTCCACCTGCGGCGTATGGGCGATGGCGCTGTCATGCAGGCGGCGCATAAAGCGGGCGTCGCGCAGGCGCAGCACCGGGCTTAGACGGATGAGCTGGCGCGCCAGAGCGTCGATATCGTCAAGCGCCAGCGCCTCGCCCTGCGCGTTGAGAAAGCTGCGCAGCGTCAGCACGCTGTCATCGTCGTTAAGCTCGCCCTCCAGCCGGTAGAAAATGCGCTGATAATTATCGTCGCCTGACGTCCAGAGCGGGCGCAGGCCGCGATAGCGATGCCGCTGAAAATCGCCCGGCTGCGCCTCACGGAAGATAAGGATTAGGTGCAGATGGCGCTCGCGCCCGTGAATATCGCCAGGCGGAAACCAGAAATCGTGGCGGGTGAAGGAATAGAGCGCGTCGCCGGGGTTCAGCAGCAGCGTCAGCGCATCCAGCAGGCTCGATTTCCCCCACGCGTTTTCGCCAATCAGGACATTATTATGCTCAAGCGTTAACGACAGACGATTAATTCCACGGAACCCGGCGATCTCCACGCGCTCAAGAAACATTTTTCCTCCGGCTGCATCAGGCATAACGGCATGTGGGCAGTATAGCTATTCAATCAGAGGCTTAACAGGCGCGGCGCCTGGCAATACGCAGCGCTGCGAGGCGTCTCGTAATAATAAAAAATGAAACGATGAAGGGCAGTATTAAAGGCTTTCATAATGCGCTAACGCAATGAAATTGGGTCGGTAATGGCGGCTTTACTCGCTCTGGCGAATTCGGTAGGGTGTGGCAGCACTTTACTGTCAGGTCTCCAGGATCCCGCGCCGCATGTTTTCAGGACTGTTAATCATCGTAGTACCGCTTATTCTCGGCTACCTTATTCCCCTGCGCAAAGCAGGCGCGCTGCGGTTTATTAATCAACTGTTAAGCTGGCTGGTCTATATCATCCTGTTTTTTATGGGGATAAGCCTGGCGTTTCTTGACGATCTTTCGGCCAATCTGCTGGCGATTTTTCACTATTCCGCCGTCAGCATTACGGTCATCATGCTGTGCAATATCGCCGCCCTGCTGTGGCTGGAGCGCACGCTCCCGTGGCGGCATCAGCATCATCAGGAGAAACTGCCGTCGCGCCTCGCGATGGCCCTGGAATCCCTCAAGCTGTGCGGCGTGGTGGTGCTTGGTTTTGTGCTCGGGCTTACCGGCCTCGCGTTTCTTAAGCACGCCACAGCGGCGAGCGAATACACCTTAATTTTCCTGCTGTTCCTGATAGGTATTCAGCTTCGCAACAACGGCATGACGCTCAGGCAGATTGTGCTCAACCGGCGCGGCATGATGGTGGCGGTCGTGGTGCTGGGCAGTTCGCTTATCGCAGGCGTGGTGAACGCGCTGCTGCTGGGGCTGCCGCTGCGCGCGGGGCTTGCGATGGCGTCGGGTTTCGGCTGGTATTCGCTCTCCGGCATTCTGATGACGGAATCGTACGGGCCGGTTATCGGCAGCGCCGCGTTTTTTAACGATCTGGGCCGCGAGCTTATCGCCATTATGCTGATCCCGGCCCTGGTGCGCCGCAGCCGTTCAACCGCGCTCGGTATCTGCGGGGCGACGTCAATGGACTTCACGCTGCCGGTGTTACAGCGCAGCGGCGGGCTGGAGCTGGTGCCTGCCGCCATCGTTCACGGTTTTATCCTGAGCCTGCTGGTGCCGTTGCTGATGGCGCTGTGTGCCGCCTGATACCTCTTTGGCGGTAGCCGCCTGCCGCCAAAATTGCGCTACATCAATCTCCCTTCAACTTCCTTAAAAAACGCTTTTCTCCCCCTGCGCCTGAGCCTAACCTTAAACATGCATATTAAATATAACTTTAAGGTGTCATCATGTTTTGCGTGCAATGTGAACAAACGATTCGTACTCCGGCAGGCAACGGCTGCGCGTATGCGCAGGGGATGTGCGGGAAAACCGCCGAAACCTCCGACCTGCAGGATCTGCTGATTGCGGCTTTGCAGGGGCTTTCCGCCTGGGCGGTCAAAGCGCGTGAGCTTGGCATCATCGACCATCATGTAGACAGCTTCGCGCCCCGCGCGTTTTTCTCTACCCTCACCAACGTCAACTTCGACTCGCCGCGCATTGTCGGCTATGCCCGTGAAGCCATTGCGCTGCGTGACGCGCTGAAAGCGCAGAGCCTGGCGATTGACGAAAGCGCGCAGGTCGACAACCCGATGGCGGCGCTGACGCTTGCCAGCGATGACCTCGGCGATTTACAGCGCCAGGCCGCCGCCTTCGCCCCGAACATCGACAAAGCGGTGATTGGCGAGAATATTCTCGGCCTGCGCCTGCTTTGCCTCTACGGCCTGAAAGGCGCCGCCGCCTACATGGAACACGCGCACGTGCTCGGGAAGTACGACAACGACATTTACGCCCAGTACCATAAAATTATGGCGTGGCTCGGCACCTGGCCTGCGGACATGAACGCGCTGCTGGAATGCGCGATGGAAATCGGCCAGATGAACTTCAGGGTGATGAGCATTCTGGACGCGGGCGAAACCAGCAAATATGGGCACCCGACTCCGACGCAGGTCAACGTCAAAGCCGTGGCGGGTAAATGTATTCTGATTTCCGGTCACGATCTGAAAGATCTCTACAATCTGCTGGAGCAGACCGAAGGCACCGGCGTTAACGTTTACACCCACGGCGAAATGCTGCCCGCGCACGGCTACCCGGAGCTGCGCAAATTTAAGCATCTGGTCGGCAACTACGGTAGCGGCTGGCAGAACCAGCAGGCCGAATTCGCCCGCTTCCCCGGCCCCATTGTGATGACCTCTAACTGCATTATCGACCCGACGGTCGGCAGCTATGACGATCGCATCTGGACCCGCAGCATCGTCGGCTGGCCGGGCGTGAGCCACCTCGAAGGCGACAACTTCGCGCCGGTCATCGCCCAGGCGCAGCAGATGGCAGGTTTCCCGTACTCTGAGATTGAACACCTGATTACCGTAGGTTTCGGCCGTCAGACGCTGCTTGGCGCCGCCGACACGCTGATTGATCTGGTGAGCCGCGAAAAACTGCGCCACATCTTCCTGGTGGGCGGTTGCGACGGCGCGCGCGGCGAGCGCAGCTACTTTACCGATTTCGCCACCCGGGTGCCGCAGGATTGCCTGATCCTGACGCTCGCCTGCGGCAAATACCGCTTCAATAAGCTCGATTTCGGCAATATCGAAGGGCTGCCGCGTCTTGTCGATGCCGGTCAGTGTAACGACGCCTATTCCGCCATTATTCTCGCGGTGACGCTCGCAGAAAAACTCGGCTGCGGCGTCAATGACCTGCCGCTGTCGCTGGTGCTCTCGTGGTTTGAACAAAAAGCGATTGTCATCCTGCTGACCCTGCTGTCGCTCGGCGTGACCAATATCGTCACCGGCCCGACGGCGCCAGGCTTCCTGACGCCGGATCTGCTGGCGGTGCTGAATGAGAAATTCGGCCTGCGCCAGGTGACCACCGTAGAGCAGGATATGCGCGAGCTGCTGGGCGCGTAAGGAGAAAACCATGACGATGCCGACCCCACAATGTCCGTGGCGTATGCAGGTTCACCACATCCGGCAGGAGACGCCGGATGTCTGGACGCTGTCGCTCCTGTGCCACGATTTCTATCCGTACCAGGCGGGGCAGTATGCGCTGGTGAGCATTCGCAACCGCGCCGATACGCTGCGCGCTTACACCCTCTCCTCAACGCCTGGCGTGAGCCCGTTTATCACCTTAACGGTACGCCGCATCGATGAGGGCGAAGGCTCCGGCTGGCTGACGCGCGAGGTGAAGCGCGGCGATTATCTGTGGCTCTCTGACGCGCAGGGCGACTTCACCTGCGCGGATAAAACCAGCGAACGCTTTTTGCTGCTGGCGGGCGGCTGCGGCGTGACGCCGATCATGTCGATGCGCCGCTGGCTGGCGAAGTATCGTCCGCAGGCGGACGTACAGGTGATTTATAACGTCCGCACGCCGCAGGATGTGATTTTCGCCGATGAATGGCGCGATTATCCGGTGACGCTGGTGGCGGAAAACGGCGACGCGCCGGGCTTTGCGCACGGTCGTCTTACCCGCGAGATGTTACAGGCGGTGCCGGATCTCGCGAGCCGTACCGTGATGGTTTGCGGCCCCGCGCCGTATATGGATTTTGTCGGGCAGGAAGTGAAAGCGCTCGGCGTGACGCGGTTTTTTAAAGAGCAGTTTTTCACGCCGGTCGCCGGGGCCGCCACCAGCGGGCTTAAGTTCACCACGCTGACGCCCGCGCGCGAGTTTTACGGCGCGGTCGGCACCACGCTGCTGGAAGCGCTGGAGAGTAATAAAGTGCCGGTGAACGCCGCGTGCCGCGCCGGCGTGTGCGGCTGTTGCAAAACCCGCGTCGTCTCCGGCGAATACAGCGTCACGAGTACGATGACGTTAAGCGAGCAGGAGATTGCCGACGGCTACGTGCTGGCGTGTTCATGTCATCCGGCAAGCGACCTTGTGCTAGCGTGAAGTAATGCTGGAGCGGCGGGGTTGCGATACCAGACGGCGCGTTTGTGATGTGAAACGGCGGGTGCGCTGCGCTTACCCGCCCTGCCTGTGACGTTGATACCGCAAATGGTGGGTGCGCAGCGCACCCACCACCATATCGCCCCACCCGCCATGCTTTTACCGTCTCGCCCGTCATCCCGCTCACTGCCACGCCGGGCGGCTCGCGACCGCATACCGACCTGCGCCGCAAAACGCCACCGCCAGCGCGCCGGTGAAGAAATAGACGATATTCTCAATGGCCCACGCGCCGGTTTTATCGAGCATCCACGTCTTATCCATGCCCACCATCAGCCACGCGACGACCATCGTAAAGGCGATCACCAGCGCCGCCGGGCGCGTCAGAATGCCCAAAATCACCAGCAGCGGCGCCACCACTTCGCCTACCAGCGTGCCGTACGCGATAAACTCCGGCAGGCCGCGCGCCGCCAGCATTCCGGCGATGCCGTCCACGCCGTCCAGCAGCTTATGCACCCCATGAAACAGCATCAGCCCGCCCACGGTCAGGCGCAGCAGTAATTTACCCAAAGCTTCTCTGTCCAGCGCCCGGTTAAAGGCGACAAGTGTTGTCGTTAGCATTTTTTTATTCCGTCTGAATCGCTGTCCTGGCGACGCGCTGCGGCGCAGCCACCCCATAAAACCTTATGAACTTAAAGGGTAATCCCCCCGCCTGCAAACCAATTTGAACTAAGCTTGTAACCGGTATCACAGACAACGCATTCAGGAGGAAAAATGAAACAGACCGTGGCGTCCTATATCGCAAAAACCCTGGAGCAGGCGGGCGTAAAACGCATCTGGGGCGTAACCGGCGACTCGCTCAATGGCCTTAGCGACAGTTTAAACCGGATGGGCACCATCGACTGGATGTCGACACGCCATGAAGAGGTCGCCGCCTTTGCAGCCGGCGCGGAAGCGCAGTTAACCGGCGAACTCGCCGTCTGCGCGGGCTCCTGCGGGCCGGGCAACCTGCATCTCATCAACGGCCTGTTTGACTGTCACCGCAACAACGTGCCGGTGCTGGCCATCGCCGCCCATATCCCCTCCAGTGAAATCGGCAGCGGTTATTTTCAGGAGACGCACCCGCAGGAGCTGTTCCGCGAATGCAGCCACTACTGTGAGCTGGTATCAACGCCGGAGCAGATCCCGCAGGTGCTGGCCATCGCGCTGCGCAAAGCCGTGCTGGAGCGCGGCGTCTCAGTGATTGTGCTGCCGGGCGACGTGGCGCTTAAACCCGCGCCGGAGGACGTTAACCCCGCCTGGTATCACGCGCCGCAGCCGGTTATCGTGCCGCCGCAGGACGAACTTAAAAAGCTTGCCCAGCTGCTGCGCTACTCCGACAACATCGCGCTGATGTGCGGCAGCGGTTGCGCGGGCGCGCATGAGGAACTGCTGGCGTTTGCCCGTACGCTGAAAGCGCCCATCGTCCACGCGCTGCGCGGCAAAGAGCATGTCGAGTACGACAATCCGTATGACGTGGGCATGACCGGGCTTATCGGCTTCTCGTCCGGCTACCACACCATGATGAACGCCGACACGCTGATCCTTCTCGGCACCCGTTTTCCCTACCGCGCGTTCTATCCGACCCACGCCAAAATCATCCAGATAGACATCAACCCCGGCAGCATCGGCGCGCACAGTAAAGTGGATATGGCGCTGGTGGGCGATGTGAAAGCGACGCTCGCCGCCCTGCTGCCGCTGCTGGAGGAGAAAACCGACCGGCACTTCCTCGATAAAGCGCTGGAGGATTACCGCGACGCGCGCAAAGGGCTTGATGACCTGGCGCAGCCGAGCGATAAAGCGCTCCACCCGCAATATCTCGCCCGCCAGATAAGCCACTTCGCCGCGCCGGACGCCATTTTCACCTGCGATGTCGGCACCCCAACCGTATGGGCGGCGCGCTATCTGGAAATGAACGGCAAACGCCGCCTGATAGGCTCGTTCAACCACGGCTCGATGGCCAACGCCATGCCGCAGGCGATCGGCGCTCAGGCGAGCGCGCCGGGGCGTCAGGTGGTGGCGATGTGCGGCGACGGCGGTTTCAGCATGCTGATGGGCGATCTGCTCTCGCTGGTGCAGCTCAACCTGCCGGTCAAAGTCATCGTCTTTAACAACAGCGTGCTGGGCTTTGTGGCGATGGAGATGAAAGCGGGCGGCTATCTCACCGACGGCACCGACCTGCACGCCACGAATTACGCGCGCATCGCCGAGGCGTGCGGCATCCCTGGCATTCGCGTCGAGAAAGCGAGCGAACTGGATGACGCGCTCTCACGCGCCTTCAGCATGGACGGCCCGGTGGTGGTGGATGTGACCGTCGCCAAAGAAGAGCTGGCGATGCCGCCGCAGATCAAGATGGAGCAGGCCAAAGGCTTCAGCCTCTATATGCTGCGCGCCATCATCAACGGCCGCGGGGATGAAGTTATCGATCTGGCGAAAACCAACTGGTTCCGGTAAAAGAGACGTTTCTGTTCACCGAAAAGGACATACCGTGATCGATTTACGCAGTGATACCGTCACGCGCCCTGGCAACGCCATGCTGGAGCGGATGATGGCGGCCCCCACCGGGGATGATGTCTATGGCGACGACCCGACCGTTAACGCGCTGCAGGAGTACGCGGCGCGCTTAAGCGGCAAAGAGGGGGCGCTGTTTTTGCCGACAGGCACCCAGGCCAACCTGGTGGCGCTGCTGAGTCATTGCGAGCGCGGCGAGGAGTATATTGTCGGCCAGCTCGCGCATAATTATCTCTATGAAGCGGGCGGCGCGGCGGTGCTCGGGAGTATTCAGCCGCAGCCGATTGACGCCAACGGCGACGGTACGCTGCCGCTTGATAAAGTGGCGACGAAAATCAAACCCGACGATGTCCACTTCGCCCGCACCCGCCTGTTAAGCCTTGAGAACACCCATAACGGCAAAGTGCTGCCGCGCGATTATCTTCAACAGGCGTGGGACTTCACCCGTGAGCGCGGGCTGGCGCTGCACGTGGACGGCGCGCGCATCTTTAACGCGGTAGTGGCCTATGGCTGCGAGCTGAAAGATATCGCGCAGTATTGCGATACATTCACGATTTGCCTCTCCAAAGGGCTGGGCGCGCCGGTGGGCTCGCTGCTGCTCGGCAGCCATGATTACCTGCAGCGCGCGAAACGCTGGCGCAAGATGACCGGCGGCGGCATGCGCCAGGCGGGCATTCTCGCGGCAGCCGGGCTGTATGCGCTGGAGCATAACGTCGCCCGTCTGAAAGAGGACCACGACAACGCCGCCTGGCTTGCCGGTGCGCTGCGCGACGCGGGCGCGGATGTCCGTCGCCACGACACCAATATGCTGTTCATCAGCGTGCCGCAGGCGCAGGTCGCCGCGCTCGGCGCGTTTATGAAATCGCGCGACGTGCTGATAAGCGCCGCCCCGGTGACGCGTCTGGTCACGCACCTTGATGTCAACCGCGAGCAGCTTGAAACCGTCGTCGCTTACTGGCGGGAATTTTTACAGCAGGCGGCATAACGCGTTTACAGCGCTGCGGCAGAGGGCATATTCAGCTGCGCTTACGCGCATTGTTACGTTGTACCCATTGCATCAGCGCTGATTTCACGGAAGAATGCGCGGCTACACGTTACAGCACAGTGGATCGATATGAAGGTACTGGTCACGGGCGCCACCAGCGGTTTAGGCCGAAACGCGGTCGAATATTTACGTCATCAGGGTGTCCAGGTCAGAGCCACCGGGCGCAACGAAGCGATGGGCAAGCTGCTGGAAAAAATGGGCGCGGAGTTTATCCCTGCCGATTTAACCGAGCTGGTCTCCTCGCAGGCGAAAGCGATGCTGGCCGGTATCGATACCCTCTGGCACTGTTCCAGCTTCACCTCGCCCTGGGGCCCGCAGGAGGCGTTCGATCTCGCCAACGTGCGCGCCACCCGCCGTCTCGGCGAATGGGCTGTCGCCTGGGGCGTGCGCAATTTCGTGCATATCTCCTCGCCCGCGCTCTATTTCGACTATCACCACCATCGTGATATCCGCGAAGATTTCCGGCCTCACCGGATGGCGAACGCGTTCGCGCGCAGCAAAGCCGCCAGCGAAGAGGTTATCCAGCTGCTGGCGCAGGCGAACCCGCAGACGCGCTTTACCATTCTGCGTCCGCAAAGCCTGTTCGGGCCGCACGATGTTGTCTTCTTCCCGCGTCTGGTGCAGATGATGCGCCATTACGGCAGCGTGCTGTTGCCGCGCGGCGGCGAAGCGCTGGTGGATATGACTTACCATGAAAACGCGGTCCACGCGATGTGGCTTGCCAGCAGCAGCGCCTGCGACGCGCTGCCGTCGGGACGCGCCTATAACATCACCAACGGCGAAGCGCGCCCGCTGAAAAGCATCGTGCAGAAGCTGATTGATGAGCTGGGAATTTCATGTCGTATCCGCTCGGTGCCCTACCCGATGCTGGATATGATGGCGAGAAGTCTTGAGCGCCTCGGCAGGCATTCGCATAAAGAGCCAGCGCTGACGCACTACGGCGTCTCAAAGCTGAATTTCGATTTCACGCTGGATATCAGCCGCGCCGAAAGCGAACTGGGCTATACGCCGGTGGTGTCGCTGGATGAGGGCATCGAGCGCACGGCCTGGTGGCTGCGCGACCACGGTACGCTGCACCGCGGATAACCCCAAAAATAACGCCGCGTTCTGCGGCGTTTTCATATTTACCCTTGACCGTATTTCTCCAGCAACGCCTCGGCGATGGCCTGGCTCTGCGCGTCCGGCAGGCCGTCGTAGCGCGCGGGCCGAAAGTGCATCTGGAACGCCTGGATCACGCGCTTGCGCTGCGCCTCGCTCATCTGCGGCGTCACGTCATAGCCGTAGCGCGCCAGCAGATCCAGCAGGTCGTTTTCCTCGACCGGCGCGTAAGGGTTGCGCCCCGCGAGATAAAACGCCACGCGCTGTGCATCCGGCCATGCCCCGATGCCCTGCGCCGCCAGCGCCTGCCACGGGAACAGCGGCCCCGGATCGTCTTTGCGCTGCGGCGCGATATCCGCATGCGCCACGACGTTCTGCGGCGCAATCTGGTAGCGGTGAATGATGTCGCGCGCAAGCTTGCTGAGTACGGCTATCTGCGGCGGGCTGAACGGGAAGAACCGCTTCTGCCCGTCGATTTTCCGGTAGCCGTAGTTTTCCAGTTCGATGCCGACCGAGGTGTCGTTTAACCGCGTGGCGCCGCGCCAGAAGCTCGCGCCCGCATGCCACGCCAGCTCGCGCTCCGGCACCAGTTGCCAGATAACCGGCTTGCCGCCTTTTTCAGGCGGGTTCGCCGGGATCAGATAGTGCGAGCTGACGTGCCGGTCGGTCAGCGTGGCAAGCGACGTGTCGAAATCATCGGCGGTGTAGTGGATGACCAGCACTTTAATGCGCGGATACGCCGCCTGCGCGGCGCGGCGCGTGTCCACTTTATAATCGCCGCGATCGACAATGCCTTTTTCGCCCGCGCACCCTGCGAGCAGCGCCGCCAGCAGCAGCGGCCAGAAACGCGGTTTCATCGACGGGTTTTCACCGCCGTGCCGCTGACGCTCACCATGAGCATGCTGCCGTCTTTACCGACAGTTTCATAATCGATATCAATGCCGACGACGGCATCCGCGCCAAGCGACGCGGCCTGGTCGCCGAGCTCGCGAAACGCGATTTCGCGCGCCTTACGCAGCTCTTTTTCATACGCGCCGGAACGGCCGCCCACGATGTCGCGGATGCCCGCAAAAAAGTCGCGAAAGATATTGGCACCGAGGATCGCCTCGCCGGTAACGACGCCGCAATACTCAACGATAACTTGCCCTTCCAGGGTTGGCGTGGTGGAAAACTGCATGGTTCTCTCCTTTTGGCTATCAATGCGTTAGCAGACGATACCAGACGCAATTCGGTAACGATACGCTATGCTAAAAAAGTCCTGTGACAAGAAACGTAGTCCTGCTTACCGGAATAAGGAAATAAAAATGCGCCATACCGTTCTGACTCTGGTTCTTCCGTGCGCGCTGATGCTGAGCGCCTGTACCACCGTGACGCCCGCCTTTAAGGATATCGGCTCGCGCAGCGGCCCGTGCGTGGAAGGCGGCCCTGATGCCGTGGCGGAACAGTTCTACCAGCATCGCATTGAACAGCGCAGCCAGGGGCTGACGCGCCTGACCGACCTGCGCCCCTATTTAAGCGATTCGCTCTACCAGCTTCTGGATAAATCGAACCGCGAAAACCACGCCGATAATGGCTTCTTACGCACCGACCCGTTCTCCAGCCGCACCGATGCGCCTGAGAGCGTGCGCGTCGCCAGCGCCTCGCGCATTCCGAACACTGACGCGCGCAATATTCCGCTGCGCGTGGAGCAGCAGCGCGGCGAGACAAAATGGCTGGATGAAGTGCTGATGGTGCGCGAAGGCCAGTGCTGGGCGGTCGATGACGTGCGCTATCTCGGCGGCAACGGGCACGCGCCTGCGGGCACGCTGCGCCAGTCGCTGGAGCGCCGTTAAGCGCGGCGGGGCGTGGGTGCGATAAACCGTCTGGCTTAGCGCCATCTGGCCGACATTTATTCTTGCCCCACCCCCACCCCGCTATATCGTGCTGGTTTTGTACCGTAAATGTGGAGAATATTAAGTTTTAACGCACTAATATTGCATAACTATTCTGCCAACGGTACTATTCGCGGTCTCAATTGCTATTCAACTGCTACGCATGAGTATTCAACTAAACGGCATAAACTGCTTCTACGGCGCGCATCAGGCGCTGTTTGACATCACGCTCAGCTGCCCCGAGGGCGAAACGCTGGTGTTGCTTGGCCCAAGCGGCGCGGGAAAAAGCTCGCTGCTGCGGGTACTCAATTTGCTGGAGATGCCGCGTTCCGGCCAGCTCAGCATTGCGGGCAACCAGTTCGACTTCTCGAAAGCGCCGGGCGATAAAGCGATCCGCGAGCTGCGCCGCAATGTCGGCATGGTCTTCCAGCAGTACAATCTGTGGCCGCACCTGACGGTGCTGGATAATCTTATCGAAGCGCCGTGCCGGGTGCTGGGGCTCAGCAAAGAGGCCGCGCGCAAGCGCGCCGACAAACTGCTGGAGCGCCTGCGCCTGACGCCTTACGCCGATCGTTATCCGCTGCACCTCTCCGGTGGCCAGCAGCAGCGCGTGGCGATTGCGCGCGCGCTGATGATGGAGCCGCAGGTGCTGCTGTTTGACGAGCCGACCGCCGCGCTCGACCCGGAAATCACCGCGCAGATCGTGAGCATTATCCGCGAGCTGTCGCAGACCGGGATCACGCAGGTTATCGTGACGCACGAAGTGGAAGTGGCGCGTAAAACCGCCAGCCGGGTGGTCTATATGGAAAATGGACATATTATCGAGCAGGGCGACGCGAGCTGCTTTAGCGCGCCTGCGACCGACGCGTTTAAAAACTATCTTTCCCACTGAAGATGACCGGAATAATGACAATGAAAAACGTATTAATTGCCGCGCTTCTTGCAAGCGTTAGCCTTTCCGCCGCCGCAGCACAAACCCTTCGTTTCGCGACCGAAGCCTCTTACCCGCCGTTTGAGTCGATGGACGCGGGCAATAAAATCGTCGGTTTCGACGTCGATCTGGCCAATGCGCTGTGTAAAGAGATTGACGCGACCTGCACATTCACCAACCAGGCGTTCGACAGCCTCATTCCGGCGCTGAAATTCAAGCGCGTGGACGCCGTGATGGCGGGCATGGACATCACCCCTGAGCGTGAAAAACAGGTGCTGTTCACCGCGCCGTATTACGACAATTCCGCGCTGTTCGTCGGCCTGCAGGGTAAAAACAGCAGCATCGACCAGCTGAAAGGCAAACGCGTAGGCGTGCAGAACGGCACCACGCACCAGAAATTCATTACCGACAAACACCCGGAAATCACCACCGTGCCTTATGACAGCTACCAGACCGCGCGCCTGGATCTGCAAAATGGCCGCATCGACGCCGTATTTGGCGACACTGCCGTGGTAACCGAGTGGCTGAAAACCAACCCGAAACTGGCCGCTGTTGGCGATAAAGTGACGGACAAAGACTATTTCGGCACCGGTCTTGGCATCGCGGTGCGTCAGGGCAACACCGAGCTTCAGCAGAAATTCAACACTGCGCTTGAGAAGGTGAAAAAAGACGGCACGTACAAAGCCATCTACGACAAATGGTTCCAGAAGTAATCGCCTGAATGAACGATATGTTTCCCTTAGCAAGCGCCGCCGGGATGACCGTCGGCCTTGCCGTCTGCGCCCTTTGCCTGGGCCTGGTGCTGGCGATGCTGTTCGCGGTGCTGGAATCGGCGAAGTGGCGGCCCGTGGCGTGGCTTGCCACCGCGCTGGTGACGCTGCTGCGCGGCCTGCCGGAAATTCTGGTGGTGCTGTTTATCTATTTCGGCTCGTCGCAGCTGCTGCTGACGCTCTCGGACGGGTTTACTATTCCGCTGGGGTTCGCCACTCTTCCGGTACAGGTGCAGATCGATAACTTCGATGTTAGCCCGTTCCTGTGCGGCGTGATTGCGCTCGCCCTGCTCTATTCCGCCTACGCCTCCCAGACGCTGCGCGGCGCGCTGAAAGCCGTTCCGCACGGTCAGTGGGAATCGGGCCAGGCGCTGGGGCTGTCGAAATCCGCCATTTTCTTCCGCCTGGTGATGCCGCAGATGTGGCGCCACGCCCTGCCAGGGCTCGGCAACCAGTGGCTGGTGCTGCTGAAAGACACCGCGCTGGTGTCGCTGATTAGCGTGAACGATTTGATGCTGCAAACCAAAAGCATCGCCACCCGCACCCAGGAGCCGTTTACCTGGTACATTGTCGCGGCGGCGATTTATCTGGTGATCACTCTGATAAGCCAGTACATCCTCAAGCGCATCGACCTGCGCGCCACGCGTTTTGAGCGGAGGCCTGGCTAATGCTCGATTACCTGCCGGAGCTTCTCAAAGGGCTGCACACCAGCCTGACGCTCACCGTGGCGTCCATCGCCGTGGCGCTGGTGCTGTCGGTTATCTTCACGATTATCCTGACGCTGAAAACGCCGGCGCTGGTCTGGCTGGTGCGCGGCTATATTACGCTGTTCACCGGGACGCCGCTGCTGGTGCAGATCTTCCTGATTTACTACGGGCCGGGGCAGTTTCCGTCGTTGCAGAACTATCCGTGGCTGTGGCATGTGCTTTCCGAGCCGTGGCTATGCGCGCTGGTGGCGCTGTCGCTGAACTCGGCGGCGTATACCACGCAGCTCTTTTACGGCGCTATCCGGGCGATTCCGGAGGGCCAGTGGCAGTCCTGCGGCGCGCTCGGCATGAGCCGCAAAGATACGCTCGCTATCCTGCTGCCGTATGCGTTTAAGCGCGCGCTCTCGTCGTATTCCAACGAAGTGGTGCTGGTGTTTAAGAGTACGTCGCTCGCCTACACGATCACGCTGATGGAAGTAATGGGTCACGGGCAACTGCTGTATGGCCGCACCTATGACGTGATGGTGTTTGGCGCGGCGGGCGTGATTTATCTTATCGTCAACGGTCTGTTGACGCTGCTGATGCGCCTGATTGAGCGCCGCGCGCTGGCGTTTGAGCGCCGCAGTTAGCTCCCCTCACCCGGCACTCTTCCCGCTGGGAAGAGTGCTGTATGTTGGATGGCGGGTGCGCTGACGCTTACCCGCCCTACCTGAATGCCCCTCTTTTGTAGAGCGCGTAAGCGCAGCGCACCCGCCGCCCCAGCCCCGTCAATAAAATACTTATACATTTTTATTGAATATAAATTCACATAATGGCATGGTGTCATCACGCCGGGTAAACGGTGATATACAACAAGATTGACAGACGGGAGCTTCACGCATGAAAAAAATTATTCTGGCCGCCATGCTGGCGGGTGCCGCATTCCACGCCGCCGCCGCGGATAAAATCAGCTTCGGTTCCTCTGCGACTTACCCGCCGTTCGAATCGCTTGACGCCAGCAATCAGATCGTCGGTTTCGACATCGATCTCGCGAAAGCGTTATGCAAACAAATGCAGGCGGAGTGCACATTCACCAACCATGCGTTCGACAGCCTGATCCCGGCGCTGAAATTTAAAAAATATGACGCCGTCATCTCCGGTATGGACATCACGCCCGAGCGCCAGAAGCAGGTCGCGTTCACCGCGCCTTACTATGCCAACTCCGCCGTGGTGATTGCCAAAAAAGGCGCATACAAATCCTTCGATGAGCTGAAAGGCAAGCGTATCGGCATGGAAAACGGCACCACGCACCAGAAATACCTCCAGGATAAACACCCGGAAGTGAAAACCGTGGCGTATGACAGCTACCAGAACGCGATTATCGACCTGAAAAATGGCCGTCTCGACGGCGTCTTCGGCGATACCGCCGTGGTGAACGAATGGCTGAAGAACAACCCGCAGCTCGGCACCGCCACGGAAAAAGTGACCGACCCGCAATATTTCGGCACCGGTCTTGGCATCGCGGTACGCCCGGAAAACGTCGCGCTGCTGAAAAAACTCAACGACGCGCTGGCAGCCATCAAAGCCGACGGCACCTACCAGAAAATCAGCGACCAGTGGTTCCCGCAGTAAACGTCGCGTCACTCCTTCCAGGGCCCGCCATGCGGGCCTTTATTTTTTCGCGATTTACGGTACTGCAACGGCGTTTCGCCAAGCCGCTTGCGAAAGCAACTGATGAAATATGTGGTATCGGAAAAACCGGTCATCTGCGCGATAGCCGCCACGCTGTACGCGTGATGGCGTAACAGTTCGCACGCCTTGCGCAGCCGGAACGTCGTCAGATAGTCGTGGATTGCCTCCCCCGTCTCCTGCTGAAAGCGACGCGAAAGATAGCTGCGCGAACGGTTAAGCTGATGCGCCAGCGCGCTGAGGCTGAATTTCTGCGCGTAGTGTTCTTCCACCCAGTACATCACCTGCGTTGAGAGCATATTGCTGGCGCGCGGCAGCGGCGCGGGCGTCTGCGGTAACAGGCTCAGCAGATGGATTAAAAAGCTCGCCACCTCTTCATGCTCGCTACGGCCTTTCGCGAGTCGCGGCGCGTAAAGCGTGAAAAGATGGTCAAGATGCGCGTGAATGTCGGCGAAATCTACCACGGTTGCCCGCGCGCCGCGCTGGCAGAGCTGCTCCAGTCGCGCGTGGCGCTGCGCGAACGGAGTCAGCAGCCGCAGCGCGGCGTGATTATCCAGATGGATAACCGTACGCCGGTAGCGCTCACGCTCGCGCTCTTCCACCATTACTTTATGCAGCGTCATCGGCGGAAAGATAAACAGCCGTCCCGGGCGCATCGTGTATTGCTGGTTATCCACCATCACCACGCCGTAGCCCTCCTCCACGTACAGCAGCTCCAGACATTGATGCCAGTGATGATAGCGAATCGAATTGGCGTACAGGCGGCTGAACGAGACGATGTCGTCATCGAGCGAGATAAGCTCCAGCAGCGATTTTTCGCAGGCGGTATCCACAGGGCAACAGATTTCAATTTTTGGCCACGTGACAGGAGTTATAAACCATAGTTTTAAATTTTCTCAAACAGTGTCTTAGGTAATGCGTCACCCTGTGACACAGCTAACATTTAGCCCTCGCCCGGCTTACCTATGCTTGCACCCATTACGCAGGAGCGCAGCGCGATACAAGCGCATTGATGAGGTGAATAATGGCAGGCGAGAAAAACAGAGAAAATCCGCTCTCTTCCCGCAGCGATGTAACGGCGCTGCTGATGCGGCTGTTGCGCGGGCTGGACGCGCAGTTTGTGGCAGGCGACACCGGCATTACGCTCGGGACAACCGGCGCGCACTACGGGCCGGACATCGCACGCATGGAAGGGCTGTCGCGCGCGTTGTGGGGCCTGTTTCCGCTGATGGCGGGCGGCGATGCGCCGCCGGAATGTGAGAAATACCTGACGGCCATCCGCCACGGCACCGACCCGCAGCATCCGGGCTACTGGGGAGATACCGGCCCTTACGATCAGCGGCTGGTGGAAATGGCGGCCTATGGCCTCGGGCTTGCGCTGTTGCAGGAGAAACTCACCGCGCGGTTCAGCACCCGCGAACTCGATAATCTCTATCGCTGGCTGCGCCAGATTGCTGACGCCGACATGCCGGACAGCAACTGGAACTACTTCGCGATCCTCGTGGAACTGGGCTTCAGGCGCGCCGGGCTGCCGTGGCGGCGCGATGTGCTGGAAGCGCGCTTCGCCCGCATGGAGGCGTATTACCTCGGCAACGGCTGGTATGCCGATGGCCCGGGCCGTCCGAGGGATTATTACATCTCAATGGCGTTTCACTTCTACGGGCTGGTCTACGCCACGCTGATGGCGCAGGACGACGCCGAACGCGCCGCCACGCTTCGCGACCGCGCGCGCCGGTTCGCCGCCGATTTCATCTGGTTTTCCGCAGCCAGCGGGGCCGCGATTCCGTTTGGCCGCAGCCTCACCTACCGTTTCGCGATGGTCGCATTCTGGAGCGCCGTCGCGTTCTCCGGTCTGGACGTCTTTACGCCGGGCGTGGTGAAAGGCATCGTGCTGCGCCACCTGCGCTGGTGGATGGCGCAGCCGATTCTCGATCGCGACGACATCCTCACGCTCGGCTACGCCTGCCCCAATCTCGCGATGTGCGAAGACTATAACTCTCCCGGTTCTCCGTACTGGGCGCTGAAGGTATTTCTGGTGCTGGCGCTCCCGCAAACGCATCCGTTCTGGCAGGCGCAGGAAGCGCCGCTGCCGCTCGCCGACGGGCATCACGCGATCCCCGAGGCCTCGCAGTTGCTTGTTCACAGCGAAGCGTCGCGCCACGCCTGGCTGCTGACCGCAGGCCAGCTGGAGTTGAATAACTATGTGAATACCGAGGCCAAATACACCAAATTCGCCTACTCCAGCCATTTCGGCTTCACCCTTGAGCGCGGTCGCTACGGCATTAAACACGCGGCCTGCGATTCCATGCTGCTGCTGTGCGAAAACGACGGCTACTACCGCGGCCGCCGCGCGTGCGACGAGGTGATTACCGCGCACGACCATATTTTCTCGCGCTGGTCGCCGTGGCATGACGTACAGGTCGCGACCTGGCTTATCCCCTGCGGCATGTGGCAGTTGCGCGTGCACCATATTCGCAGTGCCCGCGAACTCCACAGCGTCGAAGGCGCCTTCGCCACACGCTGGCAGCCGCAGGCGACACGCGTTGAAACCCCATCAGGCCGCTGCGTTATTCATGCCCCCTACGGCGCCAGCGCCATCGTTGAGCTTTCCGCCGCCAACCCACGACAGCCGGAACCGATCATTACCCCGCCTAACAGCAGCGTGATGTTTGCCGAATGCGCCGCTATTGCGGCGCTGAGCGGCGCGATAGCCCCAGGCGACACCTGGCTGTGCTGCGCGGCGGCTGGCGTTATCGGCGCACCGGACGCGCTGTCGCACGTGCCAGCTATCACCCTTCTGGATGATGCCCTGTGCCTGCGCACGCCGGACGGCGAGGCGCGCCGCTTCCCGCTCTACAACAATAAATAAGCCCCTGAGAGGTCTGTATGAAAAACATCACTGCTGCGAATAAAGCGGAATACGTGAAAATCAGTAGTTTTATCTTTCTCTACTTCTTTACCTGGTCTGCCAGTATCGGTCTGCTGGCTATCTGGCTTGGTCAGAAAACCCACCTGAGCGGTTCGGTCATCGGAACCGTGTTCGCGGTCAACGGGATTTTCTCGGTGATCCTCAAGCCCGTGTATGGCTACATCCTCGATAAAATCGGCATGAGCAAACACCTGCTTTATTTTGTGGTGGGCATGTCCGCGCTGATGGCGCCGTTTTTTATCTATGTTTATCAACCGCTGCTCATCTCGAATACGCTGCTCGGGATTATCGTCGGCGCGATTTATTTAAGCTTCGCGTGGTATGCAGGCGTAGCCGCCTGTGAATCCTACACCGATCGCTACAGCCGCCTGAATGGCATGGAGTTTGGGCAGATCCGCATGTGGGGCTCGCTCGGCTGGGCGGTCGCCTCGTCGTTCTCCGGGCTGCTGTTTAACCTCTCCCCCGCCTATAACTTTGTACTTGGCAGCGTCGCGTCGCTGGTCATGCTCGGCGTATTGCTGAGCCTGAAGGTCAACACGTCCACCACCCACGCAAGCGAGGTACTTTCGAAGCAGAAAATCGCCATGAGCGACGTGTATGAACTGCTGCGCAGCCGCAAGTTCTGGGCGTTCTGCCTTTACGTGGCGGGCGTCGCCTGGATGATGTTTATCGCCGAGCAGCAGTTTTCGCGCTATTTCGTCACTTTCTTTGACGACGTGCAGCAGGGCAACGCGGTATTCGGTTACCTCGGCACTGTCCAGTCCGGTATGGAATTTTTGATGTACATGGTGGTGCCGGTATTCGTGAACTACGTGGGGGCCAAAAAAGGGCTGCTGATTGTCGGACTGGTGGTGGGCGCGCGGCTGATTATCTCGGGCCTGTGTGATTCTCACCTGCTGATTTCAGTGCTTAAGCCGCTCTACGGGCTCGAAATCTGCCTGTTGCTGGTGTCGGTGTTCAAATATATCGCCGAGCATTTCGACAAGCGCGTCAACGCCACCATGTATCTGCTGGGCTACCAGGCGATGCTCTACGTTGGCAACGTGGTGGTGTCGTCGCCCGCAGGTTACCTCTATGACCGCATCGGTTTCGAGCAGACCTACATCCTGATGGGCGCTATCGCCCTCACCTTTACGTTCATTTCCGCCTTTACCCTTTCCGCCTGTCAGAGCAAGCGCGCCGGCGCGGCTCACACCGCGGCGGCGGTGAAAAACTGACTGTCAGACATACTTTTAAGGAGCTGTTATGTTGCAATCCATCGCCAGTGAACCGTTTATCTCCCCGTCGCAGACGCCCTGTCTGGCCGCCCTGCGCGAAACGCTGAGCCAAACCCGCGAAGCCGTGCTGGCGCGTCTGCGCCAGAATCTGGCCGCGTTTGGCGACCGTTTCCCCGCTGAAACCTGCGTGAAGGGGTATTACCCGCTGACGGAAAACGTCGAGTGGACGACCAGCTTCTGGACCGGCCAGCTTTGGCTGGCGTGGGAGCTGTCTGGCGATGAGGCGTTTCGCGCCGCCGCGCAGCGCCAGGTGCGCTCGTTTGGCGAACGTATCGCCGGGCGTCACGACACCAACACGCACGATCTGGGCTTTCTTTATACGCTCTCCTGCGTGGCCGACTGGCGGCTCAACGCCAGCCGCGAAGCGCGCGGCTTCGCGCTGCTGGCGGCTGAGGCGCTGCTTGAGCGTTATCATCCCAGGGCGCAAATTATTCAGGCCTGGGGCAATCTGGACGACCCCGAGCAGGCCGGGCGGATGATTATCGACTGCAACATGAACCTGCCGCTGCTCTGGTGGGCGAGCGAGCAGACCGGCGACGGGCGTTTCGCGGCGGCGGCGCAGGCGCACGTGAACCAGGCGGCGCGTTATCTGGTGCGCCCGGATGCCTCGTCGTGGCACACCTATTATATGGATCCGGTTACGGGCGATCCGCGTTTCGGCAACACCCAGCAGGGTTACGCCGATGACTCATGCTGGTCGCGCGGCCAGGCCTGGGGGATTTACGGATTTCTGCTGAGTTACCGCTATACCGGCGATAAACGGATGGTGGGGCTATCGAAGAAGCTCGCGAGCTATTTCCTCAACCGCCTGCCGGAAGACGGGGTCTGCCACTGGGATCTCGCGCTGCAGGGCACTGACGCGCTGCGTGATTCGTCCGCTGCCGCGATAACCGTGTGCGGGCTGCTGGAACTCATCAAGCATTTGCCCGCCACCGACCCCGACCGCGCCGTCTGTGAGCAGTGGGCGCTGTATATTTTCGCGTCCCTGACGCAAGACTATCTGGCGAAGCCCGAAGACGCCTGCAATGGTCTGCTGAAGCATTCGGTTTACCATCTGGCGAGCAACAAAGGCGTGGATGAATGTTGCAGCTGGGGCGACTATTTCTACATGGAAGCGCTAACGCGGCTGTCGCAAAGCTGGAAGCTTTACTGGTAAGGGGAGCGGTGCGGGTGGCGGGGCCTGTGGCGGGTGCGCTCCGCTTACCCGCCCTACGACTCACTCAACCTTACGTAGGGTGGGTAAGCGAATACGCACCCACCGTTGCGTTCTGGCGGGTGCGCTCAGCTTACCTGCCCTACAGCTCACTCAACCTTACGTAGGGTGGGTAAGCGAATGCGCACCCACCGTT
>Ga0157365_10000206_pt1 | contig 27811 bp, 18 predicted proteins | sample AttsexASBM3_FD_111478 | JGI IMG/M metagenome (GOLD analysis project Ga0157365, IMG submission 111478) | Fungus gardens microbial communities from leaf cutter ant in Ribeirão Preto, State of São Paulo, Brazil - Atta sexdens ASBM3 | ecosystem: Host-associated > Fungi > Mycelium > Unclassified ... | reverse complement strand
TGCCCAGAAGAAGACTCGAACTTCCACGACCTTGCGGCCACAGGTACCTGAAACCTGCGCGTCTACCAATTCCGCCATCTGGGCTCAGAGGCTCCCCAGCGGAGGCCGCCGGGGTGGTGTGAGGGGTGTTTAGTCCGGCCCGGCGGTACGGTCAACAGGGGAAATGCATTTTTTTGAAATCAGGCGCATTTTTTTCTTTTTTCCGCCCGGCGCGTCCCGGCAGCAGGGGAAGAATTGACTGTCTGGCGTGGCTGGAAAATGGGAAAACGGCAGGCAGCGCAATCATGCGCCACAGATGGGGGCAGGCTATGACGCGTAAGGTGGCGACGGTATTTGGCGGGGCCGGGTTTGTGGGGCGGTCCGTGGTGGGGCGTCTGGCGCGCGCGGGCTATGTGGTGCGCGTGGTCGGGCGCACGGCGGGGAAGGCGGCAACGCTGCGGATGATGGGCGATGTGGGGCAGGTGGTGCCTGTCGTCGCCTCCATCATGGACGAGGCGGCCTGCGTTGCCGCGATCGAGGGGAGCGAGGTGGTCATCAACCTTGTGGGAATCCTTTCCCCTCATGGCGCCGGGACGTTCGAGGCCATCCATGTGGAAGGAGCCGGGCGCGTGGCGCGACTGGCTGCGGCATCGGGGGTGGAGCGCCTGATCCATGTCTCGGCGCTGGGGGCGCAGGTCAGCAGCCCCTCCGCCTACGCCCGCAGCAAGGCGGAGGGGGAATGCGCGGTCAGCCGCGCCATGCCCGAAGCCGTGATCGTGCGGCTATCGCTGATCTTTGGCGTGGACGGCCCCATCCCGGCCATGTTCGCGCGCATGGCGCGGTTCATGCCCATCGTGCCGGTCTTCGGGGCGGCGACACGGTTCCAGCCGGTCTGGGTGGGGGATGTGGCCGAAGGTCTGGTCCGCATCGCAACAGGGGCGGACATGGCGGGGGCCATTTTTGAATTCGGCGGCCCGAAGGTCCTGACCATGCGCGACATCGTGGCGTGGGCGGCGCGGTGGGGCGGCCATCCGCGCCCGTTATTCGCAGTGCCGCGCTGGCTTGCCACCCTTCAGGGGGCTGTGCTGGAGCGTCTGCCCGGCCATGTGCTGACGCGCGACCAGGTCCGGCTGCTGTATGTCGATAACGTCGTGGCTCCCGGCGCGCGCACGCTGGATATGCTGGGCATTACCCCGTCCCCCATGGGGCTGGTTATGGGGTGATGGTCCCCGAACTTCGGATTTTCGGGAATTTCTGGCGTTTTCTTTGAATAAGGTCAGTACTACTGTCTTTTATTCATGCGGGGGGTTGCGTAGGTCTGTCCCTCGCTGCGGGTATGTGTCGCGTGCCCATGGCGTCCTTCCATTATGCAGACCAGGGGCAGACCGATGGCCGAGCGCATGCTGAAATTCGTCTCTGTGGCGCAGGAGCAGCCGGACAAACGGCCTGCCGAGGCGCGCCGCAGGGACTTCAACGAGATTTATGACGAATTCGTGCCTGCAAAGGCCGAAACGCAGGCTTCGCGCTGTTCGCAGTGCGGGGTGCCGTTCTGTTCGGTGCACTGCCCGCTGGGCAACAACATCCCTGACTGGCTGATGATGACGGCGGCGGGACGGATGGAGGAGGCGTACGAACTGTCGTCCGCCACCAACACCTTCCCCGAAATCTGTGGCCGCATCTGCCCGCAGGACCGCCTGTGCGAAGGCAACTGCGTGATCGAGGAAGGATTCGAAAGCGTCACCATCGGCGCGGTCGAACGCTACATTACCGATACCGCCTTCGATAATGGCTGGGTGAAGCCGGTGAAGCCGGTGGCCGAGCGCGATGAAAGCGTTGCCATCATCGGCGCCGGTCCCGGCGGCCTCGCCGCTGCGGTCCAGCTGCGCGAGCAGGGCTATCAGGTCCATGTCTATGACCGCTACGACCGCATCGGCGGCCTGCTTATGTATGGCATCCCCGGTTTCAAGCTGGAAAAGGACATTGTCCTGCGCCGCCACAGGCTGCTGCTGGACTCCGGCATCCAGTTCCATCTGGGCAAGGGCGTTGGTGATGCGGATGGCGCGGACAGCATTGCGTTTTCCACCCTGCGCGCGCGTCATGATGGCGTGCTGATCGCAACAGGTGTGTACAAGTCGCGCGATATTGGCGGTCCCGGTGCGGGGCTGGGTGGCATCGTGCGCGCGCTGGATTACCTGACGGCGTCCAACCGCGTCTCGCTGGGCGATACGGTTGCGGAATATGACAGTGGCGAGCTGAACGCGGCAGGCCGGTCGGTCGTGGTGATTGGCGGTGGCGACACGGCCATGGACTGCGTGCGTACCGCCATCCGGCAGGGTGCGAAGTCGGTGAAGTGCCTGTACCGCCGCGACCGCGCCAACATGCCCGGCTCGGTGCGTGAAGTGAAGAACGCCGAGGAAGAGGGTGTCGAGTTTGTCTGGCTCGCCGCCCCCCAGGCGTTCGAGGGCGAAGGCAGCGTGAGCGGCGTGCGCGCCAGCCGCATGAAGCTGGGCCTGCCCGACGCCAGCGGCCGCCAGTCGGTCGAACCGGTGGAAAACAGCGCGTTCACGCTGGAAGCGGATCTGGTGGTCAAGGCGCTGGGCTTCGATCCCGAACCGCTGCCCACGCTGTGGGGCCAGCCGGAACTCGAAGTCTCGCGCTGGGGCACGCTCATGGTGGATCGGAAAACGTTCATGACCAGCCTGCCGGGCGTCTTTGCGGCGGGTGACATCGTGCGCGGGGCCAGCCTGGTGGTATGGGCCATCCGCGACGGGCGCGACGCGGCAGCGCAGATGCATGCATGGCTTGAGGAAATGACGGCCGCACGGGCCGAGGTGGCGGAGTAAGCATGATGGACCAGTTTGAACACCAGCCGACCGATTTCGTGCAGGAATGGGAAGACAACGCACAGGCCATTTCCGGCCTGTACAGCCCCGCCGATGAACATGACGCCTGTGGCGTGGGCATGGTTGCGGCACTGGATGGCAGGCCGCGCCGCGACGTGGTGGAAGCCGGTATCGCGGCGCTGAAGGCCGTGTGGCACCGTGGCGCTGTCGATGCCGATGGCAAGACCGGCGATGGCGCGGGCATCCATGTCGAGATCCCGCAGGACTTCTTTGCCGACGCGATCCATGCCGGTGGCGCGGAAAGCGGCGTGGACAGCCAGATCGCGGTGGGGATGATCTTCCTGCCCAAGACCGATATCGCGGCACAGGAACGCTGCCGACAGATCATCGAAAGCGAGATCCTCGACTTCGGCTACAGCATCTATGGCTGGCGTCAGGTGCCCATCAACACCGACTGCATCGGGGAAAAGGCCAACGCAACCCGTCCCGAGATCGAGCAGATCCTGATCCGCAACCTGCCCGGCAGCACGGAAGACGAATTCGAGCGCGATCTGTATGTGATCCGCCGCAGGATCGAAAAAAGCGCGATCGCCAATCAGGTCGACCTGTATGTGTGTTCGCTGTCGTGCCGGTCGCTGATCTACAAGGGCATGTTCCTGGCCGAACATCTGACGGAATTCTATCCCGACCTGCTCGACCCGCGTTTCGTCAGCCGCTTCGCCATCTATCACCAGCGGTATTCGACCAATACCTTCCCGACATGGAAGCTGGCGCAGCCGTTCCGCAGGCTGGCCCATAATGGTGAGATCAACACCATTTCGGGCAACGTCAACTGGATGAAAAGCCACGAGACCCGCCTGGCCGATCCCATCCTTGACCCGTACATGGATGACCTGAAGCCCGTGGTGCAGGCGCAGGGGTCGGACACGGCGTGCTTTGACAACGTGTTCGAACTGCTGACCTTCGCCGGGCGTGACGCGCCCATGGCGCGCTGCCTGATGATCCCGGCCAGCGTTGGCGGCAATTCCGCCATGCCGCAGCGCCACAAGGACATGTATTCCTACTGCAACGCCGTGATGGAACCGTGGGACGGCCCGGCCGCCCTGTGCGCCACCGACGGGCGGTGGATGGTCGCGGGCCTTGACCGCAGCGGCCTGCGTCCGCTGCGCTACACCATTACAAATGGCGGCCTGCTGATCGTGGGTTCCGAAACCGGCATGGTGAAGGTGCCCGAGGCCGAAATCGTCAGCCGTGGCCGCCTCGGGCCGGGGCAGTCGCTGGCCCTCGACCTGAAAACCGCGAAGCTCTACAGCAACGAGGAACTGCTCGATGAACTGTCGGGCCGGCAGGATTTTTCGGCCTGGGTGAAGCGGACCCAGGAAATCTCCAGCATTGTCCGCCCCGATGGCAGCGAGCCCGTGCTGTACGACGCCGAAACCCTGCGTCGCCGCCAGCTTGCCGTTGGCCTGACGCTGGAAGACCTTGAAACCATCCTGCAGCCGATGGTGGAAAATGCGTCCGAAGCCATCGGGTCGATGGGCGATGATACGCCGCTGGCGGTGCTGTCCAGCCGTTATCGCGGGCTTGCGCACTACTTCCGTCAGGCCTTCAGCCAGGTGACGAACCCGCCCATCGACAGCCTGCGCGAAACGCGGGTGATGAGTCTGGCAACCCGCCTTGGCAACCTTGGCAACATCCTTGAGGAAAGCGAAAGCCAGTGCGACCTGCTGCAGCTTCCCTCCCCGGTGCTGACCACGGGCGAATTCCAAGCGCTGGCCGATTTCTGTGGCAAAAATGCCTGCACCATCGACTGCACCTTTCCTGCCGCGGACGGGGAAGCGGGCCTGCGCGCCGCGATCGCGCGCATCCGCGCCGAAGCCGAGGACCGCGTGCGCCAGGGCTGCACCCATGTTTTCCTGACGGATGAACACCAGTCGGGTGATCGCGCCTATATTCCCATGATCCTTGCGACGGCGGCGGTGCATACGCACCTTGTGCGCCAGTCGCTGCGCACGTTCACCTCGCTGAACGTCCGTTCGGCGGGTGCGCTGGATGTGCATGCGATCGCGGTGACGATCGGGGTGGGGGCGACCACGGTCAACCCGTACCTGGCGCAGGAAAGCATTGCCGACCGCCACCGTCGTGGCCTGTTTGGCAAGCTGACGCTGAGCGAGGCGGTGGAGCGGTATCGCAAGGCGGTCAACAAGGGCCTGCTGAAGATCATGTCCAAGATGGGTATTTCCATCGTGGCGTCGTATCGTGGCGGCTACAATTTCGAGGCCATCGGGCTGTCGCGCGCGCTAACGGCGGAATTCTTCCCCGGCATGCCCTCGCGCATTTCCGGCATCGGCCTGACCGGCATCGCGCGCAATGTGCTGAGCTTCCACCACAAGGCATGGAACCGGCAGGTGGAAACGCTGTCTGTCGGTGGTCGCTACAAGCTGCGCCGCAGCGGCGAAGTGCATGCGTTTGACGGCAACCTGATCCATATGCTGCAGACGGCGGTCTCGACCGGCAGCTTTTCGGTCTATCAGCGATATGCGGACGCCGTGCGCCGCCTGCCGCCGGTTGCCCTGCGTGACCTGCTGGATTTCCGTGGCGGGCGCACGCCCATCCCCGTGGAATCGGTCGAAAGCATTACCGAACTACGCAAGCGCCTGATCGCGCCCGGCATTTCGCTGGGTGCGCTCAGCCCCGAAGCCCACGAGACGCTGTCGATCGCCATGAACCGCATCGGCGCCAAGTCCGATTCGGGCGAGGGCGGTGAGGACCCGGCGCGCGCAAAACCGCGCCCCAATGGCGATAACGCGTCATCCGCCATCAAGCAGATCGCGTCGGGCCGGTTTGGCGTGACCGCGCAGTACCTCAACGACTGCCGCGAGATCGAGATCAAGATGGCGCAGGGCGCGAAACCGGGTGAGGGCGGGCAGCTTCCCGGCTTCAAGGTCACCGGCCTGATCGCGAAGCTGCGGCATGCGACGGAAGGCGTGACCCTGATCTCGCCCCCGCCGCATCACGACATCTACTCGATCGAGGATCTGGCCCAGCTCATCTACGATCTCAAGCAGATCAACCCTGAGGCCACCGTGACCGTGAAGCTGGTCGCGCGTTCGGGCATCGGCACGATCGCGGCAGGCGTTGCGAAGGCCAAGGCGGATGCGATCCTGATTTCGGGCCATTCCGGCGGCACGGGCGCAAGCCCGCAGTCCTCGGTCAAATACGCGGGCATGCCGTGGGAACTGGGGCTGGCGGAAGCGCATCAGGTGCTGATGCTCAACCGCCTGCGCCACCGGGTGAAGCTGCGCACCGATGGCGGGCTGAAAACCGGGCGTGACGTGGTGATCGCCGCCATGCTGGGCGCGGAAGAGTTCGGGATCGGCACGGCCAGCCTTGTCGCCATGGGCTGCATCATGGTCCGTCAGTGCCATTCCAACACCTGCCCCGTTGGCGTGTGCACGCAGGATGATGAACTGCGCCGCAAGTTCGAAGGCACGCCGGAGAAGGTGATCAACCTGTTCTCCTTCATTGCCGAGGACGTGCGCAATATCCTTGCCTCGCTGGGCTTCACCTCGCTGAACGAGATCATCGGCCGCACCGACCTGCTGCACCAGGTGCTGCGTGGCGCGGATTATCTGGATGACCTCGACCTCAACTCGCTGCTGGCGCAGGCCGATCCCGGCCCCTATGGCCGCTATTGCACGCGTGAGGGCCGCAACGAGGTGCCCGAGACGCTGGATGCGCAGATGATCGCCGATGCGCGCCCGCTGTTCGACCATGGCGAGAAGATGCAGCTGCAGTACAACGTGCAGAATACGCATCGCGCTATCGGCACGCGCATTTCCTCGCTGATCGTGCGGCAGTTCGGCATGGCCACGCTGGCGCCGGGCCACCTGACGGTGCGGCTGCGTGGCTCGGCGGGGCAGTCGCTGGGCGCGTTCGCGGTGCAGGGCCTCAAGCTTGAGGTGCTGGGCGATGCGAACGACTACGTTGGCAAGGGGCTGTCGGGGGCGACCATCGTGGTCCGCACCTCGCCGTCTTCCAGCCTTGTATCGAACGAGAACGCGATTGTCGGCAATACCGTCCTGTACGGCGCGACCGCAGGCGCGCTGTATGCGGCGGGGCAGGCGGGTGAGCGCTTCGCGGTGCGCAACTCCGGTGCAACGGCCGTGGTCGAGGGCTGTGGCTCGAACGGGTGTGAATACATGACCGGCGGCACGGTGGTGATCCTGGGTGAAATTGGCGACAATTTCGGCGCGGGCTTCACCGGCGGCATGGCCTTTGTTTATGACGCCAGCGGCACGTTCGCCGAACGGGTCAATCCCGATACGGTCATGTGGTGCCGGGTGCAGGACCCGAAATGGGAAGCCATGCTGCGTGAACAGGTGGAAACCCATGCCCGTGAAACCGGCAGCCGTTATGCCGAACTGCTGCTGCATAACTGGGACAGGACCCTGCCGCGTTTCTGGCATGTCGTGCCGAAGGAATATGCGCGCGTGATCGGGTTCGAAGCTCCCGCCATGGCGCGTGGCGCCTGAATGCGGGGCTGATTTCCCTATTATATGTGCGTGATGGAGCCGGGCAGGATTGTCCGGCTCCATCTGTATTCAGGGCAGAATATCGATGGGCGGGGTCGCACAGCGCGTCGGGACGCACTAGATTCACCACATGGGAATCGCGGGGCAGGCGCAGGTGCGCAGGCTTCGCCCGATCTGATGGTTGGTGCTCGATCTATGTCCAAAGCGTATTTTTCCGCCCCCCAGGCCGGTGCTGCCGGCATTTCCCCCGTGCATGGGGATGCAGGCCAGCCTTCAGGCGGCGCATCCGCACTGGCCGTCCTGCCGCGCTGGGACCTGTCGGACCTGTATGACGGGCCGGATTCGGCGCGGCTGGCAACCGACCTTGATCAGGCGGATGAGGACGCGCAGGCCTTTTCGCGCGTATGGCAGGGGCGGCTGGCGGCCGTACCGGGGGGCGAACTGGCGCAGGCCATTGCCGAATACCAGCGGATTGATGAGGTGCTGGGCCGTGCTGGCTCCTATGCCCAGCTTCTGTTCGCGGCCAATACGTCGGATTCCGACGTGGCGCGGTTCGCGCAGTCGATCAATGAACGCCTGACCGCCATTTCCACGCATCTGCTGTTCTTCACGCTGGAACTCAACCGGATTTCCGATGACGCGCTGGCGGCACAGATGAGTGACCCGGCCCTTGCGCACTGGGCGCCTTTCCTGCGCGACCTGCGGGTGTTCCGCCCGTACCAGCTGTCCGATGAGGTCGAGGCGGTCCTGCACGAAAAATCCGTCACGGGGGCGGCCGCATGGAACCGCCTGTTTGACGAGACGATGGCCGGCCTGCGGGTGCGCGTCGGAGGGGCGGAGACCACGCTGGGCAACGCGCTGGACACCATGTCCAGCCCCGACCGCAAGGTGCGCGAACACGCCGCGCATGCCATTGGCGATGAACTGGGCCGTAACGTGAAGCTGTTTTCGCTGATCACGAACACGCTGGCCAAGGACAAGGCCATTGTGGACGGGTTGCGCCATTACCCGCGCCCGACCTCGGCGCGCAACTGCGCCAACATGGTCGAGGACGAAGTGGTCGATGCGCTGGTGCAGGCCGTGACCGAGGCCTATCCCCGCCTGTCGCACCGTTATTATGCGCTGAAGGCAAAGTGGCTGGGGCTGGAAAAACTGGAATACTGGGATCGCAACGCGCCGCTGACCACGCAGGATGAACCGCTGATCCCGTGGGCGGACGCGACGAAGCAGGTCATGGCCGCCTATGAAGGCTTCGACCCGCGCATGGGTACCGTGGCGAAGCAGTTTTTCGACCATGCATGGATCGATGCGCCCCCCGTGCCGGGCAAGGCGTCGGGCGCGTTCGCCCACCCCACCGTGCCGTCGGTCCACCCTTACCTGCTGCTCAATTACCGTGGGCGCACGCGCGACGTGATGACGCTGGCGCATGAACTGGGTCATGGCGTGCATCAGGTACTGGCGGGAAAACAGGGCTACCTTATGTCCAGCACGCCGCTGACACTGGCGGAAACCGCCAGCGTGTTTGGCGAGATGCTGACCTTCCGCGCCCTGCTGGATGCCCAGGGCGATCCAGCGCACCGCAGGCTCATGCTGGCGGCCAAGGTGGAGGACATGCTCAACACCGTCGTGCGCCAGATCGCCTTCTACCGTTTCGAGATGCTGGTGCATGAGGAACGTCGGAAGGGCGAACTGCTGCCCGCGCGCATTGGGGAAATCTGGCGCCAGACACAGGTCGAAAGTCTTGGCCCGGCCTTCAACTTCACGCCAGATTATGATGTGTACTGGACCTACATTCCCCATTTCATCCATTCACCGTTCTACGTGTATGCCTATGCCTTTGGCGATTGTCTGGTAAACGCGCTATACGGGGTGTTCCGGTCCGGTCATCCGGGGTTCCAGGATAAGTACCTCGACATGCTGAAGGCTGGCGGGACGAAGCGGCACCGTGAACTGCTGGCCCCCTTCGGGCTGGATGCGGCGGACCCCGGCTTCTGGCAGAAGGGGCTGGATGTGATCGCCGGATTTATTGATGAACTGGAGCGTGTCTGACGTGGCGGATGAACGGAATATCGATAATACCGGCCTGTTTGGTGAATTCCGCCGCATGGTGCGCACGTCCGGCACGGTCGGCGGCATTGCCGCGCGTATCGCCGGGCACAAGATGGGCTTCCGCTCCAACCAGACCATCCATGCCGAAGACCTGAAAAGCGTCCTTGGCGGGCTGAAGGGGCCGCTCATGAAGGGCGCGCAGCTTCTGTCCACCATTCCCGGCGCACTGCCGGAGGAATATGCCAAGGAACTGGCGCAGCTTCAGGCCAACGCGCCGCCCATGGGCTGGAACTTCGTCCGTCGCCGCATGTCCGCCGAGCTTGGCCCGAACTGGGAACGCAATTTCCGCTCCTTCAGCCGCGAGGCCTCGGCGGCCGCAAGTCTGGGGCAGGTGCATCGCGCGGTACTGCCCGACGGGCGGCAGGTCGCGTGCAAGCTGCAGTACCCGGACATGAAATCGACGGTCGAATCCGACCTCAAGCAGTTCCGCATGGCGGTCAACCTGTTCTACAGACTCGACAGCACCATCTGTCAGGATGATGTGCTGGAGGAACTGCAGGACCGGCTGTATGAGGAACTGGATTACCTGCGGGAAGCCGCGAACATGCGGCTGTACCACCTGATGCTGGCGGAATTCGGGGATGTCACCATTCCCCAGCCGGTGGATGCGCTGTGCACCCAGCGCCTGCTGACCATGGAATGGGTCAATGGGCAGGGCATCCAGAAGGTGCTGGACACCAATCCCACGCAGGAGGAGCGCAACCGCATGGCGCGCGCGCTGTTCCGCGCGTGGTACGCGCCGCTTTACCGGTACGGTGTCATTCATGGCGACCCGCACATGGGCAACTTCACCGTGCGCGATGATTACGGCATCAACCTGCTGGATTTCGGCGCCATCCGGATTTTCCCCTCGCGATTCGTGCAGGGCATCATTGACCTGCATAAAGCGATCGAGACGGATGACGAGGATCTGGCGATGCATGCGTATGAGGCATGGGGCTTCGCCAACCTGTCGCGCGATACGATGCGGGTGCTCAACGAATGGGCGCGCTTCATCTATGGTCCGCTGCTGGATGACCGTGAGCGCTTCATTCAGGAAGACAACGACCCGCAATATGGCCGCGCCGTGGCTGAACGCGTCTATAACGGCCTGAAACGCACGGGTGGCGTGCAGCCCCCGCGTGAATTCGTGCTGGTGGACCGTTCCGCCGTGGGGCTGGGCAGCGTGTTCCTGCGGCTGAAGGCAAAGGTGAACTGGCACGAACTGTTTCAGGAACTGGCGGGCGACTTCAACGAAGCCGCACTGGCCCGCAGGCAGGCCGAAGCCCTGCGCGCCGCCCGGGTGCCGGCGCCGCTCGGGTCACGGAACTGAAGGAAATGGGGACGATCCAGCCGCGCCGGCCTCTTGCGCCGCAGCGGTTGCGTCCCCACTGTCTGTAGCCATGGCAACAGCATCGCGCAGCAAGAAGAAAAAGACGACTGACATCGATCCGGCGGACATGCCTGTCCTGTTCCAGCCAGAACGTCAGCCCGCAAAACCCAAGACCAATAAATTTACGGTCCATTCCCCCTATGAACCCGCAGGCGACCAGCCTACGGCCATTGCCGAACTGGTCAGCGGCGTGGAAGGGGGGGAGCGCGATCAGGTCCTGCTGGGTGTGACCGGGTCGGGCAAGACCTTCACCATGGCCAAGATCATCGAGGCGACGCAGAAGCCCACCCTGGTGCTGGCCCCCAACAAGACGCTCGCCGCCCAGCTTTATGCGGAAATGAAGCAGTTCTTTCCCGATAACGCGGTCGAGTATTTTGTCAGCTACTATGATTACTATCAGCCGGAGGCCTACGTGCCACGGTCGGATACGTATATCGAAAAAGACAGCCAGATTAACGAACAGATCGACCGCATGCGTCATGCCGCGACGCAGGCGCTGCTGGAGCGGAACGATGTCATCATCGTCGCTTCGGTGTCGTGCATTTACGGTATCGGTTCGGTCGAAACCTATTCGCGCATGGTGGTCAAGCTGGAGGTCGGCGGCGAGATCGACCGCGACAGGCTGATCAAGGGACTGGTGGAACTGCAGTACCGCCGCAATGACGCGGCGTTCCAGCGCGGCACCTTCCGCGTGCGTGGCGAGACGATCGACGTCTTTCCCGTCCAGAACGAGGACCGCGCATGGCGCATCAGCCTGTTTGGCGACGAGATTGACGAAATCACGGAATTCGATCCCCTGACGGGCGAAAAGACTGGCGACCTTGAAGCCATCAGCATCTACGCCAACAGCCATTATGTCACCCCGCGCCCGACGCTGACGCAGGCAATGACCGGCATCAAGCAGGAACTGCGTGAAACGCTGGCCCGCTTCACCGCGGACGGCAAGCTGCTGGAAGCCGAACGCCTGCAGCAGCGCACCACCTTCGACCTGGAGATGATCGAGACCACGGGCGTATGCAAGGGGATCGAGAACTATTCGCGCTACCTGTCCGGCCGCGCGCCGGGCGAGCCGCCGCCAACCCTGTTTGAATACCTGCCCGAGGACGCGCTGCTGATCGTGGATGAAAGCCACGTGACGGTGCCGCAGATTGGCGGGATGGAGCGGGGTGACCATGCGCGGAAGTCCGTTCTGGCGGAATTCGGCTTCCGCCTGCCGTCCTGTCTCGACAACCGCCCGCTGACCTTTGCCGAATGGGATTCCTACCGCCCGCAGACGGTATTTGTCAGCGCGACCCCCGGCCCGTGGGAAATGCGGCGTGTGGACGGCGTGTTCGCCGAACAGGTGATCCGCCCGACCGGCCTGATCGACCCCGTCACCATCGTGCGTCCTGTCGAACATCAGGTGGATGACCTGCTGGCTGAATGTCGCCAGACCATTGCCGATGGCGGGCGCGTGCTGGTCACGACGCTGACCAAGCGCATGGCCGAAGACCTGACCGAATACATGAACGAGGCGGGTATCCGCGTACGCTACCTGCATTCGGACGTGGATACGCTGGAACGTATCGAAATCATCCGCGACCTGCGGCTGGGTGCGTTCGACGTGCTGATCGGCATTAACCTGCTGCGTGAGGGACTGGATATTCCCGAATGCTCGCTGGTCGCCATTCTGGATGCGGACAAGGAAGGCTTCCTGCGTTCGCGCACATCGCTGATCCAGACCATCGGCCGCGCCGCGCGCAATGTGGATGGCCGGGTGCTGCTGTATGCCGACAAGATGACCGACAGCCTGCGCTACGCCATTGAGGAAACTGCCCGCAGGCGCGAAAAGCAGAGCCTGTGGAACGAGGAACACGGCATTACCCCGCAGTCCGTGCGCAAGCATATCGGGGAGGCCATATCTTCGGTATTCGAGCAGGATTACGTTACCGTCACCCCCACGGCGGATGGCAGCGTGCAGGAAATGGTGGGCAAGGATTACAAGGCCGCCATTGCCGATCTGGAAAAGAAGATGCGCGCGGCCTCGGCGGATCTGGAATTCGAGACCGCGGCCCGCCTGCGTGATGAAATCCGCAGGCTGGAAGCACTGGAACTGGGCATGGAGCCACCGCCCCTGCCGCAATCAAGCGCGGGGCGGCCGGGCACCAGCCCGAAAGCCATTGCGCGGCGCAAACGTGGCCCGGTCCCGCTGGGGCCGGGTGGCGGCGGTTATGATCCCGATCAGGTGAAGGGAAGGGGAAAGCGGCGTGGATGACAGGACGGGCGGCGGACAGCCGCAGCCCTGCGCCGGACAGCGGGAACGGAGCATGTCCGCCACGCTGGAACTGCGTGCGGGTGGCGCAAGCCTTGGCCTGCTGCCCGACCTTGGTGGCAGTATCGCATTCTGGCGGAATGCGGCGGGCATGGAATTCCTCCGTCCCGTCAGTGATCCGCACCTTGTGGCCCAGCACGGGCGCGCGGTGGCGGGGTATCCGCTGGTGCCGTTTTCCAACCGGGTCGCGGGTGACCATTTCCGTTTTGAGGGCATGGACCACCACCTTGCTCCCAGCTTCGCAGGGGAGGACTGCGCCATCCATGGCAACGGATGGCAGCGGCGGTGGCGAATCGCGCTGCTGTCGGACAGCAGCGCGACGCTTGCCCTCGATCATACCCCGGTCGGGGTCTATGCCGGGCAATGGCCGTTCAGCTATCGCGCCCAGCTGCGCTATGACCTGCATGAAGCGGGACTGTCGATCGGGATCCTGCTGGAAAACACGGACACGCGCGACCAGCCGGTGGGCATGGGCTTTCATCCCTACTTTCCCCGTCATTCGGGCCTGAAGCTGGGGTTTGTGGCCAGCAGCGTGTGGACCAACGGGCCGGACCACCTGCCGCTGCTGCGTATTCCGGCGGAGGGGGAGTGGTCCTTTGCCCGCATGCGCGACGCGGGGGACGCCGCCATTGACAACTGTTACGCCGGATGGTCGGGCAGCGCCTTCCTGCGCTGGCCACGTGAGGGTTACGCCCTGACGGTCGAGGGCAGCCCCGACCTGTCCCACCTTGTGCTGTTTACGCCCCCGGCGCGGCCCTATATCGGCCTTGAACCGGTCAGCAACATGAATGATGGCTTCAACCGGACCACCATTGCCGATAGTGGCGTGCGCGTGCTTGCGCCCGGACAGGTGATGGAGGGACATATCCGCATGACGGTGGCACGATGCTGAAGGCCCGACCGCATTCCGTAGAAGGGGCCGGCACGCCGGCCAGGGGCGGGCTGTCACATTATATCACGCCGGCCGGGGTGGGGGCGATGCGTGCCGAACTGACGGCCCTGCTGCGTGACGAACGCCCGAAAATCGTGGAAATCGTGTCATGGGCGGCTGGCAATGGCGACCGTTCGGAAAATGGCGATTACCAGTATGGCAAGCGCCGCCTGCGCGAAATTGATCGCCGCATCCGGTTCCTGACGAAACGCATTGATAACGCGGTCATAGTCGACCCGGCGGTCCAGCCACAGCGCGACCGGGTATTTTTTGGCGCGACGGTCACCTATGTAAATGAACGCGACGAAGAACGGACTGTTACCATCCTTGGCGTGGATGAAGCGGACATGGCGGCAGGGCAGGTCAGCCTTGTTTCCCCTGTTGCAAGGGCGCTCATGCGCGCGGGCGTGGGCGATGAGGTCCGCCTGCTGACCCCGCGCGGCGAGGAAATGATCGAGGTCCTTGCCATTTCCTATCCATCCGCGCCGTAACAAGGGGCTGGCCGTGGGCGCAAAGGCATATTAAGACGTTTGTTCCCAGGTGGTCCCGTCCCATGGCCACCGGCATGAACCGGTCCCGTTCCGCGTGGAGAAAGCCCGCCTATGTCACGCCCCCTGAAGGTTGCTGTCCAGATGGACCCGCTTGGCGGTATCGACATCAATGGTGATTCCACTTTCGCCATGATGCTGGAGGCGCAGGCCCGGGGATATGAACTGTTTGTCTATCAGGTCGAGGCCCTGAGCCTGAACGAGGGACGGACCACGCCACAGGGCGGCCAGCGCACCGACCGCGTGACCGCCCGCGCCCGCCCGGTCACGGTGCGGCGCCAGGCGGGCGACCACGCCACGTTCGGGCCGGAACAGGTCATCAACCTTGCGGACATGGATGTGGTGCTGATGCGCCAGGATCCGCCATTTGACATGGCCTATATTACCGCGACCCATATTCTTGAACATATTCATGGCGTTGGCCCGGGCCGTGCGCTGGTTGTCAACAACCCTGCCGCCGTACGCAATGCGCCCGAAAAGATACTGGTCACGCATTATCCCGACCTCATGCCGCCCACGCTGGTGACATGGGATGTCAGGGCGATACTGGAATTCCGCGCGAAATGGCGCGACATCATCATCAAGCCGCTGTTTGGCAACGGGGGCGCGGGCGTGTTCCGCATCCGCGAGGATGATCCCAACCTGAACGCCCTGCTGGAAATGCATTTCGCCCGTTCGCGCGAACCGCTGATGATCCAGCGTTATGAACCCGCCGTGCGCAGGGGGGACAAGCGGATCATTCTGGTCGATGGCGTGCCGGTGGGGGCGATCGACCGGATTCCGGCGGAAGGGGAAACACGGTCCAACATGCATGTGGGTGGCCGGCCGGTCCGCGCGGAACTGACCGCGCGGGACCGGGAGATCTGTGACACGATCGGGCCGATGCTGCGTGAACAGGGACTTATTTTCGTGGGAATCGACGTGATTGGTGAATGGTTGACCGAAATCAATGTCACGTCCCCCACCGGCCTGCAGGAAATCGACCGTTTTGACGGTATCAATACCGCAGGCCTGATATGGGATGCGATCGTGTCCCGCCTGGCCACAGGCGGCGCGGGCGCATAGGGAATTGGCAGACGATGTCCATGGCGGGCACGATAGTCGTGGCTGTCATGCCATGTGGCATGGCATGGGACAGGGATGGCAGACGGTTGCACGGGCAGGATGGCGCGTGGGCAGGTCAGGTGGAATTGTAATGCAGCAGAACGGGACGGATTTGATCATGGCGGATGCAGCACGGAAGCGGGCCGGATGCGCCGTCTTCCTTGGCCTTGGCATGGGAGCAGCCTGATGAGTGACGTTCTGCACGATGAGGCCGCTGAAAAAGTCGTGGAAATACCTTCTCCCAAATCCGCGCTGGACGCGGCGGCGGTCAAGGCGGCGTATCGTCGCTGGGCCAGCGTGTATGACGCCGTATTCGGCAGCATTTCCGCCTTCGGGCGCAAGCGGGCGGTCGAAGCCGTCAACGGCCTGCCGGGCACGCGGGTGCTGGAAGTGGGCGTGGGCACGGGCCTTGCGCTGCCTTATTACCGCAAGGACAAGCATATTACCGGCATCGACCTGTCGGGTGACATGCTGGAACGTGCGCGCCAGCGCGTAAGGCGGCTGCGCCTGTCCAATGTGGACGACCTGCTGGAAATGGATGCCGAGGCAACGAAGTTTGCCGATGGCACGTTCGACATCGCGGTGGCGATGTTTGTTGCCTCCGTCGTGCCGCATCCGCGTGCGCTGCTGTCGGAACTCAAGCGCGTGGTCAGGCCGGGCGGGCATATCCTGTTCGTCAATCACTTCCTGGCGCAGGGTGGCGTGCGGCTGGCGGTTGAGCGCGGCATGGCGCGCGCGTCGCATTCGCTGGGCTGGCATCCGGATTTCGCCATCGAATCCCTGCTGCCGCCTACTGACCTGCGGCGCGCGACGCTGCAGCCGGTGCCCCCTGCCGGGCTGTTCACGCTGGTCACGCTGCCGCGTGAGGCCGATAGTTCCGCCAGCCCCATGGTGGCGTAAGCCAGCGCGGACGTGGCCCAGCCCTGTCCCTGTGGCAGGGCTGAAATGACGATTGCGCGACCACAGGACCGGCCCACAGGGTCGTTTTTGTGTACAAGGCGCGGTATATGATGAAATCATGGTAACGATTGGCCATGCCAGACACCGGCGCATGGCAGCAGGGAGTACATCGTATGCCCACAGGCACACGGTTCGGGGCAGGTGAGGCGCGCAAGGCTGACGGGTCCTGTGGCTACAGGACGATTGGCATGCTGTACCTTGTCATGGCGATTGTGGCGGGAATGGTCGGTGGCCTGCTGGCCGTGGGCCTTCAGGTCGGCCTGCTGCCCCAGGCGCTGACCGATGCATGGGCCGGGGGCGATATCGCCGGTGCCGCCGGGCGCATTGGCCGCCGCCATGGCATGATGATGGTGTTCTTCTGTGCGCTGCCCGCCCTGTTCGGCGGATTTGGCAACTGGTTCGTGCCCCTGCTGCTGCGCGCGCGCGCGCTGGCATTCCCGCGCATGGCGCTGGTGGGCTGGGGACTGGTCGCCGCCAGTTTCGTGGCCGTGCTGGTGGGGCTGTCCCCAACCGTGCCCGCGCAGGTTTCCCTGTTCGCCCTGATGGGGTGGAGCCTTGGCATGCTGCTGCAGGCCATCAATATGGTCGCGACCGTCCTGAACATGGGACCGATGGAGCAGCGCCTGCGTGACATGCCCATATTCGTCTGGGCGCAGGGGCTGACGGCCATGATGGTTGTCATGGTCATGCCCGTTCTGGCCGGTGGCCTGACGCGGATCATACTGGCGGGGGGCGACATGTCAGGGCAGGTCGATGGCCTGCTGCATGTTTTCGCCGGGCCCGAGATCGCGCTGCTGCTGCTGCCATCCATCGGGATCGTTTCCCAGATCATCGAGACATTTTCCGGTGCGCCATTGCAGATGCCGCGCCTGGTGCTGGGTGCGCTGGTCGTCATGTCGGTCGGTGGCGGTTCGGTGTGGGTGCATGATCTGCTGCATGGCGGTCTGGCCCGCATGGCGGCACCTGCGGCCATTGTCCAGCTCGGGCTGATTGTCCTGCCGGTGCTGGCGGTCCTTGTGGCCTGGGCGCGCACGGTGCGGGTGGGGCATGTCCGTGCCTCGGTCCCCATGGAATGGGCGGCGGGGTTCGTGGCGCTGCTGCTGGCGGGGTCCGGCATGTCGCTGCTGCCCGGCGGCATGGCCGACGTGCATGCGGCCACGCTGTATGCCGCCATGTTCGCGCTGTTCGCCGGTTTCTATTACTGGATTGGCAAGATGATGGGCCATGTGGCCCCGGTTGGCGCCAGCCGCGTCCATTTCGGGCTGACGGTGGGGGGAACGGTCCTGTCGCTTATGGCGTTCCATGGCCTGCCGGGTGTTATGGGCGCGGTGCTGATGGGACTGTCCGTAATCGTGTTTGCCGGGATCGTCGTGCGTGTCGGCATGCAGCCTGGCACCTCGCTGCCTGCCAATTACTGGGGACCGGGGGCGCGGACGCCTGAATGGCAGTCTGCATCCCCCACGCGTGGAGAGGCATGAAGCATGAGCGGCGCAGTCACAACGCCCGATGCGGCGCAGCCTACCCCCATTACCTATGACGCCACCCGCGTCGGGACGGAAGCGCGGGACTGGCTGCTGCTGCTCAAGCCGCGCGTCATCTCGCTGGTGGTGTTCACAGGGGCCGCGGGCCTGTACATGGCGCCGGGGCCGCTGAACCCGCTGGTGGCGGCTGTCAGCATCCTGTGCGTGTGCATGGCGTCTGGTGCGGCGGGTGCGATCAACATGTGGTATGACCGCGATATCGACGCGGTGATGAAGCGCACGGTGACACGGCCCATTCCCAACGGGCGTGTCAGCCCGGATGCGGCGCTGGGGTATGGGATTGGCCTGTCGGTTGCGTCCGTCATCCTGATGTGGCTGGCCACCAATGCCCTTGCGGCGGGTATCCTTGCGTTTTCCATTTTCTTCTATGCCGTCATCTACACCATGTGGCTCAAGCGTTCGACACCGCAGAACATCGTGATCGGTGGTGCGGCGGGTGCATTCCCGCCCATGATCGGATGGGCGGCGGCGACAGGGTCCATGGCGGTGATGCCGGTGGTGATGTTCGGCATCATCTTCCTGTGGACACCACCGCATTTCTGGTCGCTGTCGCTATATGCCTGCAAGGATTACGGACGTGCCGGGATTCCCATGCTGCCGGTGGTGCGTGGGGCACGGCATACGCGGTGGCAGATCCTGTGGTACACGATCATCCTGACCGCTGTGTCGCTGGTGCCGTCCTTCATGCACCTGGCGGGCTGGCTGTACACGGTGGTGGCGACCGTTCTGGGGGCAGGGTTCATTTACTGCGCCATCGGGGTGCTGCGTGACCGGCAGGACGCCAATGGTGTCAGTCTGACGGGTGACGGGCCGGCACGTCGGTCCTTCCGCTATTCGCTGGCTTACCTGTTTTTCCTGTTCCTTGGCCTGCTGGCCGACCATGCCTTTATCGCCCACTGATCGGGCAGTTTTATCCATAGGGGAGTTCAGGCAGATGGATCAGGCGACAACGGTTCAGGTGACGCCGCACATGGAAGCGCAGGAGGCGGCGCGTCGGCACAAGGGCCGCATCCGCGCCGTGGCGATTACGCTTTCGGCGCTGGCGGCCATCCTGTATGCGCTCAGCCTTACGCATATATAGCCGGATCATTCCCCGGATCCATATTGGCCTGTATTGGCGTATTGCGCGGACAGGATGATGGGCCGCGCCGCCTGCGTATCTTCGTGGGCGGAAGGTAGGTCACGTCCAGTGATGCCATTGCATCGGGACTATCTGATGATGGCATTATGGGCGACCCGTTTCAGGGCCCTGTCCTTCGCCACGGCGCTGTTGTGGTGGAGAATTATGCTGGTAGCGCGTGGCGCGCTGGAACGAAACATGGCACCTGACCATACGTAACGGTCACCGGGTCATTGCCGGATGGGACGAAGCGTACTGGCATGTTCCCGATGATAACGATGCCAACAGAATAAGCGTAAACGCCCTGACGGGCACCGTCGGGAGGATGGAACGGCCAGTCAGCAGTCCATAAAACCTGCGCATTGCCCCCGCAATGGCGCGTGCGCCCGCCATCATGCAGGCTGTGGGAATACAGGCCAGGAAGCCGGAACTGGACCACGCTGACGAGACGATTACGGGGATGGCAGCACCATGGCGCAATCATGAAAAAAGGCCCGCATCAGGCGATGCGGGCCTTTCGTGTTCCAGATTGAAACCGATGATCAGCGGCGCGGTGTCTGCTGGATGGCTGACAGCAGCCACGTGCCGGTCCCGGCCGAGCGGACGAAGGTCCACAGTTCGGTCACGGTGGTGCGGTTGGCGGGATCGCCTTCGATCACGCGGCCCGTCATGTCGGTGGTGATGTCGATCATGGAATACTGCATGGCGACAGTGGCGTAATCGAACCCGTTTTCACGCCAGCTTTCCACCAGGTCGCCGCGCTCAAACCGGATATCCGATACCACGTTGCGCGCGCCACGGCTGGCCAGATCGTTCAGCTGGCTGCTGAAGTAGGACACCATTTCCGGCGTGGCCATGTGCTGCATGGCCCCGACATTCTGCTGGCTCCATGCCGTCTGGATATTGATCAGCGCCTGCTGGAAGGCCTGGTAATCGGCTGCGGTAATGGCGACGCCAACCGGCTGCTGGCCACCCTGCGGCACGGACCCGCCCGCCGGTCCCTGCATGCCAAAAGGCGTGGCATTGCCACCATTGGCGCGGTTTCCGGCAAAACGGCGGATGGCCCAGCGCACGATGAAGAAGACCAGCGCCAGCTGGATCAGCAGGCCCAGAAAGCCACTGCCTCCCATGCCGGAGCCGAACATGCCATGTCCAAACATCATGCCGAACAGACCGGCGCCGATCAGGCCGCCCATAAAGCCGCTCATGAACGGACGGCGCGGCTGGGCCATGGCCATCGCGCCCCCACCAAACGGCGCACGTGCGCCATAGCCGGGCGTTGGCTGTGGGCGTGGCGTCATGGTGCGCTGGAACGGGGTCGCGCCAAAGGGTGCGGTCTGCGATGGTGCGGGCGCGCTGTAGGTGCGTGACCCCCTGCTCCCCATGGAGAAGCCACCGCCCGCACGGGCGTCGGCTACATCAGGATGGGCCAGCAGCGGCAGCATGGTCAGGGCCGCGCTGGCAGCAAGGACGATGCTTTTACGCGGCATCTGGCGCGAAGAATTCTGTTTCATCTGGGTCAGGGTATCTGCAATCCTGTGTCGGAACCATCATTATCCTGCGGCCTGCATTATTCCGGGCCGCTTGTTACAGATATAGGTAAACCCGCGCCCCGGTAACAGGGGCAACGGGCTTACAGACACATGAAATCACGGAAAGGGTGGGAGACTGCTGGAACAGTCAGTCCCGCAAAGCATCCTGCAATCATAAGAAAGCTTTTGGTAAAGCTTTTTTCAAAAAGCGTCGAGGACCGCTGCCTTTCTGAAAAAAGGCAGCGCCCGGAAATTTTTAGTGTTTTTTTATAAATGCGTTGTTTTCAAATAGTGTCCATGCAGTTTTCAGCTTACGAACCCGCAATAACCATATCGTCGATACGGATGGTCGGCGCATTGGTGGACTGGCGGAAGACCAGGTCACTGGCCGGCACCAGACGGGCAAACATGTCATTCAGGTTGCCCGCGACCGTCAGTTCGGACACCGGTTCCGCCAGCACGCCATCGCGGATCATGAAGCCCGCGGCCCCCCGGCTGTAATCGCCGGTAATGCCGTTGATGGCGGACCCCATCAGTTCGGTAATGTAAATCCCTTCCTTTATGTCCGCCATCAGGGCCGCAGGCGTCAGGTCACCGGGCTGCATGAACATGTTGCCAAGCGAGGGCGCGGGCGGCCCCGACGTGCCCCGGCTGGCGCAGCCATTGGGCCTGAGCCCCAGTTGGCGGGCAGAGCGGGAGTCGAGCGCCCATGTCTTCAGCACGCCATCTTCCACCAGCGTGCGGGTGGATGTCAGCATGCCCTCGCCATCGAAGGGGCGCGCGCCGGGGCCACGGACGCGGCGGGGGTCATCAATGATGGTGATGCCCGCGGGCATGATGCGGCAGTCCATCTTTTCCTTGAGGAAGGACGTGCCACGCGCGATGGCAATGCCGTTGATCGCCCCCGACAGGTGACCCAGCAGGCTGGTGGATACACGCGGGTCCAGCACGATCGGCATGCGCCCGGTGCGCGGGCGCACCGGGTTCAGGCGCGCAACCGTGCGTTCCCCCGCGCGGCGGCCGATCAGGCCAGCATCCTCAAGGTCGGACAGGTGGACGGCGGCGTGGTAGTCGTAATCTCGCTCCATCTTCGTGCCGCTGCCTGCCACCGCGCTGGCGGACACGGAATGGCTGGTCCGGGCATACCGCCCCGAAAACCCGGCGGATGTCATGAGGATGATGTCCGACAGGCCGAAACTGGCCGATGCGCCGTTGCTGTTGGTAATGCCCGTAACCGCCAGCGCCGCGTCTTCTGCCGCGCGCGCGCGGGCCACAAGATCGGTGGTGGCGACTTCGGTCGGGTCGGACAGGTCCAGCCCCGTCGCGTCTGTAAAGGTGGTCGCGGCCTCGGCGCACAGTCCGGCAAAGCGGTCCTCCGGCACGACGCGGGCCATGGCGACCGCGCGTTCGGCCAGCGCGTCGAAACGTTCCGGGTCCAGCGCCGTGGCCGAGACAATGGCCGAGCGCTGCCCCACGAACACCCGCAGCCCGAGATCACAGGTTTCGGAGCGTTCAAGATCCTCGGTCTGCCCATTGCGCACCTGCGCGCCATGGGCGACGCGGGTGGCGTAGATCGCATCCGCCGCATCCGCCCCTGCCGCACGGGCACGGGTGATGAGGGTGGAGATCAGGTCAAGCGGATCGGTATTCATGCTGCCAGCGCGCCCGTGATGCTGTCGAGGGAAGGAATATGACTGACCGGCCCGAGGGAGGCGAGGGTCGGCCTGCCGCTGAAAATGCGGGTCGCGACGCGCTGCACGTCCGCAATGGTGACGGCGTCGATCCGGCGCACGGTCTCGGCGGTGGGGATCAGGCGGCCAAAGACCTGTAGCTGCCGGGCAAGCTGTTCGCACCGGCTGCCCGTGCTTTCCAGTGACATGAGCAGGGAGGATTTAAGCTGCGCGCGCGCGCGCGCCAGTTCCGCGTCCGTCACCGTATGGCGCACCTTGCGCAGCTCCTCCAGCGTGACCGGCACCAGATCGGCCACCTGTGCCTCTCCCGTGCCGGCATAAATGCCGAACAGCCCGCCCTGACGGAAAGGCGCGTTGAAGGAATAGACGGAATAGACCAGCCCCCGCTTTTCACGGATTTCCTGGAACAGCCGTGACGACATGCCCCCGCCCAGCAGCGTGGACAGCAGCAGGGCCGGGTAATAGTCCGGGTCGCCATACGGCATGGATGGAAAGCCCAGCACGATATGGGCCTGATCCAGTTCACGTTCGCGGGTAAATGCGCCGCCCACGTAATTGACGGCAGGCTGCGGCGGGACGGTGCCAGTGGGCAGGTCGGCGAAATGCTGCTGCACAAGATCCACCACGCGGGCATGTTCCAGGTTGCCCGCCGCCGCGATGATGGTGTTGCCCGCCCGGTAATGGGTGTTCATGTAATTGACCAGCGTTGCGCGCGACATGGTCTGGATGCCTGTTTCCGTGCCCAGCGTGGGGCGGCCCATCGGCTGGTCGGGAAAGGCGGTTTCCTGAAAATGGTCGAACACGATGTCATCGGGCGTGTCGTTTGCCTGCCCGATTTCCTGCAGGATCACGCCGCGTTCACGCTCCAGCTCATCCGGCGCAAGGCTGCTGTGGGTCAGGATGTCACCGATGATGTCCGCACCCAGCGACAGGTTTTCCTTCAGCAGCTTGACATAATACGCCGTGTGTTCACGCGCGGTATAGGCGTTGATATGGCCGCCCACGTTCTCGATTTCCTCGGCAATGCCCACGGCGGTGCGGGTGCCGGTGCCCTTGAACGCCATGTGCTCCAGGAAATGGGATACCCCGTTTTCGGGCGCGGTCTCATTGCAGGTGCCCGCGGCGACATACGCCCCGAGGGACACGGTCTCCACCCGGTCCATCCGTTCGGTCACGATGGTCAGGCCGGAATCCAGTCGGGTCACATTGATCAGGTCGGTCATGCTGGTCCTGCGGGCGGCATGGTGCATCATGGCCCCAGCCGCCCCTTGCTTGCGTAAGATGGAAAAAGGGGAAGGGAAGGCGATCAGGCCGCCGTGTTGGACAGGACCGCCGCGCGCACCCTGTCCTCGATCACGGTCAGGTCGGCCGGCACCACGGTGTACCGTTCGGGCCGGTCATACAGGTCGGCCAGCGATACGGGCAGGGCGGGGCGGATGCCGGTTGCCTGCGCCATTGCATCGGGGAACTTGGCGGGGTGTGCGGTGGACATGGCCACCATGGGGATCCCGGCCTCACGGAAGGTGCGGCCAGCGGCGATGCCGATTGCGGTATGCGGGTCGGCAAGATAGTGGCTGCGGGTGTTCAGCGTGCGGATTTCTTCCTCCGTCGCGGCATCATCCAGCGAAATGCCGTGGAACAGCGCATTGGCGCGATCCCACACCGGGGTGGATACCTTCATCACGCCGGTCTTGCGGAAATCGGTCATGATGCGCGCGCATTCGGCGGCGTTGCGGTCCAGCAGTTCAAACAGCAGGCGTTCGAAGTTGGACGATACCTGAATATCCATCGACGGCGACAGGCTGGGTACCACGCCATGGATGCTCATGTCGTTTTCATTCAGGAAGCGCGAGAGGATGTCATTGCGGTTGGACCCCACGCACAGCGCGCGGATGGGCAGGCCCATGCGGCGGGCGACCCATGCCGCCAGTACATTGCCGAAATTGCCCGTGGGCACGGCGAACGAAACCTCACGGTCCGGCGCACCCAGTGCAAGGGCGGCGTAGACATAATACGGCACCTGGGCTGCGATACGCGCCCAGTTGATGGAATTGACCGCCGACAGGTGCATGTCGGTGCGGAACGGCTGGTCGGCGAACATCGCCTTGACCAGATCTTGGCAGTCGTCAAACGTGCCCTGCACCGCAAGGTTGGTCACGTTGGGTTCCAGCACGGTGGTCATCTGCCTGCGCTGCACTTCCGACGTGCGGCCCTCGGGGTGCAGGATCACCACGTTCAGGCGCTTGCGACCCCGGCATGCCTCGATCGCCGCCGACCCGGTATCGCCTGACGTGGCGCCAACGATGGTGACCTTCTCGTCACGTTCGTTCAGCACATGGTCGAACAGGCGGCCAAGCAGCTGCATGGCCATGTCCTTGAACGCCAGCGTCGGGCCGTGGAACAGTTCCTGCACGAACAGCCCGTCTTCCACCTGCGTCAGCGGCACGATGGCCGGATGGTCGAATCGGCTGTAGGCGTCGCGGCACAGCGTCAGCAGCACATCATGCGTGATCGACCCTTCGGCAAAGGGGGCGATGATGCGGGCTGCAAGCTCGGGGTAGGGCAGGCCCCGCAGGTCACGCCACTGGGCCACCGACAGTTCGGGCCAGCTTTCGGGCAGGTACAGGCCACCGTCCTCTGCCAGCCCCGCCAGCAGAACGGACGAAAAATCGCGGACGGGGGCGTTCCCCCGGGTAGAAATATAGCGCATGGCGCCACCATAATCCCAACCGCCCCCCGCGCGAAGGGGGCGCATGCGGCGCGGGACGCAATTCCGCGCGTGGTGTGTCAGAATTTCGGTGGCGGCAGGCTGCCGATATTGATGCGGTAGATATGCACCGGCCATTCAATGGCGTTGTGTCCGCCATTCAGTGGCGCGGTGCGGTCAAGCTGGGCCGCCGGCACATAAAGCTGCCCGTCTTTCGTCGCGAACGACCCGCCGGGCCAGTGCAGGCGGGGATCGGTCACGATTTTCTGGTAAACCCGGTCGGGCATCAGGCGGAAGATGCTGCCGGTGGACACATCATTGAAATACAGCGTGCCATCCGGCCCGACCGTGATACCGCCCAGCGGTGGTGTCTTGTACCACAGGGTGGGGCCTTCCTCCAGTTCGATGGGGGTGACCTTGGGGTCAACCAGCAGGTCGGTATCCAGCTTGTACACGGGGCCGCACAGGGGTTCGAAATACAGCCATTGCCCATCGGCGCTTATGTCCATCTGGCTGATATTGATAATGGCGGTGTGGCCTGCCGGGTTGGTCGCCACCCTGCCGTAAACCGTAATGGGCTGGTGCGCGGTCAGCGCCGGGGTATGTTCCATAAGCCGCCGCTGGATATTGGTGTCCAGCTTGACCACGATCATGGCCGGGATGCCGGAATCCCCGATGAAGGCATGCCCGCGTGCGATGCGCATGGTGGCGGCGTAACTGCCCGCGCGCAGCATGCCGGGATCAAGCGGCCATGTCTGCATGACCCGGCCGGTATGGCTGTCGATCTTCACGATCTTGGGGCCACCTTCTTCCGGTTTTCCCGTCGGGTCGGGCTGTCCGCTGTCCAGCACCCACAGCGTGCCATCGGGCTGGAGCTGTACATCCGAAGGCGCAACCAGCCGCTTTGCCGCAGGCGTGGCGGGATCGTTCCATGCATTGTCGGGATAGGGATGGGGCGTGTTGTCCCCATCCAGCAGCGCCAGCCCCGGGCCGGTATTGCCTGCCCAGCGCGGCAGTTCCACCAGCAGCCGCCCGTCGGGCAGCACGAGCACCCGGTCCCATGCGGCGGTAGAGGAGGAGGCAACGTCCTCCAGCGTCGCGGCCGGATTGAGCGGCGGCGCGGGCTTGGCGGCATGGGCGGCATGGCCCGCCCCCAGCAGGCAGGTGCCGCAGGCAAGAAGGAAACCCGCTGAACGCAGGCGACGGATGGCAGATGGAGATTTCGCGTACATCGCGCGTTATCTCGTCACGAACCGCGGCGAATGGCAAGGGGAACATGCGGCATGTCCGCCCTGCCGTAAAAGAGTGTTTTCAGGAGGCGGTTTATGACTTTCGTCAGGTTTGCAGGGTGTTTTACAAGCCGGTTTTTCAGGAAGTCCCCTGATCAACCGGCCATTTCGAACCGCCGCCGGACGTCGTGGCCCGATCAGACCTGCGCGCAGTACCGCAGGCGCAGGTGGCGCAGGTAGGGGCCCGTATTGGGCACCGCCCCCGTGGCGTCGCGCACGATGTCACGGGTGGATGCCCCGCTGCCGCGTGCATGGATATGCGGGCGCAGCCACGCCAGCAGGGGCGCGAAATCGCCATTGCCTATGCTGGGCATGATGGTGGGGTCGCTGCGTTCCGCTGCTTCGCGCAGCTGTGCCGCGATAATCGCGCCCAGCGTGTAGGTGGGGAAATACCCCCATGCGCCAGATGGCCAGTGAATATCCTGCAGGCAGCCCAGCCGGTCCTCGGGCACGTTCAGTCCCAGCAGGTCATGGATCCGGGTATTGAAGGCTTCCGGCAGGTCGGACAGCTTCATTTTTCCCGCGATCAGCGCGGTTTCCATTTCATAACGTACGAGGATATGCGCGGGATATGTGACCTCATCGGCATCCACGCGGATGAAGCCGGGGCGCACGCGCGTGACAAGGCGGTGCAGGTTGTCCGCCTGCCATGCCGGATCGGTATCCGCGCCACCAAAGGCCGCGCGCAGACGGGGCGCCATCCAGTCCATGAAGGGCTGCGACCGCGCGACCTGCATTTCCATAAGCAGGGACTGGCTTTCATGCAGGCTCATGCCGCGTGCCTCGCCCACGGGCTGGGCGCGCCATGCCCCGGGCAGACCCTGTTCATACAGCGCGTGCCCGGTTTCATGTATGATGCCCATAAGTGCGTTGATGCAGTCATCCTCCTCATACCGGGTGGTGATGCGGACATCGTCCTCCGCCCCGCCGCAGAAGGGGTGCAGGCTGACATCAAGCCGCCCGCGCTGCATGTCAAAGCCCAGCGCGCGCATGGTCCCGTGGCCCAGTCGTGCCTGTGCGGGCACGTCAAACGGTCCCGAAAGCGGCACGGGGGCAGGCAGCGTGGCCTGATGATCGAGCGCCGTGCGGATCAGGTCGGGCAGTTCACTGGCCAGTTCGGCAAAGACCGGGTCGATATCCGCCTGCCGCGTGCCTGCGTCATACTGGTCCAGCAGCGCGTCGTAAGGGGAAAGCCCAAGCGCCTGCGCCTTGGCGGCGGCAATGTCGCGGGTGCGGGCC
>Ga0157365_10000205_pt1 | contig 27879 bp, 26 predicted proteins | sample AttsexASBM3_FD_111478 | JGI IMG/M metagenome (GOLD analysis project Ga0157365, IMG submission 111478) | Fungus gardens microbial communities from leaf cutter ant in Ribeirão Preto, State of São Paulo, Brazil - Atta sexdens ASBM3 | ecosystem: Host-associated > Fungi > Mycelium > Unclassified ... | reverse complement strand
TAGTAAGTGTGCGCCGCAACGGCCAGGTAGTGATCGGTGGCGACGGCCAGGCCACCCTGGGCAACACCGTAATGAAAGGCAACGTGAAAAAAGTTCGCCGTCTGTATAACGACAAAGTTATCGCGGGCTTCGCGGGCGGCACCGCCGACGCCTTCACCCTGTTTGAACTCTTTGAACGCAAACTGGAAATGCACCAGGGCCACCTGGTGAAAGCCGCCGTTGAACTGGCGAAAGACTGGCGTACCGACCGTATGCTACGCCGTCTTGAAGCGCTGCTGGCGGTGGCGGATGAAAACGCCTCGCTGATTATCACCGGTAACGGCGATGTCGTGCAGCCGGAAAACGATCTGATCGCCATTGGTTCCGGCGGCCCTTACGCGCAGGCTGCGGCACGCGCGCTGCTGGAAAACACCGAGCTTGGCGCTCGTGACATCGTGGAGAAGTCGCTGGGGATCGCGGGTGATATCTGCATCTACACCAACCACTTCCTCACCATCGAAGAACTCTCCTCTAAAGCGTAAGGATCTCCCATGTCTGAAATGACTCCACGCGAAATTGTCAGCGAACTCAATAAACACATTATCGGCCAGGACGCGGCGAAGCGTTCTGTCGCCATCGCGCTGCGTAACCGCTGGCGCCGTATGCAGCTGAATGAAGAGCTGCGCCATGAAGTAACGCCGAAAAACATTCTGATGATTGGCCCGACCGGCGTCGGTAAAACCGAAATCGCCCGTCGTCTGGCGAAGCTCGCCAATGCGCCGTTTATTAAAGTCGAAGCGACCAAATTCACCGAAGTGGGCTATGTCGGTAAAGAAGTGGATTCCATCATCCGCGATCTGACCGATTCCGCGATTAAAATGGTGCGCATGCAGTCGATCGAGGAAAACCGCTATCGCGCCGAAGAGATGGCCGAAGAGCGCATTCTCGACGTGCTGATCCCGCCGGCGAAAAACAACTGGGGCCAGCCGGAACAGCAGCAGGAGCCGTCCGCCGCGCGTCAGGCGTTTCGCAAAAAGCTGCGCGAAGGCGAGCTCGACGATAAAGAGATTGAAATCAACCTGGCCGCCGCGCCGATGGGCGTAGAAATTATGGCGCCTCCAGGTATGGAAGAGATGACCAGCCAGCTGCAGTCGATGTTCCAGAACCTGGGCGGCCAGAAACAGAAGCCGCGCAAGCTCAAAATCAAAGACGCGATGAAACTGCTGGTGGAAGAAGAAGCCGCCAAGCTGGTCAACCCGGAAGAGCTGAAAGAGCAGGCTATCGAAGCCGTTGAGCAGCACGGCATCGTGTTTATCGATGAGATCGATAAAATCTGTAAGCGCGGCAACGTCTCCGGCCCGGATGTCTCCCGTGAAGGCGTACAGCGCGACCTGCTGCCGCTGGTGGAAGGCTGCACCGTTTCGACGAAACACGGCATGGTAAAAACCGACCATATCCTGTTTATCGCCTCCGGCGCGTTCCAGGTGGCGAGCCCGTCCGATCTCATCCCGGAACTGCAGGGCCGTCTGCCTATCCGCGTTGAACTGCAGGCGCTGACCGCTGAAGATTTCGAGCGCATCCTGACCGAACCGAACGCCTCGGTAACGGTGCAGTACAAAGCGCTGATGGAAACCGAAGGCGTGCATATCGAATTCACCGACGATGGCATCAAGCGTATCGCCCAGGCGGCGTGGCAGGTGAACGAGACCACCGAAAACATCGGCGCGCGTCGTCTGCACACCGTGCTGGAGCGTCTGATGGAAGATATCTCCTATGACGCCAGCGATCTGGGCGGCCAGACTATCACTATTGACGCCGATTATGTGAGCAAACACCTGGATGCGCTGGTGGCAGATGAAGATCTGAGCCGTTTTATCTTATAATCGCGCTCAACGCATTTTCATCACTTTTGGTGAGGGCTTTTGCCCCGCCCGATGTGAGGTGCGGTAAGGCGGTCAGCCTGTTCCCGGCGGCGTTAACATGCCGGGATATACAGGCCGCGCCGACAATCCGCAGCTTCATCAGGCAGGCAAGCCCTCATTTTTATTGGCTCAGATTCGTCTATGAATACACACTCGCATTCGGTAAACCGTACTCAGGCCTGGCTTGAAAGCCTGCGCCCGCGCACGCTGCCGCTGGCTTTTTCCGCCATTATGGTGGGCAGCGCGCTCGCCTGGTGGCAGGGCTATTTTGACCCGGTCATTACGCTGCTGGCGCTGCTGACCGCCGGGCTGCTGCAAATCCTCTCCAATCTTGCCAACGACTATGGCGACGCCGTGAAAGGCAGCGACAAGCCGGACCGCATCGGCCCGCTGCGTGGGATGCAGAAAGGCGCTATCACCGCGCCGCAGATGAAGCGCGCTATCCTGCTGACCGTGGCGCTGATTTGCCTCTCCGGGCTGGCGCTGGTCTATGTCGCCTGTCGCAGCATGGCTGACGTGCTCGGGTTTCTCGCGCTCGGCGCGCTCTCGATTCTCGCGGCGATCACCTACACCATCGGCACGCGCCCTTACGGCTACATGGGCCTTGGCGATATCTCAGTGCTGATGTTCTTCGGCTGGCTGAGCGTGCTTGGCAGCTGGTATTTACAGGCCCACACGCTTATCTCCCCGCTCTGGCTACCGGCGACCGCCTGCGGCTTGCTGGCGGCGGCGGTGCTGAATATCAATAACCTGCGGGATATCGACAGCGACCGGCGCAACGGTAAGAACACGCTGGCGGTGCGTCTCGGCCCGCAGGCGGCGCGTCGTTATCACGCGGCCCTGCTGGCGGGCGCGCCGGGCTGTCTCGCCGCGTTTAATCTGCTCTGGCTGCAAAGCCCGTGGGGATGGCTGTTTCTGCTGGCGACGCCGCTGCTGGTGCGTCAGGCGCGCTTCGTACTGCGTGAAACCGAACCCGCCGCCATGCGCCCGATGCTTGAACGCACCGTGAAAGCGGCCCTGCTGGTGAACCTGCTGTTTATCGTCGGGCTCGTCCTCAGCCAGCGGCTGGGTTAACTGACCCGCATCAATTAACAATTGATGATTTTGCCAACAGCGCGCGTTAAGCGATATACTGACAGCTCTTGCAGCAACTGAACGTTAAACCTATGAAATACGATACTTCTGAGCTTTGTGACATCTACCAGGAAGAGGTCAACGTTGTGGAGCCTCTGTTCTCCAACTTCGGCGGTCGCTCCTCTTTTGGCGGGCAAATCATCACGGTGAAATGTTTCGAGGACAACGGGTTGCTGTATGAGCTGCTCGAAGAAAATGGCCGCGGACGCGTTTTACTGGTTGATGGCGGCGGTTCGGTACGCCGCGCCCTGATTGATGCGGAACTGGCGCGCCTTGCGGTGCAGAACGAATGGGAAGGGATTGTGGTCTACGGCGCCGTGCGTCAGGTAGACGACCTCGCGGAGCTGGATGTCGGCATCCAGGCGCTGGCGGCGATCCCGGTAGGCGCGGCAGGCGAAGGCATCGGCGAGAGCGACGTGCGCGTGAATTTTGGCGGCGTCACCTTCTTCTCCGGCGACCATCTCTACGCGGACAATACCGGCATTATCCTTTCCGAAGATCCGCTGGATATCGAGTAATAAAAACGGGCGCCCTGAGCGCCCGTTCTTTTTGTATCAAAGTGCGTTAATCACACTTCTTCCATTTTACCCAGCAGCGCCTGAAGGCGTTCCTGCCAGACATGCTGCTGTTCGCGCAGCTGATGGTTTTCCTGCTCCAGCGCTTCGCGGCTGCCCTGGGCGTTCTGCACTTCCTGAGCAAGATGATTGTTCTTGTCTTTCAGCTCTTCGATTTCCATCTGCAGCAGGGTGATGGTATCAACAGCCTGCTGTACTTTCGCTTCCAGTTTCTCAAACACTTCAAATGACATCGTACTACCTCTCCTGAATTGCAAGGCGTTGATGGATGACTATCCTCGTCCCGGTGCCCGGCGTCGCCTTAAGTAACCTTTGCGCACAACACTAGTCCCGATTGTATGAAGCCCTTGTGCCCCTGTCCAGCGACAACCCGCACGGATTGCGGTTTGCGCGCTTTTTCAGTCTAAACCGAGTGTATTCGCTTCACGAAGCGGTAAATTGTTAACATGTTAGTTAATGAAATGATTCAGCTCTCACTTTCCACTGCCCGAAAAACGCGCTATCGAGCGCGAAAACGCTCATTTTCTTGACGTGACACACACATTTCAATTTCGATATTTCTCGTTTTTGTTCGTTAACGATAAGTTAACACCATGTCTACAAGACATCATGGTCGTCTTTGACGCCATGCATACAATAATCATCAATTAGCCTTCAGGACCCGATTATGAGTCAAACATCAACCTTAAAAGGCCAGTGCATCGCCGAATTCCTCGGTACCGGGTTGTTGATTTTCTTCGGTGTGGGCTGCGTGGCGGCGCTGAAAGTGGCAGGAGCCAGTTTCGGACAGTGGGAAATCAGCATCATCTGGGGTCTGGGCGTGGCGATGGCCATCTACCTGACCGCAGGCGTTTCCGGCGCGCATCTTAACCCGGCGGTAACCATCGCGTTGTGGCTGTTTGCCTGTTTCGACGGGCGCAAAGTTGTTCCTTTTATCTTTTCTCAATTTGCCGGCGCCTTTTGCGCAGCGGCGTTAGTTTACGGGCTTTACTACAATCTTTTTCTCGATTACGAACAGACTCACCACATGGTTCGCGGCAGCGTCGAAAGTCTCGATCTGGCCGGTATTTTCTCCACCTATCCCAACCCGCATATCAACCTGATGCAGGCGTTTGCGGTTGAAATGGTCATTACCGCTATTCTGATGGGCGTCATTATGGCGCTGGGTGATGATGGCAACGGTATTCCGCGTGGCCCGCTGGCGCCGCTGCTGATTGGCCTGCTGATTGCGGTTATCGGTGCCTCGATGGGCCCGCTGACCGGCTTCGCCATGAACCCGGCGCGCGATTTAGGGCCGAAGGCGTTCGCCTGGCTCGCAGGCTGGGGCAATGTCGCCTTCACCGGCGGTCGCGACATTCCTTACTTCCTGGTACCGGCGCTCGGTCCGGTGGTGGGCGCAGCCCTTGGCGCGTTCGGCTACCGCAAACTGATTGGCCGCCATTTACCGTGCGACATACGCGAGGAAGAAGCGGATAAAGCTTCTGCCGCCAGCGCACAACAGAAAGCTTCGCTGTAACCGATTTACGGGATAAAAATGATGACTCCAGAAAAAAAATATATCGTTGCGCTCGACCAGGGCACGACCAGCTCCCGCGCCGTGGTGATGGATCATGATGCGAACATCGTGAGCGTCTCCCAGCGTGAATTTGAACAAATCTATCCGCGTCCAGGCTGGGTAGAACACGACCCGATGGAGATCTGGGCATCCCAGAGCTCCACGCTTGTGGAAGCGCTCGCGAAAGCGGACATCAGCTCCGATCAAATCGCCGCTATCGGCATCACCAACCAGCGCGAAACGGCGATCGTGTGGGAGCGTGAAACCGGCAAGCCAATTCACAACGCCATCGTCTGGCAGTGTCGCCGCACCTCGGAAATTTGCGAGAAGCTCAAGCGCGACGGCATGGAAGATTACGTGCGCCAGACGACCGGCCTTGTGATCGACCCGTACTTCTCCGGTACCAAAGTTAAATGGATCCTGGACCACGTCGAAGGCTCTCGCGAGCGCGCCAAACGCGGCGAGCTGCTGTTCGGCACCGTCGATACCTGGCTTATCTGGAAAATGACCCAGGGGCGCGTGCATGTCACCGACTACACCAACGCCTCGCGCACCATGCTGTTCAACATCCACGAGCTCGACTGGGATGACAAAATGCTGGACGCGCTGGATATCCCGCGCGCGATGCTGCCGCAGGTGCGTAAGTCGTCCGAAGTTTACGGCCAGACCAACATCGGCGGTAAAGGCGGCACCCGTATTCCTATCGCCGGTATCGCGGGCGACCAGCAGGCGGCGCTGTTTGGCCAGCTCTGCGTGAAGGAAGGGATGGCGAAAAACACCTACGGCACCGGCTGCTTTATGCTGATGAACACCGGCGAAAAAGCGGTGGCGTCCACCCACGGTCTGCTGACCACTATCGCCTGCGGCCCGAAAGGCGAAGTGAACTACGCGCTCGAAGGCGCGGTGTTTATGGCAGGCGCGTCCATTCAGTGGCTGCGCGACGAGATGAAGCTTATCAGCGACGCGTTTGACTCCGAATATTTCGCGACCAAAGTGAAAGACACCAACGGCGTGTATGTCGTCCCGGCGTTTACCGGGCTCGGCGCGCCGTACTGGGATCCGTATGCCCGCGGCGCGATTTTCGGCCTGACCCGCGGCGTAAACTCGAATCACATTATCCGCGCGACGCTGGAATCTATCGCCTACCAGACCCGCGACGTGCTGGAAGCGATGCAGGCGGACTCCGGCATTCGTCTGCACGCCCTGCGCGTGGACGGCGGCGCGGTGGCCAACAACTTCCTGATGCAGTTCCAGTCTGACATTCTCGGCACCCGCGTGGAACGCCCGGAAGTGCGTGAAGTCACGGCGCTGGGCGCGGCCTATCTGGCGGGTCTGGCAGTCGGCTACTGGCAGAACCTGGACGAGCTGCAGGAAAAAGCGGTGATTGAGCGTGAGTTCCGTCCAGGTATCGAAACCACCGAGCGTAACTACCGCTACGAAGGCTGGCGCAAAGCGGTGAAACGCGCCATGGCCTGGGAAGAGCACGACAAAGAGTAAGCGTTAACCTCATTGGTCTCCCCCTTTTCTCCCGCCTTCGGGCGGGAGACTTTTCCCCGTTTTTCCATTCGCCCCGCGCAATAGTGTATCCTTTGCAGCAATCTCCCCCTTTTTTAATGGTCCGTTGTAAATGAAAGAAATCGAAAAAGCTGAAATCAAACGCCTGAGCGACCGCCTGGACGCGTTACGTCACCAGCAGGCCGCCGTTTCCCTGACCGAAGCCGCCGACAAATACGCCGAGCTTGAGCAGGAGATAACCACGCTTGAAGCGGAAATCGCACGCCTGAAAGAAGTGCGCACCGATAAGCTCAGCAAAGAAGCCCAGAAGCTGATGGCGATGCCGTTTAAACGCCCCATCACTAAAAAAGAACAGGCCGACATGGGCAAGCTGAAGAAAAGCGTGCGCGGGCTGGTGGTCGTACATCCGATGACCGAACTGGGCCGTGAAATGGGCCTGAAAGAAATGACCGGTTTTGCGAAAAGCGCGTTTTAATGGCGGGCCGCCGTCTGGCGGCCGTATTTACCTGAGAGAAAGTTTTAACGTAACACCGCAGGCTCGCGCATAACTCTGAATCGTGTCGGCGCTTGCACCCAGCGCATTATCTTCCAGCTGGCTGATTTCTGGCGCTGATACACCCATTTTTTCCGCAACATCGTTTTTCGTGAGTCCTGCCTGCGTGCGCATCGCAATAAGCAGGGCGCTTAGCTCTTCTTCCCGAATCACCTGCTCATAAGCTGCCTGAACCGCAGCATTTTCAAAGGCGCGTGCTTTCACTTGCGCAAAGGTGACACCTTTAACCCCCATGGCTGAGCTCCTCTAACCGTTTGAGTGCCATTGCGATTTCACGCTGTGGCGTGTTCTGCGTCTTTTTTATAAAAGTGCGCAAAATAAAAATGCGCTGGCCAGCTGTAAAAGCAAAAAAAGTGCGTGCAATATCTTTACCGCCAACCCGCAGTTCGTACAACCCCCGGCTCAGCGCACGAGAATCAGGGTAACGCAGCCGGAAACCTTCTCTTTCAAGCTTTTCGAGACCTCTCAATAGCTTAGCCTGCATGACAGGATCAAGCGCGTAAAGCTCTTCCGCAGCGCTCGGATGAAAAATTAATTCGAACATGACGCGCATCCATGCATAAGGTTTTTCCGGCAGTATTCTCTGCAACACCTTCCGGGCGTCCTGCCACTGGAATCGAAAATGATTTTACTGATGTGAACGAACGTGAACCGGTTTATTTAAGCGTATTGCGAGACGCCTTCCACGAAATTTAGCGTTCTCTGAAAGTTGCATATTGGCCCTACCAATCTCCTCACAAACTGGCCGCCCTCTCACAAAACCCCAAAAAACCGCAACCAGTCTGTTGCTCGACGCTAACAAATGGTTAACCTTTTGTTGTCATTCACCCTACAACAACACATTGGTTGGGCCACTTTTACAAATCCGCGCCACAGGAAGCACAGACTTCCGGCACGCTTTGCGGCCCGCAGGAGACTCGCTATGCAGCTCTGGCAGCAGAATTACGATCCCGCAGGGAATATCTGGCTCTCAAGCCTGATAGCCGCTTTGCCGATCCTGTTTTTCTTTTTCGCGCTCATTAAGCTCAAGCTGAAGGGCTACATGGCGGCGACGATCACCGTCGTCATCGCGCTGCTGGTGGCGCTCTTTTTCTACAAGATGCCGGTGGAACGCGCGTTCGCGTCCGTCATCTACGGCTTCTTCTACGGCCTGTGGCCGATTGCCTGGATTATTATCGCCGCGGTCTTTGTCTATAAAATTTCGGTAAAAACCGGGCAGTTCGACATTATCCGCTCGTCGATTCTTTCCATCACACCTGACCAGCGCCTGCAAATGCTCATCGTCGGCTTCTCGTTCGGCGCGTTTCTCGAAGGGGCCGCGGGTTTCGGCGCGCCGGTAGCGATCACCGCCGCGCTGCTGGTGGGGCTCGGCTTTAACCCGCTCTACGCCGCGGGCCTGTGCCTGATTGTGAATACCGCGCCGGTGGCGTTTGGCGCGATGGGCATTCCGATTCTGGTGGCAGGCCAGGTGACCGGTCTCGACAGCTTCGCGATTGGTCAGATGGTGGGCCGTCAGCTGCCGTTCCTGATCATTATCGTGCTGTTCTGGATCATGGCGATTATGGACGGCTGGCGCGGCATTAAAGAGACCTGGCCTGCGGTGCTGGTGGCGGGCGGCTCGTTCGCCATCGCCCAGTATTTAAGCTCGAACTTTATCGGCCCCGAGCTGCCGGACATTATTTCGTCGCTGGTGTCGCTGGTCTGTCTGACGCTCTTTCTCAGACGCTGGAAGCCGGTGCGCATTTTCCGCTTCGGCGATATGGGCGCCTCGGTGGTGGATCAGACGCTGGCACGCAAAAACTACACCCCAGGCCAGGTGGTGCGCGCCTGGACGCCGTTCCTGTTCCTGACCGCCACGGTTACGCTCTGGAGCATCCCGCCGTTTAAAGCGCTGTTCGCCAAAGGCGGCCCGCTCGCAGACCTGGTGTTTAACGTCCCGGTGCCCTACCTGGATGGCCTGGTGGCGCGTATGCCGCCGGTGGTCGCGAAGGCCACCTCGTATGCCGCCGTGTATAAATTCGACTGGCTCTCCGCCACCGGCACCGCGATTTTCGTGGCGGCCATCATCTCGATTATCTGGCTGCGCATGAAGCCGAAAGCCGCCGTGGAAACCTTCGGCCAGACGATGAAAGAGCTGGCGCTGCCGATTTACTCCATCGGCATGGTGCTGGCCTTCGCGTTTATTTCTAACTACTCCGGCCTGTCGTCAACGCTGGCGCTGGCGCTTGCCCACACCGGCAGCGCGTTTCCGTTCTTCTCGCCGTTCCTCGGCTGGCTCGGCGTGTTCCTGACTGGCTCGGATACCTCGTCGAACGCGCTCTTCGCGGCGCTGCAGGCGACGGCCGCGCAGCAGACCGGCGTCTCGGATATTTTAATGGTGGCCGCGAACACCACCGGCGGCGTGACCGGCAAGATGATCTCGCCGCAGTCTATTGCTATCGCCTGCGCGGCGGTGGGGCTGGTCGGTAAAGAGTCCGATCTGTTCCGCTTCACCGTGAAGCACAGCCTGGCGTTTACCTGCATGGTGGGGCTGATTACGCTGCTGCAGGCTTACTACTTTACCTGGATGATCCCATGACATTAATGACCCGACGGCTGGCCGACCATCTGGTGGAGCGCATTCGCGCGCTTATCACCGAGCGCGGCCTGGAAGCGGGAATGCGCCTGCCTGCGGAGCGGCAGCTGGCGCAGGAGCTTGGCGTCTCGCGCAACTCGCTGCGCGAGGCGTTGCAAATACTTATCCGCGACGGGCTGCTGATAAGCCGTCGCGGCGGCGGCACCTTTGTGCGCTATCAGCTGGAGCCGTGGTCGGAACAGCGCATCGTTCAGCCCATCCGCAACCTGATGGCCGACGATCCGGGTTATCGCTACGACATTTTAGAAGCGCGGCACGCCATCGAGGCCAGCACCGCCTGGTACGCGGCGCTGCGCGCCACCGCCCAGGACAAAGAAAAGCTGCGCTACTGCTTTGACGCAATGCTGCAATTTACCGAGCGCGACGACCCGGATCTCGCCTCGCAGGCCGACGTGCGCTTTCATCTGGCCATTGCCGAAGCCTCGCATAACGTCGTGCTGCTGCAGACCATGCGCGGCTTTTTCGATCTGTTGCAGTCGTCGGTGATGGAAAGCCGCCAGCGCATGTATCAGCAGCAGCCGATTTTCGCCCAGCTCACCGGCCAGCACCGCGAGATGCTGGAGGCCATCGAGGCGGGCGATGCCGAGCGCGCCCGCAAAGCGGCGCTGCGCCACCTCGGCTTTGTCCACGCCACCATTAAACAACTTGATGAAGATGTCGCCCGCCAGGCGCGCGTCACCCGCCTGCCCGACGATGTAATAAAACCTTCCAGGGAGAATGATTGATGATTATTTCCGCAGCCAGCGACTACCGCGCGGCGGCCCAGCGTATCCTGCCGCCGTTTCTGTTCCACTATATCGACGGCGGCGCTTACGCTGAATACACCCTCAGGCGCAACGTGGACGATCTCTCGCAGGTCGCACTGCGCCAGCGCGTGCTGAAAAACATGGCGGATTTGAGCCTTGAGACAACGCTCTTTAACGAGACGCTCTCAATGCCGGTAGCGCTCGGGCCGGTCGGACTGTGCGGTATGTACGCGCGGCGCGGTGAAGTGCAGGCCGCGCGGGCGGCGGCGGCGAAGGGCATTCCGTTTACGCTCTCTACGGTGTCGGTCTGCCCGATAGAAGAAGTCGCCCCCGCCATCAACCGCCCGATGTGGTTTCAGCTCTACGTGCTGCGCGACCGCGGCTTTATGCGCAACGCGCTGGAGCGCGCCAAAGCGGCGGGCTGTTCAACGCTGGTGTTTACCGTGGATATGCCGACGCCGGGCGCGCGTTACCGCGACGCCCACTCCGGCATGAGCGGCGCCAATGCCGCCATGCGCCGCTACTGGCAGGCCGTCACCCACCCGCAGTGGGCGTGGGATGTCGGGCTGAATGGCCGCCCGCACGATCTCGGCAATATCTCGGCCTACCTTGGCAAACCGACCGGTCTTGAAGATTACATCGGCTGGCTCGCGAACAATTTCGACCCATCTATTTCATGGAAAGACCTGGAGTGGATCCGCGAATTCTGGGATGGCCCGATGGTGATTAAAGGCATCCTCGACCCGGAAGACGCGCGCGACGCAGTGCGCTTTGGCGCTGACGGCATTGTGGTGTCGAACCACGGCGGCCGTCAGCTGGACGGCGTGCTCTCCTCGGCCCGCGCCCTCCCCGCCATCGCCGACGCGGTGAAAGGCGATATTACGATCCTCGCCGACAGCGGTATCCGCAACGGCCTTGACGTGGTGCGCATGATCGCGCTCGGCGCCGACAGCGTGTTGCTGGGCCGCGCCTATCTGTACGCGCTCGCGACCCACGGCGAGAAAGGCGTGGCGAATCTGTTGAATTTAATTGAGAAAGAGATGCGGGTGGCGATGACCCTGACCGGCGCGAAATCGATTAAAGAGATAACCCGCGAGTCGCTGGTGCCGTCACCGGAATTCACGTCCGTGTTAGCGGATCTGCCCGCCGCCAGCGCGAAAACCAAACAGGACGACGCGGCGTAAACGGTGGGTTAATGGTTGATGGCGGGTGCGCGCACCCACCACGTCAACGCCGTCATAGTGCTTTCGTAGGGTGGGTAAGCGCAGCGCACCCACCGCGTCAACGCCGCCACGGTTCTTTCGTAGGGTGGGTCAGCGAAGCGCACCCACCACCTCAACGCCCTCATAGTGCTTTTGTAGGGTGGGTAAGCGAAGCGCACCCACCACGTCACTACCCACCACGTCACTACCCTCGCCCCCACAACCTGCGGGAAAAGCTCTCGATCTTCCCGCTCAACCGCCGATTTTGCAGGGTTTTCGCCCAGCTGGCGGAAAGCCCGGCGGTGCTTAACAGCTGGTGATACTGCTCGTCATCGAACGGCGTATGCCAGGCGATAGCGGCAGCCTCGCGCACCGACATTGCGCTGACGCGCGATACCAGCTCCAGCGGCGCGTCGGTAAAAACCTTGCCTTCGCCAATCACCCGATACAGCCAGCCGCAGCGCGCGGTATCCTGCATCCGCCCGGAAAGCTCGCTGATGCCTGCGTGAAAATTTACCTTAAAACAGGGCGAGCGCGGCTGGGTAATCTGGATAAGCGCTTCGCCCCAGCGGAAGATATCGCCAATAAACGCGTTTTCTTCCGTCAGCCCCAGCGTCGAGAGATTCTCGCCGAACGCCGGCGGCGCAAACCACGCCGCCTGTTCCGGGTATTCCCGCGCCCAGACGGCGTAATGCTCGCGCGGATAGTGGCAGAGCGCGCGATCCGGCCCGCCGTGAATTTTCTTCTCCGCCTGCTGATCGCCGACCAGCCCGCGGCTGGTGAGCGACAGTTCCCCTTCCACCTGCACTTTGCCGATGGCGCTGGGCCGGCTGCCCTCGTAATCGCGGATTTTGCCAAGATAAACCTGAACCGGAAAAAGCATGCGCGCCTCCTTTTGCGGATATAAAAAAAGCGAGCCGTCAGGCTCGCTTTTTACAGGTCAGGTTGCAACCTTATTTCTGGGAAGCGAAACGCGCTGCGGCTTCGTCCCAGTTAACCACGTTCCAGAACTCTTTGATGTAGTCCGGGCGGCGGTTCTGGAATTTCAGGTAGTACGCGTGCTCCCACACGTCCAGGCCCAGGATCGGGTAGCCGGAAGCGCCAGCGACAGCCTCGCCCATCAGCGGGGAATCCTGGTTAGCGGTGGAAACGACAGCCAGTTTGTCGCCTTTCAGCACCAGCCACGCCCAGCCGGAGCCGAAACGGGTCGCAGCGGCTTTCTCGAACTCTTCTTTGAATTTCTCAACGGAGCCGAAATCGCGCTCGATAGCGGCTTTCAGGTCGCCCTGCAGGGTGGTGCCTTTTTTCAGGCCTTTCCAGAACAGGCTGTGGTTCGCGTGGCCGCCTGCGTTGTTGCGCAGAACGGTTTTCTTGTCAGCCGGAACCTGATCCAGTTTGGTGATCAGCTCTTCAACCGGCAGGTTCGCCAGTTCAGGCAGGCTTTCCAGCGCCGCGTTGGCGTTGTTGACGTAAGTCTGGTGATGTTTGGTGTGATGGATTTCCATCGTCTGCTTGTCGAAATGCGGTTCCAGGGCGTCGTAAGCGTACGGCAGGGATGGCAGTGTATAGCTCATGTTCATCATCTCCATTATTGTCGGGCGGCAGAGGTGTTAACGCCGCGTAAGCAGTGGGTTCATTATAGTTAATTAAATGATATTGAAAATGTTTATCAATGCCGCAGTTTTCATATGGTTATAACTTAACGCACTAACGGCTAAAAATGGACACCAGACGCCGATTTTCGCACAGATATCCATGCGTTAGGCGTTGTCCGAATTCGCCGCAAAGTGTGATCCTCGTTCGGCTCACCCGCTGTTTTTTGCCACCCGCCTGCGCTTCACGGCAGCGCCCCGAAGGTGAAAAAGTGTACATCTCAATAGACTCGTTTCGGTTAGGGGGCGGCTTTCGCTCCCGCCTGGCCATCCGATGGAAACGAGGACGATAAGCATGAGTAACGCGATAACCATGGGAATACTGTGGCACCTGATTGGCGCAGCGAGCGCCGCCTGCTTTTACGCGCCGTTTAAGAAGGTACGGCACTGGTCCTGGGAGACAATGTGGTCAGTGGGCGGCATTGTCTCGTGGCTGCTGTTGCCCTGGGCGGTGAGCGCCCTCCTGCTGCCCGATTTCTGGGCCTATTACGCTTCTTTTAGCGCCTCGACGCTGCTGCCGGTATTTCTGTTCGGCGCGATGTGGGGCATCGGCAACATCAACTATGGCCTGACCATGCGCTATCTCGGCATGTCGATGGGTATCGGCATCGCTATCGGCATTACGCTGATTGTCGGCACGCTGATGACGCCGCTGCTGAACGGCAAATTTGGGCTGCTCATCGGCACGCCAGGCGGGCGGATGACGCTGCTTGGCGTCTTCGTGGCGCTGATTGGGGTGGGCATCGTGACCCGCGCCGGTCAGCTCAAAGAGCGCCAGATGGGCATCAAGGCGGAAGACTTTAACCTGAAAAAAGGGCTGCTGCTGGCGGTGATGTGCGGCGTGTTCTCGGCGGGCATGTCGTTTGCGATGGACGCCGCAAAGCCGATGCATGAGGCCGCCGCCGCGCTCGGCGTCGACCCGCTTTACGTCGCCCTTCCGAGCTACGTCGTCATCATGGGCGGCGGCGCGCTGGTTAACCTCGGCTTCTGCTTTATCCGCCTCGCGAAAGTGCCAACGCTGTCATTGAAGGCCGACTTCTCGCTCGCGAAACCGCTGATCATCACCAACGTCCTGCTCTCCGCGCTGGGCGGGCTAATGTGGTATTTGCAGTTTTTCTTCTACGCCTGGGGCCACGCCCGCATTCCGGCGCAGTATGACTACATCAGCTGGATGCTGCATATGAGCTTCTACGTGCTGTGCGGCGGGCTGGTCGGGCTGGTGCTGCGCGAATGGAAAGCGGCGGGCCGCCGGCCGGTGAGCGTGCTGAGCCTGGGCTGCGTGGTGATTATCGTGGCGGCGAATATCGTCGGGCTGGGGATGGCGAGCAACTAACCGGTCATCACGCCGCGCTGCTGACGCCACACCCGTGGCGTCACGCCCGTTTCGCGGGTAAACACGACCGAGAAATAGTTGCTGTCTTCAAAGCCGCAGCGCGCGGCGATCTCGCTAATCAGCAGATCGGAGTGGCGCAGCAGATACTGCGCCTGGCAGAGCCGCAGCTGGCGCAGATACTGGCTGATGGTCATGCCGGTCTGCTGGCGAAAAAGCTGGCGCAGCGGGCGTTCGGCAATCTGATAGCGGCTGCAAAAATGCTGCAAATCGAACGGCGCTTCAAGGCTGTTGCCGAGCGCCGCCATCAGCAGATCGAGCTTCTCCCCCTCGCCCGGCCCGGCGCCGTTCGCGGCCTGGTAGCGGTGACGGCGCAGCGTAATCGCCAGCTGTAAAAACAGGCTTTCGGCCAGACAGTGCGACAGCGCGTCATGCTTCGGGCTCTCATGCTCCAGCTGGTCGATAATCTGTCGCGCCTGCACCATGCCCTGGCTGCTGAGCCGCCAGCGCGGATCGCCGCGCGGGCTCTCCAGCAGTTCGCGCCAGTTCACGTTCAGTTGCAGCCGTTCGGGACAATAAATGATGTTATGCAGCACCAGATCGTTTACCGCCTCGTAGCGGTGGCGGTCTTCGGCGCGAATATAAAAGAGATCGCCGCAGGTAATGCGGTAAGGCCGGTCATTCAGCACATGCAGCCCGTTACCGCGCCACACCAGCACCAGTTCGCAGAACTCGTGGGTATGCTCGGCAAAGACATTCTGCGGGTAGCGATCCGCCACCACAACCGGCTGGGCGGACGTGGCGAAAAAGTCCGCTTTCCTGAGCACTAACTGAGGGGCCACTGGACGTCTCCGGGGGAAATGGCTGCAAAGTATGCCGTTTTTCGCCGCAGAAAACGGTGATTTTGTTCGCGTTACGGCCTTTGTCCGTCGCGCCCGAGACGAATATCGCGCGGCGACCAGGAAAACTCGCGCCGGAACAGCGTGGAGAAATGATTGCTGTCGCCAAAGCCGCACTGGTAGGCGATATCCGTCACGCTCTCTTCGCTGTGGCGCAGCAGATGGCGCGCTTTCATTAAGCGTAAGCGGTTGAGATAGCGCTGCGGCGTCAGGCCGGTGCGCTGCTTCAGCTGGCGATGCAGCGTGCGCAGCGAGAGCCGGTGCTGGTCGGCGAGCGCTTCCCAGCAGACCTCCTCCGCATAGTGCTCTTCAAGCCAGGCGATCAGCTGATTCAGCCGTTCATCGGCGTGGCCGCCGCCCTGCGCCTCGCTGCCGCGACGCAGCAAAATCAGCAGCTGCATGAACAGGATTTCCATACTGGCGATGGCGTGGACGTCGCAGCTTTCGCGCAGCGCCTCCAGTTGGTCAACGAGCGGACGGGCCTGATGCAGCGTCTGCTGGCTGACGCGCCAGTGCGAGGGATAATGACCGTCCTGCTCCTGCGGCAGGAGCTTTTCCAGCCCCGACAGGAAACTGAACGCCTGCGGGGAACGGTACAGCACGTTGGTCAGGCAGAGGTTTTCAGTATGTTCATACAGATGGCGATCGTGGTCGCGCACAAAGCAGATGGAGCCGCCGCTTAAGGTATACGGCTGGCCGTTGAAGACGTGCGTGCCCGTGCCGTGCTCGACGATGACAATTTCATAGAAATCATGATGATGCTCAGGAAAAGCCGCCTGCGGCAGACGCGGCTCAATCGTCACCGACGCCGCGCCGGTTGGGAAAAAATCAACGCACTGTAGTACCGTCATCATCGCCCCCGCGTTCAGTCAAACCTGCCTGATAGTAGATAACGGTTCTCACTTACACCTTAAATTTTCGACGCCAAAACGCGCAAAGCCCGTCGGTTTTTTAAGAAACGTCGTGAAATTTCTGGAAATGCGGCGCGGCTCACATGCGTCCTCACTCGCCCTGCAAACGCCATTCTGTGACCTTCCTCACGTTCATCTTTACCTCCTTGCCAGCGCCGGTAACGCGCTGTCAGTGGGATGAAGGTGCGCCGCCGCGCCGCTCCCTAGACTGGCGTCAGAGATTCCAACAAGGACCCCATCATGACTATTCGCCATAGCGTCGCGGTCGACCTGGGCGCCTCCAGCGGCCGCGTGATGCTGGCGCGCTACGACCGCCAGGGACAGCGCCTGACCCTTCAGGAAATCCACCGTTTCGCCAACGGCCTGCGTCGCGTGGACGGTTTCGACACCTGGGATGTGGACGCGCTGGAGCGTGACGTGCGCCTCGGGCTCGAAAAAGCCTGCGCGAGCGGCGTCGCCATCGACAGTATCGGCATCGACACCTGGGGCGTCGATTTCGTGCTGCTGGATGAACGCGGCGAGCGCGTCGGCCTGCCGGTGTCATACCGCGACAGCCGTACCGACGGCGTCATGACCCGCGCGCAGCAGCAGATGGGTCGGGAGGCTATCTACCGCCGCACCGGCATTCAGTTCCTGCCGTTCAACACGCTTTATCAGTTCCGCGCGCTGGCAGATCAGCAGCCGGAACTGGTCGGGCGGGTGGCGCATGCGCTGCTCATCCCGGACTACCTCTGCTACCGGCTGACCGGCGCGCTGAACTGGGATTACACCAACGCCACCACCACGCAGTTGGTGAATATCGACACCGACAACTGGGACGAGACGCTGCTCGACTGGGCGGGCGTGCCGAAACGCTGGCTGGGGACGCCGACGCATCCGGGCAACGTCATCGGCCAGTGGCGCAGCGCGCAGGGCGTCGAGGTTCCGGTGGTGTCAGTCGCGACGCACGACACCGCCAGCGCCGTGATCGCCGCCCCGCTGGCGAGCCCGGACGCGGCGTATCTCTCCTCCGGCACCTGGTCGCTGATGGGCTTTGAGAGCAAAACCCCTTACACCGACGACCGGGCGCTGGCCGCCAATATCACCAACGAAGGCGGCGCCGAAGGGCGCTATCGGGTGCTGAAAAATATTATGGGGCTGTGGCTGTTGCAGCGCGTCTGCCAGGAGCAACAGATTACCGACCTGCCCGCGCTGATTGACGAAGCGCGCGCGCTGCCCGCCTGTCGGTTTGTCGTCAACCCTAACGACGACCGCTTTATCAACCCGGACAACATGAGCCGCGCGCTGCAAGCCGCGTGCCGTGAAAACGGCCAGCCTGCGCCACAAAGCGCGGCACAGCTGGCGCGCTGCATCTTCGATAGTCTGGCGCTGCTCTACGCCCGCGTGCTGGATGAGCTGACCGCCCTGCGCGAGCGGCCTTTCACGGTGCTGCATATCGTCGGCGGCGGTAGCCAGAACGCGTTTCTCAATCAGCTCTGCGCCGATGCCTGCGGCATCCCGGTGCTGGCGGGCCCGGTGGAAGCCTCCACGCTCGGCAATATTGGCTGCCAGCTGATGGCGCTTGACGAGATAACCGATGTCGACGCATTTCGCCGCGTGGTGACCGCCAGCCAGCCGCTGACCCATTTTCACCCTCAGACTGACAGCGAGATTGCCCGCCATGCGGCGCGGGTGTCGTCGTGTCGTCAAACCAGGAAGGAGCTTTACGCATGACCACTCAAATCAACCAGGCATGGGAACTGGCGAAGCAGCGCTTCGCCGCCGTGGGCGTCGATGCTGACGCCGCGCTGCGCCAGCTCGACCGCCTGCCGGTATCGATGCACTGCTGGCAGGGCGACGACGTGGCCGGGTTTGAAAATCCGCAGGGGCAGCTGACCGGCGGCATTCAGGCCACCGGCAACTATCCGGGCAAGGCGCGTAACGCCGAAGAGCTGCGGGCGGATCTCGGCCAGGCGCTGCGCCTCATTCCCGGCCCAAAACGCGTGAACCTGCACGCCATCTATCTGGAATCCGACGCGCCGGTCGCGCGTAACGAGATAAAACCGGAACATTTCGCCGGTTGGGTCGCCTGGGCGCGTGACCACCAGCTGGGGCTCGACTTCAACCCGTCCTGCTTCTCGCACCCGTTAAGCGCCGACGGCTTCACGCTCTCGCACGCCAACCCGGAAATCCGCCAGTTCTGGATTGAGCACTGCCAGGCGAGCCGCCGCGTCTCGGCATCGTTCGGCGAACAGCTCGGCACGCCGTCGGTCATGAATATCTGGATCCCGGACGGCATGAAAGACACGCCGGTAGACCGCCTCGCGCCGCGCCAGCGCCTGCTGGCGGCGCTTGATGACGTGATAAGCGAAAAACTCAACCCCGCGCACCATATCGACGCGGTAGAGAGCAAGCTGTTCGGTATCGGCGCGGAGAGCTACACCGTGGGCTCGAACGAGTTTTATCTCGGCTACGCCGCGAGCCGCCAGACCGCGCTCTGCCTCGACGCCGGGCATTTCCACCCGACCGAAGTGATCTCCGACAAAATCTCCAGCGCGATGCTCTACGTGCCGCGCCTGCTGCTGCACGTCAGTCGCCCGGTGCGCTGGGACAGCGATCATGTCGTGCTGCTGGATGACGAAACCCAGGCCATCGCCGGTGAAATCATCCGCCACGACCTGTTCGACCGCGTGCATATCGGCCTCGACTTCTTCGACGCCTCCATCAACCGCATCGCGGCATGGGTGATTGGCACCCGCAACATGAAAAAAGCGCTGCTGCGCGCGCTGCTGGAGCCGACAGCACAGCTCCGCCAGCTTGAGCTCGAAGGCGATTACACCGCCCGGCTGGCGCTGCTTGAAGAGCAAAAATCGCTGCCGTGGCAGGCAGTGTGGGAAATGTACTGCCTGCGCCACGATACCCCGGCTGACGCCTCGTGGCTCTCCGCCGTCCGTCAGTATGAACAACATGTTTTAAGCCAGCGCTAAGGAGCACGCATGCAACGCATTCTTTCTTCCTGGTTTGTCCAGGGTATGGTGAAAGCCACCAGCGATATGTGGCTGAAAGGCTGGGATGAACGTAACGGCGGCAACGTGAGCCTGCGCCTTGACGCCGCCGACGTGGAGCCGTACCGCGATACGTTTTACCCGCAGCCGCGCTGCGTGGAGCTGAGCCAGCCTCGTACAGAGCTCGCGGGCTGCTGGTTTCTGGTCACCGGCTCCGGGAAATTTTTCCGCAACGTACAGCTCGACCCGGCGGATACGCTGGCGCTCCTGCGCATCACCGACGACGGCATGGCGTATCACATTCACTGGGGGCTCGCCAACGGCGGTCTGCCGACGTCTGAACTGGCGTCGCATTTGCAGTCGCACGCGGTACGCAAGGCGGTCTCCGGCGACAAAGACCGGGTGATCATGCACTGCCACGCCACCAACCTGATCGCCCTGAGCTTTGTGCTGGAGCTTGATGAAGTGCGCTTTACACGTCTGCTGTGGGAAGGCAGCACCGAGTGTCTGGTCGTCTTCCCGGACGGCGTCGGCATCGTGCCGTGGATGGTGCCGGGCACCGATGGCATCGGCACCGCGACCGCAGAGCAGATGAAAACCCACACCCTGGTGCTGTGGCCGCATCACGGCATTTTCGGCACCGGGCCGACGCTTGACGAGGCGTTCGGGCTTATCGACACCGCCGAGAAATCGGCGGAGATCCTGGTCAAAGTGCTTTCCATGGGAGGCATGAAACAGACCATTACGCGTGACGAGTTAATCGCGCTCGGCGAGCGTTTCGGCGTGACCCCGCACGCCGGTGCGATCGCGCTTTAACAGGCAGTTGCATGGATTGTATGGATTGCATGGTGGGTGCGCTGCGCTTACCCACCCTACCTCGGTATTTCCGGAGCAGCACGTAGGGCGGGTAAGCGTAGCGCACCCGCCGTCACCGCAAAACAAGGAGAATTCACATGACCGTTATGCTGGCGGAGGCGTTATGATCCGCAAAGCGTTTGTGATGCAGGTAAACCCTGACGCCCACGACGAGTACGAACGCCGTCATTCGCCCATCTGGCCGGAGCTGGAGGCGGTGCTTAAGGAGCACGGCGCGCACCATTACGCCATTTACCTCGACACAGAGCGACACCTGCTGTTCGCCACCGTGGACATCGAAAGCGAGGCGCGCTGGGACGCGGTCGCGCGAACCGAGGTGTGCCAGCGCTGGTGGCGACACATGCGCGACATTATGCCGACCAACCCGGACAACAGCCCGGTGAGCCGGGAATTAAAAGCGGTGTTTTACCTCGATTAAGCGGGTGCGTGGGGGCTGAGTGATTGGGATGGCGAGTGATGGGGATGGCGGGTGATTGGGATGGCGAGTGATGGAGATGGCGGGTGCGCTGGCGCTTACCCGCCCTACGCCGCCCGCCCAACCCCCAATTATGTAGGGCGGGTAAGCGCAGCGCACCCGCCGTTATCCACGCCCCATGATTTACGCGCCGCCTACCTCACGCTTTCACTGTCTCTTTCAATGCCACGCCGGGCCGGTGGCTGGAGAGCGTAAACGCGGAGACCACGGTGATGCTCAGCACGATGCTGCCGAGGATCAGATAGGTGTCCTGAAAACCGATGCGGTCATACATATTGCCGGCGAAAGCCGAGAGGAAAATCGCCGCCATCTGCTTGGCGAACTGAAAACCAATCAGGTAAATGGTCGCCGAAAGCCGCGTGTCGAACACACCGGTAATGTATTTAAACGCCCCCACCAGCAGGAACGGCACCTCCAGCGCGTGCAGCATTTTCAGCGCGATAATTTCATAGACCGATGTCGCAAACGCCGAACCGATAATGCGCGTCGCCATAATCGTGCCCGCAATCAGCAGCGTGTTCTTCGCGCCGATGCGGTTAATTATCCACGGCGAGCAGAACATGATGATAGCGTTGCACATCTCCCCCGCCGTGGTGGCGAAGCCGAACGCCTGAGTGCCCGCCTGCGGCGTCGGAAAGAACGATTTAAAAAACGTGGCGAACTGCTGGTCGAAAACGTCATAAACGCAGGCCACGCCTACCACATAGAGAATAAACATCCACAGTTTCGGCAGGCGAAACAGGCCGAGCGCCATCTTTGCCGTCACCTGCGGCTGGTTCGCGCCAAGCGCGTTCATCACCTGCGCCGTCGGGTTGACGCGCGGGCGAGCGATAAACAGCAGCCCCATCAGCACCAGCGCCGCGCCGGAGCCCATCCAGAACACCATCGCCGGGTTTACGTTAAACAGCATCCCCGCCGTCGAGGCGCACAGTCCCCAGCCGAGGCAGCCGAACATACGCGCCTTGCCATATTCAAACGCGCTGCTGCGGCTCACGCGCTCGATATACGCCTCGATAGCCCCGGCGCCGGACGAGAAACAGAAGCCGATATACAGCCCTCCCGCCAGCGCGCCAAGCCAGATATTCACCTTCAACAGCGGGCCGAACACCCACAGGAAGAACGGCGCGAACAGCACCAGCAGGGTAGTGATGATCCACAGCAGATGCTTTTTCAGCCCCAGCTTGTCGGAAATCACGCCCAGCACCGGCTGGAACGCGATAGCAAACAGCGACATGCAGGAGAAAACAATGCCGGTATCGGTTTTATTCAGGCCAATCACGTCCGACAGCCAGATAGGCAGAAACGGAAAGCAGGTGGCCATAATGAAGAAATAGAAAAAGAAAAAGAGACCGAAAATCCAGAAGTTAGCGTTATTTTTGTAGGTACAGGCGGTTGTTGTCATTATCGTATCCTCGCAAGGCACACCATTACGGCGCCGCACGCGCGGCGCCTCCACCATCACACGCGTTCAAAAGCAATCAATATGGCGGTTTCCGGGTCCAGCACCGGCAGTTGCAGACCGGCCTGCGCCAACCACTCCCCCGTCGCGCTCACCGGTTCGTTCATCCAGCCCGGCAGCTGGCGCATGGTGTGGCCGCCTGCACCGGTGAGCTGAATATTCGGATGATCCACCAGCCGCACCTGGTAGCGCGCCTGCGGCTCCAGCCCCGGCACGCGCAGCGCGCCCGGCAGCGTGTAGTCCGGCATCGCCAGCTGACTGACCAGAAACAGGCCCTGCGCCTTGTCCTGGCTTACCACGCCCTGCACCTGGGTGGCGGCGTCCGGCATCTCCACGCGCCACAAATTGCCGGTGTGAATAAGCCCGCGCCACTGCTTATAGAGCGCGGCGTAGCGCTGGTAGCCTGCGGCCTCGTCGGCGCCCGCGGCGACCGGGTCGAGCTCCAGCCCCATGTGGCCGAACAGCGCCGTCAGGCCGCGAAACTCAATGCTGTGCTGGCGGAAGGTGGCGTGGCAGCGCGGGTTGCCGATATGCGCGCCCATGACTTCCGGCGGGAAGAAATAGCTCATGCCGCGTTGAATGGTGTTGCGCTCCAGCGCGTCGTTGTTGTCGGACGCCCAGAAGCGGTGCGTGCGCATCAGCACTTCATAATCGATACGCCCGCCGCCGGAGGCGCAGGATTCAAATTCAACGTGCGGAAAGCGCGTGCGCAGTGTATCCAGCAGGCGATAGAACTGACGCGTCTGGGCATCCGCCGCCGCCCTGCCCTCGTGCCCAGGCTGCACCAGCTCGCGGTTCATATCCCACTTCACGTAATCCACCGGGTGCTCGCCAAGCAGCCAGCTCATGCGCTCCAGCAGGTAGTCGAACGCGTCGGGAATATTCAGGTTAAGCACCCACTGGTGGCGGCCCGTTGTTTTCGGGTAGCCCGGCAGCGCCAGCACCCAGTCCGGGTGCGCGCGGTACAGGTCGGAATCGGGATTGATCATCTCCGGCTCTACCCAGATGCCAAACTCCATGCCGAGCGCTTTAACGTGGTTGATGACCGGCATCAGGCCATCCGGGTATTTCTGCGCGTCGAGATACCAGTCGCCGAGCGCCGCATGGTCGTCGTTACGGCCCTTAAACCAGCCGTCGTCGATAATAAAGCGCTCCACGCCAAGCGCGGCCGCCTGGCTTGCCATCTGCATGATGTATTCTGGCTGGTGGTCGAAGTAGATCCCCTCCCAGGTGTTGAGATGCACCGGGCGCGGCTTGTTGCCGGGAAAACGGATGACCTCATCACGCAGGAAGCGATGGAACTGCTGGCTCATGCCGTTGAGGCCGCGCGTGGAGTGGCTGGCGTAGAGCCAGGGGGTGTGGAGCGTTTCGCCTTCCTGCAGCGCCACCTCACCCGGCAGATAGAGCGCCTCGGCCTGCAGGTAGCGACGCCCGTCGGTTTTCGCCTCGCACTTGAGCCGGTGGTTGCCGCTCCAGCCAAGATGCACGCCCCAGACGTCGCCGTGCTGTTCGCCAAAGCCCGCCGTCCCGGCGATAAGCGCCGGAAAATGCTCGTGCGAGGTGCGTCCGCGACGGTTTTCCAGCACAAAGCCGTCATGGCTTAACGTGACGCGGTGCGGCTGGAATTCGCGCGTCCAGCGGCCATGAAACGCCATGACCTCGAACGCGCGCTCCGCCACGGGCAGCGTGACGGCGAAGCGATCCACCTGCCAGGCGCCCGCGCGCAGATTGGTCAGCCCGTGGCGCACCTTCAGCACGCCGCTGTCGCTGAGCGCCAGCTCGCTGACGAGCCGCAGCCCGGCGGTGGCGTCTTCGCTGACGAGGGTCAGCGTCTGTCCGTCCTGTGTCACGTCACGTGTGGTAAAGAGCGGCGAGGCGTCGAGCCCGTTGCGGTGCCCTTCGAGCCCTGGCGCGCCGAACAGGCCGTGGCCCTGTTCCGCCATCAGCGTGACGGGTGAATCGGTATCCAGCCGCCCGTTGGCGACCGGGCGTATCAGGCTGGCGCAATCCTGCGGCGAAAAGTGGGCGAGATGCGGCCCCCAGTAGATAATTTCGGCGAACGGCTGCGTTTTGATAATGACGTCAGTGGTGGGACTCGTCAGACGATGAAAGTGGGTTTCCATAAAAGCCTCTGTGGTAACAGGAATGCTTTTACTGTTGATCCGAAACGTTTCGGATGCCAACCAAAACGTTTCGGATGTGTGATCTGGTCGGAATTTTACTTAGGATTTTTGCTTGGGAATTTGCCCTACTTCAGGGCGCGGCATGGAGCGTGGAGCCCGGCAGAAAGTCGGGTTGCCACAGCACCTGGAGCTGCGCCACGGGCTCACCGGCAATTAACCGCTGCACCATATCGGCAATCTGGCGTCCGACGCCTTCGCGGGTGGACTGGATAACGGCGGCCACGTCGGTCTCCACAATGCTGTCGGGCGGCAGGCCGTCATACACCACCAGCGAGACGGCGTCTTTACCGTGCAGCCGGTCAAGCGTCTGGAGCGCCATCGCCGCGCCGTCGCCAAGCGAGTTACAGTCGGTCACGATGGCCGAGGGCGGCGCAGGCTGCGCCATCAGTTCCAGCACCGCTTTGTAGCCCGCGCGGCGGGTGGGCGGCAGCATCCGCAGCCCGCTCTCATCCAGCTGATGCGCGCGTAAGGCGTCGCGCCAGCCTTCCCGGCGCTGGGTGATAAACGCCTGGCTGTTGTGTTCGCCGAGCATCGCGATGCGCCGGTGGCCAAGCGCTATCAAACGCTGCGTCGCCTGGTGGGTGCCGGCGTGGTTGTCGAAATCGAACCAGGCGTAAGGCTGCGGCAGCTGGCTGCGCCCGAGCGCCAGAAAAGGAAAGTTCGCGGCCTGTAGCTGCTGTAATCGCGGGTCGTTATCGAGCGTATGCGCCACAATCAGCGCATCCACGCGGCGGCTTTGCACCAGCCGCATATAGCTGTGGCTGTCAGAGAGATCGTCATCGGCAATCAGCAGTAAATCGACCTCATGTTGCGCCAGTTCGCGGCTGATCTCGCCCACCATCTCCATAAAGACGCTGTTATTAAGCGGCACCGGATGCACCGGGAAGACCAGCCCCACGGCGTCGATTTTGCCCATCTTCAGGCGACGCGCGAAGGTGTTGGGCCGGTAGCCGCGGCGCTGCGCCTCAGCCTCTACCCGCGCGCGGGTTTCCTGAGAGACGTCGTCATAGCCGTTCAGCGCGCGGCTGACGGTCGTGACGGAGAGGCCAAGTTGTGCGGCGATAGCTTTAAGCGACATACATTAGGTGCCTGATTGCAAAGTGCATAAAAGGGACGCCTGGGTTAACCAGACGCCCACAGATTTTCTAAGGCTTAATTCTGTTCCGCTACCAGAATCGCCTGAGTATCCGGTTCCAGCGCGCGGAAAATATGCGCCTGATCGGCGGGATAACAGATGTAATCCCCGGCGTTAAGCTCTTCGGGCGCGTCGACAAGGCCTACCAGCGCCCGCCCCTGGGTCACGATGATATGTTCCACCGAGCCCGTCGGGTGCGGATGCGAAAACCGCTCGCCTTCCGGCTGGGTGAGCAGTAAGTAGATGTCGCGGCGCGCGCCTGGCGGACAGGTCGCGAGCAGGATCGCCTGATAGTTAGCGAGCTCCGCCACGACCTTCGGCCCTTCGCCCCGGCGGATGACCTGCGTTTTATTCACCTGCGGCTCCATCAGTCGCGCGAAGGGAATATCCAGCGCCATGCAGAGCGCCCAGAGCGTCTCAAGGCTTGGGTTGCCGTTGCCGGCTTCCAGCTGGGAGAGCGTGGATTTGGCGATCCCCGCGCGGCGGGCCACTTCGGCCAGCGATAGCCCGGCGCGCGTGCGTTCGCGCACCAGGCTTTTAGCGATCACGCTGATTGGCTGTGTCATTGCGTTTCCCTCGTTCGTTAAAATGAACGAACGTTCGCGTTGAAAATCGGCGGCAGTGTGTTCATTATAATGGTCATTCGTTCGTTATGGGTGAAAAAGTATGGTAATGCAACGTTTCGCCTGCCTGAAAGGCGACATTATAAAGGCTATTGCGCTGGTCTGTCTGGCGGTTGGCGTGGTCGGCGTTTCTTACGGCACGCTGGCGATGGCTTACGGCTTTGCGCTGTGGGTGCCGCTGCTGCTGTCGGTCTCCGTACTGGCGGGCGCGTCTGAGTTTATTTTTATCGGCATTGTGGCGAGCGGCGGCAGCCCGCTTGCGGCGGCGGCGGCAGGTTTGCTGGTCAACGCCCGCCATCTGCCGTTCGGCATCACCGTGCGGGATCTGGTGGGCCGCGGCGCGAAAAGGCTGCTGGGCTCGCACATCATGAATGACGAAAGCGTGGTGTTCGGGCTGTCGCAGGCAACCCCCGAGACGCGCAAGGCCGCCTACTGGCTGTGCGGGCTTGGGGTGGCGCTGGCTTGGCCGCTGGGCGTGGTTATCGGCGTGGCGATGGGCACGCTGCTGCCCGCCCCGGAGACCATCGGTCTGGACGCCGTGTTCCCGGCGATCCTGCTGGCGCTGGTGCTGCCTGCGCTGAAGAATAAAACCACGCTTATTCGCGCCGGCAGCGGTGCGGCGCTCTCGCTTGCCGCCGTGCCGTTTGCCCCGGTGGGGCTGCCGGTGCTGCTCTCTCTGGCCGGTTTACTGACGAGGAGGAAATAATGGCAAGCACCATAACTATCCTTTCCGGTATCGCCGTGCTCTCCGTTGGCACATATCTGATGCGCTTTGGCGGGGCGAAGCTTGGCAACAAGCTGGCGCTGAGCGAACGCGCGCAGGCGCTGCTCTCCGATGCGGCAACGACGTTACTGTTTGCCGTGGCGCTGGCGGCCACCTTTTATGAAGGCGAAAGCTTTGCAGGAATGGCGAGGGTGCTGGGCGTGGCGTTCGCGCTCTTCCTGGCCTGGCGCAAGGCCCCCTTAATTGCGGTGATTGTCGCCGCGGCGGTGGTGACGGCGCTGCTGCGTCTCACGGGAATGCCATAAAAAAAGCGCCCGCAGGCGCTCTTTCGACAACTTCTGGTTTATTTATTCAGTTCGGCGGTCATGTGAACCTGGTTGCCGGTGAACGCTTCGGTGATGGTGTAGGTCGCGCCGAGCTGTTCCGCCTGTGCCGCGATTTTGGCTTCAGCACCCGAGAGCGTGGTGTCGGTCGCGGTCACGGACTGGCCAGCGAAGGCGCCGAAAGCGGTAGCAAGGGTCATAACTGCAACAAAAGATTTGATAGTTTTCATGGCAACATTCCTTCAGGCCTGGTTTAAGTGGGAAGGCGTAGTGCCTTCGATGTGTGTAATAGTAGACCTGCACACCGGAAACCAAAAGCGGAAGGATTTGCCATTCTCTTTCAGAAAAATTGAACAATAATTATGCGTTAGTATCGCCTGCTATCAGCCGCTGCGGGTGGGTGTAAATCGTCGCGCGGCCAGGGCGCGAGAAGCCCACCAGCGTCAGGTTACAGCGCGCGGCGACCTCCACCGCAAGCGTGGTGGCGGC
>Ga0157365_10000204_pt1 | contig 27985 bp, 31 predicted proteins | sample AttsexASBM3_FD_111478 | JGI IMG/M metagenome (GOLD analysis project Ga0157365, IMG submission 111478) | Fungus gardens microbial communities from leaf cutter ant in Ribeirão Preto, State of São Paulo, Brazil - Atta sexdens ASBM3 | ecosystem: Host-associated > Fungi > Mycelium > Unclassified ... | reverse complement strand
TTAAGGCAGTTACGACGATGGCGTTCATGAATTCATGCGCTCTCTTCTCGTACGAAGGGAAGATGCCTTACGGCAGTTTGTGTTGTTTCATTAATCCGAATTAACATTAAGAAAATGATAGCGACTGCTTTGCGTCACCCATTACTTATTCAGATCACTCATCTTCGGATCGTATAAGCGCAGACATAAAATGTCGCATAAATGTTGTTTTACAAAATGGGCAACAACCTGATGCGAGGCCATTCTATGGCGCAACGCCATGATGGATTCTTGACATTATGGCTCAATGCCATTAATAAGACGTTAATCGTCCAGAAGTCGGATCGACTTCAAGGCGCAGCTGGTCGGTTGAAGCTGATCAATACGCGACGGCGTGAGACGCGAGGAGCAGGGAAAGCGTGCTTGTTCACGTTCTGTTCTTGCTGCGTGCAGCGTCGCACGCCGTGTCTGCGAGTGAAGAAGGCTGTGTTCTGGATGAGCGATGACAACAAGGACGCTAAAAATGGTCCCCATCTGGTATCCTGGGCTGATCAGGCATGTCGGAAAGCATGTTTCTGCCCTTGTGAGACGCCGTGTCCGTGGGCTGGAGCACCAGCTCTGGGTGCAGAGCGGCAAGACGAAGGGCCATCTCTTCGTCCGTACGTCCGTTCAGAACCCCCTTCAGAAGGAAGTCGGTCGAGACCCGAAGCCGGTTCGACAGAGAGAGGATGAGAAAGACGCTTGGCGCGCGATCCCCTTTCTCGATCTTGTTGAGAGTTGAGGCGTCGACGCCAAGAAGGCGTGCGCATTCACTCTGATTGGGGAAGACGAGTTCCCTTGCCCAGGTGATGCGTTTGCCTATGGCGCGCTGAACGATCGCAAGTGTGTCAGGGCGTTTGTGTTTGGCCATGTGACATTCATAGCAATGGCTCATTGCCAAATCCAGTGGGTATTTGCGCACCCTTGCGCTGTGCACGACGATGGCAAAATGCCATAAAGGCTGGATCCGGGAGGAAGTGATGAGATTGAGTCGAGATAAGGGTCGGCGTGCTGCGACAGGAGCGGATCTCGTCCGCGCTCTGGCAGGTCTCGGGATGTCGGTAGGGCCGGCTTCTGCGCGAATACCGCGGCCGGGGCCTGAGGAGCGCGATGATACTGGCGCTCTGCCAGCAGGACATCCTGTGAGTTGGCAAGCGCTGTGGAAGGAGGAAATCGCCCCGGACTATCGCAGGGTGGCCTTTCGGAGCGGTTAGCCCCGTGAGCGAGATACAGGGATGACATGGAGCGTCGACTATGTGACGCGATAGGGTTGCGCGGCTGAGGCAGTTGATTGGGTTAGGGGCAGGATATGAGGAGACGGCAGGACATTTTGCAGGAGGAGGCGGTTGTGCCGACGCCCGAGCGCATGAAGCGCGATCGTTTCAGAAAGCAGGGCGATGCGCTCAAGGTACTGAGCACCGTGATCAAGCTTCAAGAGGCAGGGGATATCGGCGATGACGAGGTGGCTGCTGCCACGCGCTGGCGCAAGGAATATGATTTTGCCGTACTAGGGGTGGTCGACTCTCCTGACGCAGATCGTCCCGTCGAGAAAGGCGATATCCACACCTGGATGTTGGGGCGAGGAAAATGCGCCGAGAGACTGAGACAACTCAGCGAGACTCTCGGGACGGCGGTGCAAGCGCGTATCGACATGATGCTCGTGCGGGAAATGAGCTTTCCTGAAATGGCCCGACTGATTTACCCGGCAGGCCCGAGGGCGCAGGCGCGCACGAAGACCGTCGCACAATGTGCCCTCGCTCTCGAGCAGTTGAGTGAATATTATAAGAATAAAAAATATTGATTTATTTGAATAAACATAGTATACAGTTTCTATCATCACATAATTATGGATTAAAGGCGTGGCCAGCATTTCTGTTGGAGACGTCGTCGCATGCCGCCAGGGTTTTTTTCTGGTTATCGGTGTGACCATCGCCGCGACATTTGTCTGTCCGTTTGTCGTGTCATCGGAATTGCGTCACCGGGCGGATCTCGATCTGTCCTGGAGTGATCTGGTGCAAGCCAATCTCCCATATCCGAACATGCGGTTACGCGCCGTGCCATGTCGGCGCCAGCGCGCCAGTTTCTCCAGGATTGGAACGGTTCGCTCTGCCTGTGTTCGCAGGGCTATGGACAAGCTGAATGACGAAATGGGGCAGAGCGATCGGGTCAATCATGCCGCTCGCCCGGGGCAGGTTCCCAATGAGACGAGAAAATCGCGGCACGCAAGACGACACATGGATCTGCGATAACAAGGTGGAGCCAAAATGAAGCAAGGGCTCGTCAGAAAAGGGCGTGCACAGGGCGTGACCCTGAAAAAAGCCTTTCTTGAGCAACTGAAAAAGAGCGGGAATGTCTCAGAGGCAGCGCGGGCCGCCGGGATTGATCGCAAGACGGCGTATAACTGGCGCCATCATGACCCGGCGTTCAATGAGCATTGGAAGCAGGCTCTTGAGGAAGCGACCGATCTGCTGGAGGCGGAGGCGCGGCGTCGCGCTCTGGATGGGTATGAAGAGCCACTCCTATATGGAGGGCGGCTGATCTGCGATCCGGAAGGGCGGCCTGTGACGCGAAAACGCTATAGTGACGGGCTGCTTCGTATGCTGTTGAGGGCGCATCGCCCAGCCTCCTTCCGTGATACGCGTGCGGTTGAGGAAGGAAGCGAGCCCGAATTGTCGCTGAACGAGGGTGATGACGCGCTCTAGGCCAGGCTTTGCGCTGACCCCTGTGCAGGAAGAAGCCAACCGTCTGCTAGGTGGGGTGGCGCGACATATCTTGCTGCGCGGCGGCTCACGATCAGGGAAGACCTTCGTCCTGATCAGGGCGCTTGTTGTCAGGGCACTGAGGGTCCCGCATTCGCGTCACGGCGTATTCAGGCATCGTCAGATCGCGCTGAGGGCAAGCGTGATTCAGGATACTTTCCCGAAAGTCATGCGCTGCTGTTTTGCTCATGTGCGATACAAATGGGATGGTCAGAGCAACAGAGTGCTTTTCGCCAATGGGTCGTCGATCCTTTTCGGCGGGTTGGATGATTCCACGCGTACAGAGAAGATCCTGGGTCTCGAATTTGCGACGATCTATCTGAACGAAGCAAGCCAGATCAGTTATGGCGCCCGCAACATGTTGCTGACGCGCCTTGCGCAGCGCTGTGCTCTCAGGACACGGGAATATATCGATGCGAATCCGCCAACAACGGATCACTGGCTGTATGCCTTGTTCGAAGCTGGCGTAGAGCCGCGTTCGGGTCTGCCGCACGGGGAGCCGGGTCTTTATGCCTCGATGATGATGAATCCGGATCAGAACCGGATCAATCTGAGTGACGCTTATTTACATCAACTCGATGCGCTGCCGGAGCGCGAGCGCAGACGGTTCCTGTTCGGTGAGTATCAGTCTGCGGTTGAGGGCGCTCTGTGGCGTATGGATATGTTTCGCCGTCGTGCCGCTGTCAGCGAGGAGACACGCGCCGCGATCATCGCAGAGATGCGCCGGATCGTGGTGGCGGTTGACCCCTCTGGTGCCTCTGGGCCTCAGGATCTGGGGGCGGACGAGATCGGCATTGTTGTGGCGGCGATCGACCACGCGGGCATGGCTCATGTGCTTGAAGATTGCTCGGTGCGCGATACGCCAATGGGCTGGGCGCGGCGCGTCATCCAGAGTGCGGCGCTCTGGCAGGCAGACAAGATCGTGGCGGAACGTAATTTTGGCGGCGCGCTTGTCGAGGCGACTTTACGCAGTATCGACCCTGCAGCCTCGCTCAGGATGGTGACCGCGTCACGCGGGAAATCTGCTCGCGCAGAGCCTGTTGCAGCGCTCTATGAACAGGGGCGGGTGGCGCATCACGGGCGCTTCGCGGAGCTGGAATCCCAGCTCTGCCTGTTTTCGATGAGGGGGTATGGCGGCGCCGCCTCGCCTGATCGGGCAGATGCGTTGATCTGGGCATTGAGCGAACTGATGCTCGAGCCGCAAGCGGTTAAGGGTCGCTGGCAGGACCAGGGATGGTTCAGCCTCTCTCGGTGGAGGATAAAGCATGGATAGGCTGGCATTGCAGGAAAAATTCGCCGCATTGCCGGGCATGACGCCGCGTACGAGGCGGCTGCTCGCTTTGCAGCGTGTTCTGGAAGGGACGCAATATGATGTGTTGCCACATCCGTTTGCGCGGGAAAGGAGCGTCTCTGGGGAGTATATTCCTCTTTCGGACCGCAGACCTTCAGTGCGAACCAATCTGTGCCGCACAGTCGTGGATGAGATGGTGTCGCTCCTTTTTGGCAATTCCCATTGGCCGCTGGTTGTGGCGGAAGCGGCAGAGACCGCAGGAGTCCTGAACAACTTTGCCCTGGAGGCAGGGTTGTCCGCCTTCATGATGCAAGTCGCTACGCGGGGTTCTGTGGGATCTGTAGCGATCTGGGTGGAGATTTCAGCGAACAGGCCCTGTCTTACTTTGCTGGAGACGGCCTATCTGACGCCAGAATGGGATCCGACGGGCGCGCTTTTACGTGTTACCGAGCGTTTTATGGTGACCGGGCGCGAGCTTGCGGCAAGTGGTTATCCTGTCGAGCCTAAGGAGTATGCGGCGCGGTTCTGGTGGCAACGGCGCTGGACATGCGACGCGGTCGAGATTTCGGTTCCGCGCCCTGTCGAGCAGGAAGGAGAGCCGCCTCTCGACACGATGCGTAGCACTATGCATGGGCTTGGTTTCGTTCCCGTGGTCTGGATCAGGAATCCGGGGGCAGTATCGGTGCGCGACCCGGACGGCGAATGCAGTTTCGAGCGGGCGATCGATACGGTGATAGAAGCGGATTATCTGCTCTCACAAGCCGGGCGTGGGCTTAAGTATGGTTCCGATCCGACGCTTGTTCTCAAGACGCCCGATTTGCTTGAGGGGCCTGCGCGACAGGGAGGCGCCGCGTCGGCGTTGACCCTGCCGCCAGAGGGGGATGCGAAGCTGCTGGAGATCAATGGGGCCGCGGCTGGAGCCGTGCTTGCCCATTATCGGGAGCTGCGCCAGCTCGTCCTCGAGCAGTTGCACGGCAACCGGACCCATGGCGATCGGCTCGGCACGGCACAATCCGGCCGCGCCATGGAGTTGATGTGCCAGCCTTTGATCTGGATGGCCGACAGGTTGCGTGGAACTTATGGCGATTGCGGGGTCCTGGCGCTCTACCGAATGCTATGTCGCTTTTCCAGCGCGCTCCCGAACGGGATTCTTATCGGTTGCGAGCAGTATCGAAATCTGGACCCCACCGGTTTGTCGCTGCAATGGCCGGCCTGGTTCACAGCTGATGAGGCAGAGTTTCAGCCTCTCGCTCATGGGCTTGTCGAGGCGGTTTCAGCCAGGTTGTTGAGCCGGGAAACGGCAGCGCGTCTTTATGCCTGTGCGGTTGGAATTTCTGATCCTGCAGCTGAATGGAAGAAAATCGAGGCACACGATCCTGCCTCGGTGCAGAATTTCTGAGGAAATGGCCGAAATGTCGGATGACGTTGATGTGTTGCGCGCCTCTGTGGCTGCTCTCACTGCCGAGCGGGATGCCCTCGTCCAGGCGCATGAGATGGAATTGTCGCGGATCAGGAGTGAGGCGCGCGAAAGCGCAGTGACGAGCGCCTTGCGTAGCGAGGCGATCCGGCTCGGTGCGCATGATGCGGATGCCGTGATCGCTCTGATGGATCGCTCCGGGATCAGCTGGTCCGATGCAGGGGGGCTATCGGGTGTCGAAGATGCGATGAATCGTGCGCGTGAGGCGCGGGGCTTTCTCTTTCGCGAGGAACGTATCGGGCTGCCAGGATCGACGGGCGTCGGTACGGCGCCCAGGCCCGCACCTGCGCAAGCTCAGGATGCGCGCCTCTTGCCGCAGCAGGATTATGCGGCACGCAAGCGACAGTTTCTTGCCGGGATTATCTGAATAACGGGTCGGGATGGACATCATGGGTATTGATAATTTTCCAGAACAGCTTCGCGCCGCGATCCAGCAGGGATTTCTGGCTCGGGAATTTGAAACCGGCCTGCATGCTCGGCTTGGGTTTCGAGCCATTGCCGACCGGGAGGTTTTCCCCAACGCGATTGGCGAAACCCTGACCAAGACACGCAAAAGCCTCAAGGCGCCGGTCACGACGCCTCTACGCGCGTCGGGCAATACGAATTTCGATAATGGGTTGTCGCCCAGCGGGTGGTCGGTGGAGCAATATACGCTTTCGATCAATCAGTATGGCGACACGATCGATTTGAACATGGTGACGAGCGGGATCGGGATCGCATCGCAGTTTCTGGCCAATGCCCAGACCAACGGAATGCAGGCGATGCAGTCTCTCGACCGGTTGGCGCGCGATGCCCTGTACGGTGGGGTGGCGGGGGGCGTGGGCGGCTATCTCGGCGGTAATACACGGGTGACGGCAACGGCAACGGCGAAGACGACCACGATTGCCGTAGATGATATCAGGGGCTTCCAGTTCGTCATCGTGTCCGGACAAGTGCGCGCTGTTGGGGCGTCATCCGGGATGACGGTAACGATCGGCAGCGGGGTTTATACCCTGCTTGGGGCTGCGGCCGACGCCGTGAATATTTCCACTGCGCCGGGGGGGATTTCGGGTCAGTTGACACTCTCCGCTTCCGTGCCGGTAACCGATGCAACGACGGGTAATGCCGTGATCGCCTCGACTGCGCCTCTGGTGCTCAGGCCAAATGGCAAGCGGTCGACCGCCGATCTGCGCGCGAGTGATGGTGATACGCTTGGCATTCAGCATGTGCTGGCGGGTGTTGCGACGTTACGACGGAACAATGTTCCGATGATAGACGGCGCCTATAACTGCTATCTTGATGATCTACAGTTGCTTTCATTGTTCCGTGATGCCGATTTCAAATATCTGTATCGCGGGGCTTACGGGTCGGAAGAATATCGTTCAGGGCAGGTCATCGAGTTACTCGGTGTGCGTTTCGTGCCTACAACCGAGGCGCCGCAGCAGGCCTCGCTCGGTGGCGGGCCGATTCACCGTGCGTTGCTTCTCGGGCAGGGAGCCCTGATTGAGGGCGATTGCGCGTGCGCGGGTCACACAGATATTCCCGACGCAGAGCGTGCGCTGATCGAGATGATTGACGGGGTGGCGATGGTGACCCGTGAGCCGCTTGATCGGCTCAAGCAGATCATTGCGCAATCCTGGTACTGGATTGGCGGTTTTGCCCTGCCGACCGATGTCACGGCGGATGTGACGATCATTCCGACAGCGACGAATGCGTATCTCAAGCGCGGTGTCGTGATCGAAAGTCTTGGCACGGATGCTGCCGCTCTCGGGCGCTGACTGAATGACCGAGGATCTGTGGGTAGGCGGCTCCTGCGGGCCGGTTTCCGATAACGTGTTCGATGATGAAGAGAAGTCGGAAATCAGACGATTTTGCGGCTATGCGGCGTTGGGGGACATTACCACGGGACAAAGCTCCTGGCGCTTTTTTCAGTCGGCGGGAACCCTTGAATGGCGTCTCAACACGCTGTCGGAGCCCGAGCGCAAGCGTGCCCGGTGTTTTCTGGCAACCCTGGCGCAGATGGAAAGTGCGCTTTTGGAAGCCTCAGAGACGCTCGATACGGCGCGTGCTGCGGTCTGGACGCGGAACACGCGTGAGCTTGCAGAGCGCGTCAGACTGCTCAGTTGGTGGCGCCGCCGTTTGTGCAGTTTTCTCGGTGTGGCACCCGGATCTGACCTGAGCGATCCAGCATCAGTCATCATGTGATCAAAAAAGCCGCTCTACCCTGCGCCTCATGGTTTTCCGAGCATCATGGAACAAGAAGAGGGTAAATGCCGATGCGCAATTTTCAGCAGCCGGTTGAGACTGGTTTTGCCAAGGCCGCGCGTCGGCTTGGATCCAGGGCAGATCATTATCGGATACTCGATCCACTCCTTCCGCTCGGGAATAAAATTGGGACGACGCATATCTGCTTCGATGCAGAAGCGGGGTTTCAGATGCACAGGCCGCGCATGTGGGGGAATCCTATGGCCTACGCGCTTTGCGATGCGCGTGGATTGTGCATTGGCGATCTTTTCCGGCAGGGGAAGGTATTCCATTTCGTATCTGCAATGGAGGCATGTCGTCCGCCGCTATGCGTTGCTTGCAGCGCTCAGATTTCGGTTTCGGGGATGCGGGGAGCGCCAAGACTTCTGGTTGACGGTTGTCCTGCCAGTCTGGTCTTGGCGGGTAAAGGGGAGGATCGGCATAGCGGTATGCCGGGTGCTGTACGCGCCGGAAGCTACATGATGCATATGCCGGTTCTGCCAGGATTTTGCCTGATGCCGTATATGCAGGTCACGGATGACCATGCATTCCGTTATCTTGTTGAGTCGGTCGAGCTGTCAGCGCACGGTATTCGTGCTCTGTTGTCGTTGCAGCAGGTCTGACCGTGGCGGGCTTCAAGGGGGTGGCCTCCGCGCTCGCGCTTTGTTGTGCCAGTCGTTTCGCTGCCTTACGCACAAATTCGATATTGCTGTCGAAGCCAGAGATCATATTCCGTGCCGGGCCATTAATGCCCTCCGATTTGTTTACCTCGCCTTCTCTGCGCGAGACCGTCAGTTATGTGACGGTCTCACCTGTCTCCGGGACGTGTCAGTCCTTGCCGGTTCCTCTTGGAGAGGAATGGCTGGAAACCATGCATGTTCCTCCTGCGATATCCGTTGAGATCGAGCCGCAGAAAGTTTTGATCAGGCTGGATATGACCCGGGATATTCTTGGCATTGCCATGCTTCTCTGGGAACGAGGCGATGGTCTGGCCGTCTCGGCCCGTCACGTTGTGCAGTCGGGGGAGACGCCATCATCGGTTGTGCGCAGCCTTGCGGTTCAGATGCCGGGTGCGGTCTGCGAGGAGGCTGCGATTCTGGTTCCTGACGGTCGTATCAAGGCGGTAACAGGGGGATATGGCCGATCGAGTCGGCTGCTGATGCGGCAGAGTGCGGCATTCAGGATCTCCCTCTGGACGACCGACTGGGGTTTGCGCGCGGAACTTGGTGATCTGCTCACAACCCAGCTCCTTCCAGTGGACTGGCTGGATCTCGCCGATGGACGCCGGGCACAGATATTTTACGAAGGCGAGTCAGATCAGGACGCCGGGCAGACGCAGTTGCTGTTTCGACGTGATGTGTCTGTGAAGGTCATTTTTGATCGATACCAGTCGATCTGGTCGCCTCAGATGGTGACGGGGGGGGGATGGTTGGCTCTGGCCAGCAGTCGACATGCATTCGGCGTGGCTCCTGACGAGATGACAGGAGAGATTCCTTTGGCAGCGCTCGAAGAGATCGCGGCCATCCGGGATGTGCCCAGTTCATACCGAGGCTGGACTCTTGATTGCGATGGGACAGTGCAAGCCCTGCCTTAGGCCGTTCAGGCCATTTTCAAAAAACTGAAGGATCATTCATGCCACAACTCATACAGAGTGGTGCCCTGAACACGGCCGCACTGCCGGTGCCCGATCTGTATATCCAGATCGCGCAGCCTGAGACACTGCTGGTCTCGAGCAGTACTACGTCTTTACTTGGCATCATCGGGACCGCCTCATGGGGGCCGGTCGATGTGCCGAGCGTGATTGGCAGTGTCGGCCAGTGTCGTGAAGTCTTTGGGGGTAAACGGGCCTGGGGATCCAACCTGAGCGTTGCTGTCGATGTGGCCGTTCATCAGGGTGCGAGTCAGTTCTGCCTTGTGCGCGTGACGGATGACACGGACAGCGCCGCGCAGGCCATGCTGGGCGCCGTCAGGATTCGGGCGCGATATACCGGTTCTGCCGGAAACGGATTGAAAATTAGTCTGACGAAGCAAAGCTATCGGGATGGTATCTTCATTCTCAGCATTGCCCATGAGGATCTGGGATCCACCACCTATAGCGGGGTCGACTGGGCTGATTTGCAAAAGGCGGTCAGCAGGGATGTGCGAGCACTGGTGCTCGTGGAAATGCCGGATGACACCGTGGCGGTGGAGACAGGATCTGTACAGCTCGCTGGCGGGACAGATGGCGCAGAGCCTGCAGCAGCCCGCTTCGTCGGCGTCAGCGAGAGCAAGACCGGGCTTTATGCGCTGACCTCCCAGGGATGCAGTCTTGCAACCCTCGCCGGTGTAGGTGACACGCTCCCAATGGCGGCGATGCTTGCCTTTGGACAAAGCGAAGGGGTCTATATGATCGCCGCAGGACCGCGGGGAGAAACTCTGGCCCAGGCGGTACAAAGCAAGACGGCGCTGGGTCTATCGTCGCATGCTCTCAAATATATGCATGGCGATTGGCTCTGGTGGAATGACGATACGCTTGGTCTGCAATTGGTCAGTCCCGCCCTTTTTGCTGCGGGCAAGCTCGCGGCTCTTTCGCCCGAGCAATCAGGGCTGAACAAGCCCCTGACCGGAATCGTGGGAAGTCAGAAAAACGGTTTCGAAGCGACCCGATTTGGCTACAGCATGGCCGAATTGGCCCTGCTGGTCGAGAATGGCATTGATGTCATCTGTAATCCCTCGCCGGGGGGGACGTATTGGGCGATCCGGGCTGGGCATAACACGTCCCTGAATAGCGCGATTCAAAGCGATGCCTATACGCGGCTGACGAATTACCTCGCCCGGGCGCTCGAGGGGACCATGGGGCAGTATGTAGGAAGCGTGATCAATGACACGCTGTTTGGCAACATACGGGCGTCCATTCTGGGCTTCCTGTCAAACCTGCTCTCGCAAGGTATTCTAGGAGTTACTGGGGGCGTCTTGCCCTATGCAGTGTTGTGCGACAGTTCGAATAATCCGATTGAACGGATCGCGACCGGCTATGTCCAGGCAGATGTGCAGGTCCGCTATCAGGGGATCAACGAGAAATTCATTATCAATCTACAGGGCGGTGCTTCTGTGAGCGTCAGCACTGTCAGTGGGAGCGTCTGACCCATGCCCAATCCCTATAGTATTGGCCGGGATTGCCGGATTACGCTCTTGTGGAATGGGTCGCGTATCGATTTGCGTGACGTGACAGGGTTCCAGTCCGAACAACACACGATCATCCAGCGCGCTACACCGCTCAATGGATTGCCTGTGGAGTTCAATACCCCAAGCGGCTGGCGCGGCGTATTCACAATTGCACGTGCCAACGCCAATCTTGATAGTCTGGTGGCAGCGATCGAGGCGGCTTTCTGGAATGCTGGAAGCATCGGCAGCGGTACACTCTATCAGTATATCCGTGAGCCAGACGGCGGCACGACGACCTGGGAATATACCGGTGTATCGCTCTCACTGAAGACGGATCGCTGGCAGGCCGAAGGCATGATCCATCAGCATGTGCAGTTCTATGCCTCATTACGGAGCAAGATTTCATGACGGGACTGCCTGATGAGGTAGAACTTGGTTCGGGTCGCAGTCTCACCCTGCGTGAACTTGACCCCGGCGACATGCTGGATCTGATTGAGGCTGGCGGAAGCGCTGTATCGGGAGCGGCGGCATCTGCCTGGCTGTCCTATGCGCAGATGATTTGCACTGTACGTGCGGTCAATGGTGTGCCGGTCCAGATGCCAGCCAGCAAGGATGAAGTACGAGACCTGGCAAGGCGGATCGGCAATGAGGGGGTCATGGCGCTCCAACCTCTCTTTTTTCCCTCCCCTGAACAGGAGGACGTGATGGTGGACACCGCAAAAAACTGAGCGGGCACCCGGTTTTCAGAGAAATTCTCTATCTGCTGAAGAACGGTGTGCCGTGGTCAGTTATCACCGGTTGGTCGCGTGCACGGCGGGTGGCGGCCTGTGTTGTGCTTGCGGAACAGGATGGGTTTTCCTTCGACTGGGAGCATTTTTCCTATCGGCGGGAGTAGGTGCGTATGATCCTTATAGAGAGTCCAGCACGGCCTTTTCCCTTTTCTGGGCGCAGGGATGCGAGGTGGATTGCGACGATGACGGCACGGCGATGGGTTGGTTCGTTCGTGCCACCATATCGCCTGGGCGTCGGAAATCGCCGAAAAGGAATTGAGAAGTCGGGAGAGCTAGGCTCTATAGACGAGCATGCTGTTTTCGGCGGCTTTGATTCCACTCACCTCCCGGTGGATACAGCTGCCAGCAAAGTGACGCGCGCACTCAGAGTTCACAATGTCGGGCTGGCGCTGCCGTGGCTCGGAGATGACCGGCGGGGAGTATGGCGCGCTGCAGGCAGTCCAGTCTCGCCTGACACGGCCAGTTCAACGACCGTCGACCTGCTTGATGAAAGATCGAATATTCGTGCTTCGAAGAACGCACCGGGAAGGACGCGGCCAAGTCGGGTTCCTGCCATTGATTTCCTGAAAAGACGGGTCGCCTCGGGTCGCGACCCGAATGATGTTGCTTCGGGTATCGTCGACAGTCTCGCTGCACGGGGGGTGTCTGCACGCGAGCCTTCAAGAGGCGCGATCGAGGGGCTTCGGCATCTCATGTTTCTAGGACATCGCGCCCAGTCTAGCGATTATTCGGGCGTAGGCGTGGGGATAGCAGAGACCACGCCCTCGAGATCACTCGTGGCGCCAAACATCCTCTCTGCTGTGAAGCGAGGCGTGGAGAAGACCGAGCACCTAACGCGATCTATTCAGCGTCCCGACTTGCTGATCGTCCGACAGGGATATTCTGCAACAGGTCGTAGCGCGGGCTCAAAGGGTAGAGGATGCGCATCAGCGGTGCCTGACTTCATCGCTGCTGCGCGACAGGCGCGCCGTACATCAGCGAGGGAGTTTGCCATCGGCGGGGACGCTGTCTCTGTCGATGACGGCCAGGGGGGGCGGGAGAGCGCCCTGCCATATTCCGGCGCGGATTTTGCTGCGTCTGACCGATGGTCCTTTTCACAGGCCAGCGAGAGCGGATTGCGAGCACGAAGCGCGAGCGTGGATGAGATCGCTGTGCCGCAATATCCAAATATGAGCTTCGGTTTCGTGTAGCAGGATGCAGAAATGGGATTATCGTTGCTTGAGGTCGAAAACGCCCTTGGGGCGATAGGCCAGCTCGACAGGGCGGCCCCTGTGCTTTTGGGGGATATGGTTCTGAGCGGGCCTGAAGTGCCTGATCAACTGATCATAGGAGGGCGGCAACTGCTCGTCATCCATCGGTTGCTTGGCGGCGGCAGGGTGATTGACTCCGTCGGCAATGATCCGGCCCGATTGATCCTGACAGGTCGGTTCGTGGGGCCTCTGGCGACGACGCGCGCGCGCCGTATGGAGGCGATGCGGGAGGCCGCGCAGGTTCTCTCTTTTTCGCTGGCTGATCTGGCTGCGCGCGTTTGGATCGCGGAATTTTCCTGGTCCTATCAGGCGCGAGGCACAATCTGTCCTTATCGCCTGGTGCTGGAACGAGAGGCTCTTCCTGCGGTCCCTGTCCCCGGGATGGCCGATCAAGTGGACACGGCCATGCTCTCGGGGCTGGGAACCATATCCGGGCTTTTGGGAGAGATGGCGGAGGCAGGATGGATCGGGACGGCTATGATCACGTCTCTGACCGGCCAGATCATGCCCGTCGCAAAGAGTCTGGGAGCGACCGGGGCCGTTGCGGATGCACAGAACGCGCTCGGTAAGGCGAGTGCCCTCTGGCAGAGCGCGATGAATACCGCTCGATTGACGTCCGTCTTGGATCAGACGGGGTCGTCTCTTTCTGTGGCGGCGAGTGATCTGGCTCAAGCACGCGATGACGCGGAGAGTGCTCTGGACCGTACCACGATCAGTTCCTCTGCGGATCTGCTGACGATGGCGCAGAATTCCGGCCTGTCAACGCTGAGCGTTGAGGCTGGGAGCCATGTAACGCGCTCCCGGGCTTTGATCGGAGAGGCTCTGACCGCGAATTTCTGATCCTGAGCATAAGATTAGGGTCATTTCTGCAAGCAAAGCGAGAGAGGACGCGAAATGCGCGTACAAATCACGTCGGACGATGTTTCTCTCTACCACTTGGCTGTCAGGTATCTTGGAAATGCGATGCATTGGTGGCGCATCGCCGAGAAAAACGGGTTGTCAGATCCGGATCTGAGCGCGTTCGACGTGCCGGTCATGCTCGTGATTCCAGATCGAGACAGCGGAGATGACGGGTCAGGAGTGCCATCCAGATGACAAGCGCGATGCGCGTGTGGAAGCCGCGTCTCCTGATCGATGGCGAGCGGCAGGACGGGGTCGAGGCATGCAGTTTTCATATTGAATGCACCCGGTATGAGCGCTGTGACACCGCACGTATCAGGGTGTCAGTACGAGATAAGCCGACGATATACGCGTTTTTCGAAAGTCGGAGCGGTTTAAATCGTCCAGAAATCTGCCTGCAGATGGCCCAGGATGCAAGTGGCGGTACCAACTGGCAAACGGTGTTCCATGGTGTGCTGGATGCGGTAGGACAGGCAGATGGATCGTCTCTTCTGGAGTTGGAATGCCGGGATTACATGGCGTCCCTGCTCGATACGCGTATTGCCTCGTCGTGGGCTAATCAGACGGCGCTGGATATTGTTCGGGAAGCGGTAATCTCGGCAGGCCTTGGCTTTGAGAGTGATCCGTCCATTGCCAATGTCGGGCCATATTGCGGTCAATTCTGGCAGTTGGAGCATCGGCGTCTGGCCTCGACCACGCAGAACCGATATCAGACCGCTTTTGATCTCGCGTACTCCCTCGCGCGGGATCACGGGTTCGAATGTCATGCGCAGGGGAAAACTGTGAAATTGCACCGCCCCTACGCCGCAGGCGAGGGCGGCATGCGCGTATTTTCGCCTGCCGGAGTGACGATACGGTCCTTTCGGCGGGACTTGGGGCTCACGGGCGATGTTGTTGTGGGCGTGTATTCCTGGGATTCACGCCAGCGGGCGAGAAGCGCGATCTATTATGACGGTGAGCGGTATTCGACCGACGCGCCGCGCTCCGGTGCCGCACTCTATACTTTTCGTGCCCCCGGTCAGCGTATGGACGATATCAGGCGACTGGCACGCGGCAAATATGCACGTATCGTTTCGCATGCTCTCGAAGCGCGCGTGACGCTTCCAGCCATAGCGGGTCTGGGGCCGCGTCATTTCATGACGCTGCGCGAGGGGCCTTTTGCCCAGCCACTGACACTCGCGATAGATTCCGTTGTGCATCTTTGTGATCCCGTAATGGGGTATCGACAGGAGGTAGTGTTGCGGGACCGCGTATTCTGAGAGGAAGAGGAATGCAGGGATCTCAGTGGGCAGCCGCCCACCAACTGCGCATGGCCCATGCAGTTCATGGCATTATCTCCGCCGTCGATCCTGCTAATCATGCTGTCAAGGTACGGGTGCAGCCCGATGATATTGAGACAGGCTGGTTGCCCGATGCGGCGATGACGCAGGTGGGGGATTTGCGTCTCAGCTGCCCCACGGCGCCTGGCGCCCATGTGCTCTTGATGCCGGTCGAGGGGGATGGGGAAAATTATGTCATTGTCTCGGTGCTTTTCGATGTCGTTGCGGGACCGGCTATTTCACCCCACACGGGCAAATGTGCCCAGCCTGGAGAATTGCTCATCCGCGCAGGATGCGGCGTTCCCTCACGCCCGGGAGGGCGGGTAGATGGGAAGGCTGGCTGGTTTCATCTTGGTCGTGACGGGGTTTTCTTTGGCGCCGGTTCCATGCAATGCGCGCTGACAGACACGGGTATCGTCCTGCGTGTCGGGTCGATGAAGATGAGGCTCGATTCCACCGGGCTCTCTTTTTCGGGTGGCGATGTCTCCGTTTCCGGAGGAGGAATTTCCGTTTCCGGTGGCGATGTGAAGACCGATCTACATAGCCTCGGCGGTCATGTTCATCCCTACGCAAATGGCATGACCGGAAAGGCGGTCGGATGATGGCGCTCTCTCATTATTTCGGAGAGGATCTGTCTCTGGATCAAGAGGGAGCACTGAACACGGTTTCCGGAAGTCTCTCTACCCGGCAGAATATCTTGCGTCGCCTGTGCACCAATCCCGGCGCTTATCTCTGGCATATCGACTATGGTGCGGGTCTGCCTTCTCGTGTGGGGCAACCTGTACGCGAGGATGCCACCAAGGGGCTGATCGCGAGGCAACTCGCCCTCGAGGCGGGTATCGACCAGAAAAGCCCCATCAGCGTGACGCTGGTCCCGTCAGGAATGAGCACGTATGTCTGCACGATCGCCTATACCGAGCAAGGCGAGGATACAGAACAGGTATTTACTTTCAATCAGGACGGCACGATCTGAGCCCGATCTGGGCTTGGCCGACGAAGTATCGGAATGCCCATGGCTTTTTCCTTGCGTTCTTTCTCGTCGCTCGTACAGACGGCGATCGCGACGACACAGGCGAGTTGCGCCGCAAAATTCACTCTTGATACCGGCTCGCCCGGCCGCGCCCTGATTGAGAGCGTGGCCGCAACCGGGCTGTGGTTTCAGTATCTCCTCATGCAAGTGTTGTGCCGTACACGGCTTGCGACGTCAGTGGGCGTGGATTGCGACAGCTTCGTCGGTGATTTCGGTATGTCCCGTCTGCCGGGCGTGAAAGCCTTGGGCTCGGTTACGATGACCTGTTTCTCTTTCGACGAGATATCGGCCGTCGTGCGTCCTGGTGTCACCGTGCGTACCGCTGCGGCGGTTACCTTTCAGGTCGTTAAAGATCCCACGCATGCGCGCTGGTCGGAGCAGACGCAAGGATATGTGCGTCCGGCAGGCGTGGCATCACTCGATTTGCCGGTTGAAGCCTTGCAGGAAGGCGTGCTGGGCAATGTGGCGGCGGGCGCCATTTCGCTCATGGGCACTTCGGTTGCCGGGATCGATATCGTGACCAACAAGGCGATGTTCCTGAACGGCGCGGATCAGGAGACGGATGCGCAGCTTCGCAAGCGCTTTCCGCTCTGGCTGGCGGCCAAGGCCAGTGCCTCTCGCTCTGCAGTCGAGAGCGCCATTGCAGAAACGCAGAGCAATCTGAGCTATGCCGTGTTCGAGGGGCAGATCGATGGAGGCCCGGGTCTGCCTGGATATTTCACGGTCATCGTTGACGACGGGAGCGCAGAAACACCCGAACAGGTCCTGCGAAACGTTTATGCCAGCGTGGCGGCGACCAAGGCGCTCGGCATCGGCTTCGCTGTGCGGAGGCCAGAAGTCCTCACAGTCACGGTTGGTCTCACGGTTCAGATCGCTGCAGGTATCGATCGCGAGACCGCTGAAACGGCTTTGAAGCAGGCGATTGCGGCCGACATATCCGCATCGGCGATTGGGGCCGGTTATCCAATCAGCCGTCTGGCGTATGTCGCTTATATCGCCGCCGGCGTCTCGGTTCTGTCCGTAACGGATAGCCTGCTCAATGGCGCACAGCGGGATATTGCGGCGCGAACAAGTCAGTCGCTTTTTCCAGGCACGATCTCCGTTCAGATCGTTCAGGAGGGGTAATGCCGAAATTTAACAGCTACTTCCCGATCCCATCGGTGCAGGGGGCAGAGGTTCTCGTTATCGCGACACCGGATGGTGTCGAGACACTGAACGCGACCGCGAGTCAGATTGCAGGGGCCCCGGCCGATTCACCGCCGAGCGGCGAGTTCTTCGCCGAGGAAGGCGCGAAAGTAAGCCGCTATGGCGATCGTTTCTTTATCGGTGCGGCGTCGGATTACCCAGCGCTCAACACGCGCGATGTGGCGCAGCAGGATTGGCTTTCGGCGCTGATGGCGACGACATCGATCGGCCCCTGGGCGCTCGAAAATGCGCAGGCAGCGTCTCTTTCCCGTTTTGGCAATAGTGCTTTTGTCGCAGGTTCGAGAACATCGGATGCCATGAATTCCAGGGACAAGCTTGGTCATGTGCCCAGCACGATCGGTGTCGCATCCTGGGGGGTGGCGGATGACACGACAAATCCGACACTTGCCACAGCCTATGCCTATTATGGCGAAGCATGGCGCATGCCCGGGGTAAACTACCAGCCCAGTTTTGTCATGGAGCTCGAAGCGGTGAATCTGGGGGGGGCTGCAGCAGGAATGTCGACGCCGTACCACCCTAATTGCGGCGGCGGTACCTACGCCATCCAGATCGGTGCGGGCGGCGGACAGACGGAGGGGACGGCGGATTGTGAAGCCGGGATCGTGTTCGTCAGCAATCCGGATTCATGGAAGACGGGTATCCTTTTCGGCAATACGGCGATTGCGGGCACCAATGGCGACGATCATGGATATGGCAACGCGATCTCCATGGCGCGCAACCAGGGTATCGAGTGGCGGACACCGGAGACACGGGAATATGTCCAGGGTCTCGACGCGGGTGCCATGCTGTTTTCTACTGTGGAAAAGACAGCGAATGGGCAGCGTATTCAGTTTGCGGATGACGGATTGCTCGTCACGAACATGACCGGTGATCTGCTGTTTTCAATCTCGCCCAATGCGAGACCAACCAACACCCTCAATATCCAGGCGGGAAGCGGACTTGCGGCGGCGGGATTGTATGTTCAGCGGGGCGAAAACGGCTCAGCGAATCTCGGCCTTTATCCGGCCCCCGGTGGCGAGATCCAGATGTCATCGCCCGTGGCGAGCCCGGGTGCGGCCGTACCTGCAGAAGCGGCGGGCGGTTTTCTGCATCTCAATGTGAATGGCAAGGATTATCGCGTACCGCTCTTCACTGTTGAGCAAGTGGGGGGCTGATGGCGGTTCTCAGAGATCCCGATCTTTCTGGTCTGACGGCGACAGATCGCAAAACTCTTCTTGATACAGGGCTGGCTCCTGGTTCGGCGCGCGATTTTGCCCGGCGTCTCCGGCTTCTCCTCCCGCAGGGCTGGTTTCCTGCATATCGAGGGGACGAAGCTGAGGAGGCTCCCGTGTTGCAGGCGTTGCTGACGGGGTTTGGCGCCGTTCTCTCTGTTATCTGGCACTTGATCATCGACGTGAAGAGGCAGACAAGGCTCGGGACCACGCAGGGTGCCTTTCTCGAAATGGCTGCGGTCGATTTTTTCGGTCCTAGGGCAATGGCGCGGCTTGAGCAGGAAAAAGACGGCCATTACCGTCGTCGGCTCGTGACGTCGCTCGCGGCACCCTTGAACACACGCATTGCTGTTTCGGAATCGGTACGACGCCTATCGGGGGCAGCACCAAGGATCATCGAGTTGGGTAGTGCACAGGATTGTGGGGCCTGGTGCCATGGCGGTGGTTATGGAGCGTCGCGTAGCCGTTACGGGTCACGTAACGGTGGACAGTTCTGCCTCGAGGTCTTTCCGAAAATTCCTGTGGACCAGCGCACAGTTCAGGCGGTGATACGCATGACAAAGGCTTCAGGCGTGATTGCCTGGGTAAGGATGCTAGACTGATGGATCGCCCTATAATCTACGCCGGCGCGGTGCCTTTCGATACGGATCTTCTGAGACTTGGTCGCTATGCAAAAGAAGGACTAGGACGTCTCGCCGAGATTGTGTTCGGGAGTGAAACAGTCAGAGCCTCCGGATTTTCCTGCCAGCTTTCCGATAAGGCTCTGTCTGTGACGCTCGGCCCAGGGACGATCATGGCGCCTGATCTCCTGGACCGCACGCATATCGGTAGCTCATCTGCGGGGCTAGAAGCAGATAATGCCCTGATTCAGAGCCTTTTTTACAGCAATGAGGCGCAGGATTTGGCTATCCCGATGACCGGGGCGTCGGTGACGATCTATGCCCTGTGCAGGGAAATGGACGATCTGAATGATGTTTTGCCGTTTTACAATGCTGACAACCCCGAGCAGACGATGGCTGGGCCCGATAACCGGGGGAAAGCCCTGCCGACACGGCGCGCCGGACGAATTACGTTTTATGCTGGGACGAGTGCTCCGTCAGTGGAGGGGGGGCGTGCTGTCCCACTTTATGTGCTGTCGATACCAGAAGGGGCTGAGAACTTCAGCGCTGTAACTGCTCGGCAATGCGCTGCGTTTCAAAGCGCCATGACCGACCTGGCAACGATCGAGTTCGTGCAGCGGATCAGCCAGCCACAGGCTCTCTGCTCGACAAGCACACTTCTCACGGTGCCGAACTGGGCGCGCCAGGTCGAATTGCGTGTCATTGGCGGCGGTGGAGGGGGCGCGTCTACCTCTGTGCTGTCGCCGGAAGCTGGGTCTTTTTCCGGTGCGGGCGGAGGAGCCGGAGGCGATTGCTGGGGGGTCTATGCGGTCGATGCGTCGCGCAACGCGCAGCTTTCAGCGACTGTCGGCGCTGGGGGTGACGCCGACAGGCGGGGTGAGCCGAGCTTTGTGACTTACGGAGGGCAACCGTTGCTCACAGCCGATGGCGGTGGGGCTGGCGTCTTTGGCACTGCTCAGAATTCCTATGGCGGGAGCGGTGGCGGTACGGGTGGAGGCACGCTCTGGAACCAGACGGGCAGCGCTGGCAGCGATGGTCAGAATGGTCCCTACGTTTTTGCGGGGAATGGTGGCGCGGGACCCTGGGGTGGGGGCGGCCGTGCCGGTTATCTTGGGGGAATGAACGCGACCCGATATGGCGCAGGCGGTGGGGGGGCCTATTCTACCCGCGTTGCGGGGCAGAGCGTTGCGGGGGGGAAAGGATATCAGGGGCTGATCCTGTATCGTTTTCTCCCCTGAGGGGGGCGACGCTTAATTGAGTGGATTGACCGTTTCCTGCCTGATCCATTCGGCATTATGCGCGCGGAAGCGACGCACGTCCTCTTCGGTCACGCTGGCCGCCGTGTTGCCCCAGCTCTGTCTGATGAACGTGACCAGATCGGCGATTTCCTGATCCGATAGGATCTTGTCAAAGCCGGGCATGGTGAGAGCGGAGGGAGCCTTATCCGTTGGTGGAACGGTTGCGCCGCGCAGCATGATGAGGATGAGCGAACCGGGATCCTTGTCCATGATCACAGGGTTGCCGGCCAAGGGGGGGAAGGCCGGTGCATAGCCATGACCATCAGTCCGGTGACAGGCCGCGCAGCGATCGACGTAGGTGCGCGCTCCCGCACCGGGAAGCACGCCCTTGTGCAGGGTCTCGGCCACTGCCGGATCCGGGTGCCAGGCGGTCTCGTCTTTGGAGGCGGGAAGAGTCGCTTTGAGATAGCGCGCGATGGCATGAAGGTCAGGCTCGCTCAAGTGCTGCGTGCCATGGGCGATAGCGTCACTCATGCCACCGAACGCTGAGCCGCGATCATTCCTTCCCGTTGCGAGAAAGGTCACGATGTCATTCTCGCTCCAACGACCAAGCCCTGTTCGATCGTCTTCCCTGAGATTAACCGGGGTCCAGCCATCCACAGCGGCACCGCCTGAAAGATAGGCACTTCCCTGATCGCTCGAGAGCGCTTTTTCCTGCATGGTAAGGGCGCGTGGCGTATGACACGCGCCGCAATGGCCCGGGCCCTCCACCAGATAGGCGCCGCGGGCGATTTCCTCAGAGGCGAAACGCCGATGCGCGTTCGCCATGGCAGTCTTGGGCGTCGGAGCGAAGGCCCAGCGCCACAAGGTCATTGGCCAACGCATCGAGAGGGGCCAGGGAATTCCATTCTTTGGAGGGGCTTTCGCGAGGGGAGAGATACCCTCATGGAAATAGACCCAAAGTGCATGGATATCGGCGTCGCTCATACGCGCATAGGACGGGAAGGGCATGGCCGGGTAGAGCGGTTTGGCGTTTCGTCCAATTCCCTGACGCAACGCCCTGGTGAAATCGGCTTCGGAATAGCCCCCTATTCCGTAGCGTGAGTCGGGCGTGATGTTGGGCGCATAGAGTGTGCCAATGGGGAGCACGAAGGGATTTCCTCCGGCATAGGGCGCGGAGGCGTCATGGGTGTGGCATGCCGCGCAGTCTGAGGCGGCTGCAAGATAGCGGCCTTTGTCGATGAGATCCTGCCTTGCGTCGGCAAGAGCGGGACGAGCCAGCGCCAGCAACGCAAGGAGAGCGAGGCCGGTGAGTTGATGCCGCTTCACAGGGACACCAGGGGGCCCGGCTGGGCAAGATAGGTCGTTCGGATATGATGCGCAGCCCAGTACGCCAGTGCCGCCACCGTGCCTGTGGGATTGTAGCCCATTCCCTGAGGGAAGGCATTGGAGCCGATGACAAAGACGTTCGAAACATCCCAGCTCTGCAGATAGCGGTTGAGCGCACTATCATGCGGGCTGATACCCATGACAGCGCCACCGCCCAGATGGGTTGTCTGGTAGCGTCTCGTATCGAAGACCTCGCCATGTTCCAGACGGCCCAGTTCATAGTGTCTGGCACCAAGGGCCTTCATGATTGGCTCGATACGCCCCACCACATATTGATTCATACGGATATCATTTTCCTTCCAGGTGAAGGTCATGCGGAGCAATGGCTGCCCGTAACTGTCCTTCCAGGTCGGATCGAGATCGAGATAGACGTCGCGATAGGCCATATTGCTGCCATGCGCATCTATGGCCATTGAATGGCGGTAGGTATCGACGAGCCCGGCCTTGTAGCCCGCTCCCCAGCGGGGAGCGGTCTTTCCGCCGCCGGTCATGGCCGCAGCGATAGGTTTGACCCCTGCCTGGTTGACCCAGACGGGAGAACCACCGATGAAGCCGAGCGGGCCGTGATCGAAATTATCGCTATTGAAATCGTCGATGGCGACGCCCGCTCCGCCCGCGCCGACGAACTGATTGGTGAACTGGTTTTGAGGCAGCCAGGCGCGTGAGGTGGTGATGGTCTGATAGACGAAGTTGCGCCCCACGACACCGGTATTGCTTATCGGGTCGTAAGGTTTTCCAATGCCAGAAAGCAGCATGAGATGGACATTGTGAAACTGGAAAGCCGCCAGGATGACCAGCTCCGCCTCGACCGTCTTTTCCTGCCGGGTATGCTGGTCGAGATAGGTAACGCCTGTAGCCTTCCGGCAATCGCTGTCGAGGTTGACGCGCAGAACGTGCGCGTCTGTGATCAGGGTAAATTCCGGGTCATCACGCAATGCCGGCAGGATATTGATGTTGGGCGACGCCTTCGAATACATGTAGCAATCGTAACCGCTACAATAACCGCAGAAATTGCATGGCCCCATCTGCAGGCCATACGTATTCGTATATTGCATGGAGGCATTGGCGGCTGGCAGTGCATAGGGGTGGTATCCCACCTCGGACGCAGCTTTTCGGAACAGACTTGCTGTAAAGACATCCTGCATAGCCGGCAGGGGAAATTTGTCACTTCGTGATGGGGCAAAAACATTGCCGTTACCGACAACCTGCCCATTGATCTTGTAGGCCTGTCCCGATGTGCCGAACACCTTTTCAGCCTTGTCGAAAAAAGGTTCCAACTCCTCGTATGTGACGCCGTAATCCTGCAGATTCATATCCTCTGGAATGAATTTGGCACCATAACGGTCGATGACATGGCTGCGCAGGCGAAGATCATCGGGGGCCGCGCGAAAATGAACGCCAGACCAGTGCAGTCCGGCTCCTCCCACCCCTTCTCCTGGAAGAAAAGCGGCGAGTTGTCTGTATGGCAAGGCGGTCTGATTGATCGTGTTGCGGATCGTCACCGTCGTTTTCGCAGGGTTCTGGAAGAGGCGATGGCGTATGGCACCCCGTAATTCGTCAATGGACCCCGGATAGGTGCCCTCTTTCGCGGTCGCTCTTTCGGGGCCGCGCTCAAGCATGACGACGCTTCGTCCTGCTTCACGCATCTCCTTGGCGAGAATGGCACCGGCCCAGCCAGCCCCAATGATGACAACATCGGTCCGTTTTGAAGGCATGAATCTTGTACTCGACTGATTCTGGATCAGGCTTTTTGGCCAGAGATCGATACGGGTCCGAAAGGATACGGAGCGCCTTCCTGATCAACCCAGTCCATAAAGTCGGCGCGCGCGCCAGGGAAACCAAGCAGGAGCCAACCCGCCATATTGCGGTTGCCGCCGTGGACTGGGTCGGCAAAAACGCCTTCAAGTGTGTTGCGTCGCAATTGTTCGAAGAACAGGCGGGCGTTCAGTTCGGGAAAATGGACTGCGCCACCTTCAAAGGCTGTGAGAATTTCGATCTGATCATGGCTTGTCAGATCAATGAAATCCTTGCCGCGTTCGGACTGGGCATAGGCATTCGCGCCCGCAATCCCCTTGCGATACAGGTCTCGCGGCGCGAAAGGGAGCTGGTAACCCAAATTGGCAGGTCCATCCTCGAAAGGTCCGGCCATGTACCAGAGCTCCCCCCTGCCGTAAGGGGTGTCCATTTGCCTGTCGATAAAGTCAGGTACGCCGAGCATCGAGGCACCAGGACCCAATGAATCAGCAGGGTAGATGCACTCGCAGGCAGAGTGCAGGAACCGGAATTCGGCAGGCGTAAAATAGACCGGTGTCGTATCGACTGAAGTGCCAGCCGCGAAGGCACGACCGGGCAGATCCTGACCGGCCAGGAGGAGGAAAGCGGTTGTACCCGCGGCGTTCCTGACAAAGCGACGTCGTGAAGATGAAGGCGCGCTCAAGCCGGTCTCCTGACCAAACACAAAAGGCATTACCCACATAATGGGTAATGCCTCCTTCTTCGCGATTGTCGCCCGAAATGCAAGCGGCTTTATGGGATGTGCTTGTGTTCGGGCGGCCGGGTTTTTTCGTCAGGAATGCTTCGAGGGCAGGGCCAGAACGCCAGCCTTCGGGGACTTGACCGAAGGAGTAGCCGCGGGTGCGGCGACACCTTCATCGCCCAGAGGGAAAATCGCGTCAGGCTCCTGGGGTTTCGCGGGCGCACTGACGGGAACGGTAGAGGCGGACGCCGCCCCGGTCGCGACCTGGGGGGCTGGGGGGGCAGCACTCATTGCGGGGGCATTGTTGCTTGATACGGTGGGGCTGGCAGTAGGTGCGTTGGGACCGATGTCCTGCTGCTGGATTGCTCCTGGGAGGGGCGCGCCGCTTGCGTCAACCAGCCAGTCATGCAGCGATTTCTTGATCTGGAACTCAAGTTCGACATTCATGTCCTGCATCATCTGCGATGTCAGATCATAAAGAACGGCACGCGATTCCGGGTCTTTATCTCCCGGGTTGAGACTGCGCGTTATGTGGGCGGCTGCATAACCGGCGCGTCCGCCGGACGGAGCGGACAGATCGACATGCGCTTCGAGCTCGCCCAGCAATGTGCCGCCGGGGGCGTGGAGGATGCTGGCCTTGGTCATGGTGAACGTACCGCTGCCTTCCGAACCGCTCGCGATCAGGCGATCATGGGCCATCTGTTCGAGTGCCTGCTGAGGCGAGGTCGGAGCCTTGGCCGAGATATCGCCCGGAGTGTTTCCGGGGGGGGCAGCGTCGACCACCTCGATATGCGCCACATTCAGGTGCATCTTGCTCAGATAGCTGTAGTCCATCGGGGCAAAGCTCTGGGGTTCGCTGTCACCACATGCGGTGAGCACGGGAGAAAGAGCGCCCAGAACCAGGCATAAAGAACCGTAGCGGAGTAGCGTTTTTACACGTGACGGGCTGCGCGACATGACGGGCTCCTTGAATAAGCAGCAGGACATTATTTCTTTTTCACATAAGAGCGCAGCTTGTCGAACAGGCGCCCTGTTTGTTTCTTTTCTGCTTCCTGCCGAGTTTCGGCGGGTGAGGCGGGCCTCGTCGGGTTCTGCGCGAGAAACGCCCAGGATTCGGAGATCATATCAGCTGAGGCTGTGCTCGGAGGCGGTGGTAATGCGGCCTCGGTTGCAGGGTCGAATTGAAGTGAGGATGCCGTACCCAGCCCGTAATCACGGGCCTCAAAGGCAAGAGCCTCGGCAATCGAGGCAACATGTTCAGGATTGCTCAGATACCAGCCGAGAATCAAAGAGGGCAGCATGCCCGCCATCGCTTCGTCACTCACGAGAATAGCGGCCTTGGGGCAATAGAAGGACGGGGGCTTGTCGAGCTGTTTCTCCCACCAGGCGAGATAGAATACGCAATCGGCTTCCGGGTCATGGAAGCGATAGATCAGCTGATGATCGACCACGAAAGAGATCTGCGCACGCAGTGGGATATCGGTGAGCGGAGACAGCACGACCAGTGTTTCGGGCCCTACGCGTGAACCAAGAATACGTCTGATCTGCTTTGCTGACAGGGAAGACTGTCCGATCTGGGCCAGGATCTGCTCCTGACCCGCCAGAGACGTCTGGATCTGGCGCAAATCCATGAGCACGCGTACCGACCAGGCTGCTGCAAGCTGAGTTGCGAGAAAGAGCGGCATCGCAGGCGCATCGCGCAGCAGAGTAGGGGTTGCACTCAGCGCATTGCGAGCGAGTTCATCAAACCAGGGGGCAACAGCGCCAAGGATATCATCCGGGCGCATACGCTGAACGACCTCGATGTGCGAGCCGCAATAATTGTGCGACTCATCCAGGTACCAGACAGCGTTGCGTCCCGTCAGCGGATCGGAAAAAGTGAGACAGGTGATGTCATCTGCAAGGGGGACGACCGCCTGAGGCGTCCATTGGTCGTAGAGCGCCGAGAGTGTCTCGCCCCCGACCCGGACGCTGCGCAGGAAATCATCCGCCGCGGTCATCGTGCGATCTCGGCACGTTCGAAACGAAAACCAACATTGCAGAACTCGCAGTTCATGGTGATCGTGCCCTCTTCCGCCATGTGATCGAGATCGTCCTCGGGGAACGTGGAAAGGACGCTTGCGAGCCTTGCGCGGTTGCAGCGACACCCAAGGCTGACCGCGCGCGGTCGATCAATCAGGACATCCTGCGAGCCGAAAAGACGTTCGATCAACGTGGTGGCACTCAGGCAGGGGTCGAAAAGCTCGGCGGCGGTCAGGGTGTTGCCCAAAATGCCCGCTGTCTCCCAGGCGTCCTCATCGTCGGTTTCACCCGTGGCGATACCGCCTTCTTCGGCAATTTTTTCGAGCAGCAGGGCCCCGGCTTGCCAGCCATCCGGTGTCTTCTCACAATAGAGGCGCATCCAGCACTGATGCTGCTCACTGGTCGCGAAATAATGCATCGCCATATCGGCAAGGGTTTCCCCCTCAAGCGCGACGATACCCTGATGGCGTTCCGTATGCGCGCCCTGATCGATGGTGAAGGCAAAATACCCTTCTCCCAGAAGGGCCTTGGCCGGCGCAGGATCGATGTTCTCGGGCGCGCGCAGATAAAAACGCAATTCGCCCGCATCCGTGCAATCTGCCACCAGCATGGAAATCGGGCCGTCCCCCTTGATCTGCAGGGAGAAGGACCCTTTGAACTTCAGCCCGGCACTCAGTCCCGCGACGAGAGACAGCGCCTCTCCGGCAAGCTGACGCCCGCAATCGGGGATATCATGGCGCGACACCATGATATCCGCGAGCTTGCCCAGACGAACGAGACGTCCGCGGACCGGTCGCCGCGCCAGATGGAAAGGCGTTATTCCATGCGAGATCACCAGATCAGGCACGGTTTCGGGGCGGTGTGTATCCAGAAAGGCAGGTGTCTCGATCATTGGTGCTTCGTCGGTTGCTTCTCAAGGTGTCGGACGGTTGGACGCGCCGATGCCGTTCAGACGGGCTTACCGTAGGAACGCCAGTTCTCACCGCCCAGCACCCAGAGGAGCAGACCCTTTTGGGCGTGGAGGCGATTTTCGGCCTCGTCAAATACGACGGAGGCCGAGCTTTCGAACACCTCCTCCGTCACTTCCTCACCGATATGGGCAGGCAGACAATGCATGAACAGGGCATTGGGGGCGGCTTTCTGCATCAGGGCCGTGTTGACCTGATATGGGCTCAACGTGGTCAGCCGTGCTGAGGATTCCTGATCGGACATGCTCGTCCAGGTATCCGTCACAATGCAGTCAGCGCTTTGCACCGCCTCGACAGGGTCATGGACCAGCCGGATCTTGCCACCTTCGGCATGCGCCCAGTCCAGGATCTCCTGACGGGGTTTCATGCTTTCCGGCGTCGCCAGCGTCAGGGAAAATCCGAAGCGTACAGCGCCCTCGATCAACGACACGGCAACATTATTGCCATCCCCAACCCAGGCCCAGTGCGAGCCGCCCACCGGGCCACGATGCTCCTCATAGGTCATGATATCGGCGAGGATCTGCACGGGATGGGAATCCGGTGTCAGGCCATTCACGACGGGAATCGAACTCCAGCGGACGAGTTCAGTCAGCATGGCGGTCTCGCCCGTACGCACGACCAGCACATCGAGGAACCGCGACAAGACACGCGCG
>Ga0157365_10000203_pt1 | contig 28021 bp, 28 predicted proteins | sample AttsexASBM3_FD_111478 | JGI IMG/M metagenome (GOLD analysis project Ga0157365, IMG submission 111478) | Fungus gardens microbial communities from leaf cutter ant in Ribeirão Preto, State of São Paulo, Brazil - Atta sexdens ASBM3 | ecosystem: Host-associated > Fungi > Mycelium > Unclassified ... | reverse complement strand
TCGCTGAGCGATATCAACACCACGCTTGCCTCCGCGTGGGGCGGCAGCTACGTCAACGACTTCATCGACCGTGGTCGCGTGAAGAAGGTGTATGTGATGTCGCAGGCGCAGTACCGTATGCTGCCGGGCGATATCAACAACTGGTACGTGCGTGGCTCAAACGGGCAGATGGTGCCGTTCTCCGCCTTCTCGACCTCCCACTGGGAATACGGTTCGCCGCGTCTGGAGCGTTATAACGGTCTGCCGTCCATGCAGATCCAGGGCCAGGCGGTGGAAGGTAAGAGTACCGGTGAAGCGATGGCGATGATGGAAGAGATTGCCAGCAAGCTGCCGACCGGTATCGGCTACGACTGGACCGGTATGTCCTACCAGGAACGTCTGTCGGGCAACCAGGCGCCTGCGCTGTACGCCATTTCGCTTATCGTGGTGTTCCTGTGTCTGGCGGCGCTCTATGAGAGCTGGTCGATTCCGTTCTCGGTTATGCTGGTGGTGCCGCTCGGGGTTATCGGCGCGCTGCTGGCGGCATCGCTGCGCGGCCTTAACAACGACGTTTACTTCCAGGTGGGCCTGTTGACCACCATCGGCCTGTCGGCGAAGAACGCCATATTGATTGTGGAATTCGCCAAAGACCTGATGGAGAAAGAAGGCAAAGGCCTAATTGAGGCGACGCTGGAAGCCGTACGTATGCGTCTGCGTCCTATCCTGATGACGTCGCTGGCGTTTATCCTCGGCGTTATGCCGCTGGTTATCAGCTCCGGCGCGGGCTCCGGCGCGCAGAACGCGGTAGGTACTGGCGTTATGGGCGGGATGGTGACCGCGACTATCCTGGCTATCTTCTTCGTGCCGGTGTTCTTCGTGGTGGTCCGCCGCCGCTTCAGCCGCAAGAATGAAGATATCGAGCACAGCCATCCGGTTGAACATCATTAATCGGTAAAGCAACGTGTATAAAAAAGGCCGCTGATGCGGCCTTTCTTTTTTCTCCGGCTTTCTCCGGCTTTCTCTGACGCAGACCGTCTGGCCTGTTGCCCCTTCCGCTTTTTTAAAACACCGTGCAAAAAACCATCACCTCGCCCCTGTGCGCCGCTTTTTTTCATTAAAATAATTTTATTGGGATTAATCCGATGCAGAAAAAGACTTTATTACAGAATATTCTTCAGGCGCGAATAAATAAAAGTTTTAAACTAAGGTAAATCTAAGCCTTAAAGGTTAAGTTTTCTTTCTCAATGCCTCAACGTTCTTTGCCTTTATTGACTCGCGTAAAAGTGTCGGCGTCGATGCGCGATTAAATGCGGAAATGTAATTTTTCGTAATCGTGCCAGGAAAAAATCCCCAGGGTGTTTTATAGTAAAAGTAGATTAAAAAGGGAGCGTAAAACCTCCTGGTAGCGTTGTGTATCTGCCCCTGCGGTGCTGTTGACTAAAAATTTTCGCTAAAAAGGGGATACGTTATGGACGAATACTCACCAAAACGGCATGATATGGCGCAGCTTAAATTTCTGTGTGAAAGCCTGTATCATGATTGCCTCGCCACGCTCGGCGAAAACCAGCATGGCTGGGTTAACGACCCCACATCCGCCGTTAACCTGCAACTGAACGATCTGATTGAGCACATTGCCAGCTTCGCGCTTAATTATAAAATTAAGCATGAAGAGGATGCCGCTCTCATTGAACAATTAGATGAATATCTGGACGATACCTTTATGCTTTTCAGCAATTACGGTATCAATGCGCAAGATTTGCAAAAATGGCGCAAGTCCGGAAACAGACTTTTCCGGTGTTTCGTAAACGCCAGCCGGGAGAATCCTGTGAGCTTGTCTTTTTAAAAATAGAACAATCACTTAGGTGTATTATGACGACCAAACCATTAACCAAAACCGATTATTTAATGCGACTGCGACGCTGTCAGACAATTGATACGCTTGAGCGCGTGATTGAAAAAAATAAATATGAATTGTCCGACAACGAACTGGCGGTATTTTATTCAGCAGCGGATCATCGTCTGGCTGAACTGACCATGAATAAGCTTTACGATAAAATCCCAACGTCCGTGTGGAAATTTGTTCGTTAATCTCCCGTTATTTTGTACGTGAATATCATCACTGATGATGCTGGCGCCATGTTAGTGTCGAGCGATTCGGGTTGTGCGTGCCACACCGAATAAGTCCTCCGTTAGCATGGCCCCTTCTCCTCTCCTTTTGTCGCCCTCCCCCTCTGAAATGCAGTGAATGGTCAGTCGCGCGTTTAGTGACTACTATCAGGTCTTACTGTTAACGGAGTGACATACGCCATGAGCGAAGAGAAACGCAAAATGATTGCTGGCGAGCTGTATCGCCCGAGCGACCCACAACTGCGTGAGGATCGTCTGCGCGCCAGACATCTGCTGCATGAATACAACCACAGCGCGCCGGATGCGAAAGCGCGCCGCCAGGAGATCCTGGAAACGCTGTTAGGCGCGGCGGGGAATGCGTACATCGAGCCCACGTTCCGCTGCGATTACGGCTACAACATTTATCTCGGCGAGAACTTCTACGCCAATTTCGACTGCGTGATCCTCGACGTCTGCCCGGTGCGGATCGGCGATAACTGTATGCTCGCGCCCGGCGTGCATATTTATACCGCCACGCATCCGCTGGACCCGACCGAGCGCAACAGCGGGCTGGAGTTCGCGAAGCCGGTCACCATCGGCAATAATGTCTGGATTGGCGGGCGCGCCATTATCAACCCCGGCGTCACGCTTGGCGACAATGTCGTCGTCGGCTCCGGCGCCGTGGTGACGCAGTCGGTGGAAGCTAACTGCGTCGTGGTCGGTAATCCGGCGCGCGTTGTTCGCCGCCTCTGAGCGCCGCTGCGGTTAACTGTTATGGTTTTTTGTTGGCCGTCTGTTACTTTTTTCGCGCGCGGCGGCCTTCTAAAATGCCCTTTCCCGCGCACGCGCGACACAGATTCTGAAGGTTTTGCATGACTGAAATCCAGCGACTGCTGACGGCCACCATTGACCGACTCAACAAAGAAGAGAAGCGCGACAACCGTCCGCGCTTTAGCATCAGCTTTATCCGCAAGCATCCGGGGCTGTTTATCGCCATGTACCTGGGGTGGTTTGCGACGCTTGCGGTGATGCTCCAGTCGGAAACGCTGGCAGGCTCGGTCTGGCTGCTGGTGGTGCTGTTCGCGCTACTGAACGGCTTTTTCTTTTTCGACGTGAACCCACGCTATCACTACGAAGATATCGACGTTCTCGATCTGCGCGTGTGCTACAACGGCGAGTGGTATAACACCCGCGACGTGCCGGAGAGCCTGGTAAGCGAGATCCAGACCTCGCCGCGCATCACCCCAGAGCAAAAAGCGCAGCTTGCGAAAATGCTGGCCCGCAAAAAAACGCTCTCGTTCTATGACATCTACTCGCTTGATAAACACGCGGGTAGCGCCACAACGCCCGTGAAGACCGCCACGGCGTCGCAGGCGCACTAAAACAAACGCCCTCATACGAGGGCGTTTTTTTACCGTCTTTTCTTCCTGCCCTGCACCGCTTTAAAGCGCGGATTCGATTTGCAAATCACATATAACCGGCCTTTGCGTCTGACTATCTGACAGTCAGGATGGCGCGCTTTCGCGCTGCGCAGTGAATTGAGCACCTGCATGGTTTACGCCTTTTTATCATTAAAGAAACGGCCAAAGCGCTGCTGGAAGCGGGCGGCGCTGCCCTCGGTGGTGATGGTCTTCTGGCGCCCGGTGTAATACGGGTGCGAGGCCGACGACACATCAATCGTCACGTACGGAAACGTCTCGCCGTCGAGCTCGATTTCGCGCTCGGTTTTAATGGTCGAGCCCACTTTGAAATATTCATTGGCGCTGGTGTCGTGGAAGACCACGGTGCGGTAATGGGGATGGATTGCTGGTTTCATCATTCGCCCTTTAGGATATGTTATAACGTATCAATATCGTAAGGCGGCCGGGATGAAATTGCAAGCGGTCGGGGTAAAGGGCGCGGGTAAGCGATAAAAAAAGCCGGCGCATCAGCGTCGGCTTTTCAGAGGTGAGCGTTAACTTACAGGCGGAAGCCTGCCACCACGCGGTCAAGCTGCTGCGTCTGCTCGCTCATCGAGTGAGACGCCGCCGACACTTCCTGCACCAGCGCCGCGTTCTGCTGCGTCGCGCTGTCGAGCTGGTTAATCGCGAGATTTACCTGCGAGATGCCCGCGCTCTGCTCGCGGCTGGAGGACATTATCTCGCCCATCAGCGTCGTCACGTTGCGCACGCCGTTCAGCAGTTCGTCCATTGTCGCCCCCGCTTCATTCACAAGCTTCGTGCCGACGTCGATATTGCTGGCGGAGTTTTCGATAAGCTGTTTGATTTCACGCGCCGACTGCGCGGAGCGCTGCGCGAGGCTGCGTACCTCGGAGGCGACCACCGCGAAACCGCGTCCCTGCTCGCCCGCACGCGCGGCTTCCACCGCGGCGTTCAGCGCCAGAATGTTCGTCTGGAAGGCGATGCTGTCGATCACCGCGATAATATCCACGACCTTGCCGGACGAACTCTGGATGGCGTTCATGGTGCTCACGACATCGCGCACCACATTACCGCCCCGCTCCGCGACCTGCGAGGCCTGGTGCGCCAGCTCGTTGGCATGCGCGGCGTTATCGGCGTTCTGACGCACCGTGCTGGTCAGCTGTTCCATCGAGGCCGCCGTCTCTTCAATAGAGCTTGCCTGATCTTCGGTACGCGCCGAGAGATCCTGGTTGCCGCCTGAGATCTGCTGCGAGGCCGACGAGAGCGCGCGTGCGCTATCGCTCACCTGGCGCAGCATGGTTTGCAGATAGTCGATAACGCCGTTGAAACTGTCGATAATCGCGTTGAATTCCGGGCTGCTGGTCGGCTCAAGGCGCTGCGTGAGATCCGCGCCGCCGGCGGAGAGTCGACTGATGTTACGGTTAAGATCGGCCAGTTTGCCCATCAGCGAGCGGATAAACAGTACCAGCACGCCCAGCAGCAGCAGCATCATCGGGATCTGCACCATGCTCAGGCGCGCCAGAATGGTGTTGGTCTGCGCCGTCAGCAACGCGGTCGGCAGATCGACCGCGATAATCCACGGGCTGCCTTTGATGGACTGCAACATCACGGTATGCGATTCGCCGTCCTGGTCATACTCTTGCTCGGTTTTCTCGCCCGCGCGAAAGCGCGACAGCGCGTTTTGCACCGTCTGCGCCATCGGGTCGCCGCCGAGATCGGCAAGCTTTTTCAGGCTGCCGGTTTTCCCGACCTGGCTTGCGTCGCCGACGATTTTGCCGTCCGCTTCGACGATCAGCACGCGCCCGGAGATAGCGTCGTTCATCTGCTTCGCCAGCTGGTTAAAGAAGCCCAGCGTCACGTCGATGGTCGCCACCCCCCACGGCTGGCCGTCTTTCGTGATGACCATCGCGCAGTTGGTGCGCGGCTGCGGGCTGGCGTCATCCTGATACGCGTTCGCCCAGGCGCACTGGCTGGCGGGCGCGTTCAGCCCGGCTTTATACCAGACCTGCTCGTAGTAGTTCGGCGCCGCGTCAGAGTTCCAGTACGTGTTCACTTCCAGCTGGTTACTGGCGTTACGGGCAAAGAAGGTGCTGAATTTATTGCGCCCCGCCTCGCGTTTTTCCGGCAGCGGCCATATGCCCCCGCCAAACACGTTAACATCCTGATACTGGTCCACCAGCGCTGGCAGTAAACGGTCGATTTCATCGCTCTGCATGTTCGCCACGCTCTGCGTCACGCTGCGCATTTGCGCCTGCACGCGGTTCATCTGCTCGACGATGCTGAACGCCACGGTATCCACTTCATAACGAATAAGACGCGTCTCAGTGCGCTTAATCTCCGGGGTGACAAAAAAGTGGATCACCAGCGCGGTAATGCCGCTGAGCGCGGCAAGAAAGAGACAGAGTAAAAAAATAAATCTGGCTTGCGTTGTTTTTAGCATTGTTATTTTCCTGAGAAGGATCAGAGGGTATTTCTGAGGACAACGGCAGCGCAGCGGCAAACTTGAACGTCGAATACATGTTAAAAAATTAACAAAAATTTAACTCATTGACGGATAAAACAAATCCCGATTTGCCGGAAACATTTTGAAATACTTACTTATGCGCCACGCGAAAATCCATTTCACCCCCCGCCGTTATAAATCAGAAAAGAACGATATTGGGCGCGCAGGCGCTTTTCAGGCACCGTGACGTCATAGAGCCAACCTAAGGAGATCCCCATGCGCCTGCGCTGTTGTTGTGCCTGCCTGTTTGCTGATAACCGACTGTTATTTTCTTTTGCTAACGGAGCGCCCCATGAGCACAGCTTTACCCCCTACCCTGCCCATACTGGACCTCGCCAGGCTTAACCAAAACCCGGCCGATCGCGCCGCGTTTCTTGACCACCTGCGCTACGCCGCCCGCGACATCGGCTTTTTCTATATCGTCAATCACGGCGTCGATACCCGCCTGCTGGAAGATGTCCAGTCTGAGGCGCGCCAGTTCTTCGCCCTGCCGGACGAGGAAAAAGCGCGGGTCGCGATGATCCATTCGCCGCATTTTCGGGGTTATAACCGCGCCGCGGCAGAGCTGACGCGTGGCCAGCCGGACTGGCGCGAACAGTTTGATATCGGGGCCGAGCGCCCGGCGCTCACGCTATCCGCGAACGCCCCGTCGTGGCGTCGCCTGCAGGGGCCGAATCTCTGGCCCGCGGCCCAGCCAACGCTTAAACCCACTCTGCTGCGCTTTCAGCGCGACATGGCGCAGATGGCGCTGCGGCTGCTGCGCGCGTTCGCAGAAGCCCTGCATCTCGCGCCCGACGCCTTCGACACGCTCTACGGCGAGCAGCCCAACGAACACATCAAGCTCATCCGCTACCCCGGCCAGCAGCATACGCAAAGCGCTCAGGGCGTGGGCGCGCATAAAGACTCCGGCTTCCTGAGCTTTCTGTTGCAGGACCAGCAAAAAGGCCTGCAGGTGGAAGTGGCGCCCGATGAGTGGATTGACGCCGCCCCGCTGCCCGGCAGCTTTGTGGTCAACATCGGCGAATTGCTTGAGCTCGCCACCAACGGCTACCTGCGCGCCACGGTGCATCGCGTCGTCTCGCCGCCCGCCGATAAAGAGCGCCTCTCCATCGCGTTCTTCCTGGGCGCGCGGCTCGACGGCGTGGTGCCGGTCTACCCGCTCCCGCCCGAGCTCGCGCGCGAGGCGCAGGGCCCGCAAAGCGATCCGCGCAATCCGCTGCTGCGCGATGTCGGCTGGAACTATTTAAAAGGCCGCCTGCGCTCGCATCCTGATGTCGCCGAGCGCTACTACCGCGACGTGCTGCGCGACAGCCACGAACTGATTGCCTGACCTTCACTTGCAAAGGAAAAGATCATGAATAAAGCCACACTGACGCTGGCAGGGCTGGCGCTACTGGTAGCAACGGGCTTACAGGCCGCCGAACCGCTGCGCATCGCCGCCGATCCGGTGCCGCACGCCGAAATCCTTAACTACATTAAAAAACTCGATCCGAAGCTCGATCTGAATGTGGTGGAGCTGACGAGCGGCGTCAACGCCAATGAACTGCTGGCAAACGGCGACGTTGACGCCAACTATTTTCAGCATCTGCCCTATCTGAAGGATCAGGAAAAAGCGCTCGGCAAAACGTTCGCGGTCGCGGCGACAGTACATGTCGAGCCGCTCGGCATCTATTCGCACAAATATAAGGATTTCAAAACGCTGCCGGAGGGAGCGACGGTCGCGGTGCCGAATAACGTCACCAATCTCAGCCGCGCGCTGTTTTTACTGCAAAAGCAGGGGCTGATCACGCTCAAAGCGGGCTTTAACGATCCGGCGAGCAGCCTCGCCACGCCGAAAGATATCCAGGATAACCCGAAAAAACTTAAGATCCTTGAAATCGAATCGCCGCAGATCCCGCGCTCGCTGGATGATGTGGATCTGGCGGTGATCAACGGCAACTACGCGCTGGAAGCCGGGCTGACGCCGGCTAAAGACGCGCTCGGCCTTGAGAGCGCCGACCATAACCCCTACGCCAATCTGCTGGTGACCAACCCGAATCTGGTGAACGACCCGCGCATTAAGGAACTGGCAAAGGATCTGCAGTCGCCGCAGGTGGCGGAATTCATCCGCCAGCACTATAACGGCTCGGTGATCCCGGTCGCGGTTCCGCAGTCATGATAACGCTGGAAGGGCTGAGCAAAACTTACGCCGGAGAGGGCCGCCCGGCGCTGGACGACGTCTCGCTCACGGTTCCCCAGGGCGCGGTATACGGGATACTTGGGCGCAGCGGCGCGGGTAAAAGCACGCTGCTGCGCTGCCTGAATCTGCTGGAGCGGCCCACGTCGGGCCGCATCCTGATGAACGGCGCGGATATCACGCGCCTTGACGACCGCGCGCTGCGCCAGCACCGTGCGCGCACCGCGATGGTGTTTCAGCACTTTAACCTGCTGCATGCGCGCACGGTGGCGGACAACGTGGCGGTGCCGCTGGAGATAACCGGCGTGCCCCGCCCGGCGCGCCGCGAGCGGGTCGCGGAGTTGCTGGAGCTGGTCGGGCTTGCCGATAAAGCGGACGCGTTTCCCTCGCGGCTTTCCGGCGGGCAAAAACAGCGCGTCGGCATCGCCCGCGCGCTGGCCGCGCGCCCGCAGGTGCTGTTGTGCGACGAAGCCACCAGCGCGCTGGATCCCGACACCACGGCGTCGGTCCTGGCGCTGCTGGCCGACATCAACCGCCAGCTCGGGCTGACCATCGTGCTTATCACGCACGAACTGGAGGTGGTGAAAGCCATCTGCGATCACGCAGCTCTGCTGGAAGACGGACGGCTGGTGGAGAGCGGCAGGCTCGCGGATCTTCTGACCGCCCCGTGGTCGGTGCTGCGCCAGACGCTGGTGCGCGATAACGCCGCCTGGCAGGCGTTTTTACGTCGTCACGGCGTGGAGGGCAGAATACTGTGCGAAGTCGCATGAGTTTTGACGATCTCTGGCCGCTGCTGGCGCAGGGCACGCTGGAGACGCTCTATATGGTAGGGCTGGCGGCGCTCTTTACGGTGCTTATCGGCCTGCCGGTCGGCGTGGTGCTGTTTGTCACCCGCCGTGACGGCGTACTCCCGCAGCCCCGGCTCAATAGCCTGCTGGGCGGCGTGATAAACGTCGGTCGGTCGCTGCCGTTTATCGTGCTGCTGATTGCGCTGATCCCGCTGACGCGCGTGATTATCGGCACCACGCTCGGCAGTACCGCCGCCGTCGTGCCGATTACCATCGGGGCGTTTCCCTTCTTCGCCCGCGTGGTGGAAAACGCGCTGGATGAAGTGGACAAAGGACGCGCCGAAGCGATTATCGCGATGGGCGGCAACGCGTGGCACGTTATCAGTAAAGCCCTGCTGCCGGAGGCGCTCCCCGCGCTGCTGGCGGGCATCACGCTGACCGTGGTGATGCTGATAGGCTTCTCGTCAATGGCGGGCGTCATTGGCGGCGGCGGGCTTGGCGATCTCGCCATCCGCTACGGCTACCAGCGCTTTAATAATGAAGTGATGGCCGCGACGGTGGTAATTCTGGTGGTGCTGGTGCAGGGCGTGCAAACGCTCGGCGACCGGCTGGTGCGCCGCCTCGCGCATCGCCGCTGACCCTTACACTTGTGGCGCGGCCTGCGCGGCTGCGCCCCCCTTCCTTTTTTTGCCATAACCCTAAGCAAAATCAATGCGGCGCGCCGTCGCAAAAGCGATCATCCCCCACTACGCTAAAGAGACTCCGGCACTCATTCCTTCATCTACTGGCAGGCAACCATCGTGACCATCGCAAGACTGATAAAGATAGTGACAGCCGTGCTGTTACTCAGCGTTTTGCTGCCCGTCGCTTTCAGTCTCTGGCTCGCCCGCCATCAGGCCGAAGAGCATTTTATGGTGGAGCTGAACGCTTACACGGAACGCACGCTGACCCGCACCGACACCATTATGCAGCAGGCGAAAGCGGCGCTGACGCAGATCAATCGCTTCCACGGCGAGCCGTGCAGCGAGGCGCATTTGCAGGCGATGCGGCGCACGTCATTCGTGTTCCGCCACGTTCAGGAAGTGGTTTATTTGCAGGGAATGACGCCGCTCTGCTCGTCACTGGTGGGCCGCAGCACTTCACAGCCTCTGCCGCCGCCGACGTGGGTCAACGAATCCAACTATCCCATCTGGTTCAGCACGCAAAACGATATCGGGCTGCCGACGCCGATGATCATGGTCGGACACGCCTCGCATATTGTCCTGATCGATCCCAGCTCGTTTATCGATCTGATCCCGTTCAGCGCCTGGCCTATCAACACCACGATAATCGGATTGCAGCGCAACCGGATCCTCGCCAGCAGCGCCCCGTTTGATATGACCGTCTGGCGTAAAGCGCGCAAAAGCGGGGCTGATAAAATCGAGTACCGGGGCAATATTTATCTGATACGGCGTATGCCGCGCTCCGGGGCGGCGGTCGTCGCCTGGGCGTCACAGGCGCCGCAGACGGCGGAAATCCGCAAGCTCCAGCTCATCTGGCTGCCGGCGGGGATTTTAATCAGCCTCGCCGCGGCGTTTTGCCTGCTGCGCCTGTTAAGACGGTTACAGTCGCCGCGCTACCGCTTGCAGGACGGGATTAAAAACAATGAACTGGTGGTGCATTATCAGCCGATTATTCGCCTGGCGGATGGTAAGCCCACCGGCGCCGAGGCGCTGATCCGCTGGCCGCAGCCGGACGGCAGTATGCTGACGCCGGACATTTTCATTCCCCTCGCCGAACAGACCGGGCTTATCGGGCCGCTAACGCGTCAGCTGGTGCATAACGTCCTGCACGATCTCGGCGACTGGCTGCGTACGCACCCGCAGCAACACATCTCGATTAATATTTCGGCCTTCGACCTGCATGAGCCGCAGTTTGTCGATATGTTCAGCGAGGCGCTGGCTGAGAACGGCGTTGCGCCGTCACAGCTGGCGCTGGAAATCACCGAGCGCGGCTTTGCCGACCCGAGCTTAAGCGGCCCGGTTATTGAGCGCCTGCGCGCGGCAGGCCATGCGATTTACATCGATGATTTCGGCACCGGCTACTCCAGCCTGAGCTATCTCGAAGATCTGAACGTCGACATCCTGAAAATCGACAAATCGTTTGTCGATGCGCTGGAGTACAAAACCGTCACGCCGCACATCATCGAAATGGCGAAAACCCTGAAGCTTGAGATGGTGGCCGAAGGCGTGGAAAACGAAAGTCAGGCCCAGTGGCTGCGCGAGCACGGCGTGCAGTACGCGCAGGGCTGGCTCTACAGTAAAGCCCTGCCCGCAGAAGCCTTTATCGCCTGGTGTAAAGACCACGGCGTCAGATAAGGGAGTGGCGCATTTCGTACTGGCGCACCGGCTGAATGCGAAAGCCGCTCTGCTCAAAAAGCGGCGCCAGGCGCAGGTCGACCGCCACTGGCGTCATCAGCCCCGGAAAGCGCTCATGTAACAACGATAACAGCTGCCGGGCGCGTCCTTCGCGCCGCGCTTCGGGCGCGACCCACAGCGCGCGCAGCTGCGGCTGGGCATAGCAGGTGGCGACAATCGCAAACGCCTGGCCGTCCAGCGAAAACCCGGTTCCCGGCAGCGCCTGCGCGGTTTCGGGCATGACCAGCCACGGCAGGTCATCCGCCTGCGCCGCGATACGGCGCGCCACATCAAGCGGATCGCACGGCGTCAGCGCCTGGGTCTCGACAAACGTCGCCGGGCTGTGGGCCTGAAAGCCGACCAGCGTTTTTTCGCAGGCAAACCCCACCCGCTCATACAACCCCTGCCCCGCGTCGTTGCCGACGATCACCTCAAGCGTCATGCTGCTGTCGCCGCGCTCGTGCGCCTCGTCAAGCAGCTGCATCATCAGCATTTTACCGAGGCCTTTACCGCGCCACGCCGGGTGAATGGCGAACGCGGCCAGGCGGCTGTGCCAGCCGCGCCGGGCCATTAACGCCAGCGCGACCACGTTGTCCCCCTCAAGCCAGACGCGGCTCGCGTTCAGGCAGACATTCTCTGCGCCGAAGCGCTGTGCGAAGACCGCGCCGTCCAGCTGAAACGGCACCAGATAGCCGTCAAAACAGCGGCACAGCATGGCGGCCAGCGCCTCGCTGCTCCAGTGGATAGCGGGCAGCGCACGCAGTGATTCCATATTTGACATCGCAGTTCCTCGCAGGCGGAAACATTCAGCATACCGCAGCGCCGCAAAAAGGCGATCTTAACCTTTCTCAGCCGCCGGGACGCCCGGCGCTGCGGGCTTTACGCGCCGCACCTGGAACCACGGCAGGCAGAGCTGAATAAGCGGCCCGATCGTGAGCGCGTACACCACGGTGCCGATGCCGAGCGTGCCGCCCATCGCCCAGCCCGCCAGCAGCACCGACACTTCAATCGCGGTACGCACGCTGCGCACCGACCAGCCGGTGCGGGCGTTAATGCCGGTCATCAGGCCGTCGCGCGGGCCCGCGCCGAAGCCCGCGCCAATATACATGCCAGTTGCGAGCGCGTTGACCACCACGGCCGCCACCAGCAGCCCGCTGCGTACCGCGAGCGACGACGGCGCAGGCAGCACGGCAAGCGCCGCATCCGCCGCAAGCCCTATCATGATGACATTACTGATAGTGCCAAGCCCGGGCTTCTGGCGCAGCGGCACCCAGAGCAGCAGCACCAGTACGCCAACGCCGATAATCACCACGCCAATATTCAGCGACAGCAGCCGCGCCAGGCCCAGGTGAAACACGTTCCACGGATCGGTGCCGAGATTGGACCGCACAAACATCGCGGTCGACACGCCATACAGCGCGAGCCCGACATACAGCTGAAGTAAACGACGCCACATACTTTTATCCTCGCCAGTAAATTGGCTACTACTTTAAAGCCAGCGGGCCTAAGATTAAGGTCCAGTTTCAACAAAGTGGACTGCTTATGAATACGCGTCGCACCGGCTCGGCCTCCCTGCTGCGCCTGCTTGGCCGCTGGCAGCAGGAGCATTCCCGTCTACCGGTTTATCGTCAGCTGGCGCAGGCGCTGCGGCTGGTTATTCTCGACGGGCGGCTGCCGCTCGCCAGCCGTCTGCCGGGCGAGCGCGAACTCGCGGGCGCGCTTGGCGTCAGCCGTACCACCATCGCCAGCGCGCTGGGGCTCCTGCGTGATGAAGGCTTTTTGATAAGCCGCCACGGCGCGGGCTCCGCTATCGCCCTGCCGGCGGGCAGCGCCTCGGTGCCGACGCTCACCGGCAGCGGCGGCGCGCTCGATCTCTCCACCGCCGCGCTCAGCGCCGGGCCGGAGGTGCTGGAAGCGTGCCAGCGCGCGGTCGCGCAGCTCCCCGATTATCTTAGTCATACGGGCTACGATCCGCACGGACTGCTGCGGCTGCGCGAGATTATCGCCGCCCGCTACGGCGCGCGCGGCCTGCCCACCAGCGCCGATCAGGTAATGCTGGTCAACGGCGCGGTGAGCGGGTTCGCGCTCGTGCTGCGGCTGCTGACCGGCCCCGGCGACCGGGTGGTGGTCGATAACCCGACCTATCCGCTCGCCATCGCCGCCATTCGCGGCGCGTCGTGCCGCCCGGTGCCGGTGTCGATGACAGCGCAAGGGTGGGACCCGGACGGCCTCGCGGCCACGTTCGCCCAGACGTCGCCGCGCCTTGCGTATCTCATTCCCGATTACCACAATCCGACCGGCTGCTGCATGGATGCCGCGACGCGCGAGCGCGTGGCCGCCGCTGCCGCCGCCAGCCGCACAACGCTGGTGGTGGACGAAACGATGGTCGACCTCTGGTATGAAACCGCCCCGCCGCCGCCGCTTGCCGCGTTCGGCGCAGAGCATGACGTCATTACGCTCGGGTCGGCGGGTAAAAGCTTCTGGGGCGGATTGCGGCTTGGCTGGATACGCGCCAGCGCGCGCACTATCGCCTCGCTGGTGCAGATGCGCGACACGCTCGATCTCGGTTCGCCGCTGCTGGAGCAACTCGCCGTCGCCACGCTGATGGAAGATTCCCCACGCTTTCTGCCGCCGCGCCGTGCCGCGTTAAAAGCGCGTCGCGACGCCTGTCTCGACGCCATGCAACGCTATTTTCCGCAGTGGCGCAGCCCGCGACCTGAAGGCGGATTATCCTTCTGGGTCGAGCTGCCGCGCCCGCTCGCGACGCGTTTTGCCGCCAGCGCCGAGGGGCTCGGCATTCATCTTGGCGCGGGCAACCGGTTCGGCGTGGATGGCGCATTCGAGCGCTATCTGCGTATGCCGTTTACGCTGGAGACCGAACGTCTGGAAGAGGCGTTCAGCCGGTTGCAGCCGCTCTGGCAGCAGCTTATGGAGACGCGCGCGACAACGTCGCGTGGGCTGGTATGAGCCACGAGTGATGCCATGTGCGTGAATAAGGTGAGTCTGAAGTGCGGGCGTCGAACCGCACAGTGAAATAAGCAGAAAAAAACAGATGGCGACCCTTCCGGCTCGCCATAAATTACCGTCATCCGTGACTGCACATGATATGAGATGGTGAGGCGTATTGTTTTATTATGCCGGAGATAATGACGGCGCTTTGTAACAGCGCCGTGTCACGAAGATGATATATTAATGACGAATTTAACAGGCAGGAATTAATGCTGGCGCGGGACGGGGAAACCTTTCAGGGAAATGATAAATTCATTACCTTCTTTTTTAATTTTAGCACCGGCATCGCACCAGTCTGACGCAATGCGAAAAAACTCATCGCTGCCAACATCCCAGCCCAGACGGACATGTTTTACGTAGCCTGAACGCAGCAGCTCGCACGCTTCCCGGTAGGTTGAAGCTGTAGGGGTGTCTTTCATTTTTTCTTCTTCAGCAGTTTACGTAGCGCTTTGATTTCTTTTACAGAAAGTGGGGAGATATCTTCTTCGGTATGCTGGCTGTCAATCTCTTCGCCGCTTACTGCGTCGTCTTCATCAGCCAGCACCAGCGCTTTGAGCAGCAGCTTTTCGGTGGCGGCGCTGAGCGTTTCACTGTTCTGCTCAGCATACTGACGAAGCTTTTCTTTGAGATCGGTATTAATTTTTACGTTAAGCACCGCAGCAGTCATAGAAAATTCCTTTCTTTTCAGATGAGGGCTATTTAATACCTCAATTGATTATTAAGATCCAGCGCTAAGCTCTTTCTTATAAAAAGACGTTTCAAAAATGAGATATTCGCCGGGTGATTATGACAATAAGATGACAGAACAATGACATTTAAATGAAATTTAAAAGACGAAATAAAATAAATAAAGCGGTGTCGCAGAAATAGATATTTTGCGTCATAGCCGTGAAAAGGCAGTGAGGGATACTCTGAAGGAGAGAAGCGGCAGCATGTTGTCGCGGCGAGCGCCTGAAATGGGTGGGGGCCCTGCCAGCTACATCCCGGCACACACGTCATCTGCCTTGGCTGCTTCCTTCCGGACCTGACCTGGTAAACAGAGTAGCGTTGCGGGAGAACCAACAGGGCCCCCATTGAGAGCGTCGTTAAACGCGCAGGCCGCATTATGTCTGTTGCCCCTGGCGATTGCAACCCAACGCGCGCCGGATGCCGGTTTATTGCGCAATCATAGTGAAAGGAGCGTGAAACAGGGCGTCGGCTGGCTAGATGGTTTATCCCCGCTCGCGCGGGGAACACCTGTGTCTCCCTTTGCAGCGAGTCGTTGCGCACGGTTTATCCCCGCTCGCGCGGGGAACACGCGACGACGTGATGGACTCTCAGGAAGAGGCGCGGTTTATCCCCGCTCGCGCGGGGAACACAAAGAGCTGGCAGACCAGAGCCGTATCTCAATCGGTTTATCCCCGCTCGCGCGGGGAACACGGTCTCAATACGGGAGTAAAGGTCGCAGCGACCGGTTTATCCCCGCTCGCGCGGGGAACACCAATAACGGCCAAATTCAGGCGGCTCGCTACCCGGTTTATCCCCGCTCGCGCGGGGAACACGTAATTTGACGCTTCCAATGATTCGCCGCCTCCGGTTTATCCCCGCTCGCGCGGGGAACACAGAATGGAGGTGACCGCTGCCTGATTGACGTGCGGTTTATCCCCGCTCGCGCGGGGAACACGCGTTGTTTCAGGGGTTCCAGGTGATCGCGATCGGTTTATCCCCGCTCGCGCGGGGAACACGCTGTACGCGCTGCGCCCGAGACTGTCAAAAGCGGTTTATCCCCGCTCGCGCGGGGAACACTTCGATTTGTTCGCTATCCGCCTCGATCCCCTCGGTTTATCCCCGCTCGCGCGGGGAACACGCAGCAACGTTTCTTTCTTTTTCCCCCGGCGCCGGTTTATCCCCGCTCGCGCGGGGAACACTTGAGCGTGGACGATCGGGGGCTGCATTACGACGGTTTATCCCCGCTCGCGCGGGGAACACATGCCATTCTTTTCTCAAGGTCTACCTGTGACCGGTTTATCCCCGCTCGCGCGGGGAACACATCACTATTATGCTTTCTCATTGAAAAATAAGCGGTTTATCCCCGCTCGCGCGGGGAACACTCTAAAGCTATACAACTGTTCTATAAGGAAATTTTTCACATCTAACAATCCACCAACCTTTTTATTACATCTCCACATTTTTAAAGAGCAGTTAACCTACTGATTCTTAAGGGGTAAAAATGAGACAAGGCGCAGGCCGTCTAAATCCACCGGAATGCGTCGGTTAACGCCATACGTCTGGAAATCGAAGCCGGATTCATTATTCGTAGCCCAGGCCATCACGACATTGCCCTCTTCCGCGAGCTCGGTTATCTGATGCCAAATCATTTCACGTACCCGCTTCGATACGTCACCGACATAAACCCCGGCGCGCAGTTCAAGCAGCCAGATGGCGAGCCGCCCGCGCAGTCTCGGCGGCACGTTTTCGGTGACAACCATCAGCATGCTCATTAGCGGCTCCTGAAGCCCGCTTCGGCGAGCGAATCCGCCAGTGGAATAGCGGGCGGCAGCATATCCGCCGCGGGTTGCGGCGGTTCGATGTCGCCCGCCGCCAGCACCTCTTCAATAAGCGGAATCAGTTTGCCAGTCAGCTTTTCGCTGCGAAAAATATCCCGGCACGCGAGGCGCACATCGCGGTCCGGTTGCTCGGGGTGGCGTGCGGCAATCTCAAACGCTTTAGGCACGACGGCATCAAATTTAATGATGTCCGCGATGTCATAAACGAACGAGAGCGGCTTGCCGCTGTGAATAAAACCAATCGCAGGCGCGTAACCCGCCGCCAGCACCGCCGCCTCGCTGATGCCGTATAAACAGGAGGTGGCGGCACTGATGCACTGGTTGACGATGTCGCCCTTCGCCCAGTCTTTCGGATCGTAATTACGCCCGTGCCACTTTACGCCGTAGCGCTTTGCAAGCAGCGCGTAAGTCTGGCGTACTCTGGCCCCTTCAATCCCACGCAACTGTTCGACCGAACGGCGCTCAGGCGGCGGCTCGCCAAAGCGCAACGCATACATTTTGCGAACCACTTTCAGGCGCAGCGTCTCGTCGAGCGCGAGCTTCGCCTGGTAGAGCAGCTTGTCAGCGCGCGCGCCGCCAGGCTGCCCGGACGCGTACAGGCGCACGCCCGCCTCGCCGACCCACACCAGCAATGTCCCGACCTGGGCGGCGAGCCGGATAGCCGCATGAGAAACCCGCGTGCCCGGCTCCAGCATAATGCAGGCGACAGCGCCTACTGGCACATGCGTGCGCACGCCGGTTTTGTCCACCAGCACGAAAGCGCCATCCAGAACATCAAGATGGCCGTACTGAAGGAAGATCATCGACGTGCGATCTTTGAGCGGGATCGGGTTTAACGGGACAAAACTCATGCGCCATTGTCCGGTTTGATAAGCATCAGCCCACAGCCGAAGGCGCGACATTTACCAAAGCCCGCCGCGATGCTCGCCATAAACTGCGTTGGATCGGTGACGATGAGCGTGCCGTCATAGTCCACGCAGCTGTACTGGATCAGGGCGCCGCGCCCTTTCGCCACCTGCTGTTGACGATACGCGGTCACTGAAGCCTGCGTGAGCTGAAAGCCGCTTTTCTCGCCCTGCGCGGCAAGCCAGCTAAGCGCTGCCTGCTCCTGGAGCGTCCATAGCTCACCCGTCTGGGCGTTGCGCTTCCACTCATGTTTCGCATTCATCAGCACGTCGTGGCGCTTACCGTTGCGGGTGACGACGGGGTTTGCCCGAAGCGTAAAGCGTAACGCCATGCCCGGCTGCGACGTTGAGGCGAAAGCGCGCGTCTGCACCTCAAACAGCGGATGCGAGCGCACCGGTGCGCTCGCTGACAGCAAATAAAAGCAAAAACCGGTCTGTAACGTCTCGCGACGATAAAGATACTGGCGCTGCGCCACATCGGGGAACAGTTCCCACAACCACTGGTGCATGACATATTCGCCGCGCGCCATCATGTCCATTAGCCTCTGCGGACTCAGCCTGGCGGTGGGAAGCGTTATTTTTGAGAGATACATGTCGCCTCCGGGGTCAGTCGTCCTTGTTTTACCGTGCGGATGCCGAAATCCCAGCGCCGACGGCTGAGCGGCTGGTCGCGCCAGGTCTGGAGTTCGTCAGCCTCAAGACCAGCGTGATCGCCCTCCCACCAGAGATGCGGATAAAAGCGCGCAAGCTGTTTAAGCGCCGGCGACAGCTCGCCTAACGCGGCACCGTAGCCTGCCTGCGCCTCACGCAGTACCGTCGCCGCGTCGCCGTCATACAGCTGTGGCCAGAGCGGCAGCCCGAGCGGATGGCTTTTGCGACCGAGGTAGAGCGGAAACTCAGGCGCCAGTAACGCCGCCTGCAATGCCTCCAGCGTATAAGGCGCGCCCGGCGTCGCCGCTACCGCCACCAGCCAGTAGCCGTCGGCGTAGTAATCGCGACGGGAAAGCGTGGTTTCGAGCATAAGCGCGTCGCGCAACTCCTCTTTACGGGTGAAGTAGCGCACCTTGCGGGCTTCGCGCGGGACCTGGACCGTGTGGTAATCCCGCGCCCAGGCGGCACCATCCCCGGCGCAGACAATAAATTGATAGTGCTGATTGAGCGCGTTGAGCGCCGCGTCGTCATCGCGTCGGATGCCGAGCGCGGCGGCAAGCAGCCCCAGCAGCGCCGATCGCCCCGGCAGCGCGCGCGAATGGCGCACTTCGCCGACGGCGATCTCCCCCCAGGAGGCCATCGCCCCCTGGAGCTGGAAAATAAGATAGCGGTTCATGGTCGCCCCTTATGCGCTGATGAAATCCAGCAGTTGCGCGACGGAGCCTTCGCCTTTCACGCCATGCAGAACAGCGCACGGGGTCTGCTGCCCGCCGTAGACGTTATTCATGTTGTCGCGAAGCGTAGTAATGCGGCGCACGGCCTCTTCCAGCTGGTCAGTCCCGGTGAGCGGCTCCCAGAATGCCGCGGCCAGCGAACGCGGCTGTTCGGTGCTTTTTTCCGCGAGCGCCCAGCTGGCGTAAGCGCGGGAGGCGAAGCTGTTCTGTTTGCCGGTGGGTGAGATTTTCAGCGTGCATTCGCCGAGCGCGCGCAGCGTTTTCGCGAGCAGCTGTTCGTCGCCGTTAAGGTTTTCCAGCAGGCGATCGCGGTCGATACACAGATAGGTGTAAAACAGCGCCGAGCCGAAACCGAGCTCGCCGATATGCCCCGCCCCGGCCTCTTCCGCTGATGCCTGGCGCAGATCGTCAACGGCCGTGAAGAAATCGTCTTCCAGCAGAGACTCGCTAACGCCGAACGCATGGGCGACCTGACACGCCGCCTCGATATTGTGCTCAGGCGTTGAGGCAAGCATACGGCCAAACAGCGCAATATCGACGGCCATCGCGTCTTTGCGCAGGAAGGAAAGCTCCTCCGGTAACGGGGGGCGGTTCTCTGTCGCCAGCGTGCGGGCCAGCGCCTGCACGGCCTCTCTTTCCGTTGGGCTGACGTGGGCGAGCTGCTCGGTTTCCGTGTTGATGAGCGGATCTTTCGCCAGCCTGTTCTTATCTTTTTCACTTTTCACTTTACCGAAGCAACCGGCAATAACGCCGCCCCACTCAACGGCTTTGGTTGCCCCTACGCCGCCTTCCAGCATAATTTCCGCCGCCTCGCGGCCAATACGCGCGGTGCGGGTGCCGATATGGCCACTGAGCGCCTCTTCAAAGAGCGCTGAGGTACGCCAGGCGCGCTTAAGGCTTTGCGAGGAGATGCGCAGACGCGACGCGCCGCCAATGGTGACGGTTTTCGGCGCGCCGGTGTCGTCGCGGTTCAGGTTGGCGGCAGGGTAAGCGGTTAAGAGATGAAGCTGAATAAATGTGGTCATCGCGAATGTTCCTTATTCCTGAGTGGTGGCCGTTTCGGCCGGTAAGTCGGTAGTGACGGCATCCGGCGTGTCTGACGCCGTGCCCGCCATGTAATAGTCGAGCGCCCAGCGCACGCGAATGTATTCGGTCGGGGTACGCTTTTGTGCTGCGTGGCGCTCGCGTTCGTCTTCTTCCCCGCACCAGCGAAACACCCCTTCCGCGAGATCTGGCAGATTGACCGTACCGCCGAGCAACTGCAGCGCGCGGCGCAGCTGGCGAAACAGCTCCTCCTGTGAATGCGCCTGGTTCAGCCGCCGAAAACGGAGTTCAGACATCACCGGATTGTTGCCACTGATTTGCCCGAGCTGCGCGGCAAAAGAGTGGCGCGTCTCGATGCTTTTGACGTGGGCGGCCAGCCCCGCGACGATGCCGAGCGCGCAGAAGCGCCACTCCCGTCCCGGAACGTTCCAGAGGGACGGGACACGCGCGGTCAGCACCCGAAACCCTTCGCTGAGCCAGACGTCAGAAAGCGTATGACTGCGCCGCAAGCTGGCGCGCAACCGTCGTCCCTGCTGTTCATTGATGAGCGAATGCCACTTCAGCAGCGATTCGCGGTGCACCTGCGATAACATGCTCACTTAATTTGCCTCCTGCGTTTTTTTCGCCCGCGCGCCTTTCGCCGCAGGCTTCGCTTTCGTCTGCGTGAAAAACTTTTTGCGGGCTTTCATGATGTCTGAGAATTCCGTGCGCTCCTGCGGGTTGGTCAGGGCGCGTTCATCGAAGTAGCTACGGGTATAGCGCCAGATATCACTGTTCCAGGCGCTGAGCAGGGCGCGGTTGTCGCCGGATTCATCGGTTTTCACCGCCTCGACCAGCGCCAGAAACCGCGGCTGCGTCTGCTGCCAGAAGTCGATATCGATAAAGCTAAAATCGCCGCGCGCGGTCGCGCCTTCGCCATACCACGCCTCTTTTAGCGCGCTGCGTAATTTACTGAGCATCAGCGTGGCGACACGCGCGGCGTCGCTCAGGGTCTGGCGGACAAACGGCTGTCGTGATTCGGGGATTTGCAGAAAGGGCAGATGGTGTTCATACCAGCAGCGGGCCTTCATGTTGTCGAAATCGTAACCAAAGCACCACAAGCCAGTTTCCGCGTTATCGAGCCGTTGCTGCTGGCGAATTTTCACCACGCTGGCGGGCTGCTCCCGGTTGTTGTCGCTTTCGCTCTCCATCATCAGCCCCAGCCAGTCACGCCAGAGCAGGCCGCCAGGCTGGCCTTTAACGGAGAACATCTCGCCGCCCTCTTTTTTGGGAATGCGATGCGGCGTGAGCGGGTGCATCCAGCCGACATAGTTAACGCCGTAGTTTTTCACCGTCATCGACGTTAACAGCGCCTCGCCCGGCTCGCCGCAAAGGTCGCAATGGCCCGACTGCGTTGCAGAGAAATCGATACGGATACGGCGCGGCATGCCCCAGTACGCCTGGAGCCCGTCGACCTGCTCCGGCGTTACGATAGCTTTTTCGCTGGTGCGGGTTGGCGCAAGCCACGGGAAGATGCGGGCGTCATAGTTCGCAGGCCGGGGCAAGCGGCTTTCACGCTGCGGCATCACGTTGAGCCAAAGCCTGCGCCACAGCGACGGAGCCTCGCCGTTATAGCGGTGCAGTTCCAGCAAGGTAGTCATCGGCCCGCCGCCGCGCAGCCCGGTGCGGTAGCCTTTACCGCCTGATGGCGCGTTTAACTGCAGCGAAAAGAGCGCCAGCGCGGCGCAGTGCGGGCAGAATTTCTCGGTGATACCGCGCTTAATAAAGTGGTCTTTATTGAGCTTTAACGTCTGGGCGCCCGGTGTTTCCGGCAACAGCTGCGCCAGTGGCACGCTTTCACCTTGCAGCGGCTCGAAATCCTGCATAAACGAGGGCGTGTCGGGCCCGAACTCAAACAGCGGCGCAAGCGGTTCAAGGGCCTGGCGAATCATCGCGGCGGTTAAGCCCGCCTCCCAGATATCCTCCCAGCTTTCAGCGTCTTTCGGGGCGAGCGCCGTTTGCAGCACGCCGAGCAGAAACTGCCAGGCGGCGCCCTGAAAATCAGAACGCGGTAAAACCAGCTCCAGAATATTGTCATCGGCCAGATCCAGCGGCGCGATTTTCCCGCGGGTGCCGTCGCGGTAAATAACGGGGAGCCATTTTGTGGTGAGCAAATTGAAATGCATATAACCTCCTTGATATACAGGCCATCCATGGCCTCGCAGTCCGTTAAATTTTATTTAGAGCAAAAGAAAACCGCAGCATTAGTCTTTTCTCTAGCTTGATGCGCATACAGAAGTTACACTTCCATTCGCTGATACAAGCACAGTGCAAATTAATATACATAGTTATCTCTTAAGCCATTTATTTGTTACGGAGGGACATCGAAAACTGACTTAATGATAGACTTCTAAAATCGTAAGACAATAAGTACTCTTGTCTTGGACTATTTTTTAAGAAAGTATAAATACAATAACCACTAATAATCGTTAGAATACTCCGCTTCCCTTATTCAGGGATAAACCAACCATAAGTACGCTTGGCAATCGTTCCCCACTCACGCGGGGATAAAACTCCCAGGGGCATTTGCCCCTGGGGTTACCGCGCTGTATCGCTCCCCAGCAGCCCTTCTTTAGGTGAATAGCCGCCCGGCAGCAAAATCACCACCGTCTCCTGCTTGCGATGGGTTAAACGCCAGCACGCCAGCGCGTCACCTGTAAGACAAGTAAAATCGGCGCGGTGCTTGTCCCACCAGGTTTTACGCACCCGTAACGCGCTCATCTCCCAGGCGTTCTCGCCCGGCGCGTACGGCGTGACACCCTGTGGGGACGCGTAAGCCAGGCAGAGCTCAACCGTGCGTTCCCCGAGGCGAGTGGAGACATCCGGCACCCACTGCGCCGCGCTGGTTGGGTCATACCCGTTTTCAAAGTGAATTTCAAAATTGGCGGCAATGGCGCGCTGGCTATAATAGTCGCCCATCGCTTCATCTTCAGATTTCTGCATGCCATCCGGCACGGCGCACCCTTCGCCATAGACTGCTTCAATTAACAGGCGCGCCGCCTCCGGCATGCGTATTTCGCCCTGCTCGCGCAATACCCGCTGAGTCAGCCAGAGCCGCGAATGCGCCGGATAAACGTAACTGGTATTACGCATGGCGGAGGTCAGCCATTTTTCATCCGGCTGCGCCTGCCAGCACGGTGCCAGAATATCCAGGCACGGCGCGGGTCTTTCATCTGCGCCGGTGAATTTAAGCTGCCCTTGTTTATCACGAGTATGCCGCTGCAAACGCCCGGCGCGCTGAATTAATAAATCGATCGGCGCGAGATCGCTAATTAAATAATCCAGGTCAATATCAATTGATTGTTCAATAACCTGAGTAGATATAATTATTTTACCGCTTCGATTATCAGCATTCTCTTTACCAAACCACTGCAGCGTTGTTAATTCCGTCGCGGCACGGTCAATAAACGCGAAGCGGCTATGGAATAAAATAATATTCTCTTCAGGGATATTCCCCCGGCGAATTAATTCCCGATAGCTGTTCACCGCATCGTCAACGGAATTTCGTATCCAGCCGATACAGCGGCCATCGCGCGCCACCCTTTCGATTTTATCGAGACACGCGGCTTCATCCGCCATCCAGCCGATGCCAACACGGCGCTGCACCTGCGCGCGCGTCGCGACGCGCTGCCCGTCAATGCCCTGCGCGTGCAGATGCGTGACCCACGGGTAGTCGTCGAGCCCGAGGCGCGGCGGCTCGCGGTGCGTGTTCAGCCCTTTGTAAAACGCGGCGCTCAGCCGATCGCGCTGAGTCTGAGAAAGCGTGGCGGAGAGCAAAATCGTGGCGCAGCCGCTGGCGGCCCGTACCTCCACCAGCTTTTCCAGGAGATGCGACATATAAGCGTCGTAAGAGTGGATCTCATCGGCGATGAGGATTTTGTCGCTAAGGCCTAGCAGGCGCAGATTCTGGTGCTTAAACGGCAGCACCGCCATTAACGCCTGATCCAGCGTGCCGACGCCAGTCTCGGCCAGCAACGCCTTTTTCGGCGACCCGGCGAACCAGGCGGCGCAGCCCTCAAACGCAGAGGCTTCGTCGCCGGATTCATTGGGTAACAGCTCGCTCGCCCAGAGGGAGGCATTGAAACTCGCGGACAGTTTGCGGGCGCTGTGCGCCAGTACCAGGCTCGGATGACTGCTTTCACGGTAGAGCCGTAACCAGGCGCGCTCCATCCGCGCATACATCGCATTGGCCGTTGCCATCGTCGGCAGGCCGATATAGAGCCCGCGCGCCTGCCCCGCCGCCATGAGCCGGTGCGCCAGCACCAGCGCCGCTTCCGTCTTACCGGCCCCGGTGACATCTTCCAGAATAAACAGATGCGGGCCGGACGTATTGATAGTGAGTTCCAGCGCGTGTTGCTGAAGCGGCGTCGGCGCGGTAATAAAGGGAAAAAGCGTGTCGATGCCCTTAAACGGCGCGATGTCGCTTGCAGGCGGCAGCAGGCGGAGCGCGTTTTGCGCCTGCGCGACGGCCCGCGCCCAGTAGCGCGCAAGCGGCATCTCTCCGGCTACCCACGGGAAAAAGTGGTTGCCGGAACCAACCCAGTCCGCCAGCACAACCAGCGCCGAGACCAGCCAGCTTTGCGGTAAAAATGACTCACGCCAGGAGGCGTCGTTCCACGCCTGCGGCAGCGTGACGGCAGGAAACAGCGTCTGCACCGCCCGCGCGAAGGCCTGCGCGGCCTCGATATCCTCCGCCAGGAAATCGTTATGGCAATTCTCATACGACACCGGCTTGCCGTGGTGCCCCATCACGGTGGGAATCCAGCGATCCAGCACGCGTTTACGCTCCCGCGCCGACAGCGGGCCTGTCACGCTCTGCGCCGCGGTATCGCCGAGGTGATGCCGCCACAGCCACGTCCCCGTCACGGTGTGATGATGATGGCTGTCGCTGACGTCTCGCTGGCCGTGATCCAGCGCCTCGTGGCAATATTTTTGCTGGAACAGACGTGAAAACTTGCCAATATCATGCCAGCACAGCAGCCAGGCGAAAAACGTCGCCGCTGTCTCGCGTTCGTGAATGCCCAGCGCGGCGAATAGCGAGGCGGCGTTAAAGCGGTTTTCTATCACCATCACGTAACCGCAGGCGGCCACGTCCAGCGAGTGCCACTGCAGTAAGTGATATTCATCGCCCTGATGATTCTCACCTTGCCGGGCTTTTCCCCAGTACCATAAACTGTTCATAAATCAGTCCTTTGAAAAAGATGGGCGTTATTCTGCGGCGGGTTCCGAAAACGTACTGTGAGCGCAAGCGTATTTCCCTTTTCGGATAAAAAACCATTAATTACAAATAATTACGCGAACTCCATTCATCAAAATGATATTGACCGCGCGACGTTTTCGCTCATAGTTGCTCTTCTGGCCGCGCATTCTTATGCTTACAGCCTGACTGACAGGAGCCCCCCCCATGCACAACCACGACACCTTCCCGCAACGCGTTTATCAGATTGTCGCCGCGATCCCCGAAGGGTGCGTCACAACCTATGGCGAAGTGGCAAGGCTTGCAGGCTCGCCGCGAGCGGCGCGTCAGGTGGGCGGCGTGTTAAAGCGTTTGCCGGAGGGCAGCGTTTTACCGTGGCATCGCGTGGTGAACCGGCGAGGGGAAATTTCACTGACCGGGCCAGATTTACAGCGTCAGCGCCAGGCGCTGCTTGCGGAAGGCGTGCAGGTATCCGGGAAAGGAGAAATCGATTTGGCGCGCTACGGGTGGCGGTACTAAAAAGCGCCTCCGAAGAGGCGCTGTGGCAGGCTTAGTACGTGGTCGGCGCCGGAACGGCGGAGGACGGCGTGACCTGCGTCGGTGAGGTGGACGGTACGGTCGTGACCGCGCCGCCGCCAGACTGTACCGGCACGGCAGTCTGCTGCACCGGCACCAGCGTCAGGTCGATTTTCTTGCCACCGTCGTTCACCGCGGGCTGTACGCGGTCGGTGATAAACACCAGCTTGTCTTTCACGGTGATCGCGGCACTCAGCAGAATGCGGGCATTCGGCTGAACGTCGGACGGATTAAACGGCAGCACAAAGCTGAACGGCGCCTGTTTACCTTCGGTACGCACTACTTTCTGCGAAATCACTTTAGACGGCGCGTTCGCCTGCGTGGCGTCCGACAGCGTCACAGTCAGCACCGCATCCGGCGGCAGAGCCACTTTCTGGCGGATCCAGACGGTCCCGGAGACATTCGGCTGCTTAATCACTGGTTTTGTTGCGACGCCAGACGTATTCGGGTTCGGCGCGGGCACGGCGATATCAGCACTTTTATCCTGTGCGCAACCTGCCAGCGCAACGGCAACAGCTAAACCACTTAACATGTGCACGAGTTTCATAGCGTTCTCCTTATTTTCGATGCACCAGTAAGCGCCAGGCACTCACCAGCGTGAGCTCTCACAACATGCTTGTCGTGCTAAGTGTGGCACATATCACTAATTTTCGCCTGGAAACGGGCCGCTATTAAGATTATTGAACCCCTCTGACCAGTTGTCTTTCTGCGTTATAATCGAAATATATTATTCGCACGGCTGTGCATTTCCCCGTATCAGAGGACCCTTTATGAGTCAGGCGCTGAGCAACTTACTGGCGTTATTAAATCTGGAAAAAATTGAAGAAGGGCTCTTTCGCGGACAAAGCGAAGATCTCGGGTTACGGCAGGTGTTTGGCGGCCAGGTGGTCGGCCAGGCGCTTTACGCCGCCAAAGCGACGGTGCCGGAAGACCGTCTGGTGCACTCTTTTCACAGCTATTTTCTGCGCCCCGGCGACAGCCAGAAGCCCATCGTGTATGACGTGGAAGTGCTGCGCGACGGCAACAGTTTCAGCGCGCGGCGCGTGGCGGCTATCCAGCACGGCAAGCCGATTTTCTACATGACCGCCTCGTTCCAGGCCCCGGAAGGCGGTTTCGAGCATCAGAAAACCATGCCCTCTGCGCCCTCGCCCGACGGCCTGAAATCAGAAACGGAGATCGCCCGTTCGCTGGCGCACCTGCTGCCGCCGCAGGCGAAGGAGAAGTTTTTGTGCGACAAGCCGCTGGAAATTCGCCCGGTGGAGTTTCATAACCCGCTGAAAGGCCATGTGGCGAAGCCGGAGCGTCAGGTGTGGCTGCGCGCCAACGGCCAGATGCCGGACGATATCCGGGTGCATCAGTCGCTGCTCGGTTACGCGTCGGATTTCAATTTCCTGCCGGTGGCGTTACAGCCCCACGGCGTCGGTTTCCTTGAGCCGGGGATGCAGGTGGCGACCATCGACCATTCGATGTGGTTCCACCGCCCGGTCGATATGAACGAGTGGCTGCTTTACAGCGTGGAGAGCACATCCGCCTCCAGCGCCCGCGGGTTTGTGCGCGGCGAGTTTTATACGCAGGACGGCGTGCTTGTCGCCTCGACCGTGCAGGAAGGCGTGATGAGAAAGCGCGGGTAAGAAACGGCGGGACGGGGGATTCGGTTTCAGGACGGCGGCGGGTGCGCTGACGCTTACCCGCCCTACTAAACCCGCCCTGGGTAAGATGTTCCGGGCTGTAGGGTGGGTAAGCGTGAGCGCAACCACCATTGCCCCTCCCCCATAAAAAAACCTCCCGCAGGCGGGAGGTTTTTTATGCTCAGGAGATAACACACTATCAGGCGTTGTAGGCGTTCTCGCCGTGGCTGTTCACGTCCAGACCTTCGCGCTCCTGCTCTTCGGAGACGCGCAGCCCAACGGTCAGGTCCGACACTTTGTAGGCGATAAACGCCACCACACCG
>Ga0157365_10000202_pt1 | contig 28104 bp, 17 predicted proteins | sample AttsexASBM3_FD_111478 | JGI IMG/M metagenome (GOLD analysis project Ga0157365, IMG submission 111478) | Fungus gardens microbial communities from leaf cutter ant in Ribeirão Preto, State of São Paulo, Brazil - Atta sexdens ASBM3 | ecosystem: Host-associated > Fungi > Mycelium > Unclassified ... | reverse complement strand
GGTCGATATGCACGAGCCATCCGCCGAGCACCTGACCGGCAATCGCGGCCAGCCCCAGCGTCATGCCCAGCAGCCCAAAAGCTTTTCGCCGATCGTTGCCCGCAAAATTCACCCGAATGGAGGCGTATACCTGCGGGAACAGCAGCGCCGCCGCGAGCCCCTGCAAGACCCTGGCACAGATGAGATAACCAATGTCAGGCGCGAGACCGCAACACGCCGATGCCAGCGTAAAACCCGCCATTCCGGTGATGAAGAGGCGGCGGCGGCCAAAACGGTCTCCCAGTCGCCCGCCGGTAATCAACAGCACGCCAAAAGCGAGTTCATAGCCTGCGACGACAAGGCCAATCTGCGCGAAATCCGCACGCAGCCCGGTCTGGATCGCGGGAATGGCGACATTGACGACAAACAGATCAAAGATAGTGACAAAACCTGCGAGCAGGAGCACGGCGAGCCCCGCCCAGGGGGGTGCGCCACGGACGTCACGTGCGGCGGGCAGGGTAAAACAAGGGGGTGAACTCATAGCATATTTCCCGTGTAAGCAAAGTATGCGACGATTCTCCCGGCCTTTTTAAACTGTTACAATTTAACACTTTATACTATTACTAAAAGCAACGAGATAAGCGATGCGAACACTCAACAGAACGCGCACCGATCTGGCGGCCTTCCTGCGGGCGCACCGGGAACGGCTCTCGCCTGCCGAGGCCGGTCTCCCCAGCGGTACCCGACGTCGCACGCCGGGGCTTCGCCGTGAAGAGGTGGCGGCGCTCGCGGGCGTCGGCTTAACCTGGTACACCTGGCTTGAACAGGGCCGGGATATTGGCGTGTCGGCCACCTTTCTGGATAATCTGGCGCGCGTGCTGAAGCTCGATGCCGCGGAACGCCGCCACCTGTTCATGCTCGCGCATGAGCGCCCGCCTGCTGAGCCCGGCAAAACCTGGTGCGTGCTGCCGCCGCTGGTGCGACGCCTGATGCATGATCTGCCGCACCCGGCATTTGTGCTGAATCTGCGCTGGGACATCCTCGGTTTTAATGCGCCCGCCGACACGCTGTTTGATTTCGCGCGCCATGAACCCGCGCGGCGTAACCTGCTCTGGCTGCTGTTTACCGAGCCCGCGTTTCAGTCGCGTATCGTTGACTGGCGTGAACAGGCGCCGCTGATGCTCTCAAGCTTTCGCCGTGATTTCACCCGCGCCAGCCAGAGCACGGATATCGCCGGGCTGGTTGATGAGCTGGAACAGGTTTCGCCTGAATTCAACGCCTGGTGGCGACAACATCAGGTGCACGCGCCCTGCACCGGCGTCCGCCGTTTGCTGACGGATGGCCAGCCGGTGCCTTTCGAATTTACGTCACTGACCGTGGATGAAGACCGGCACCTGAGGCTGGTGGTGTACGCGCGCCAGCAGGAGGCGCTGGAGCCTCCTGAATAACCCGCGCACAAGGCTCATGTTTTTTTAAGCGGGCGCGGGAGTCGGGAAATCTACCGTCACCCGTAGCCCGCCTTCTGCCGACGTGCCGAGGGAGACGCGACCGTTGTGTTGCTGAGCCACCGCTTTGACGATAGCGAGACCCAGGCCACTTCCGCTTTGCGTCTGTCCGGGGTCGCGAAAAAACCGGTCAAACACCCGATCTCTGAGTTCAACCGGGATGCCGGGCCCGGCATCGCATACCCGTAGCTGCGTACCGTTGAACTGTGCCCGAATATCGACCTCAACCCGCCCGCCTTCGGGGCTGTACTTCACAGCGTTATCAATCAGATTATCGATAAGCGACATCAGGCGCTCCCTGACGCCGGTTATCCAGATTTCTTCATCCGCAAAGAACTCCAGCTCAACCCGGCGCTCAGCCGCCAGCGGTGCCAGCATCGCCATGCGCTCCTGGATGAGCGTCGTCATCGCGACAGGCTCCATCACGGTGTCGATGCGCGCTTCGCTGTGCATCATCAGCAGCAACTGATTGACGAGGCGCGCCGCGCGGCTATTGCTGCGAATAATGCCTGCCAGCAGCGACGTCTGGCGGTTGTCGCTGGCATATGACTGCAACGCCTCAACGTTGATACGCATCGCCGCCAGCGGCGTTCGCAGCTCGTGCGCGGCATCGGCAATGAAAACCCGCTCCCTTTCCGTGGCTTCCCGCAGCCGTGCAAGAAAGTCATTAATCGCGTCCACCATCTGGCGAAGCTCCCTCTGCGCAGGCATGGCGTTTAAGGGCGAGAGATCGTCGGGCGTACGCGAGGCAATCTCGTTAACGACCTTACTCCAGGGGCGCATGGCAACGCGGATTGACAGCCACGCCGGAAATAACAGAAACGGAATGCACACCAGCAGCGGCAGAATGTAGTAGCCGCGCGAGTTCAGATAGATAAAAAAATTCCAGCCTGCGGCCGGGGTGATAAGGGTGACTTCAATGTTGGCATTTCCGGCTTTTAGCGTACGGCTGGTCCAGGCGCGGCCCTCACTCTCACTACGCTCGATTTCTCCATACTGGCGATTTTTCACGCCCGTCGGCGCGCCGTCAGAGGCATAAATAAGGGCGTTATCCTTACGCACAATCAGGCTGACCGACAGCTCAGGATCGTCACCGCCGCCATAGCCTTCCCGCAACGCCCGGCTGAACACCGCCAGCACCCCGGCCAGCGCCTGCGGACGATCGTCCATGTTCTCCACCAACGTAAAAAGGGTGTCGTACGTCTCACTGCCTGTGAGTATCGGGGGGCTGCGTAAGTCTTCCCATAATACGAACGTCAGGAACAGACACCACAGCAGGGCCAGCAGCAACATCTGGGCGATAATGACTCGCCGCACCAGCGTCGGCACGCTCAGAAGACGCCAGAAGCTTCGCATCAACCGGCTCCTTTCTGGACAGGCACGGTATCAATCACAAACCCTACGCCTCTGACGGTTCGCACATAGCCGTCGCCGATTTTGCGACGCAGATTGCCCATATGCACATCGAGCGCATTGCTCATATTTTCTTTGGCACCGAAGATCTTCTCCTCCAGAAACCGTCGCGTCAGCACGCGGTCGGTACGCAACAGCAGCGCCTCCAGCAGCGCGTATTCGCTGGCCGTCAGTTCAACATGGCGCGAGCCGACGGTCACGCGGCGCGTCGGCACATGGAGCGTTAACCCGCGCACTTCTGTCACCTCATTCTCAAAACCGTAGCTGCGCCGCGCAAGGGCTCTCACCCTCGCCAGCAACTCGGCGAGAACAAACGGTTTAACGAGATAGTCATCGGCACCGGCATCCAGCCCGCTCAGGCGATCCTGCAGCGTGCCACGGGCAGTCAGCATAATGACGGGGATGCCTTTGACATGCTGGCGCAGGTAGGCCATCAGGCTCATGCCATCGCCGTCGGGGAGTCCCAGGTCCAGCAACACCAGCTCCGGCACGCAGGCATTGAGCTGATGCAGCGCATCCGTCAGGCGGCGAACCCATATGACGTCTAATCCCTGATCGGCAAGGGCGATACGTATGCCGTTGCCGAGATCCAGGTCGTCTTCGATAAGGAGAATTTTCACAAGAGTAATGTTATCAACCGTGCATGAAGAACGTCTGAAGAAAAACGGTATCAGGCAATTTATCAGGTTTGCATGACCGGTACGTACTTCAGTCTTTCTTCATGTTTGGCTCATGAGAACTTTAGGGTCGGTCGTCACACTGGGCGCTCTGGCGTTTAACACCACTTGCATCGCCATCATTTGACACCATAAGGACTTCGTTAATGAGCCATTTCAACCTGCGACACCCCTTCTTTCCTGCGCGCTCCGGGCGCTTCCTGAAAAAAATGCTGCCGGGCGCGCTGCTGGCGTTACTGGCCACCCCGGCACTGGCGGGCGAGCCGCCACGAGGCAACGTGATAACCCTGGGGGGAGGCGTGGGGGTTGCGCCACGCTATTCGGGGTCGAATGAAAACCGCGTCACGACGCCGATGGTGCTGGATTACACAATGCGTAATGGGTTCTTCGTCAGTAGCACGCGGGGTATCGGTTATGGCAACAACGTCGGCAATCTGGACTACAGCGCGGCGCTGAGTTACCGCACCGGACGTAAGGATGAAGACGTGGACAGCGACGCCATGAGCGACGGTAGTGACTATCTGCGGGGCATGGGCGACATCAAAGGCTCCGCGCTCGGCGCGTTTGGTCTCGGGTACAAACTGAGCGATTGGCTGAAGCTGCAATTACAGGCTGAGGTGCCGTTTTCTGAGAGAGACAACGGCGAAGCGCTGCACGTCGGGATTGTCAGCCCGCTCTATAGCTCATCAGAAAATGCAGTGACGCTGTCGCTGACCGGCAGCTGGGGGTCGCGAGACTATATGCAGACCTACTACGGCGTTAATGCATCACAATCCGCCGCCTCGGGGTTCACGCGCTATAACGCGGGTGCAGGGTTCTATGCGTATTCCATGAATATGGACTGGACGCACAATTTTACTCGTCGCTGGAGCGTGGCCGCGGCCGCTGGTTTTACCCAGCTCACCGGGGATGCGCGCAACAGCCCGATTGTGCAGCGCAAAGGTTCGCCCACCGGCAGCCTCACCGTCACTTATCGCTTCTGAGCGTTGCGCCACGCGCGCTCCCGCCGCGCGTGGCGATAAACAACTGTAAAAGCGGTGCCGGGAACCACACAATCGAAAGAATAGCCCCGGCCCGTCAGGAGACGACGGAACGGGGCTTGTTAACAGCGCGACACGCTTAGCGACGCGCGCGGACTACCGGATATTTGCGGGTCAGATACTCCACCGGCGCGCTCCAGACGTGCACCAGACGGGTAAACGGGAACACCAGGAACAGCGTCATGCCGAGCACCAGATGCACGCGGTAGATAAACGCCACGCCGTCCAGATGTTCCGCCGCGCCGCTGCGGAACGTCACCACGCTCTGCGCCCAGCCCACCAGCTTCATCATCTCGCTGCCGTCCATATGCTGCGCGGAGAACGCGATAGTGATAAGTCCCAGCGTACACTGCGCCATCAGCAGCGCCAGGATCAGAATATCGGCACCGGTGGACGTTGCGCGCACGCGCGGGTTGAACAGGCGACGCTTCAGCAGCAGCAGACCGCCGACCAGCGTCATCGCCCCGAAGATGCCGCCTGCGATCATCGCCAGCTGCTGTTTCACGGCGATGGGCAGGAACGATTCATACATCCAGTGCGGGGTCAGCATCCCGAAGAGATGACCGAAGAAAATCCCGAGAATACCGAAATGAAACAGGTTCGAGGCCAGGTTCATCCCTTTGCGATCCAGCATCTGACTGGAGGCAGCGCGCCAGGTGTACTGCCCGTAGTCGTAGCGCAGCCAGCTGCCGACCAGGAAGACCGTACCGGCGATGTACGGGTAGATACTAAAGAAGAACATATTCAGGAAGTGCATTATTGCTGTCCTCCGGCAGTGATATTCAGATATTGCGGCGCCACCGCGCCAGCGAAACGGCGCTGATGCGCGGCGATGTCAGACTCTGCGCAGCCCTGGTCGGCGAAGAATTTCACCTGCTCTTCCTCCCAGACGGCGTCCAGCGCCTGCGGCGTGTCGTCGCGCGCCTCGTCGGCGATGGTCTCGCTCACCTTGCGCGTATCGACCTGCGCCTCAGAGAGCGCTATCAGCAGGTCAAACAGCACGGCATAGCGGCTTTCGCGCTGTTTCAGGCGCGCACCGAGCAGCGCCAGGATCGGCGCGATATCCTGCAGGCCGTTAACGGCTTCCTGCGCGGGTAGCTGCGCCAGATATTCCAGATACAGCGGCAGATGGTCCGGCAGCTCGCGGCTGTCCAGCACCAGACCCGCGCGTTCATACTGCGCCAGCAGATCCACCATCGCCTGGCCGCGATCGCGCGATTCGCCATGCACATGTTCGAACAGCAGCAGCGAGGTGGCGCGCCCGCGGTCGAACAGCTCGCTGTACGCCGCCTGGGCGTCCAGCAAATCCTCCTGCAACAGATCGCGGATAAAGACGCCCAGATGATGGGCGTTTTGCAGCGACAGCTGTTCGGTGCTGGCGAGCGCGTCAAACAGCTCCTGCTGATGCTGCCACAGGGCAGCATCCGGGTACTCCAGCAGGCGGGAGATCATCAGCAGTTCAGTCATTGGCGCGGCTCCGTTTTCACCGTCACGTCGATAGCGTCGATGCGGCGGCTGTTGAACAGGTTGAATTTGGTGTCCGAGCCGTGGCAGCCGTCGCCGAAGCTAAAGCCGCAGCCGTTGCGTTCCGGAAACGCGTCACGTGCCAGTTCGCGATGGCTTGACGGCACCACGAAGCGGTCTTCGTAGTTGGCGATCGCCAGGTAGCGATACATCTCCTGCGCCTGCGCTTCGCTCAGCCCCACCTCTTCCAGCGCGCGGAGATCATTTACGCCGTCGACGGTTTCCGCCCGTTTGTAGTGGCGCATCGCCAGCATACGTTTCAGCGCCAGCAGCACCGGCGCGGTATCGCCGGCGGTCAGCAGGTTCGCCAGATACTGCACCGGAATACGCAGGCTCTCGACATCCGGCAGAATGCCGTTGCGGCCAAGCTCGCCCGCGTCGGCGGCGGACTGGATCGGCGACAGGGGCGGCACGTACCAGACCATCGGCAGCGTGCGGTATTCCGGGTGCAGCGGCAGCGCCAGCTTCCAGTCCATCGCCAGCTTCCAGACCGGCGACTGCTGCGCGGCGTCAATCACGCTCTGCGGCACGCCGTCTTTCAGCGCCTGTTCAATCACGGCCGGATCGTTCGGGTCGAGGAACACGTCCAGCTGACGCTGATAGAGATCGGTTTCATGCTCGGTGCTCGCCGCCTGCTCAATGGCGTCCGCGTCATACAGCAGCACGCCGAGATAGCGGATGCGGCCCACGCAGGTTTCGGAACAGACGGTCGGCATCCCCGCCTCGATACGCGGATAGCAGAAAATGCACTTCTCCGATTTCCCGCTCTTCCAGTTGAAGTAGATTTTTTTGTACGGGCAGCCGGTGATGCACATACGCCAGCCGCGGCATTTGTCCTGGTCGATAAGCACAATGCCGTCTTCTTCACGCTTGTAAATCGCGCCGCTCGGGCAGGTCGCCACGCACGCCGGGTTCAGGCAGTGCTCGCACAGGCGCGGCAGGTACATCATGAAGGTGTTTTCGAACTGGCCGTACATCGCCTTCTGCATGTTCTCGAAGTTCTGGTCCTGCGAACGTTTGTCGAACTCGCCGCCCAGGATCTCCTCCCAGTTCGGGCCGGTTTGGATTTTGTTCATCCGCTGACCGGTGATTTTCGAGCGCGGGCGCGCTATCGGCTGATGTTTGCCCTCCGGCGCGTTATGCAGATGCTGATAGTCATAGTCGAACGGTTCGTAGTAATCGTCGATGCCCGGCAGATGCGGGTTGGCGAAGATTTTGCCGAGCAGCATGCCGCGGCCGCCCATGCGCGGTTGCAGCTTGCCGTTGATTTTGCGCACCCAGCCGCCCTTCCACTTCTCCTGGTTTTCCCAGTCGTTCGGGAAGCCGACGCCCGGCTTGCTTTCCACGTTGTTAAACCACGCGTACTCCATGCCTTCGCGGCTGGTCCAGACATTTTTACAGGTCACCGAACAGGTGTGGCAGCCGATGCATTTATCAAGGTTCAGCACCATGCCGACTTGTGAACGAATTTTCATTTTACGCTCTCCTGTTTCTGGTCATTGCCTTCGCCGTCTAACCAGTCAATGTTCTTCATCTTACGTACCACCACGAACTCATCGCGGTTAGAGCCTACGGTGCCGTAGTAGTTAAAACCGTAAGCGAGCTGCGCATAGCCGCCTATCATATGGGTCGGTTTCGGGCTGATGCGGGTAACGGAGTTATGAATACCGCCGCGCTGGCCGGTAATTTCCGAGCCCGGTATATTCACGATGCGCTCCTGGGCGTGATACATCATCGTCATGCCTTCCGGCACGCGCTGGCTCACCACCGCGCGGGCGGTCAGCGCGCCGTTGCTGTTAAACGCTTCGATCCAGTCGTTGTCCTCAATGCCCAGCGCTTTCGCGTCCACCTCGCTCATCCAGACAATCGGGCCGCCGCGCGAGAGCGTCAGCATCAGCAGGTTGTCGCTGTAGGTGGAGTGAATGCCCCATTTCTGGTGCGGCGTAATAAAGTTCAGCGCGCGTTCCGGGTTGCCGTTCGATTTCTGCCCCATGACCGCTTTAACGGAACGGGTGTCGATAGGCGGACGGTACACCAGCAGGCTTTCGCCGAAGTCGCGCATCCACGGGTGATCCTGATACAGCTGCTGACGGCCCGAGAGCGTGCGCCACGGGATCAGCTCATGCACGTTGGTGTAACCGGCGTTGTAAGAGACATGTTCATCTTCAAGGCCTGACCAGGTCGGGCTGGAGATGATTTTGCGCGGCTGCGCCTGGATATCGCGAAAACGTATCTTCTCTTCTTCTTTGTTGGTCGCCAGATGCGTATGGTCGCGACCGGTAAACTCGCTCAGCGCCGCCCAGGCTTTCACCGCCACCTGGCCGTTGGTTTCCGGCGCGAGCGTTAAAATCATCTCGGCGGCGTCAATCGCGGTGTTCAGCATCGGCTGGCCTTTGGCCGGGCCGTCCTGTTTGGTGTAATTGAGCTTACGCAGCAGATCCATCTCGCTCTGGGTATTCCAGGCGATGCCTTTACCGCCGTTGCCGATGGTATCGAGCAGCGGGCCGATGGAGGTAAAGCGCTCATACGTCGCCGGGTAGTCGCGCTGAACCGCAATGATGTGCGGCGCGGTTTTACCGGGGATCAGCTCGCACTCGCCTTTTTTCCAGTCTTTCACGTCCAGCGGCTGCGCCAGTTCGGCGGCGGAGTCGTGCTGAATCGGCAGCGTCACTACATCGGTTTCCACGCCGAGGTGGCCCACGCACAGCTCAGAGAAAGCCTTCGCGATACCTTTGTAGATCTCCCAGTCGCTTTTCGATTCCCAGGCCGGGTCGACGGCGGCGGAAAGCGGATGAATAAACGGATGCATATCCGACGTATTCATATCGTCTTTCTCATACCAGGTGGCCGTCGGCAGCACGATGTCAGAGTAGAGACAGGTGCTGGAAAGACGGAAGTCCAGCGTCACCACCAGATCCAGCTTGCCGTCGAGGCCATTGTCCTGCCATTCGATCTCTTCCGGCTTCACGCCGCCCTGCTGGCCCAGATCTTTGCCCTGGATGCCGTTTTCGGTGCCGAGCAGGTATTTGAGCATGTACTCATGCCCTTTGCCGGAGGAGCCCAGCAGGTTCGAGCGCCAGACAAACAGGTTACGCGGATGGTTTTTACCGTTCTCCGGCGCTTCGGCGGCGAAGCGGATCTTGCCCGATTTCAGCGCGTTAACCGTGTAATCCACCGGGCTCATCCCCGCGGCGTCGGCGGCGGCTTTGATGTGCAGCGGGTTAGTGCCAAGCTGCGGCGCAGACGGCAGCCAGCCCATACGTTCGGCGCGCACGTTGAAGTCAATCAGATGCCCGCTGTAGCGCGATTTATCCGCCAGCGGCGACAGCAGATCGTCCGTCGTCAGGGATTCATAACGCCACTGGCCGGAGTGGTTATAGAAGAACGAGGTGCTGTTCATATGGCGCGGCGGACGGTTCCAGTCCAGCGCGAAGGCAAGCGGCGTCCAGCCGGTTTGCGGACGCAGTTTCTCCTGGCCCACATAGTGCGCCCAGCCGCCGCCGCTCTGGCCGACGCAGCCGCAGAACACCAGCATATTGATAAGCCCACGGTAGTTCATATCCATGTGATACCAGTGGTTCAGACCGGCGCCGACGATAATCATCGAGCGGCCATGCGTCTTATCGGCGTTATCGGCAAACTCGCGGGCGGTGCGGATGATCTGCGAGCGCGGCACGCCGGTGACCTGCTCAGCCCAGGCCGGGGTGTACGCTTTGATGTCGTCATAGCTGGCGGCGCAGTTGGCGTCGCCGAGGCCGCGATCCAGACCGTAGTTGGCGAGCGTCAGGTCATACACGGTCGCGACCAGCGCGGTGCTGCCGTCGGCCAGGGTCAGGCGTCGTACGGGCAGCTTATGCAGCAGCACGTTGTCGAGCTTGACGCTGTTGAAATGCTCGCTGCTTTCGCCGCCGAAATACGGGAAGCCGACGTCGGCGATTTCATCCTGGTGGCCGAGCAGGGAAAGACGCAGTTCGGTCTCTTCGCCGCTGGTGCCGTCACGCTGCTCCAGGTTCCATTTGCCTTTTTCGCCCCAGCGGAAACCGATGGAGCCGTTCGGCGCGACCATCTCGCCGCTGCGGTTATCAAACGCGACGGTTTTCCACTCCGGGTTATTCTCCTGGCCCAGATTATCGACCAGGTCAGACGCGCGCAGCATGCGGCCTGCGGCGTAGAAGCCGTCGCGCGCTTCCAGCATCACCAGCATCGGCATGTCGGTGTAGCGGCGCACGTAGTCGGTGAAATACTGGCTCGGTTTGTCGAGGTGGAATTCGCGCAGCATCACGTGGCCCATCGCCATCGCCATCGCGCTGTCGGTGCCCTGCTTCGGCGCCAGCCACAGATCGCACAGCTTGGCGATTTCGGCGTAGTCCGGGGTAACGGCGACCGTTTTGGTGCCTTTGTAGCGTACTTCGGTAAAGAAGTGGGCGTCCGGGGTGCGGGTCTGCGGCACGTTGGAGCCCCACGCGATGATATAGCTGGAGTTGTACCAGTCGGCGGATTCCGGCACGTCGGTCTGCTCGCCCCATGTCATCGGAGACGCCGGCGGCAGGTCGCAATACCAGTCGTAGAAGCTCAGGCAGGTGCCGCCAATCAGCGACAGATAGCGCGCGCCGGAGGCGTAAGACACCATCGACATCGCCGGGATCGGCGAGAAGCCCGCGATGCGGTCCGGGCCGAAAGTTTTGGCGGTCCAGACGTTAGCCGCCGCGATCAGTTCATTCACTTCCTGCCAGGACGAACGGACAAAGCCGCCGCGTCCGCGCGCCTGCTTGTAGCTTTTTGCCTTTTCGCTGTCTTCCATGATGGAAGCCCAGGCGTTGACCGGGTCGCTGTGCTGCGCTTTCGCTTCACGCCAGAGTTTGATCAGGCGTTTGCGCATCAGCGGGTATTTCAGGCGGTTGGCGCTGTAGAGATACCAGGAGTAGCTGGCCCCACGCGGACAGCCGCGCGGCTCGTGGTTCGGCATATCGGGGCGGGTGCGCGGGTAGTCGGTCTGCTGGGTTTCCCAGGTGACGAGACCGTTTTTCACGTAAATCTTCCAGCTGCAGGAACCGGTGCAGTTAACGCCGTGGGTGGAGCGGACAATTTTGTCATGCTGCCAGCGTTGACGGTAACCCTCTTCCCAGTCCCGGTTCGTTTCCAGCAGTTGTCCATGCCCATCGGCAAAGGTTTCGCCTTTCTGTTTGAAATAGCGGAACCTGTCCAGGAATTTACTCATCGGGGGTGTTCTCCTGTGTGGAGCCTGTTGGCTCTCTGGTCAAATCGACATTGGCTCAATTTGCGGGCAAGTTAACGCGCGGGCCGGGCGTCAGAATTGACAACGATCAACACGGTCTGGCTTAGATAAAAGCCGCCGAAACGTCATTACCCCCAAAGGGTGATGCTGTAATTTTTCTCAAGCATCTGTTATATAAGGTTAATTTTAAAAATCGATGAGAGAGTGACCGCTTTTTGTTACCCGTCGGGTATTAAGGGGTAGTCTGAAAGCGCGTGTGAGCGCCGTCGCGTTTAACCGCCTGTTTTTGCACAGCCCCCGCTCACTGCGCTCACTGCAACCGCTTCGCCTGTTCTATAAGTATGTTGTAACTAATGTGGGTGAAAAAAAAAGCGCGGCCAGGCCGCGCAAAGGATAACCAAAAGGTTAACCGGTTAGCGTGCTGATTTACGGCCATAGACGGCCCAGGTCAACACCACGCAAACAATGTAAAACACTAAAAAGACTTTCATCGCGCCCGCGGGCGATCCGGTCAGCGCCAGCGAGGTGCCGAACGCTTTCGGAATGAAGAAGCCGCCGATAGCGCCGATGGCGGAGATAAACCCGAGCGCCGCCGCCGTGTCGGTTGCCGCTTCGCGCATCGCCTGCTCGTCGCTGCCGCCCGCCGCTTTTACGCGGTCCATCGTCAGCTTGCGGAAAATCACGGAAATCATCTGGAAGGTAGAGCCGCTCCCCAGCCCGGCCGTCAGGAACAGCGCCAGGAACACGCTGAAGAACGCCGCGAAGTTCCCGCCAGTGCCGCCGGACGGCAGCGTGACGAACAGCAGCGCGCTAAAGACCGCCATCAGAATGAAGTTCACCAGCGTCACGCGCGTCCCGCCGAGACGGTCGGAAATCGCCCCGCCCGCCGAGCGCGCCAGCGCGCCGAGCAATGGCCCGAAGAACGCGAAATGCATGACGTCCACCTGCGGGAACTGGGTTTTTGAGAGCATCGCGAAACCGGCGGAGAAGCCGATAAACGAGCCGAACGTCGCCAGATAAAGCAGGCTCATCATCCACAGGTGGCCGCGTTTCAGCACCGGCAGTTGCTCGCGCAGCGACGCTTTCGACGCCGCGAGATCGTTCATGCCAAACCACGCGGCAAGCGTAAACACGGCCAGGAACGGCACCCACACCCACGCGGCGTTTTCCAGATAGAGGCGCGTGCCGTCGTTCTGGGTCACGCCCTCGCTGCCAAAGGCGGCGAAGATAGAGAGCGAAATCGCAAGCGGCGCCACCAGCTGCATCACGCTGACGCCGAGGTTGCCGAGCCCGCCGTTAATACCGAGCGCCCCGCCCTGTTTCTGTTTCGGGAAGAAAAAGCTGATGTTCGCCATGCTGGAGGCAAAGTTGGCCCCGGCAAAGCCGCACAGCAGTGAAATAATAATAAACGTGCTGAACGGCGTGGCAGGATCCTGCACCGCGAAACCCAGCCAGACGCACGGGATTATCAGAATGCCGGTGCTGAACGCGGTCCAGCGACGGCCGCCAAACACCGGCACCATGAAGGCGTACGGCACGCGCAGCAGCGCGCCGGAAACCGACGGCAGCGCGGTCAGCATAAACAGCTGGTCCGTGGTAAAGGCAAAGCCCACTTTATTGAGATTAACCGCCACTGCGCTGAACAACATCCAGACGCAGAAAGCGAGCAGCAAACAAGGCACGGAGATCCACAGGTTGCGACGCGCGGTGCGCTGGCCAAGACGCTGCCAGAACTGGTTATCCTCAGGCCGCCAGTCGGTAATCAACCCGCTTGTGGAACGTGCCGCAGCGGAAGAGTCACTCATAAACACCTCAAACATTAAGGGAATACTGCCGCCACGATAGAGCCTGGCGGCGCGCTTAAGTTGATGTAAATCAATGGACATTCGCTCTGTAATTCGCGCAAAAAATCGCCTTACCCCCCTGGGGGTAGACATAACCGGTAAAAAAGTTGTGGTTTTTCAGGCGCAGCGCTGGTTCGCGTTGGCGGGATCAACAATGGATGAGGTGAATGGCAATAAAGGAGTAATCCCCTGTGGGTATGGGTATACTCCGGGGGATAACTGAGAATAGGCTCAACGCTTGCCCCGACGCCCTGTTAAGGAGTGCGCATTGCCATGCTGAAACGACTCTTCTCCCCGCTCACCCTCGCCAATCAACTGGCGATGATCGTGCTGCTGCTCGCCTTTCTCGGCATGGGCGGGATGGCGCTGGCGGGGTGGCTGGCGCAGGGCGTTCAGGGCAGCGCGCACGCCATCAACAAAGCCGGGTCGCTGCGTATGCAGAGCTACCGCCTGCTGGCCGCCGTGCCGGTCGGCAATACGCAGACCACGATGTTTTACGATATGGAACGCACCGCCTGGAGCGATGAGCTTGAACAGGCGGCGGTACGCGACGGCCAGCAGGCCGCGCTGCAATCGATTCAGCGTTACTGGCGCCAGCATCTTTCCCCCGCGCTGCGCGACGCCCGCTCGCCGCAGGAGGTCAGCGCGCAGGTGGCGCAGTTCGTCGGCCAGATAGACGCGCTGGTCAGCGCGTTTGACAGCTCCACCGAGCGGCGCATCGCGCAGGTGGTCATGCTGCAACGCGGCATGGCGCTGCTGATGGGTCTGCTGCTCCTCTTCACCCTGATGTGGCTGCGCCGTCGTCTGCTGCGCCCGTGGCGTCAGCTGCTCGCCATCGCCCACGCCGTCGCGCATCGCGATTTCAGCCAGCGCGCCAGCGTCTCCGGGCGCGATGAGATGGCGACGCTTGGCCGCGCGCTCAACAGCATGTCCGCCGAACTGGCAGAAAGCTACGCCAGCCTTGAGCAGCGCGTGCAGGAGAAAACCGCCGGGCTGGAGCAGAAAAACCAGATCCTGTCGTTTTTATGGGAGGCGAACCGCCGCCTGCATTCCGATGTCCCGCTGTGCGAGCGGCTCGCGCCGGTGCTGACGCGTCTGCAAAGCCTCACGCTGCTTCGCGACATCGCGCTGCGCGTCTATGAAGTGGATGACGAAGAGCACTATCAGGAATTTGTCTGGCAGCCCGACGAGCGCTGCGACGAAATCGGCTGTCATCTCTGCCCCCGCCAGCTGCCCGCCGAAACCGAAACCGGCACCACGCTCAAGTGGCGTCTTGGCGACGCCCATACCCAGTACGGTCTGCTGCTGGCGACGCTGCCCGCCGGCTGTCACTTAAGCCGCGATCAGCAGCAGCTCATCGACACGCTGATGGAGCAGCTCACCGCCACACTGGCGCTGGAGCGCCAGCAGGAGCGCAAACAGCAGTTGCTGGTGATGGAAGAGCGCGCCGCCATCGCCCGCGAGCTGCATGACTCCATCGCCCAGTCGCTCTCCTGTATGAAAATGCAGGTCAGCTGTCTGCAAATGCAGGGCGAGGCGCTGCCGGAAGAGAGCCGCGCGCTGCTCGGCCAGATCCGCCACGAACTTAACGCCTCCTGGCGTCAGCTGCGCGAGCTGTTGACGACGTTCCGCCTCCAGCTCAACGAGCCGGGGCTGAAAGCCGCGCTGGTGGCGAGCTGTCAGGAATTCAGCGCCCGGCTCGGCTTCCCGGTGGCGCTCAATTATCAGCTGCCGCCGCGCCTGGTGCCGTCCCATCAGGCTATCCATCTGGTGCAAATCGCCCGCGAGGCGTTAAACAACGCTTTAAAACACGCGGATGCCAGCGCGATTGATGTCAGCGTGACGCTGCATCAGGGCCAGGTACGCCTCTGCGTCGCCGATAACGGCTGCGGCCTGCCGGAAAACGCCGGGCGCACCAACCATTACGGCCTCATTATTATGCGCGACCGCGCCCAGAGTTTGCGCGGCGACTGTCAGGTACGGCGACGGACAGAAGGCGGCACCGAAGTGGTGGTGACCTTTATTCCCGATGCGCCGTTTTCATCCGTACCCGCTCTTGTAGAAGGAGAAGTTCATGAATAACCCGGAAGCGGCAACCATCCTGCTGATAGACGATCACCCGATGTTGCGCAGCGGCGTAAAGCAACTGGTCAGCATGGCGCCCGCCATTACGGTGGTCGGCGAGGCCGGAAACGGCGAACAGGGCATCGAAATGGCCGAAGCGCTCGACCCGGATCTGATCCTGCTTGATCTCAATATGCCCGGCATGAACGGCCTTGAAACGCTCGACAAACTGCGCGAAAAAGCGCTCTCGGGCCGCGTGGTGGTCTTTAGCGTCTCCAACCATGAAGAAGATGTGGTGACGGCGCTCAAGCGCGGCGCCGATGGCTATCTGCTCAAAGATATGGAGCCGGAAGATCTGCTCAAGGCGCTGCAACAGGCGGCAGCGGGTGAAATGGTGTTAAGCGAAGCGTTAACGCCGGTGCTGGCGGCGAGCCTGCGCGCCAGCCGCGCGACGTCGGGCCGCGATGTCTCCCAGCTCACGCCGCGCGAGCGCGATATCCTCAAGCTCATCGCCCAGGGCCTGCCGAACAAAATGATCGCCCGCAAGCTCGATATCACCGAAAGCACCGTCAAGGTGCATGTGAAGCATCTGCTGAAGAAAATGAAGCTCAAGTCGCGCGTCGAAGCGGCGGTCTGGGTGCATCAGGAACGTATTTTTTAAGGCTCAGGCGTCAGCAGGTCGTAGCGCGGATCGTCCTGCGGGAGCGTCTGCACCGGCGCGGTCAGTTTCAGGGTTATCCAGTTCGACGTTACCCGCTGGCCCTGCTCGTCCTCGACGGTGACCGACAACCGCCAGCTGTTGCTGGCCCCCGGCGTGTTATCCCACGCGGGCATAATCACCGTCCAGCCATCGGCGCTGGTGCCATCAAGCGGCGGCGTCAGGCTCAGCGCCTGGGTATCCCCCTGCCAGGAGAGCTGGCGAATGCCGTGACGGCTGCGCACCTGGAGCTTCAGCGCCACCGTTTCACCCGCGCTGATATCCCAGGGCGGCGTCGCGAGAAACACCGACAGCGTTTTGCGCTGGCGAAACTCCATCACCGGCACGCTGGTGCGCTCCACGCGATCGTAACGACTGCCGCGAAGCGACCGCGACGCCGCCACTTCCCCCGGCGACAGCTGTTTTGTCAGCGGCACGCCGAAACGGTAATTAAGCTTCAGCCCTAAATCGTTCTGGCTCACGCCGCTCTCACCCTGGCGGTGATGCGCGCTGACGGTCACCAGCGGCACCGGCGTATAGCTCAGCCCCACTTTCACCGCCACCGGGTTATGGTAGCCCGTGCCGCTGTCGAACAGTTCCACCTGGTCGCCGAAATATTGCTCGAAGCTGACGCTGGTGTTGATGTGCTGATAAAACGGCAGATACGCCTGGGCGGTGACGTCATACCCGCGCGCCATCCGCTGCTCCAGCAGCCCGCTGCGGTGCTGCCAGCCGCTCAGTGGTTGATAGTAGTTGGCGGAGAGACGCAAGGCGTCGCCCCACGCCTCCGCGCCAAACCCGGCGCGCGAGGCGTCGTCATCAAACAGGCGGTCGTAAAAGGTGTTGTAGCCCAGCCGCCAGTGTCCGGCAGCCCAGCGCTGGCCGATACCCGCGTTGCCCACCAGCCCGTCGTTTTGCTGACTGACGCCGACCTGGCTCCAGGTGAGATAGCGGTCGTTATCCTGCCACGGCGTAAACAGCGAGCCGCTGCTGCCGTTGAAATTCCCCTCTTCATCCACCAGCAGATCCACCGTGGCGCTGCCGTACGGCGACAGCAGGCTTTCGGCCTCGCTGGTAATGGTGTCGCTGACCGCGTCACGCAGGCGGGTAAAGGCGAAGTGGCGCGCCTGCTGGCCTGGCGAGAGCGCGCTGTCGGTCTGGCTCGCCTCGCCGAAGGCTTTCGCCATGCGCGCGAGATGTTTCTCCGCCGCGTTGGTCTCAGGCGCGAGGCCGAGATCGGGCAGATTATCGCCATTTTCATCGAAGGGATTTTGCGCCTGACGCACGTAGTCGTCGCTCTGGCTGGTCGGGTACGCACGGACCGGCAGCAGGGCGGCGGTAAGCAATGAAGGAAGAACGACTGATAACCACCGCATCACGTATGAAGTTTTCTCTCCTGGACCGGTTTTGCCGGAATTTGTACACATTTATACAGTATACCATACCGCGTTCCCCGCTCCCGACAAGCCCTGGCGCGGCTTTTAGGGATAATCCTCATCGCGTTTGCGCCCGGTGCGCTACGCTTAACATTCCCACCCTGCGTGAGACACGCCGATGAAACACACGCTGCTTGCATCCCTGCTTGCTGTTGCCGCCTTTAACGCCGTCGCCGCGTCCGACGACGGCATTTTTATGTTGCAGTCCCCGTCGTTTGCCGATAACGCCATGATGGAGAAAAAATTCGCCGGTAATGCGAAGCAAAACCCCAACTGTACCGGCGAAAACCAGTCGCCGGCGCTTATCTGGAGCCATGCGCCGCAGGGCACGACCCGCTTCGCGCTGATCGTCCATGACCCGGAGGGCGCGAAAGGGCTCGGCGTCACGCATCTGGTCGCCTATAACATTCCGGCCACCACCACCGGGCTTGCCGCCAATGCGCTCACCGAAGGCAAAGGCTTTACCGGCGGCAAAAACACGCCCGGCAGCAGTGTCTGGCACGGCCCCTGCCCGCCGCCCGGCAGCGGCGCGCACCACTACATCTTTACGCTTATCGCCACCGACTTACCGGCCGACCTGCCCGCCGGCCTGACGCGCGAGGAACTCTTCACCAAACTCAAGGGCCACGCGCTCGCCGCCACGGGTCTCATCGGCCGCTTCGGACAGTGACGCCGTCTGCGCCAGCAGCGCTTTCAACTCCGGGATGCAGGAGCCGCAGTTAGTGCCGCAGCGCAGGACGTCGCCAAGCCTCGCCGCGTTGTCGCAGCCGTTCGCGATGGCGGCACGGATCGCGTTCTCGCCCACGCCAAAACAGCTACAGATCATGCGCCCCTTCGCGGGCGCGTTGCCCGCGCCCTTTCCGCCCAGCAGCGCGTGACGAGCCGCCGCTGACGCGGGCGGCGCGCTGAACGCCGCCGCGATCGCCTCAGCCTGCACCGTCGGGCGGCGCTGCGCGCTGTAAAACGCCAGCATCAACGCGCCGTCGCGCCACGCCAGCGCGTGAAAACCGCCGACACCGTCGGCGTACTGTATCTGCCAGCCCTCACTATCGGCCAGCTGACGCAGCCAGCCGTGCGGCGGCGTGCGGCCTGCCAGCGTGAAATGCAGGCAACCGTCCAGCGCCCGTCGCCACCACAGCATGTCTGGCGCGAGCGGTAGCATAACGCGACAAAACAGTTCGCCCTGCCAGGCGCTGTGGCGCTTTTGCAGGCGCACGGCGGTCTGTTTGCTCTCCGGCTGGCCGGAATGCGGGCAGCAGACCGGCGCCACCAGCGTATTCACCCGCCCGTGGCTCGCAAAGCGCGCGTTCCAGTGCATCGGCGCGAACAGCGCGCCCGGTGGCTGGGCATCGCTGAGCGCCGCCCAGCCCACCATAAAGCCCTGTGCTGAGGCCACCTCTGCGAGGTCGCCATCAACGATACCCGCGCGCGCCGCATCGCTCGGGTGCATCACCACCTGCGGCAGCGGCTGATGCTGCATCAGGCGCGCCACGCTGCCCGTGCGGGTCATGGTGTGCCACTGATCGCGAATGCGCCCGGTGTTCAGCCACAGCGGATACGCCGCGCCTGGCCGCGCCTGCGGCAGCGCCGGGGTGACGGCGACCATGTTCAGCCGCCCGCCGCGCCAGCCCGCGCCCGTCGCCAGCAGACGCGGCGTGCCCTGCGGATGCTGCGCCGTTACCGGCCACTGCACCGGCGCGAGCGCGTCATACTGCTCGCGGGTCAGGGTCGCCAGCGCGCTGATGTCAAACGCCCGCGCGCCGTCGTTCTCAAACCCCGAAAGCGCCGCATGCTCGCAGAAAATCTCATGGGGATGCTGCCAGGCGAACGCCTCGCCATGCCCCAGACGGCGCGCCATCTGCGCGACTATCCACCAGTCCGGGCGCGTGTCGCCGGGGGCGGGCAGAAAGGGTCGCTGGCGCGAAATCCGCCGCTCAGAGTTGGTCACGGTGCCGTTTTTCTCGCCCCAGCCCTGCGCAGGAAAGCGAATCTGCGCGAACGCCGCCGTGTCGGTCTGCGCGGTAATGTCGGAGACGATCACCAGTTCGCAGCGCGCCAGCGCCTGGCACACCGCGTCGCTGTCCGGCAGCGAGACCGCCGGGTTGGTGCCCATGATCCAGACGGCTTTCACCTCGCCGCGCCCAATGGCGTCGAACAGCTCCACCGCCATCAGGCCGGGCGTCTGCGCGATGCGCTCGCTGCCCCAGAACCGCCCGAGCCGCGCGATATCCGCCGGTTCGAAGGCCATGTGGCAGGCGAGCTGACTGGCAAGCCCGCCCACCTCGCGCCCGCCCATCGCGTTTGGCTGACCGGTCAGCGAAAACGGCCCGCAGCCGGGCCGCCCGATCTTCCCGCTCGCCAGATGCGCGTTAATGATGGCGTTGCACTTGTCGCTGCCGCTGGAGGATTGATTAATGCCCATCGTGTAGAGCGTCATGGCCGTGGGCGCGCGCAAAAACCAGTCGTAAAAGCGCGCCACGTCGGCTTCTGGCAGCCCGCAGAACTGCGCCACGCGCGCCACGCTCCATTCCCGAGACGCCGCGAGCGCCTGCGCCTGGCCGTCGAACGCCTCGGACGGCATCGCGTCGGCCAGCGCGTTCAGCAGCCCGACAAACAGCCCGGCGTCGCTGCCGGGCGCGAGCGCCAGATGCAGATCGGCGATATCGCAGGTGGCGGTGCGCCGGGGGTCGATAACCACGATTTTCATCGCCGGGCGCGCCTGTTTTGCCGCCGCGATGCGCTGATACAGCACCGGATGCGCCCAGGCGGCGTTCGCGCCGACAAAAACCAGCAGATCCGTCTGCTCCAGATCCTCATAGCAGCACGGCACCGCGTCGGCCCCGAACGCCCGCTTGTAGCCCACCACGGCGGAAGACATACAGAGCCGCGAGTTGGTGTCGATATTCGCCGCGCCGATAAACCCTTTCATCAGCTTGTTGGCGGCGTAGTAATCCTCGGTCAGCAGCTGCCCGGAGGCGTAAAACGCCACCGCCTGCGGGCCATGTTTGTCAATCACCGCGCCAAAGCGGGCAGCCGCCGTATCCAGTGCCGCTTCCCACGTCGCGCGTTCGCCGTCCACTTCCGGGTAGAGCAGCCGTCCGTCGAGCCCGGTGGTTTCGCCGAGCGCGGCACCTTTCACGCACAGCCGCCCGAGATTCGCCGGATGCTGCGTGTCGCCGCGCACGCTCACCGCGCCATGCGCGTCGCGCTGCGCCACGACCCCGCAGCCGACCCCGCAGTACGGGCAGGTGGTGTGTACGCCGTTCATGACGCCTGCGCCTGTAACAGCAGCGCCTGCCCCGCCACCCACACCTTGCCGTCCTCCACTTTCACCGGCCAGGCGCGCACCGCGTCGGTGAGCGTATCCGCCAGCCGTCCGTCGCGCAGCCGGATGCGCTGTTTATAGAGCGGCGAAATCACCACCGGCTCGCCGCCGACATCGCCCAGCAGGCCGCGCGACAGCACGTTGGCGTCGCTGCCTGGCTCCTGATTGTCGAGCGCGTAGACACGTTCGCCGAAGCGGAACAGCGCTATCTGCCTCTCGCCAAGCCGCGCGCCGATCCCGGCCTGCGGCGGAATGTCTGTGACGTCGCACACCGCCTGCCACGGACGCTCCGGCGCGCGGGGCGTAAACGGCTGCACCACCTCGACCGGCTGCGGCTGGCCCCGCAGCGTGCGGCGCTGCACCGCTTCATCCGGTGTATCGCTATTCACATAAGAGCGGAACAGCGCCAGCCGGTCGGGGCTCGCGAGCGTGGTCTGCCATTCGCACTGGTAGCTTTCCACCACCTGCGCCATCTCGCGCTCCAGCTCCTCGCCGATGCCGAGGGAATCCTCCAGGATAACCTCACGCAGATACTCAATGCCGCCTTCGAGGTTATCCATCCAGGTGCTGGTGCGTTGCAGACGGTCAGCGGTGCGGATGTAGAACATCAGGAAGCGGTCGATGGTGCGCAGCAGCGTCTCCCGGTCGAGATCGCTTGCGAAAAGATCCGCGTGGCGCGGCTTCATGCCGCCGTTGCCGCACACATAAAGATTCCAGCCTTTGTCGGTCGCTATCACGCCCACATCCTTGCCCTGCGCCTCGGCGCATTCGCGGGTGCAGCCGGAGACCGCCATTTTGATTTTGTGCGGCGCGCGCAGCCCCTTGTAGCGGTTCTCCAGTTCCACCGCGAGCCCGGTCGAATCCTGGATGCCATAGCGACACCAGGTGGAGCCGACGCACGATTTTACCGTGCGCAGCGATTTGCCGTAGGCGTGGCCGGTCTCAAAGCCCGCCGCCACCAGCTCCGCCCAGATCGCCGGGAGCTGTTCAAGCCGCGCGCCGAAAAGATCGATGCGCTGCCCGCCGGTGATTTTGCTGTAGAGGTGGTAGCGCTTCGCAATCTGCCCGATGGCGATAAGCCCGTCCGGCGTCACCTCGCCCGCCGCCATGCGCGGCACGATGGAGTACGTGCCGTCTTTCTGGATATTAGCGAAGTAGCGATCGTTGGTGTCCTGGAGCGGCAGATGCGCCGGTTTCAGCAGGTATTCGTTCCAGCATGAGGCGAGCACCGAGCCCGCCAGCGGCTTGCAGATCTCGCAGCCGTGGCCCTGCCCATAGCGGCTGATGAGCTGCTCAAAGGTGCGGATGTGGTTAACGCGCACCAGGTGGTAAATCTCCTGGCGCGAGTACGGGAAGTGCTCGCAGATATCTTTTTTAACCGCCACGCCCTGCTGTTCAAGCTGGTACTCCAGCACCTGTTTTACCAGCGCGCTGCAACCGCCGCAGCCGGTCGCCGCTTTGGTGCAGCTTTTCACCGCGCCCATGTCGCTCGCGCCGCCCGCCACCGCCGCGCAGATGTCAGCCTTGCTGACGTTATGGCACGAGCAGATCTGCGCGGTTTCCGGCAGCGCCGCCACGCCGAGGCCCTTCGCGGGCGCGCCCTGGCTTGCGGGCAGGATCAGCGTCTCCGGCGCGGCGGGCAGCGCCATGCCGTTAAGCATCATCTGCAACAGCGTCGCGTAGTCGCTGCTGTCGCCCACCAGCACGCCGCCGAGCAGCGTTTTGCCGTCCGCCGAGACGACGATTTTTTTGTAGATCTGCTTCGGCCCGTGAGTCCACTGGTAGCTCTGGCTGCCGGGCGTGCGCGCATGCGCGTCGCCAAAAGACGCCACCTCGACGCCGAGCAGCTTGAGTTTAGTGCTCATGTCTGTGCCCCGGAACGCCGCCGTCTCGCCCGCGAGGGTCGCCGCCGCGACGCGCGCCATCTGATAGCCCGGCGCGACCAGACCGAAGATTTTGCTCTCCCACAGCGCGCATTCGCCGATGGCGAAAATATGCTCGTCGCTGGTCTGGCACTGGTCGTTAATGACAATGCCGCCGCGCTCGCCCGTGGTCAGCCCGGCGGCTTTCGCCAGAGCGTCCTGCGGGCGGATGCCAGCCGAAAAGACAATCAGGTCGGTGGGCAAACACTCGCCGTCGGCAAACTGCAGGGTCAGGCCGCCCTCCTCTTCCACAATCGCGGTGGTGGATTTGCTGGTATGCACGCTGACGTCCAGCGCCTCGATTTTCTCACGCAGCATCGCCGCCCCCGGCGCATCGAGCTGTACCGCCATCAGCCCGGGCGCGAACTCGACCACGTGGGTTTTCAGCCCCAGCTGTTTGAGCGCGTTCGCCGCCTCCAGGCCCAGCAGCCCGCCGCCGACCACCACGCCGCGCGTGGCGTGCTGCGCGCGCTCGCGGATGGCGTCCAGATCGTCAAGCGTGCGGTAGACGAAACAGCCCGGCAGGTCGCGCCCCGGCACCGGCGGCACAAACGGCCAGGAGCCGGTGGCGAGCACCAGTTTGTCGAAATGCGTTTCATGGCCCTGCGCGTCGCGCACGGTCTGTCGGGCGCGGTCAATGGCGACAATCTGGCAGCCGGTGCGCAGCTCAATGCCGGTCTGCGCGAAGAAATCGCCCTGCACCATCGAGAGCGACTGCGCGCTGCGTCCGGCGAAATACTCCGAAAGATGCACGCGATCGTAGGCCGGATGGCGCTCTTCGCCGAAGACAATGATATGAAAACGCTCCTGCAGCCCGGCGTTAACGCACTGCTCAAGAAAGTGGTGTCCAACCATGCCGTGGCCCACGACCACCAGAGTTTGTTTCGTCATCGTTTCACATCCTGCAGCCGCGGGCTGCGGTTCATGGGGTTCATCAAACAGCAGCCCGACGCCTGCGCGCAGCGGCTGCCCGAAGTGAGTCATCAGCGCGCCTGCGCTGTCGGTATCGCCATACAGCAGCACGCCGGTGAGCCTGCCATCCTCGATAACCAGGCGGCGGTAGTGCCGGGCGATGGGGTCGAGGCTTATCAGCGTCTGCGCCTGCGGGCCGGGGTCGACCACGCCCGCGCTGAATACCGCGATGCCGGTCACCTTGAGGCGCGTGCCGCGCTCCTCATAGGCAAAGCGCGCCGTCTCCCCGCAGAGCCTCGCGGCCAGCACGTCCGCCTGTTGCAGTCCGGGCGCCACCAGCCCCCAGGTCTGCCCGTTGATTTCGCTGCATTCGCCTGCCGCGCTCACCTGCGGGTGCGAGGCGCGCAGCGCGTCATCCACCACAATTCCACGCGCGCAGCGCAGCCCGGCGGCCTGCGCCAGCCCGATGGCCGGACGCACGCCCGTCGCCATCACCACCCGCCCGGCCGCCAGGGTTTCGCCGTCAGCGAGCGTGACGTTACCTTGCGTAATGCGGGTGATGCCGCTGCCGGTGACCACGCGGATCCCGCGCGCGCGAAGGCTTTGCGCGAGCCACTCGCCCGCCTGCGCGTCCAGCTGCTGCTCCATCAGCCACGGATGGCGGTGTACCAGCGTGACGTCCGCGCCGTGACGCGCCAGTGCCGCCGCGGCCTCGACGCCGAGCAGCCCTCCGCCCAGCACCACGGCGGGGCCCGGCGTCGCGAGAATGGCTTCGACATCCGCCAGCGTGCGAAAGGCGTGAACGTGCGCCAGCGCGCCGCCCTCTATGGGCGGCAAAAACGGCGTTGAGCCGGTGGCGAACACCAGTTCATCCCAGTGCAGCGTGCGGGCCGTCGTGGTGACGGTGCGCGCGGCCAGACTCACCGCCACCGCCCGCTCGCCGGTCAGTAACGTGACACCGTAACGCTGATACCACGGCGCGTCGTGCAACTGCGTCTCTTCGGCAGGCTTTTCGCCGCCCAGCACCGGCGAGAGCAATATGCGGTTATAGGGCACAGCCGGCTCTTCGCCGATAAGCGTGATGGCGAAGCGCTCCGGCGCGCGCGCCAGCAGTTGCTCCACCAGACGCACCGCCGCCATGCCGTTGCCGATAATCACCAGTCGTTGCGCCATCGCCGCTCCTTACGCCGCCTTCGGCTGTTTTTCGTAGAGGAAATGGAGGATCTGCTGGCGCATCTGGTGGTAGCGGCTGTCGTCGGCGAGCGTGACCCGGTTGCGCGGGCGCGGCAGACTCACCTCCAGCACGTCGCCCACCGTGGCCGCCGGGCCGTTGGTCATCATCAGCACGCGGTCGGAGAGCAGCACCGCCTCGTCGACGTCATGGGTGATCAGCACAATGGTAGTGTTAAGCTCCTGCTGGATATGCATGACGGCATCCTGAAGGTGCGCGCGGGTCAGCGCGTCCAGCGCGCCGAAGGGCTCATCCATTAGCAGCACTTTCGGCTCCATCGCCAGCGCCCGGGCGATGCCGACGCGCTGCTTCATACCGCCGGAAATTTCGCCGGGCCGTTTGTTAAGCGCATGGCCCATCTGCACCCGCTCCAGGTTGTGCACGATCCACTCCCGGCGCTGCGCTTTATTCATGGTTTTGCGAAAGACCTGATCCACTGCCAGCGCGACGTTGTCGAAGCAGGTCAGCCAGGGCAGCAGCGAGTGGTTCTGAAACACCACGGCACGCTCGGGGCCGGGGCCGGCGATTTCGCGGTTGTCGCACAAAAGCCCGCCTTCGCTCGGCAGCGTGATACCCGCGATAAGATTAAGCAGCGTCGATTTACCGCAGCCGGAGTGGCCGATAAGGCTCACGGTTTCGCCCGCGTTGATGTCAAAGCTGACGTTTTGCAGCGCCAGGAATTCGCCGCTGGCGGTGTTGAAGCGCTGACTGACGTTCTGTACCTGAATAACGGGTTTCATGTTCGCTCCTTATTTGTCCTGCCAGCTGAACCGCCGGGCGATAAGCATCAGCCCCTGCTCCAGCAAAAGCCCCACCACGCCGATGATGACGATGGCGATGAGAATGTTTTCCACGTTGAGGTTGTTCCACTCGTTCCAGATCCAAAAGCCGATGCCGAGGCCGCCGGTGAGCATTTCCGCCGCGACAATCACAAGCCAGGCGATGCCGATGGAGAGCCGCACGCCGGTGAGCACCGCAGGCAGCACCGCCGGAAACAGAATGCGGCGCATCACGGTCCATTCAGAGAGCTGTAAGACGCGCGCCACGTTGAGGTAATCCTCCGGGATGCGCTTCACCCCTTCGGCGGTGTTGATGACCATCGGCCAGATAGAGCAGATGAAAATGGTCCAGCTGGAGGCGGGCTCGGCCTTCTGAAACAGCAGCAGGCCGATGGGCAGCCAGGCGAGCGGGCTTACCGGGCGCAGCAGCGCGATGAGGGGGTTGAACATACGGCCAAGAAACGTGAAGCGGCCAATCAGAAAGCCGAGCGGAATTCCCACCAGCGCCGCGAGGCCAAAGCCCACCGCCACGCGACTGAGCGAGGCCAGCACGTTCCAGCCGATGCCCTGATCGTTCGGCCCTTCGTTGTAGAACGGGTCGGCAAACAGCGTCAGCGCCGAGTCGAGCGTGCTGAGCGGCGTCGGAAAGCCTGTCGTATTGATGGCTGCGATTTGCCAGGCGATGACCAGCAGCCCGAGCCCCAGCAGCGCGGGCACGACATGGCCTGCGATGGCGTTGAGCCGGGCGACCCGCGGCGTGCGGCGTTTACGCACCACCGCACGCGGCATCGCAATCACTTCACCACCGGGCTGCGCCTGCGGCGCGCTCACGGTCTGTTTGAGCTCTTTCATGGTTCCCCCTTAACGTTGCATGGCAAAACGGGCGGCATACGCGGCGGGATCGCGCCCGTCCCAGAGACTGCCGTCCATCAGACGGCTGGTGCGCAGCGGCGTGCCGGGCAGCGCGACGCCGCCCACCGCGTCTGCGGCCTGTTGATAGATGTCGGTGCGGTTAATGCGCGCGGCGATGGCCGCGTAATCCGGGTCGGTTTTCAGCAATCCCCAGCGGCGGAACTGGGTTAAGAACCACATGCCGTCGGAGTGCCACGGATAGCTCACCTCGCCCTCCCGGAAAAAGCGCATGCCGTGGTCGTCCTTCCAGCGCTTTCCGGCGCCGTCGTCGTACTCGCCGAGCATGCGCGGCGTGAGGTATTGCGCTTTGGTGTTGAGGTACGCGCGTTTCGCCAGCACCTGCGCGGTTTCGCGCCGGTTATCATCCGAGGCGTCTATCCAGCGGGCGGCCTCCAGCACGGCGGCGGTGAGCGCGCGGGCGGTATGCGGGTTCTGCTCCACCCACTGGCGGCGGGTGCCGAGCACTTTTTCAGGATGATCCGGAAAGATGCTCTGCGAGGTGGCGGCGGTAAAACCGATGCGGTCGTTGATCGCGCGCGCGTTCCACGGCTCGCCGACGCAAAAGCCGACCATGTTGCCGATGCGCATGTTCATGACCATCTGCGGCGGCGGCACCACCACGGTGCGCACATCGTTGAAAGGATGAATACCCGCCGCCGCCAGCCAGTAGTAGAGCCACATGGCGTGGGTGCCGGTCGGGAAGGTATGAGCGAAGGTGTAAGTGCCAGGCGCGCTTGCCGCAATGAGCTTTTTCAGCGCCTCGGGCGTGGTGATGCCGTTATTAAGCAGCTCGGCGCTGAGCGAAATCGCCTGGCCGTTCTGGTTGAGCGTCAGCAGGGTCGCCATCGGCTGCGCTTTCCCGGCGATACCAAGCTCCAGCCCGTAGATAAGGCCGTAAAGCGCGTGCGCGGCATCGAGTTCGCCGGAGAGCAGTTTGTCGCGCACCGCCGCCCAGCTCGCCTCTTTGCTCGGCACGATGCGGATGCCATATTTTTGATCGAAGCCTTTCAGCGCGGCCATCACCACCGGCGCGCAGTCGGTCAGCGGGATAAAGCCGACGCGCACGGTGTCGAGCTCGGGTTTGTCCGTGCCTGCGGCCCAGACGCTGCCCATCAGCCCCGGCAACAGCATCGCGCCGCCAAGCGCCGCCCCGGCCTGCAACAGGCGTCGACGGGAAAGAGAAAAAGATGAATCGCTCATGGCTGCTCCTGAAAATAAAAAAGGCGTCCGCCAATGTCCGAAGACATTGCAGGACGCCTTTATCCTTCCGGTAAGCCCACCGCCGTTGGCGAGCCGCCGAAAATGTTTGTCAGGAAGAATTAAGCAAGGGGTGTGCCAGGTTTAAGGGGTGGCATGTTGGGTAATCGTACGTCACGCCGTCAATGTGGGGGGGTTGCTCCGGCTTAAAAAAATCGGCCGCGCCGTTTCGCCGCAGGCCGGGACGCACCGGAGGGACCCGGTGCGAGGGCATGACAATACAGGGATGTATTGTCATGCCCGACCCGTGGCCGGAGGGAATAAGGCACGGCTTCCCCGCAGGGGCGATTTTCTGCCGGGAGCCGGGATTGCAAAGGGGGCGGCGGCGAGCCCCCTTTGCACGTTCGCGTG